>ERZ1643251.322-NODE-322-length-76610-cov-69.827745_pt1 | contig 76610 bp, 61 predicted proteins | sample MGYA00579261_ERZ1643251 | MGnify/ENA primary metagenome ERZ1643251 (study PRJEB29033, sample SAMEA4952267) | chicken gut metagenome | biome: Broiler Chicken; feature: Gastrointestinal Tract; material: Caecum | place: Ireland | collected 2018 | study: Broiler... | reverse complement strand
CAGCCCCCGCGCCGCCCGCCAGTTCATCGAGCAGTGCCGGGCCGGGGTGCTGTGAAAAGACAAAATTGCATCACAAATTATGTGCAATGCACTTGTATTTTCTCGTCGTTTGGTGTATTATAAAGATACAGCAAACGATAAAAGGAGGGCTTGTGTATGGCTAACAAAGTGAACCTGACATTGCGCATTGAACCGGAACTGCGGGACCAGGCGTCTGAGCTGTTCCAAGCGTTGGGGCTGGACCTGAGCACCGCCACCGGCCTGTTTTACCGGCAGGCATTGCGGTGTCATGGACTTCCCTTTGAAGTCAAACTGGACGGTCCAGTCCAGCCCGCGGGGCAGCTGGCAGATGCGGCGGAGTCCGAACCCAAGGAAAAGGATGCCGCTGCAAAACCGAAAGCCAGAAAAATCGCCGCCGGGATAGCGGCCGCCCTCTGTCTGGGCTGCATCATGGTATCCGGCGTGATGCACGCACGGGACGCCGTGGCCCTGCAGACCGCAACAGCAGCCCTGACTTCCATCAGGGCCGACTACGACAAGGTGCAGGACGTGGTTTACCACGGCTTTGTACAACTGGATACAAGTCAGGGCCTTGCCGCAGACAACGGAACCGTCCTTACGCTGGTGACTGACCAGCAGGTCGATACGGTGCAGGACTTTCAGGACCTGCTGAGCCGGGTCTATACCCGCGACGAGGCTGAGGACATGATGGTCTACAGCTTTGTAAAAAAGGGCGTTCTGGGTGAATGGAACGGTGCCCTTTACCGTCTGGACGGCGGGTGGACCATGGGTTATCCGCTGGATCAGCCCCTTTTGTCTGCACGGCAGACCGCGCCCGATACCATTGTGGCTGAAACGACCATCGGCCACGCCGATCCGGTCCAGGCTGTCCTTACCTTGAAGCAGGAGGACGGCAGCTGGAAGATCGACGATATTACCAAAGTTGTCTGAACCGCGAAAAGCTCTCTCGCCTTTGCAAAAAGGGCGAGGGAGCTTTTGCTTTTCGGTGCGCCCGGCCTTTCCCCCGGCGGCAAAATATGGTATACTGGTTTCAATAGCGGCCCCGGCGCAGGACGGTCCGGGCCGCGGAAAGAAAGGACTATCATATGGCAAAACGTGTATTTTTGATCGTGCTGGACAGCTTTGGCATCGGGGCCGAGCCCGACGCGGCCGCCTTCGGGGATGAGGGCACCAACACCCTCGCCGCCATTGCGCAGCACCCCGCTTTCGACTGCCCCAACATGGGCCGGCTGGGCCTGTTCAACATCGACGGCGTCACCGCCGGCAGCCCCGCCGCAGCCCCCATCGGGGCCTACGCCCGCCTGCAGGAGCAGAGCATGGGCAAGGACACCACCATCGGCCACTGGGAGATCGCCGGCGTGGTCAGCCCCCAGCCCCTGCCCACCTTCCCGGAAGGGTTTCCCCCTGAGCTGATCGCCGCCTTTGAGGCCAAGACCGGCTACAAGGTGCTGTGCAACAAGCCCTACTCCGGCACCGAGGTGCTGAAGGACTACGGCGAGCAGGCCATGGCCGAAAACGCCCTCATCGTCTACACCAGCGCCGACAGCGTCTTTCAGGTGGCGGCCAACGAGGCCCTGGTGCCGGTGCCCGAGCTGTACCGCATCTGCGAGATCGCCCGGGAGATGCTGACCGGCCCCTACGGGGTGGGCCGGGTCATCGCGCGGCCCTTCGTGGGGGACTGCGCCGCCAATTTCAAGCGCACCACCAACCGCCACGACCTCAGCCTGAAGCCCCCCCGCGCCACCATGCTGGACCTGCTCAAAGCCGCCGGCAAGGACGTCATCGCGGTGGGCAAGATCTACGATATTTTTGACGGCCAGGGCGTCACCGAAAAGATCAAGACCACCGGCAACACCAACGGCATCGCCTTCACCCAGGCTTTGCAGACCCGCGATTTTGAGGGCCTGGCCTTCGTCAACCTGGTGGATTTCGATATGCTGTACGGCCACCGCCGCGACGTGGCCGGCTACGCCGCCGCCGCCACCGAGTTCGACCGTTTCCTGACCGGTTTTATTCCCGGGATGCGGGACGACGACCTGCTCATGATCACCGCCGACCACGGCTGCGACCCCTCCTACCTCAAGACCACCGACCACACCCGCGAATACGTGCCATGGCTGGTCTACGGCAAACACGTCCGGCCCGGCTCGCTGGGCACCCGCCTGAGCTTTGCCGCCATCGCCCAGACCATCTGCGCTTACCTCGGCGTGGACGCCTCCTCGCTCGACGGCCAGAGCGCCCTGCAGGACCTGCTGGACTGACCGCCCCGCCCAAAGATTTTACAAAAAAACCGCTTGCTCATTTGTATCCATCTTATTATAATAGGAATGTATGAGTTCCCAGATCCCATATCAGATACATACGGCATAAGGTAATGCCAGGAGGTAACGCATATGCGCAAAACCAAGATCATCTGCACCCTGGGCCCCGCCACCGACAAGGAAGGCGTGCTGCGGGGGCTGGTTGAGAACGGGATGAACGTCGCCCGCTTCAACTTTTCCCACGGCTCCCACGAGGAGCACAAGGGCCGTCTCGATGCTTTGAAGGCCATCCGCGAGGAGCTGGACAAGCCTGTCGCCGCCCTGCTGGACACCAAGGGCCCCGAGATCCGCCTGAAGGATTTTAAGAACGGTTCCGAGACGCTGGAGGCCGGCCAGACCTTCACCCTCACCACCCGCGAGGTGGAGGGCACCAAGGACATCGTCTCCATCACCTATAAGGACCTGCCCCACGACGTCAAGACCGGCGGCAGCATCATGCTGGACGACGGCCTGATCAAGCTGTCCATCAAGGAAGTCACCGACACCGACATCATCTGCACCGTCCTGAACACCGGCAAGATCAAGAACAAGAAGGGCGTCAACGTCCCCGGCGTCCACCTGTCCATGCCCTACATGAGCCAGCGCGACCGGGACGACATCATCTTCGGCATCGAGCAGGGCTTCGATTTCATCGCGGCTTCCTTCGTGCGCACCGCACAGGATGTGTATGAGATCCGCAACCTGCTGAATATGTACGACTCCAAGATCCGCATCATCGCCAAGATCGAGAACCCCGAGGGCGTCGAGAACATCGACAGCATCCTGGCGGCGGCCGACGCGGTCATGGTCGCCCGCGGCGACCTGGGCGTCGAGATCGACTTCTCCGAGCTGCCCAGCATCCAGAAGTCCATCATCGACCGCTCCTACTCCTTCGGCAAGCCCATCGTCACGGCCACCCAGATGCTGGACAGCATGATCAACAACCCCCGCCCCACCCGTGCCGAGATCTCGGACGTGGCCAACGCCATTTACGACGGCACTTCCGCCATCATGCTGTCGGGCGAGACGGCTGCCGGCGCCTACCCCATCGAGGCCCTCAAGACCATGTCCCTGATCGCCGAGCGCACCGAGGCCGACGCCCACTACCAGAGCCACCGCCTGAGCCGGATGAAGATCAACGGCACCACCTCGGTCAGCGACGCCACCGCCCATGCCGCCTGCCTGACCGCCCAGGATGTCAACGCCTCGGCCATCGTCACCGTTTCCGAGTCGGGCAACACCGCCCGCCTGCTGAGCAAGTACCGCCCCGAGCAGCCCATCATCGCCTTTGTCATGCGGCCGCAGGTCCAGCGCCAGCTGGCCCTGTCCTGGGGCATCACCCCGCTGCTGATGCCGCTGGCCCACAGCACCGATGAGCTGATCGAGGTGTCCACCAGCCTGGCCGAGAAGTACGGCTACATCCACAACGGCGAGCTGGCCGTCGTCACCGCCGGCGTGCCGGTGGGCGTCAGCGGCACCACCAACATGGTCAAGATCCACATGGTGGGCAACTGCCTGGCTTCCGGCGTGGGCGTCGGCCGCGAGGACACCGACAACACCAGCGCCACCGGCAAGGCCTGCGTCTGCCGCAGCATCGATGAGATCAAGGCCCACTTCAAGCCCGGCATGATCCTGGTCGTCTCCTCCACCAACAACGAGATGATGCCCTACATCCGCGACGCCGCCGCCCTGGTGGTCGAGGAGCCCGGTCTGAACAGCCACGCCGCCATCGTGGCCAAGGCCCTGCTCAAGCCCGCCATCGTGGGCGCACAGGGCGCCACCAGCCACATCCGCGACGGGCTGGACATCGCTGTGGACTGCGCCCACGGCAGCGTCCAGGCCCTGCAGGCATAAGGGGCCCCGACCATGGAACGGATCGCCAGTTTTTGCGTGGACCACACCACCCTGCAGCGCGGGATGTACCTCAGCCGCCAGGACGGGGACGTCCTGACCTGGGACATCCGCATGAAGCGCCCCAACCAGGGGGACTACCTGTCCACCGGGGCGGCCCACACGTTGGAGCACCTGTTTGCCACCTACGCCCGCAACAGCGCGTGGAGCAGCGGGGTGATCTACGTGGGCCCCATGGGCTGCCGGACCGGCTTCTACCTGCTGACCCGGGGCCTGACCCCGGCCCAGGCGCTGGAACTTGCCACCGCCTCCTTCCGCTTTATGGCCGCCTATGAGGGCGGCATCCCCGGCGCGAGCGAGGCCGAGTGCGGCAACTACCGCGACATGGACCTGCCCGCCGCCCGGGCCGAGGCCGCCGCCATGCTGCCCGTGCTGGAGGCTTTGACCCCCGACAAGCTGCATTATTGATGCACAACGTATAAGAACACCCGCTGATCGTTAAGACCAGCGGGTGTTTTTTGTCATGTTCTTTTTTCGCCGCAGGGGTGTGCGGGGGCGGGGCCGGTGGACCCCCGCAGGATCAGCTGGCCGTGCAGCAGCAGGCTGCTGATGGGCACCCCGTTCAGCAGGCTGTCCAGGGCGTAATAGCCGCTCTTGCCCAGCTGCAGCCGGTCCTGCCGGATGGTGGTCAGGGGCGGGGCGGTGTGGGCGCAGAAGGGCAGGTCGTCAAAGCCGACGATGCTCAGCTGTTCGGGCACCCGGATGCCCAGTTCCTGGCAGCGGATCAGGACGGTGTGGGCCAGCAGGTCGCTGCTGCACAGGATGGCCGTCACCCCCTGGGCCAGCAGCCGGGGCAGGTGGATGTCCAGCGTCTCGGAAAAGTAATAGGAATACCCTGCCAGCGAACTGGAAGCCGGCAGACGGCGGCGGCGCACCTCGGTGAAAAAGCTCTTGTAACGCACCTGGTAGATGTGGCTGCCCAGCGCCCCGCTCAGGTAGCCGATCTTCCGGTGGCCCATCCCGTACAAAGCGTCCACCGCCTGGCCGATCACCTCGTTGTTGTCGATGCCCAGTGTCGAGACGGTGGGGTTGCCCCGGATCAGGTTGTCGTAGAGCACCGCCGGGGTGTGGCTGCGGGGGAATTCCTTCATCCAGGGGTCCAGCAGGGTCAGGCCCAGGAACAGCGCCCCCAGGTAGCCCTCCCGCAGCATGTACGCGTCGTAGGAGATGGACTTTTGCAGCTCGGTCGACAGCTGCACCACCTTGACCCCGTAGCCGGAAGGCTCGGCCATCTGGCGGAAACCGGTGATGATGTCGGTGCCGAAATCCTCGGGCTTGGCGTAGTCCATGTTCTGGATAAAGACGCAGAGGGTGCGCACCGCCCCCCGCCGGGCCCGGGTATAGCCCAGGGCCACCGCCGTGTCCAGGATGGTCTTGCGCAGGGTGTCGCTGATGTCGGGCGCGCCGTTCAGCGCTTTGGACACTGTCCCCTTGGAGACGCCCACCTTTTTGGCAATATCGTCCATGGTTGGCATAGTTTGCACCCCCTTTCCTCTGCGGCGCTGCGGCCGCTTGCACTCATGTATATTTTATTATACCTGTCTTGGATGCAAAAGGCAAATATCGAAACTCGTTAAAAAAGTTTCGTGTCTCCGGTTTGCCGTCCGTTCTTCCATCAAAACGCCTGAAAGTCATACGCATTTGTTGTATAGTATTCACAAATCGTTCTTTGTTTTGCAAAAAACTCTTGATTCTTTGCGCTTTTTGGTTTATAGTAGGCTTAAAGCGAAACATTACGAAACTTTGTGATGTCCTTCGCGCCCTGTTTTGAGAAGCAAAAAGGAGGAATTGCACATGCGCAAGAAATGGTCCGCACCCCGCCTTCTGTCCAGAAGGGACTTCCTGCGGCTGACGGCTGCGGCGGCCGGCACTGCCGCTGCGGGCGGTATGCTGAGCGGCTGTTCCGAGGGCGGCAGCGAGAACGTCCGCCTGATGGTCTGGAGCCCCTCGCAGGACCAGTCGATGGACAGCGGCGAGTGGTTACAGACCTGCTGCAACCGCTTTGCCGAGCTGCACCCTGAGTGGAACATCACCTTCGTCTACGGCGTTGCGGACGAGGCCGGCGCGGCCGGCACCGTCAGCCAGGACGCCGAGGCCAGCGCCGACGTGTTCATGTTCGCCAACGACACCCTGACCACCCTGACCGACGCCGGGGCCCTGGCCAAGTTCGGCGGCATCTACGCCGACGAGATCGCAAACACCAACAGCCAGGGCCTGGTGGACAGCCTGACCATGGACGGCTACATCTACGGCGTGCCCTTTACCACCAACACCTGGTTCATGTACTACGACAAGAGCGTCTTTACCGAGGAGGACGTCAAGAGCCTGGACACCATGCTGGCCAAGGGCGTGGTCAGCTTCCCCTTCACCAACTCCTGGTACCTGCCGGCCTTCTACTTCGGCAACGGCTGCACCCTGTTCGGCGACGGCACCCAGGAGGAGCTGGGCGTCGATTTCAGCGGCCAGAAGGCGGTGGACGTCACCAACTACCTGATCGACCTGTACAATAACCCCAACTTCATCGTGGACGCCGACGGCTCGGGCATGGCCGGCCTGCGCGACGGCAGCATCAAGGCCATCTTCACCGGCTCGTGGGACGCCGCCGCCATCAAGGAGATCCTGGGCGACAACATGGGCGTTTCGGCCCTGCCCACCTTCAACCTGAACGGCGTGGAAAAGCAGATGTACGCCTACGCCGGCAGCAAGGCCATCGGCGTCAACACCAACAGCAAGTACATGGTCCAGGCCATCCAGCTGGCCATCTACCTGGGCGGTGCGGAATCCCAGCAGCTGCACTACGACCTGCGCACCGTCATCCCCTGCAACACCGAGCTGCTGGCCGACCCCGCCATCGCCAGCGACGAGCTGGTGGCAGCCCAGAACGACACCTTCGACCGCACCTCGATCCTCCAGCCCTTCGTCTCGGGCATGAGCAACTGCTGGACCCCGGTCGAGAACATGGGCAAGGGCATCCGCAGCGGCCAGATCACCCACGACAACGCCGCCGAGCAGACCGAAGCCATGAACGAGGCCATGAACAGCAACGGTATTTCGTAAGAAAGGGAGGATTTAAGGATGAATGCTACAAGCGCTTTGAAAATGCGCAGCACCCTGCGGATCGACAATCCTGTCACCTGCATGGAGGCCCTGAAAAACGGCGATACCATGGTCAAGCTGTCGGCCGTCGTCATGGGCCTGGGCAACATGGCCCACAAACAGGTGGCCAAGGGCCTGCTGTTCCTGGCGGCCGAGGCGGCCTACATCGCATTTATGATCACCATCGGCTTCCACAACCTCTCCATGCTGCCCAGCCTGGGCACCGTGGAGCGCCAGGAAGTCTGGAACGAAGAACTGCAGATCTTCGAATACACCCACGGCGACCAGTCCATCCTGCTTCTGCTTTACGGCCTGGCCACCATCCTTTTGACCGGCGTCATGTTCTGGATCTGGCGCGGCACCCTCAAGAGCGGCTACGCCGCCCAGCTGAACGAGGCCGCCGGCCGCCACATCAACACCCTGTCCGAGGACATCCAGGAGCTGTTCGACTCCAACCTCTACCGCCTGCTGATGACCCCGCCGATGTTCTTCATCTCCATCCTGACCATCCTGCCGCTGATCTTCATGATCTGCATGGCCTTCACCAACTACAGCAAGATCGACAACCACCTGGTCCTGTTCGACTGGGTGGGGCTGCAGAACTTCTTCACCCTGTTCGATTCCAACTCGGTGCTGGGCTCCACCTTCTGGCGTGTGCTGGGCTGGACGCTGGTCTGGGCCTTCTTCGCCACCTTCACCAACTACTTTGCCGGCATGATCCTTGCCATCATCATCAACCGCAAGGATACCAAGGCCAAGGGCTTCTGGCGCTTCTGCTTCGTGCTGCCCTGCGCCGTGCCCATGTTCGTCTCCCTGCTGATCATGCGCACCATGCTGCAGCCTGAGGGCGCGGTCAACGTCCTGCTGCGGCAGCTGGGCGTCATCGCCGCCGGCGAGAGCCTGCCCTTCTTCACCGACCCCACCTGGGCCCGGGTCACCGTCATCCTCATCAACATCTGGGTGGGCGTGCCCTACACCCTGCTGCAGCTGACCGGCGTGCTGCAGAACATCCCCGCCGACCTGTACGAGGCGGCCACCGTGGACGGCGCCAATGCGGTGCAGACCTTCTTCCGCATCACCCTGCCCTATATGTTCTACGTCACCACCCCGTACCTGATCTCCACCTTCACCGGCAACGTCAACAACTTCAACGTCATCTACCTGCTGTCGGGCGGCGACCCCGTCACCGACCTGGCCTCCACCGCCGGCAGCACCGACCTGCTGGTCACCTGGCTGTACAAGCTGACCATCGACCGCCAGTACTACAACGTGGGCGCGGTCGTCGGCATCCTGACATTCATCATCCTGGCCGTCGGCTCGCTGCTGACCTACCGCCGCAGCAAGTCCTACCGTGAAGAAGGAGGGTTCTGAGCATGAGCAACAGTTCCAAAGCGGCAAAACAGCTGAGCGCCAAGCGCATCCGCACCCGCAACAACGTCATCGTCTACATCGTCCTGTCCATCCTGGCCTTTATCTGGCTGTTCCCGGTGGCGTGGATCATCATGACCAGTTTCCGCGGTGAGAAGGGCAGCTACATCTCCACCTTCTTCCCCAAGACCTTTACCCTGGACAACTACATCAAGCTGTTCACCGACACCACCCTGCTCAACTTCCCGCAGATGTTCCTGAACACCCTGTTCATCGCCGTCTGCTCGTGCATTTTGTCCTCGTTCTTTCTGCTGTCGGCGTCCTACTGCCTGTCCCGGCTGCGCTTCAAGATGCGCAAGCCCTACATGAACATGGCCATGATGCTGGGCCTGTTCCCCGGCTTCATGTCGATGGTGGCCGTCTACTTCATCCTGAAGGCCGTCGGCCTGACCGAGGGCAACAGCGTCCGCTTCGCCCTGATCCTCTGCTATTCGGGCGGCGCGGCCCTGGGCTTCCAGATCACCAAGGGCTTCTTCGACACCATCCCCATGGCGCTGGATGAGGCCGCCCTGCTGGACGGCTGCACCCGGTGGCAGATCTTCACCAAGATCACCCTGCCCCTGTCCAAGCCCATCGTCATCTACACCATCCTGACCAGCTTTATGGCGCCCTGGGTGGACTTCGTGTTCGCCAAGGTCATCTGCCGCGCCAACTCCGACCAGTACACCGTGGCCATCGGCCTGTGGCGTATGCTGGAAAAGGAGTACATCGACAGCTGGTACACCAGCTTTGCAGCCGGCGCGGTGCTGATCTCCATCCCCATCGCCATCCTGTTCCTCAAACTGCAGAAATACTACGTCAACGGCATGGCCGGCGCGGTCAAAGGCTGATCGGTATTCTCAGGATTTTACTTCATTCATTCCCCCTATGCGATGCAGCCGCCAGACCGTCACATCTGGCGGCTGCCTTTTTCTCCAACGATCTATCAATCAATAAGGACGGTACGCTCCATGCACACTGCGACACAGACGGCGGCTTCCGCCACGGCCCGCCGCAAAATGTACGATTCCAAAGCCTTTGAGGCACAATACCACACCGAGGCCCCCCTGGGCGCCCTCTGGACCCCCGCGTCCACCCGGTTTGCCCTGTGGGCTCCCACCGCCCGCCAGGTCTCCCTCCACCTCTACACAGACGGAACGGAGGGCGAGCCCCGGCTGAGCATCGACCTTGTCCGCGGCCAGCGCGGCGTCTGGGAGGCCACGGCGGAAGGCGACCTGGACGGCTGCTACTACGACTTTTCCGTCACCGACAGCGAGGGGGTCATGCGCCGCACCGCCGACCCCTGGGCCCGGGCCTGCGGGTTGGACGGCGGGCGCAGCATGGTCATCGACCTGCGCCGCACCGACCCCGACGGCTGGGACGGGGACGTGCCCCCCGCCCGCGGCCCCGAGGACATCATCTGGGAGGTACACGTCAAGGACTTTTCCCACGATGTCCACAGCGGGGTGCCCGAGGCGCTGCGGGGCAAGTACAAGGCCCTGACCCTGACCGGCACCACCCTGGACGGGGACGGCGTCCACCCCACCTGCACCGATTACCTCAAGCGGCTGGGGGTCAACTACATCCAGCTGATGCCGGTGTTCGACTATGGCTCGGTGCCCGAGGGGGACCCCGAAGCATTCAACTGGGGGTACGACCCCGTCAACTACAACGTCCCCGAGGGCAGCTACGCCACCGACCCCAGCGACGGCGCGGTCCGCATCCGGGAGCTGAAAGAGGCTATTCAGGCTCTGCACCAAAACGGCTTCCGGGTCATCATGGACGTGGTCTACAACCACACCTATAAACTGGACTCCTGGCTGTGGCGGACCGAGCCCTGGTATTTCTACCGCCAGAATCCCGACGACAGCCCCGCCGACGGCTCGGGCTGTGGCAACGACCTGGCCTCCGAGCGCAGCATGTGCGCAAGATATATCCTGGAATCTGTGCTATACTGGGCGCGGGAGTACCACATGGACGGCTTCCGCTTCGACCTGATGGCCCTGCTGGACACCCAGCTGATGGAGCGCATCCGCGCCGCCCTCGACGCCGAATACGGCAAAGGGGAAAAGATCCTCTACGGCGAACCCTGGAGCGCCCACAGCAGCCCCATGCGCCGGGGGGCAAAGCCCGCCGGCAAGCGGGCCCTGCCGGCTTTGGACGAGAACATCGGGGCCTTCTGCGACGCCACCCGGGACCTGGTCAAGGGGCACATCCTCCACGCTGAGCGGCCCGGCTTTGTCAACGGCGGTTCGGCCCGGCTGTCCGACCTCACCCTGGCCGTCACCGGCTGGGCCGGGGCCCAGGGCGGGCGGTTCGCCACACGGGCGGCCAGCCAGTCCATCAACTACCTTTCCAGCCACGACGACTGGACGCTGTGGGACAAACTGGTCATCACCATGGACCCCGCCCGCCGCTTCGACCAGCCCACCCCCGCCATCCTGCAGGCCAACCGGCTGGCGGTGGCCTTCTGCTTTGGCTGCCAGGGCCGCTGGTTCATGCTGGCGGGCGAGGAGTTCGGCCGCACCAAGCAGGGCCTGCAGAACAGCTTCAACGCCGCCGCGGCCCTCAACCAGCTGGACTGGACCCGGGCCTGGACCGGCCCCTGGAAAGACCTGGCCGACTACTACCGCGGCCTGATCGCCCTGCGCCGGCAGCTGCCCGCCCTGTGCGACAAGCGGCCCGAAGCAGCCGCCCGCCTGCTGGGCGCGTGGCGGCCGGGACGGCTGGCCGCAGCCTTCCAGCTGGACAACAGCGGCCCTTCCAGCCGCTGGGATGAGCTGCTGCTGTTCTACAGCGCCGCAGACGTTTCCCGCCACGCCGCCCTGCCCGACGGCCAGTGGCAGGTCCTTGCCGACCCGGACAGCAGCTTCCGCTGGCAGGAGACGGACCCCGCCCTGCTCACAGGGCAGGTCATGCTGCCCGCCGCCGGCACGCTGATCCTGGGACGGGTGCGGCTGTAAACCTTTTTAAGTAGGAGAGATGACAATGGACTTTATCTTTGGCCGGCAGGACTTTGCCGGCGCAGACGCCCAGCAGGAGACCTTCCTGCTGACGGCCGGCACCGGCGCTTACTGCGCCCTTTCCACCGCCTTTTCCGCCACCCGGGGGGACCACGCCCTCCTGATGGCCTGCTTGCGGGCCCCCACCGCCCGCTTTGACCTGGTCCACCGCCTGGGCGAGCGCCTCGCCGTCGGGGACAATGCCGTCTGGCTGTCCACCCAGGACAAGGCCGGCGCGCCCGACGAGGACGGCTGGCGGCATCTGGTCCTGTTCGACGGGGCCGAACCCCGCTGGGTCTACGAGGCGGCCGGGGTGCGGGTCACCCGCCGGGCTGCCATGCAGTACGGGACCAACACGGTGGCCGTCTGCTACACGGTGGAAAACGGCGCAGCCGTCCCCGCCGTCCTGACCGTCACCCCCTGGCTGCGGTTCGTCCCCAAGGGCCGCCGGATGACCCGGCAGCGGGCCTTTGCCTGGCAGGAGGGCAAGGTCTCCAGCGGCGGGCTGGACCTCTATTTCGCACTGGAGGGCGGCCGGGCCGAAACCCTGCCCGCCGCCCAGTACGAGAGCCTCCGCTTCCGCCACGACGCCCCCGACGGCCGGCCCGCCACCGGCCTGTGCGGGGCCGCAGGGCATTTCGTCTTTGAAACAGCCCCCGGCGAGACGAAGGAGTTTGCCGTCGTGTTCGGCACAGAGCCGGCCCTCCCCAAAGCCGCCGGCGTGCTGGCCGGGCAGGCCCAGCGACGCCGGGCCCAGGCCGGGGCCGCCGGCCTGCGCAGCGAGCTGGGCAAAGCCCTCTCGGCGGCGGCCGACGCCTACATCGTGGACCGGGCGTCCACCGGGGGCCGGACCATCGTGGCCGGCTACCCCTTCTTCACCGACTGGGGCCGGGACACCATGATCGCCCTGCCAGGCTGCACCCTCACCACCCACCGCTACGAGGACGCCAAGAGCATCCTGCGCACCTTTGCCGCCAACGAAAAGGACGGCCTGCTGCCCAACCTTTTCCCCGACCAGGACGCGCCGCCCCAGTACAACACGGTGGACGCCGCCCTGCTCTTTTTGAACTGCCTGTGGCTCTACCACGCCCGCACCGGGGACGACGCCTTTGTCCGGGAGGTCTGGCCCTGCGCCGAGCGGATCATCCGCTGCTACAAAGCCGGCACCCGCCACGGCATCCACATGGACGCCGACGGCCTTTTGTGCGCCGGCGAGGGCCTGGACCAGGTGACCTGGATGGACGTGCGGATCGGCACCATCCTGCCCACCCCCCGCCACGGCAAGCCGGTGGAGGTCAACGCCTACTGGTACAACGCCCTGCAGATCATGGCCCGGCTGGCGCCGCTCGCCGGGGCGGACGGCGCACCCTACGCGGCATTGGCTGCGCAGGCAGGCGAGAGCTTCCGCCGCGCCTTCTGGATGCCGGAGGCCGGGTATCTGAAGGACGTCATCAGCCCCGAGCCCTCCCCTGCCGACACCCAGCTGCGCTGCAACCAGGTCTGGGCCATCTCGATGCCCTTCACCCCCCTGACGCGGGAGCAGGCCGCCGGGGTGGCGCGCAGCGTCCGGCGTGCCCTGTGGACCCCCTGCGGCCTGCGCACCCTCGACCCCGCCGACCCCGATTTCCACCCCGTCTACGGCGGGCCCCAGAAGGTGCGGGACATGGCCTACCATCAGGGGACGGTCTGGCCCTTCCCGCTGGGCGGCTACTACCTGGCCGAGCTGCGGCTGGGCGGCTTTGACGAGGTCAGCTGCGCCCGGGTCCGCCAGGACCTGGACGCCCTTGCCCCCGCGCTGCGGGAGGGCTGCCTCGGCCACCTGCCCGAGATCTACGACGGCGGCACGCCGGGGGCCTCCCGCGGGTGCTTTGCCCAGGCCTGGAGCGTGGGCGAGCTGCTGCGGGTGTGCGAGGCGCTGGAACGGCCCGAAGCCGCCGGCTTTGCGGGCGGCTGGGCCGAGTGACCCCCATTTGGTCGTTTTTTTGATAGGAAAAGGCGGTTTTCCTATTGATTCCGGGGCGCTTCCATCGTATCTTTGTTCCCAGAAAAAAGAGAGTTCGGAAGGAACCGCAAGGAGGCTTTTTCCATGAATACAGCTGCGATCTACCACGAAGCACGCACCCCCATGTGCTGCGCCCTGGACCCGGAGACCCTGCAGATCACCCTGCGCACCGGCCTGGACGCCGAACGGGTGGTGCTGATCTACGCCGACCCCTACGAGGCCGGCATCGCCGGCGGCGAGGAGTCCTGGCAGGGCCGCCGGATGGAGATGCGCCCCGCCGCCCAGCTGGAACGCTGCCAGCTCTGGCGCGCCGTCCTCCGGCCCCCTTACCGCCGGCTGCGCTACTGTTTCGCGGTCAGCCAGGGGCAGGAGACCTGGTATTACTACGAGGACGGCCTGCGCGACGTGTTACAGCTGGACAACCGCGTCCAGTGCTTCACCATGCCCTGGATGAACCCATCCGACGTCATCGCCCCGCCCGACTGGGTGCGCGGGACGGTCTGGTACCAGATCTTCCCCGACCGGTTCTGCCGCGGGGGCAGCGGGCGGCCGGGCGCCCTGCCCTGGCGGGAAGGCCCCGTCACCAACGCCGAGCGCTTTGGCGGGGACCTGGCCGGCATCACCTCCAAGCTGCCCTATCTGGCCGGGCTGGGGGTCAACGGCCTTTACCTCAACCCCATCTTCCTCGCGGGCAGCATCCACAAATACGACACCACCGATTACACCAGGGTGGACCCCGATTTCGGCGCCGAGGCCGATCTGGAACAGCTGGTCCGCACCGCCCACGAGCAGGGCATCCGGGTCATGCTGGACGCGGTGTTCAACCACTGCGGCCCGGCCTTCGCCCCCTGGCGGGACGTGGTGGTCCACGGGCCGGCCTCCCCTTACTGGGACTGGTTCTTTGTCCGCCAGTGGCCCTTTGACGAGGGCGAGACCCGGGACGGGCGGTACTTCTCCTTCGCCTTCCACGGCGGGATGCCCAAGCTCAACACCAACCACCCCGACGTGCAGGAATACTTCATCTCCCTGTGCGAGAGCTGGGTCAAGCGGTACGACATCGACGCCATCCGCTTCGATGTGGGCAACGAGATCGCCCACAGCTTTCTGCGGCGGCTGCGCGTCCGCCTCAAGGCCATCAAGCCCAGCATCTACCTGCTGGGCGAGATCTGGCACGACGCCCCCGCCTGGCTGGAGGGCGACGAGTACGACGCCGTCATGCACTACCCCCTGCAGAGCGCCATCCGCCGCTTTTTTGAGGACAAAAGCCAGCCCGCGGCGGCCTTTGGCTGGGACGTGGGCCGGTGCATGGCGGTGTATGCGCCGCAGGTCAACGCGGCGCAGTTCACCCTGCTGGACTCCCACGACACCATCCGGCTGCGCAACCGGGTGTCCGGCGAGGGCGAATACTGGCAGCAGCTGGCCGCCCTGTTCACCCTGCCGGGCAGCCCCTGCATCTACTACGGCACCGAGCTGCTGCTGGAAGGCGGCCCCGACCCCGACTGCCGCCGCTGTATGCCCTGGGCCCGGCTGGAAACGGAGGGTCCAAGCCCCATCCTGCGCCAGCTGATCGGCCTGCGCCGGCGCCAGCCCGCCCTTCAGGGCTGCGAGATCCGCTTTTTGCCCGGCGAGGGACGGCTGGTCCGCTACCGCCGGGGCGCGCCCGGTCAGGACCAGCTGGAAGTCTGCCTCAACGCCGGCTCCCAGCCGGAACCCGTCGCCCCCGGCGGCGCAGACCTGTTCGCCACAGAATGGGACGGCGAAACGCTGGCCCCCGGCGGCATCCTGATCCGCCGCGTCTGACCGCAGGCGCGCCGCACGTCATGTAAAACGAGGTGTATTGTTATGATCAACTTTAACAAAAAGGACTGGTGGAAAGAGGCCGTCATCTACCAGATCTACCCCAAGAGCTTCCAGGATTCCAACGGCGACGGCATCGGCGACCTGCCCGGCATCCTCTCCCGGCTGGACTACCTGCACAAGCTGGGAGTGGACGCTTTGTGGCTCAGCCCGGTACTGGCCTCCCCCCAGGTGGACAACGGCTACGACGTGTCCGACTACCAGGACATCGACCCCATGTTCGGCACCATGGAGGATATGCGCACCCTCATCCGGGAGGCCAGAGCCCGTGGCATCGGCATCCTGATGGACCTGGTGCTGAACCACACCAGCGACCAGCACCGCTGGTTCCGGGAGGCCTGCAAGGGCAGGGACAACCCCTGCCACGACTACTACATCTGGCGGGACGGCGTCCCCGGCGCGCTGCCCAACGAGATGCGGGCAGCCTTCGGCGGCCCGGCCTGGACTTACGTCCCCGCCCTCGGGCAATACTACTTCCATCAGTTCGCCCCCCAGCAGCCCGACCTGAACTGGGCCAACCCCGCCGTCCGGCAGGAGCTGTACAAGATGATCCGCTTCTGGATGGACGAGGGGGTGGCGGGCTTCCGGCTGGACGTCATCGACCAGGTGGGCAAGGACCCCGACCGCCAGATCACCGCCAACGGCCCCCGCCTGATGGAGTTCCTGCACGAGCTGAACCGGGAGACCTGGGGCGGCAAAAACCTGGTCACGGTGGGCGAGGCCTGGGGGGCGGACATCCCCCGCGCCCGGCAGTACAGCGCCCCCGACGGCAGCGTGTTCAGCATGGTGTTTCAGTTCGAGCAGATGTGCCTGGACCACGAGGCCGACAAGTGGGTGCCCAAAGCCATGACCCTGCCCGAGCTGAAAGCCAGCATCGCCCGCTGGCAGCAGGGGCTGCACGGCTGCGGCTGGAACAGCCTTTTCTGGGACAACCACGACCTGCCCCGGATCGTCAGCCGCTGGGGCGACGACGGCGAGCGCCGGGTCGATTCGGCCAAGGCGCTGGCGGTGGCCCTCCACGGCCTGCAGGGCACGCCCTACATCTACCAGGGCGAGGAGCTGGGCATGACCAACGCCCCCTACCCTCTGGAAGAACTGCGGGACCTCGAGAGCATCAACGCTTACCACGAGATGGTGGAAAAGGGGATGCCCGAGGCGGACGCCCTGGCCGCCATCCACCGCATGATGCGGGACAACGCCCGCACCCCCATGCAGTGGACCGACGGCCCCCACGCCGGCTTCACCAGCGGGACGCCCTGGATGATGGTCAACCCCAACTATACCCGGATCAACGCCGCGGCGGCCCTGGCCGACCCCGACTCGGTCTTTTACACCTACCAGAAACTGATCGCGCTGCGCAAGGCCCACCCGGTGTTCGTGGAGGGGGACTTCACCCTTCTCTGCCCTGAGGATGAACAGGTGTTCGCCTACCTGCGCCGGGGCGCGGGCCAGGAACTGCTGGCGGCCGTCAACCTGAGCGGCCGCAGCGCCCCCTTCGCCCTGCCGGAGGCCTTTGCGGGCTGCGAGCCCCTGCTGGCCACCCAGGGCGCGCCCCAGGCCGGCGTCCTGCGCCCCTGGGAAGCGCAGCTCTACCTGCGCGAGCTGTAAACCTTTGTCCTGCACAAGAAAAGGAGGTCACTCCCTATGGAAATGAACGAACTCAAACAGCAGCTGGCGGCCCTCACCGCCCAGCGCTTTGGCTGCCAGCCCGACGCCTGCACCGACGCCCAGCTCTACCACGCCCTGCTGGCTTTGACCCAGCAGCTGGCCGCGGGCCGGCCCGCCCCCGCCGGGGAGCGCAAGCTCTACTATTTTTCGGCCGAGTTCCTGATGGGCAAGCTGCTGAGCAACAACCTGCTGGCCCTGGGCCTGTTCGACCAGGTGCGCGCCCTGCTGGACGGGATGGGCCGCTCCCTCGCCGCGCTGGAGGAGTACGAGCCCGAGCCCTCCTTGGGCAACGGCGGCCTGGGCCGGCTGGCGGCCTGCTTTTTGGACTCCATCGCCGCGCTGGACCTGCCCGGCGACGGCGTGGGCCTGAACTACCACTACGGCCTGTTCCGCCAGAAATTCGACCAGCGCCGCCAGCAGGAGCAGCCCGACCCCTGGATCGAGCCCGAAAGCTGGCTGCTGCCCACCGGCAAGACCTACACCGTCCCCTTCGGCGGCTTTGCGCTGGATGCGGTGCTGTACGACATCGCCATCCCCGGGGCCCACAGCGGGACAGCCAACCGGCTGCACCTCTTTGATGTGGCCGACCCGGCCCAGCCGCCCGCCCACGGCATCGACTTTGACAAGCGGGACATCCCCCACTGCCTGACCTCCTTCCTCTACCCCGACGACAGCGACCGGGACGGCCAGCTGCTGCGGGTCTACCAGCAGTATTTCATGGTGTCGGCCGGGGCCCAGCTGATCCTGGACGAGCTGGCCGCCCGTGGCTACACCCCCGACACCCTCAGCAGCCATGTGGCCATCCAGATCAACGACACCCATCCCTCCATGGTCATCCCCGAACTGATCCGCCTGCTGACCGAGCGGGGCCTGACCTTCGACCAGGCCGTGGAGCAGGTGGAAAAGACCTGCGCCTACACCAACCACACCATTCTGGCCGAGGCGCTGGAAAAGTGGCCCCTGGATTACATCCAGACCGTCGCCCCCCAGATCGTGCCCATCATCCGGGAGCTGGACCAGCGCGCCCGCCAGCGCAGCGGCGACGGCCGGGTGGCCATCCTGGACGACTGGGGCCGGGTGCACATGGCCCACATGGACATCCACTACGGCCACTCGGTGAACGGCGTGGCCGCCCTCCACACCGAGATCCTCAAGAGCAGCGAGCTGAAGCCCTTCTACGACCTCTACCCCGAAAAGTTCAACAACAAGACCAACGGCGTCACCTTCCGCCGTTGGCTGGAAGTCTGCGACCCCGCCCTGTCCCACTGGATCACCCAGCGGATCGGCGACGGCTGGACCCGCGACGCCGCCGAGCTGGAAAAGCTGCTGCCCTTTGCCGACGACCCGGACAGCCTGTCCAGCCTGCTGGAAGTCAAGCAGCACAACAAGCGCAAGTTCCAGGCCCTGCTGCGCCAGCGCCAGGGGGTGGAAGTGGACGAGAATTCCATCTTTGACATCCAGGTCAAGCGCCTGCACGAGTACAAGCGCCAGCAGATGAACGCCCTGTGGGTCATCTACAAATACTGCCAGATCAAGGGCGGCAACAAGCCGGCCCGGCCCATCACGGTGCTGTTCGGCGCCAAGGCCGCCCCGGCCTACACCATGGCCAAGAACATCATCCATCTGATCCTCTGCCTGCAGGCTTTGACCGAGTCCGACCCCGACGTGCGCCCCTGGCTGCACGTGGTGATGGTGGAGAACTACAACGTCAGCTGGGCCGAAGCCCTGATCCCCGCCTGCGATATCTCGGAGCAGATCTCCCTGGCCTCCAAGGAAGCCAGCGGCACCAGCAACATGAAGTTCATGGCCAACGGCGCCGTCACCCTGGGCACCATGGACGGCGCCAACGTGGAAATCGCCGGTCTGGTGGGCCAGGACAACATCTTCACCTTCGGCGCTTCCAGCGATGAGGTCATCCGCCTCTACGCCCAAAACGGCTACCATCCCCTCGACTACTACCACCGCCCCGGCATCGAGTACCTGGTGGACTTCCTGCTCACCCCGCAGATGCTGTCCCTGGGCGACCCCGCCATGCTCTGGGCCCTGTGGAACGACATGAAGTACAAGGACTGGTTCATGGCCCTGCTGGACGTGGAGAGCTATATCGCCGAGAAGGAGCGCGCCCTGGCCGCCTACGAGGACCGCACCGCCTGGGCCCGGAAAATGCTGGTGAACATCGCCAAATCCGGCTACTTCTCCTCCGACCGCACCATCGCCCAGTACGACGCCGACATCTGGCATCTGCGCCCGGCCGCCCCCTCTGAGACGGCCGAAGCTGCCGCGCCGCAAACCGGCGCCCCCGCTGCCGCCAAGCAGTAAACCCTGAACAGACAAAAACCAGCCGGAAGGCCCGCGGTTCGACCCGCAGCCTTCCGGCTGGCTTTTTTGGTTTACTGGTCCAGATGCTCGGCGACGAGCTTCCGGTCTTTTTCGTCCAGGCCCAGCAGGTCCATCGCCTGCGTCAGCGAGAGCTTGCCGTTTTTCATCACCTGCCTGATGTTGTCCAGCAGATTTTCAATGCGGCCCTCAGCACGGCCCTCTGTTCGTCCTTCGTCTATGAGTTCTTCCATGATGCGGCACATACGGCTCACTCCTTTTACCCCACCTCAGCCAGCAGCACTTCGGACAGCATCCCATAGATGGCGGGGGCCAGGTCCATGGTCTGGAGCAGGCCCAGCAGTTCCAGGGGACGGCGGCCCTCCCGGGCATAGGCGTAGATGCGCTCTTTCTTTTCATACTCCATTTCGGCTTTGTAGAGCAGCTGGAAGAGCTGGCCCGCCAGATCGTTGGGGCAGACCGGCACGGTGCGGTCAAAACGGACTTCCAGCCTGTCCGCCGGGGTGACGGCGGGGGCGCAGAGGGTCAGGATATGGCGCTCCCCGTCGTAGGAGACGGCGGCCTCCGCCGGCTGGCCGTTCACCAGCAGCCGGGGCGCTTCGCCGGGGCCGACGCCGCAGAATTCCAGGGTATAGGTCCGGCTGGCCGGCAGGACGGCGCGGTTGCCCTCCGCAGGCTGGACCGCAAAGCAGGCGCCGTCCCAGGTCATGCGGGTCACGGCAAAGGCGGCGTCATCGGCGGCCGCGCTGACGCCGTCGTCCTCGTAGAGGTCAAAGGCGCCAGCCGCGCCGGCAAAGATCTTGACCCGCAGGGCGGCGGGGTTGTCAATGCTGTTGGTGTAGGGTTCCAGCTCGGCCAGGGGCAGGATGGCACCGGCTTTGGCCAGCACCGGGATATCCTCCACGCCGCGGTACAGCTGCAGCTTGCGGCCGCCGTCGTAGACACGGCCGTTAAAGAGATCGAACCACTTGCCTTCCGGCAGCCAGGCCTCAAAGGCGGCGGCCCCCGCTTTCTTGTCCATGGGGGCGGTGATGGGGCAGGCGATCAGCTGGGTGCCGAAATAGTATTCGTTGGGCACCTCGTAGGCCTCGGCCCGTTCGGGCTCCAGGTAGTACATGGGGCGGATCAGCGGCTGGCCTTTGCGGCTGGCGTAGTAGTTCATGGTGTACAGGTAGGGCACCAGCTGATGCCGCAGCCGCAGATAGCGCTTCATCACCGCTTCGGCGATGGGGTTATAGTTCCAGGGCTCTTTTCCGGTAAAGGCGCTGTTCGAGCTGTGCAGCCGCATAATGGGCGAGAACACGCCGAACTGCACCCAGCGGGTGGACAGCTCGTCGTCCCGGTAGCCCTGCATATGGCCGCCGATGTCGTGGCTCCACCAGCCGTAACCCACATTGCTGGCGTTGGCGGTGAAATAGGGCTGGAAGGCCAGGGATTCCCAGGTGATGATGGTGTCCCCCGAGAAGCCCACCGGATACCGGTGGCTGCCGATGCCGGCGTAGCGGGAGAAGGTCAGCCCCCGTTTGCCCTCCCGCATACTGTCCAAAAAGTGGTAGTGGTTCAGCATCCAGAGGGGGTCCAGGCCAGGGATCTTCGTCCGGGTGCCCTGCTGCCAGTCCACCCACCAGAAGTCCACTCCGGCTTCCTCGTTGGGGTGGTGGAGGTACTTGAAATACGCCTGCAGGAACTGCGGGTCAGTGATGTCGAACTCCACTGTCTCCTCTTTCTGCCAGTCCTTGCCCAGGGCCTCGGCCATGGGGCGGTAGGCCTCCTCAAAGGGGCGGACGCCGTCGGCGGGGTGGACATTCAATGTCACCCGCAGGCCGTGCCGGTGCAGCCAGCCCATGAACTCCGCCGGGTCGGGGAACAGTTCCCGGTTCCAGGTATAGCCGGTCCAGCCGCTGCCGTACTTGGGGTCCACGTCCACCAGGTGCCAGTCCATGTCGATGACCGCCACCGAGAAGGGCACCTGCTCGGCCTCAAAGCGCTCCATCAAAGCCTTGTACTCCGCCTCATCGTAGCGGTGGAAGCGGCTCCACCAGTTGCCCAAAGCATACCGGGGCAGCAGCGGGACCGGGCCGGTCAGGTGGTAAAAATCCCGCAGGCATTCCTGATAGGCGTGGCCGTAGCCGAAGAAATACAGGTCGGTCCGCTCCCCCTTCCGGGGCTCCACCCAGCCGTCGGGCCGGATCAGCAGCGAGCGGCTGTCGTCCAGCAGGCTGTAGCCGCCCCAGTTGGACAGCAGGCCGTGTTCCAGTTCCACCGCGCCGTCGGCGCCGTCCAGAGTGCGGGCGGTGCCTCCCAGGTCGTGCACCTCCTCCCCGTAGTGCCACACGCCGTTGTGGGCGCATCCCCTGGCCTTGACGGTCAGGGACAGCCCGCTGGGGGAAAACTTCTGCTTATCGTACAGCAGCTCCACCCCTTCGGTGACGATCTTCAGCGAGGTATCCGTCTCAAACACCTGGTAGGCCGGCACGGGGAAATCCCGGTTCAAAACGCACTGGGTGGGGCGGTCCTCAAAGACGCCGTCCTCGCTGTATTCCAGCCGGAACAGGCGGCTGGTCAGGACGGTGATGCGGTACTTTTCCCCCTGCACCACCGCGCTCTCTGCGCACAGCGGGCGGCTTGCAAGCTGTTTCCATTCCATAGTTCCATCATCCTTTCTGTGGTGCGGTCTCTGGGTCCTTCATTGCCCCTATTATAGCAGATTGGCGCGGCGGCGCAAGACAAAGTTTCATATTGTTTCGAGCGCATTTGCCTGCCCTTCCCTGCGCAAGATCTGCACGCCGGCAAAGAGCAGAAAAGCCCGTCTGCAAAAACAGACGGGCGCGTTTTTTCAACGCTTTTTTGATGCAGCTTAAAAGGTCAGGCGGTCAGGCTCAGTCCTCCTTGACCATGCCCACCAGGTCGAACTTCTCGGTGGAGATCACCACGTCGTAGCCGTCCTTTTCGGGCTTCGGGTACTTGACCCAGATGGTGCGGTCGGACATATTGTAGTACCAGGCGCAGGCAGCCTCGTCGAAGGCTTCCCGCACGATGGTGCGGGGCACCGGCTGGCCGTCCACCGTGACCCAGTAGGCGCCCTTCGCCTTGCTGACCAGGCGGATGGTCAGGCTGTCCACCGTGCTCTCGTAGCTGCCGGTCTTGCGGAAGGAGACCACCGTCTGCTCCCCTGCCTTGACCGAGATGCCGGTGCGGGCAAAGACGCCTTTCTCGTAGTCCTGGGTGTGGCCGTCGTCATCGTAAAGAACAAAGCTGGTGTCGCTCTCGGCGGCGATGAGCAGGTCCAGATGCCGCAGGGTGTCGCGCAGGATGTGCTTGACGTCCTCGCTGGTGGCGAACACCGCCGACCCGCGCAGGAACATGGGGATGGACCCGAGGCCCACCGGCACTTCGATGGTCTGGCCGCCGGCATAGGCGCGGAGGTTGTCATTCATGTCGTACCAGGTGCAGCCGGCCGGCAGATAGATGGTGCGCACTGTCGCGCCCTTCTCCACCACGTTGGCCACCAGGACGCTCTTGCCGTACATGAAGGTCAGGTTCTGGTCGCTGTAGCAGGCGGGGTCGTCGGGGAACTCCAGGAACAGGGGCCGCATGACCGGCATACCGGTCTGGTTTGCCTCGTACATCAGCGAGTACAGGTAGGGCAGCATCCGGTAGCGGAGGGCGTAGGCCTCCCGGATGTACTGGTTGTTCTCCTCGTACATCCAGGGCTGGGTGACGGTGTTGTCGTCGTTGGCCGAGTTGAGGGTGAACCGGGGCTGGAAGATGCCGCTCTGGATCCAGCGCAGCAGCAGCTCCGCTTCGGGGGCGTGGCCCGCAAAGCCGCCGATGTCGCAGCCCATGTTGGGGCAGCCGGACAGGCCCATGCCCACGATGGTGGCAATGTTGAACTTGACGGTGCGCCAGTCGGTCAGGTTGTCGCCGCCCCAGACCTGGGCGTAGCGCTGGATGCCCGCAAAGCCGGCCCGGTTGATGATGTAGGGCCGCTCGCCGGGGTAGACTTCGGCCAGGGCTTCCTTGCCCAGGTAGGCCATCATGTTGGAGTGGAGGATCTTCAGCTCGGCCATGGTGCCCTTGGCGCCCTCAAAGTCGCACTGGGCCTCGCGGTCCTCGACGCCGTCCATCTCGCAGTTGTCGTTCCAGACCGTCTTGGCCCCCAGCTTGAGGAGATTATCCTCCAGCAGCTGCTTCCAGGTGGCGCGGGCAGCGGGGTTGGTGAAGTCGAAGAAGCGGCCCTCGCCGCCCCACCAGCGGCCGTAGTAGTCGCCGTCGCCGCCGGGGTTCTTGATAAAGACGCCGTTGCGCTCGAACAGCGGCATATAGGGGTGGTTTTTCAGGATGCCGGGCTTGAGGTTGGGGATGACGTTGATGCCCATTTCGTTCATCCGGTCAAAGAAGCCCTTGGGGTCGGGGAAGCGGCGGTGGTTCCAGTTGAACACATAGCGGAGGTTATCCTCCTCGCCGCTGGTGTAGCCGGAGGCCAGCCAGAAGTTATCCAGCAGGACGCCCTCTTTGCGGTGCTTGTCGATGACCTTGTAGATCTCCTGGTCGCAGTCCTTTTCCAGCTCGGCGTAGTACATGGTGGAGGCGCAGTAGCCCAGCGACTGCTTGGTAGGCATGGCCGGACGGCCGGTCAGCAGGGTGTAGCGGTCCAGCACTTCGTTCACCGACGGGCCGTTGAGCAGGAACAGGTCGATGTCGCCGCCGTCGGTCTGGTAATAGCTGTAGCGGTCCCAGTAGCCCGAGATCTCCTGCCCCATGTCAAAGACGCTGTCGTAGGAGTTGTGGTAGAACAGGCCCAGGGCGTGGCGCTGCTGGTCGGACAGGCGGATATAGAACGGGATGTGCTTGTACATGGGGTCGCCGGTCTCGGGGTCGTGGCCGATGGCGTCCTTGGGGGCCATCCGCATCCGGCGGCCCTTCTTGTCCAGGTGGCCGGTCTTTTCGCCAAAGCCGTAGAAGTGGTCGTGCTCGTAGTCGATGCGGGAGTAGTGGCTCAGGCGGCCCAGCTGGTCCTTTTCAAAGGCGCGCTCCCGCAGGTCGGCGTAGATCAGCCGGCCTGCGGCGTCGTACAGCAAAAAGGACAGCGGGCACTTGCGCATGACCAGTTTCAGGGTCTTGGTGCGGAAGGTCAGGGTCTTTTCGTCCTCCTCACAGGGGATGTCCAGCGCGGTGATGCGGGTGCGCTCGTCCTTGAGCAGCTCGTCCATCCGGTCGGGCCAGGCGGTGGTGACCAGGGTGTAGGATTCCTCCTGGAACCGGCGCTCAAAGGAGACGCGCACCCGGATGATGTCGTCGGTCATAAAGACCAGCATGACGTCGGCCTTGTCGCCGTGGACGATGTAGCCGTTGGAGGTCTTTTCCAGGGACTGGAAGTGTTTTAACAGCATGGTGTGTTCCTTTCTTGCACAGGATGCGTCACATACCGATCAGGTCGAAATCTTCAAAGGAGATGGTGAGCACGGCGTCTTTGCGGGGGTTGGCGTACTTGACCAGGACGGCCCGCTTGGTCTGGCTGTAGTACCAGCCTTCGGCGGCCGCGTCGAACTTGCGGCGGTTGAGGTAGTGCTCCAGCTTGCGGCCGTCCAGCGCCACCCAGAAGGGGCTGCGGTCCTTGCGGACCATCTCGACGGTGACGTCCTCCACAAAGTCGGTGTAGCTGCCCTCGGCGGCAAACTTGACCTGCACCACGCTCGCGCCGGACACCTTGATCTCGGTCTTGCGGCAGACGCCTGCCTTGAAATCGTTGGTGACGCCGTCGTCGTCGTAGAGGGTGTAGCTGCTGTCCGCGCCGGGGACGACGGTCAGGTGGAGGCTGGTCATGTGGTCGTTGGCCATGCTCATCAGCTGGTTAGAGGCCATGGGGACGATGGCGCCCTCCCGCAGGAACAGGGGGATGGTGCTGATCTCCACCGGGATCTCGATGGTCTGGCCGCCCTCATAGCAGGCAAAGTGATCGTTCCAGTCGTACCACCTGGTGCCGGCGGGCAGATAGACCTTCCAGGTCTTGGCGCCCGGCTCCAGGACGTTTGCCACCAGGATGTCGCGGCCGAACAGGAACTCAAAGCTCTCGTCGTAGACGTTGGGGTCGTCCTGGAACTCGTAGACCAGGGGGCGCATGATGGGCGCACCGGTCTGGCTGGCCTCGTACTCGGCGGAGTAGAGGTAGGGGGTGAAGCGGTAGCGCAGCAGGATGGCATCCCGGATCAGCCCGGCCGACCCGCGGTACATCCAGGGCTCGGTGACGGTGTTGTCGTTGCTGGCCGAGTGGATGGAGAACCGGGGCTGGAAAATGCCGTTCTGCACCCAGCGGACAAACAGTTCCTCGCTGGGGGCGGGGCCGTGGAAGCCGCCGATGTCCGCGCCCTCGTTGGGCTGGCCGGACAGGCCCATGCCGGTGATGATGGGGATGTTGTAGCGCAGGGTCTTCCAGCTGGTAAAGTTGTCGCCGCACCAGGTCTGGGCGTACTTCTGGATGCCGGCCGAACCGCTGCGGCAGACGATGTAGGGGCGGGCTTTGGGGTCGTGCTCCACCACGGCCTCGGCGCCCACCTTGCACATCAGGGTGCTCATCAGGGGCTTGAGCTGGCCGATGGTGCCGCCCTTGCCGTCAAAGTCGCAGCGGGCGTCCTTGTCCAGCAGGCTGTCGTACTCGCAGTTGTCGTCCCAGATGGAGTCGGTGCCCACGTCGATGATGGCTTCGGTGAGGAACTTTTTCCAGGCGCTGCGGCCGGCGGGGCTGGTGTAGTCCCAGAAAGCGCCGTCGCCGCCCCACCATTTGCCCACGGCGTAGGTGTCCTGCTCGGAGTCCCTGACAAAAACGCCGCAGGCGTTGAACTCCTCAAACCGGGGGTGGCACAGCAGAACGCCGGGCTTGACATTGGGCACGTTCTGGGCGCCCTTCTCGTTCATGGCGGCAAAGTAGGCGCGGGGGTCTTTGAAGCGGTCGGTGTTCCAGGTAAAGACGCAGCGCTTGTTGTTGCAGCTGGTGTACCCGGAGGACAGGTGGAAGCCGTCGATGGGGAAGCCTTCCTCCTTGATGGTGTCGATGAAGTCCAGGACGGCGTCGTCGCTGTCCTTTTCCAGCTCGGGGTAGTACATGGAGGAGCCCTGGTAGCCCAGCGCCCGCTTGGGCAGCAGGGCGGGACGGCCGGTCAGCAGGGTGTAGTTGTCCACCACCCGGCGGATGGTGCCGCCCGCGATCAGGAACAGGTCGATGTCGCCGCCGTCGGCCTGCCAGTAGCTGTAGCGGGGCCAGTAGTTGCTCTTCTCGCAGCCCATGTTGAACACCGACTCGTAGAAGTTGTTGTAAAAGATGCCCACCGCCTTGCGGCTGGCGCGGGACAGCTGGATGTAAAAGGGGATGTGCTTGTAGAGGGTGTCCATCTTCTCGGCGTCGTAGCCCATGGCGTCGGTGGCGCGCTGGCGCAGGAACTTTTTGTTCTTGTTCAGCACGCCGGTCTTTTCGCCAAAGCCGTAAAAGCAGTCCTCCTCGTCCATGGCGCTGTAGTGGGTCACGCGGCGGTTGGAGTCCAGGATGTAGGGGGTGCCGGCCAGGTCGCTGTGCAGCAGCGTCCCGTCTTTGTCGTACAGTTTGAAGCACAGGGGGCTGCGCTCGGCCACCAGGCGGACGGCGGCCGTCTTAAAGGTGACGGCCTCGTCGGTGACGGTGACTTCCGGCGTCACCGGCTGGACGCGGGTGCGCTCGGCGCCGAACAGGCCGTCCAGGCGGTCCTCCCAGGCAGTGGTGGAGAGGATGTAGGATTCTTCGGCCAGCTGGCGGTCAAAGGCGACCCGGACCCGGACGATCTCGTCGGTGACAAAGCAGACCTTGATGTCCGCACAGTTGGTGTGGAACAGGAACGCCCCGTCCAGGCGCTCCATGGACTGGATTTCCTTGCAAAGATACATGATGGTTCTCCTTTCGGGGGATTGGGATGTTCGATGCCAGTATAGCACACCGGCACCTCCATGAAAAAGGCCCCCGACCATTTGCCGGGCAAGATAGTCGGGGGCCTTTTAGGTAACCAGCGGCAGCGCCGCTTAGGGTGTATCTGAGAATTCAGAAATGCTGGGATATTCGCCCAAAAGCGCCAGATGCAAGGCGCATGAGCGCCGCACTCCTTGGTGGAATGCAAGCGAATGCAACGCGGCAGATGGGGCTTTTGGGTAGAATAGAACAGCGTTGGGGAGTTTTCAGATACACCCTTAGGAGGAGGGATGGCAGAGGATCAGGCGACCCACCAGAAGGTGTCCACCAGGCCGGTCAGATACGGCACGATCATGGGGATGGCCGGGATGTAGGTGATGAGGAACAGGGCCACCACCATGCCGAAGAACAGCGGGATGATGTACTTGGTAACGCCTTCGATCTTGACCTTGGCGACGCCGCAGCCGACGAACAGGCAGGAGCCGACGGGCGGGGTGACCGAGCCGATGCCCAGGTTGGTGATGAGCATCAGACCGAAGTGGACCGGGCTCATGCCGATGCTGGTGGCGATGGGCAGGAAGATCGGGGTGAAGATCAGGACGGCGGGGGTCAGGTCCAGGAAGCAGCCCATGATGAGCAGGAACACGTTCATGATGAGCAGGATGACGTAGCGGTTGTTGGAGATGCTCATCAGGCCCTCGCTGATGGCGGCGGGGATGCCCGAGTAGGACATGACGTAGGACATGATGGACGAGGCCGCGATCAGGAACAGGATGGTGGCCGAGCTCTTCATGGTGTCGGCCAGCATATCGTAGAAGGTCTTGAAGGTGATCTCGCGGTAAAGGACAGCCAGCAGCAGGCAGTACAGGCACATGACCACGCCGGCCTCGGTGGCGGTGAAGAAGCCGCCCAGGATGCCGCCCATGACCAGGATAACGGCCAGCAGGGACGGGACAGCGTCGATCCAGATCTTGATGGCGGGGTCCTCGTCCTTGACGGTGGAGGCCTTATAGCCCTTCTTGACGGCCAGGTAGATGGTCAGAGCGCCCACGCACAGGCCCAGCAGGATGCCGGTGAGGTAGCCGCCCATGAACAGGGCCGCCACCGAGACGCCGCCGGCGGTGATGGAGTAAAGGATCAGCGGGCCGGACGGGGGGATCAGGATGCCGGTGGGAGCCGAGCAGATGTTGACGGCGGCGGAGTAGTTGGGGTCATAGCCTTCCTCTGCCTCCAGGGGGCTCAGGATCGAGCCCATGGCCGAGGTGGCGGCCACCGACGAGCCGGAGACCGCGCCGAAGAACATGTTGGCCAGCACGTTGGTGGCGGCCAGGTAACCGGGGATCTTGCCCACCAGCAGGCGGGCCAGACGGATCAGGCGGCGGGCAATGCCGCCCTTGTTCATGATGTTGCCGCCCAGGGTGAAGAACGGCAGGGCCAGCAGCGAGAAGGAGTCCAGGCCCGAGAAGCAGCGCTGGGCCGCGATCAGGGCAAAGATGTCGGCGGGCATGCTGAACAGGGCGGTGACCACCGAGGCGATGCCGATGCCGGCCGAAATGGGGACGCCCGCCAGCAGCAGGACGAAGAAGGAGCCGAAAAGGCTCAGGGTAGCCTGTACGACCATCAGTTGTTGCCTCCTTTCTTCTCAGAGAACAGCTGGGCATACTTGAGGATGCGGGCCAGCACGATGAACACGCCCGAGATGGGCAGGATGGAATACAGGATGCTGAACGGGATGTGCATGACCGAGGAGATGTTCAGCGCGTTCATGGCCAGGGTCGCGCCGCCGTAAATGAATACATAGCAGACGAAGAACAGGGTGGCCGCCTCGATAAAGACATTCAAAACGACGGCGGCGGTGCCCTTGACGCGGCTCTTGACCAGGTCCAGGGCCAGGTGCTCGTCCCGGTAGAAGCAGTAGGCCGAGCCGATCAGGGAGGCCCAGATCAGGACGTAGCGCAGGAACTCGTCGGTGAAGGTGGAGGGGTCGCCCAGCACCAGGCGGCTGAAGATCTGCCAGGTGCCGCCCGCCAGCAGGGCGAACATGGACAGCGCCATTAGGAAACGCATGACGGTGTCCAGGATCTTTTCAAACTTTTTCACAGTCTCATTTCCTCCTTTGCATCACTGGGCCGCCTGCTGGATCCGCTCGACGTAGGCGTATACCTCGGGCTGCTCGGCCTGCAGGTCGGTGTAAATGGACTGGCACGCCTCCTGGAAGGCGGGAAGATCCACATCGTAGATCAGCTCGACGCCCTTTTCCTCGGCCGAAGCCAGGACCTCGTTTTCAAATTCGGTCCAGGCGGTCTTGTAGTCCTCGGTCATGGTGCGGGCGCAGCTTGTCATGATCTCGCGCTGATGGTCGGACATGGCGTTCCAGGTCTCGGTGGACATCAGCAGGATGTCGGGGATGCGGGTGTGCTCGTCAAAGCAGTAATACTTGGTGACGTCGGCATGGTCGCGCAGGGCGGTGACGTTGTTCTCCGCGCCGTCGATGACGCCCTGCTGCATGGCGGTGTAGATCTCCGAATAGCTGGTGACCGTGGCCGAGCCGCCCAGCGCCGCCATCATGTCGATGGCCATCTGGGAGTCCATGGTGCGGATCATCAGGCCGTGCAGGTCTGCGGGCTCGTGGATGGGGGTGTTGGCAGTGTAGAACGAGCGCGCGCCCGAATCCATCCAGGTCAGGCCCATAAAGCCCTTTTCGGCGGTCAGCTGGTACAAGTCCTGGGCGATCTCTCCGTCCATGACGTTGTAGTAGTGCTGCTGGTCGTTGAACACGTAGGGCACCGACAGCACGTTCCACTCCTGCTGGAAGTTGCCCAGGGTGGAAGCCGAGACCTTGGCCATATCCAGCGCGCCGGCGCGGATCTGGGTGATGTTGTCCACCTCGCTGCCCAGGGTCGCGTTGGGGAAGATCTGGATGTCGATGGTGCCTTCCGACTGTTCCCGGACGGCGTCGGCAAAGGAGCTCAGCGCGATGTGGACCGCGTGGTCCTCGGCCAGGCCGTGGGACAGGGTCAGCTCAAAGACGTGCTCGCCGTTGGCGTTGGTCCGTGCTGTCTGGCTGCCGCAGCCGGACAGTGCGCCTGCCGCAGCCACGGCGCCCAGGGCCGCCAAAAAATGACGGCGGGAAATCAGCTTTTTCATTGGGATAGATAACCTCCTTTTTGCTTGCGGCCCGCCCTGCGGGAGGGCGGCCGCCTTCCGAATCTCCTTTTTCTTTTCCTGGCTCTCCTCCTTTTTGCATTGTTTTTATCATACCGCCCAGGCGGGCCACTCCTCAGCGCCGCACAGAGACGGAACGTACCACAGCGTTTACCCGGCCCGCTTCCTGCCGGGCTTTTTGGCGTTTTTGCCCTGGCCTTTGCGGCCGGCTTTGCCCGCCTTGCGGTTGTCCCAGATCCGGATGATGTCCCGGATGTTGAAGGTCAGCAGCGAGAAGGCGGACTCCCACTGTTTGCCGCTGCGCTGGCTGACCAGGTCCATGACCTGCTCGGCGGTGCCCGGCTCGATCTTGGCCCGCTCCACCATCACCGCCGAATCCGGCCCAAAGAACAGGTACAGGTACTGCCGGTCCTGGACGATGCGGTCCAGCTGCTCATAGCGCAGCTTCTTTTTCACGCCGCCTTCTTCCAGCTCCATATGGCCGGCGCAGAAGGTGCAGACCGACGAGGGCAGCGCCCCGCCCCGCGCCTCGATGACGCTTTCGGCCCGGACGATGGCGGGGAAATCCCGCCCCACGAACAGCATGCAGCCCGCCAGCAAGAGCAGACCCTGTGCCAGCACCGGCACCGGTGCGAAAAGCCCGGCGGCTGCCAGCGCCACGCCGGCCACCGCCGTCACCACCACCAGCCCCAGCCGGTAGGTATTGTACTGCGCCTGGAACAGCGCCTGGATCGAATCCTCGGTGTGGTCGATCCGGCCCTGGTACTGCACTGCCATCGAGCGTCCTCCTCTCGTATCCCGCCATTTGGCTCCGACAAAGTATCACTTTTTGCATCCTCTGCATCCGGGTGTTGTATCACAGATATGCAGAAAATGCACAATAACAATCTCCAATATTTGTGCTTTTTATGAATTTTTTCTTCTTCCGCAATAACTATAGCAAATTTTACATAGAAAATCCTAGGATTATGTGATATAATGTTTGCATCCTGTGATATACTAATTTCTCTTGTTTACACAAGGAGGTCCCTATGCGTTCGTTCATCCCCGCCTACCCCGATCCCAACATCACCCCCGAGGAGGCGCGCCGCCGCCTTTCCCTGGACAAAGTGGTGGTGGGGTGGTACTCCAACCGCCGGGTGCGCCAGTCTGTGACCCACTACCACCCCTATCACGAATACATCTACATGGTCAGCGGCAAAGCCCACTATTACGTCAACGGCGGCCAATACGAGCTGCATCCCGGCGACCTGATGCTGATCCCGCCCGGCGTGGTCCACACCGGCTATTACGACACCTACGACCGGCTCATCATCCAGATGGACGACGCCTTCTGGCGCGAAACGCTGGATATGCTGGGCCCCCTGTCGGAGGGATGCCAGATTCCCCATGAGCTGATGATCCTGCACAGCGACGTCACCGGCCGCTGGCAGGTGCGCCCCATGATCGAGCGCGCCGCGGCGGCCGCCGCCATCCCCGACGCCCATGACAAAGACCTGATGTACCGCAGCATCCTGGTCAGCCTCGTCCTCATCATCCGGCAGGCCATCCGGGAGGACGGGCTGGGCAAGCCCACCTCCACCAACGCCCTGGTCGCCACCGTCACCAGCTACATCCACCAGCATTACCGCAACCCCGACCTGACCGTGACCAAGCTGGCCCAATACGCCTACGTCAGCCGGGAGCACCTGTCCCGCGTTTTCAAGGAGTACACCAAGCAGAGCATCCACGACTACCTGACCGAGCTGCGGATGCAGGGCTGCCGCCAGGACATCGCCGACGGCAAGCGCATCCTTGTCGCCTGCACCGAAAACGGCTTTTCGGACTACAGCAGCTTCCTCAAGACCTTCCACAAGCTGTACGGCATCACGCCGATGGAGTACCGCGCGCAGGTCCAGGCGGAGGGGTAAACTAAAAACCGGGCCTCCCTGTAAAAACAAGGAGGCCCGGTTTACTTTTGGAATGAAATTTCTTTCGCTTATCTCATTTCGATCCCCGCCGCAGAATAAACTTTCCTCATATTATCGCACTGCTCCTGCGTCGCATTCCGTACCGCTCTGCAAAAGCCAGACAGTTTATAATGTTCTCGAAAAACGATCCTCCCGATTCGAAGTAGCCAATATACCGGCAGCAGCCACGGAGCATCGTGCAGGCGTGGATATCTGCCCTTCATCATCGATAAAGGCCAAAAACATTGGCTCAAAAAGAAATGCCGTCTACTCTGTGCAGCAGTCTTTTCCCGATCCCAAAACAAATGTGATACTGCCAATGTGGCATAATCTCCGTAGATCCCGGTATGGATCAGGTAGTCCAATATCAGCCAGGCATTTTCATCCAGCTCCTGCCCTTCAAAGCAGGCTAAGGCCAAGCGCTCCATTTGCTCGGAAAAGGCAGCGATGTGCAGTTCTTCCAGCTGGTTTTTCAGATATCCCTGATCCAATGTCTGCTGTTTTTTTGCATAAAAAGATACAGGTCTGCCAGCGGCCTGATCCCTACACCCGGGCCGGTAAAATGCTTATAAAAATGCAGCAGGTGATGCACCAGAAAATCCTCATCGCTGAACCGGTAAAGATGGCTTTTCCCTTCCAGAAGATACGTTTTCTGCCACAGCGACGCCAAACGTTTTTCCCGCCAGGTCGTGCGCTGTCGTTTTAGCCAGTCTCCCCCCATCAGGCGGCGGTGCAGTTCGATGTACATATAGGGCGGCTTTATATAGGTGTCGTGGACTTCCTGCTCGATATGATCCGGGTGGTATCCGTGAGCTTCCATCCATTCCTGCATCTTTCGGCCGTCCATATCCTTGACTAGAACATCCAAATCGGTCATGCTGCGCATCAGCGGGTCCGGATAATAGTTCCGCATGACCCAGCCTTTCATAGGCAGGCAGTCGATGCCGTCCTTTTCCAGATCTTCCAGCAGGCAGCCGATCTCATATTCCTGGGTGATGCCCCGGTGGGTCTCCCGGGCAAAGCAGTCTTTCAGGCTCTTGCGCAGACCGTCCCATTCTGCTCCCTGCTGCCGGGCAATAACTGGATACACCATGGTCACCAGGCTCTGCCGCCGGATCATCGCATCCAGTTTTTCCGCGTCGCAGCCATCTGCCCAGGCCAGCGGCGCCTCAAACTCCTGCCGCAGAGCCGCCCGCATCAGACTGAGAAGAACTTCTGTTTCTTTTCGCTCACACATCTTTTTCCCCATATGCCGCACCGCGCCATCCCCCTGCTCAGGGTGCAGAGAGACGGCGCGAAGCGGTTTCGATCAGTGTTTTGGTTTATAGTTTTTGCTGCGTCCAAAGAAGGACTTCTTTTTTCCTTCCCTGGGTGCAGGCTGGGCCGGCAGTTCCGGTGCCGTCCGGTCCGGAGCCGGTGCGGCGGGCTGCACCTCAATGGGCGGCGCCGGGACAACTGTGGTCAGCACCTCCGGTTTGCCGTCGGGCTTTGCCGGCTGGTCCGCCGCATTTGTACCCACGGGCCGTTCCCCGCTGTCCGTGTCCGTCTCTGCCGGCGCTTCCGGCTGCGGGTCGGGTTCCTCCGGTTTCTGGGTCCAGCTGCCGTCGGCGCCCATCCGCAGCAGGGCGTCTATCGCCTCGTCATCCGACAGGGCGTCTTTCTGGAAGGGGTCTTTGGTCAGCTCGTCCAGGATATCGGGCGCGCCCGACGGGTTTCCGCCGTCCTCGCCGCCGCTGCTCATAGCCGGCACCAGCAGCAGATTGCTTTCCTCTGCCGCGTCCCGCATCGACTTGGACGCCAAATCAGCAGGGCGCTCCCGCCAGGAGCGGAAACTGTGCATGGTCTTGGAAGCGCTGACCACAGAACCCAGGATCCGGATGCCGGATTTGTCCAACTGATCCAGCGTATCCCGAATAATCGGCAGCGGGACATCGTCATACCGTATGACGAGCAGAACAGCCTCTGCCACCTGGTTCAGGCGCAGCATATCCGAGGACTGGCTGAGCGCCGGGGTATCGATGATGACATACTCATAGTTCTGTGCCAGTTTCTGGATGAACTCAAAGAGGGCACTATCCAAATGGATCGCATTGCGCTCCAGTACCGTGGGCAGCAGATCCAGATAGCCGGTCAGCGAGACGACAGCGTCCTGCACAGTAGCTTCGCCCTTATAGAGCGCGTTCAGCGTCCGACTGTAATCCACGTTCTGCAGGAACATCCCGCCCAAAGTGGGGTTTTCCAAGTTCAGATCAATCAGCAGGACCTTCTTTTCCAGATCGGACATCTGGATGGCCAGATTGGCCGCCACGGTGCTCTTGCCCTCCCGTTCTTCCGCAGAGGTGATGTAAACACAGTGGCTTTTTCTTTTGCCGCCGCCCAGCCGGTTGCACAGGATATAGGCCGCCGAGGCAAAGTTTTGCTCAACGGTGGAATCCACCGCCGATTCCCGGGTGAGCAGATCGGTCTTTCGCTTAAAGTAGCCATGGTCGTAAGGGATGATGCCCAGCAGCTCGGTACCGAGATCCTCCTCCACGACTTTGGGGTCCATCAAGGTAGGCCGCATGAAGAACTCACCGATGACGATGGCAAAACCGATAGCCAAACCAGCCAGGCTGGTAAAGATCCATATCTTGGTGTAGTTATTGCGGGTCGGAGTAAATTCAGCCGCAGGCTCATCAATGGTATTGACGGCGCCAACCATCAGTGTTTCAGGCAGCACATCCTGCGCTACCGCCAAAATGGCGTTCATTAAGTCAACACCGCTGTTCTTATCGACCCACCAGAGAGTAAGTTCCAAGATCTGCGTCTCATTCACCCGGGTGATGTTCAGATTGTCATAAACATCTTTGGGTTTCACATTGATCAGGCGCACCCGATCAATGGCAGCTTGCAGAACCCGGTCGCTGTAAAGCACGTACCTTACAGCTTCTGCCATGTCCTCGCTCAGTTGGTAATCGTCCGAAGTAAAATGGTCCGAGCCGGAAGCGAGCACACCCGTGGACGCTCTGGGGATCACCGCGATCGAAGTAGTGATCTCAAAGCTGGTATAGCTGCCCTGAACAAAAGAGATGCTGTTCAGGATCAGCCCCAGGCCACAGCCCACCAGCGTCATCACGACAATGAGCTTCCAGCGCTTCAGAAGGGTAAGAAGCAGGTCACTTATTCGAATGTCTTCGCTATTCATTCTCTCTCCTCCTTACTCCCGTTTTGTTCCGGCGGACGCCGTATCCTCTTCGTTCTGCTTGCGGGCCTTGCGGTAGCGTGCGATCAGGCGCACCAGCCACACCACCAGGCAGATCAGGCCGGCGCTCAGCACCACGGCAACGGCGACCGCCACCCCGCTGCGGAAGGTAAACAGCGAAATGTTCCAGGTCTGGACCTCGGCCGTATCCGCTACGGTAAAGCGGTAGGGATTCTCCGTATCTTCGCCGTGGACGATATAGTAGTCGCCCACGGGCAGGTCGGTCAGTTCCATTCCCTGTCCGTTGGTGGTCCAGCTCAGGACCACCTGGTTCTGGCTGTTGTACAGCGTCACCGGCTCGTTGATGGTGTCGCTGCCCAGGATCCTATCCTGCACGTGGATCGAGACGCGCAGCAGCCGGTTGGTGATCTCCAGGCGGCCGGTCCCCGAGCCGCCGATCCGGCCGTCCGCACTGACGATGACATCGTATGCACCGTCGCCCATCCGGTAGTCGCCCACGGTCTGGGTCTGCTGGATGTGGTAGGTGGTGTTCTTCTGCAGGTCGGTCAGGACAGCGGTGCCCGTCTCGTCGGTGACCAGGCGGCGGGTCCGGCCGGAGCGGTCGTCGGTCACCATCAGGACGGCGCCCGCCAGCTTCTGGCTGTCGTACAGCTCATCCGAGACCTGCACCACCAGCTGGGTCTTTTCCACCTCGACCTCGTGGACCGGGGGCAGAGCGCCGGTCTTGCGCTCCACTTCCACCGTCAGGTCCTCTTCCATGGTGGCGTAGTAGTCGGGGCTTGTCGCCTGCTGGACGGTGTATGTGCCCAGATAGAGCTCCTGGCTCTCGCCGTAGCCCTCTTCGTCGCACTCGATGGTATCCACCACCTGGCCGGCGGTGTAGCGGACGGTGCCGTCCAGAGTGGCGATGTCCTCAGCTGCCACCACCCGGAAGGTGCCGCCGCCCACCGGCAGGGCTGTATCCGCATCGCTCATCTGGATGCGGATGATGTTTTTGCAGGGGGACAGGCGGATCTGGACCACATAGGGATCAGGCCAGTCGTAGAGCTGGGTGATGTCAAAATAGGTGTCCGGCGCGGCGTCATAGCCCTCCGGAGCATTCAGCTCGTGGAAATAATAATTCCCGTGCCAGACCTTTTCCGGCAGATAGAAGGTGCCGTCCTCCCGGGTGGCGTACTCCCGGTAGGTGATCTTTTCGGGGTAATAGGTGTTCAGCTGCTGGAGCGAGCCCTCCTGCAGGGTGGTGTTGTCGGTGCGGTAAAGCTCGAAGCAGATGCCCTCCTGCGGGATGGGCCGGTCGGTCTCATCGTCCACCAGTTCCACATAGACGGCCGACTTGATGCCCTCGTCGGGGTAGGCGCCGCCGCCCGCGGTGGGGATGTACTCCTCGTCGTATTCCCCGTCGCCGTCGCCGTCACCGCCGCCCCAGCCGCCCCAATCGTCGTCCCAGCTGTCCCAGTCGTCATCTTCGTAATAACTGGACGCGCCGTAGCTGGACGAGGGGTATTCTTCGTAGCCGGTGTAGTCGTGGAGGATGTACAGGCACAGCAGCGCAATGACAAGGATCAGGACAAAGACCAGACCGCTCATCATATCGGTGGCGGGCTGCCAGAAGTTGAACTTTGAGGCTGGCTGTCTGTTCCGTTTCATCCGTTCTGCCCCACTTTCAGGTTCTTTTCAAACTCGGCCAGGGACAGCGGACGGGAGAAGAAATAGCCCTGCCCCTCGGTGCAGCCGCACTTGCGCAGCATGGTCAGCTGTTCCATGCTCTCGATGCCCTCGGCCAGCAGGCTCAGGCGGAGGGTGCGGGCCTGGTCAAAGATGGCGGGCAGAAGTTCCAGCTTGCCCTCCAGATTTTCGCTGCGCAGGTTGAGTTTGAGCTGGTCAACGCCGATCTCCCCGGCCGAGCTCAGCTTGATGTAATCGCCGTTGAAGCCGTCCAGGATCACCCGGAAGCCGGCCTGCTGCAGCCGGGCCACCGCGTCTTTCAGGACGCCGTAGGCTTCCAGATAGGCGTTCTCGCTGATGTCGATCTCCAGGTGTTTGGGCGGGATGCGGTACTTTTTCAGCATATCCATGAAGAAATCCGCCACATCCATGGCCAGAACGTCGGTCTTGGTGACGTTGACCGAGATGGGCACCGGGCGGATGCCCTGATCCACCCACTGGCGGATCCGCTGGCAGACCTTTTCCCAGATGTACTGGTCCAGTTTGGTGATGTAGCCGTTGCTCTCCAGCACCGGGATAAAGACCGCCGGGGAAATGACGCCCAAAGTGGGGTGGTTCCAACGGACCAGCGCCTCTGCGCCGATCACCCTGCGGGTGTTCAGCTCATAGCGGGGCTGCAGGAAAAAGACGAACTCGTTCCGTTTCAGGCCGTCCAAAATCTGGGGCATCAGGATCTGCTCGTTGCCCGGCGCGGCGCCGCTGCCCACCATGGGCACGGCCCCTTTCTTGGGCAGGCGCTCCAGCAGTTCCACGATCTGGCGGTTCTCGCGCCGGTCGCTGTAGCGGCTCTGCTCCGCCGTGGTGGGGATGATGACCCGGTGGAATTCTTCGAGGAAAAGGTCCATTTCCCGGCTCATGATGTTGCGCAAAATGTTGTTTGCCACGTTGAAAAACACCGACAGGATCAGGCCGGCAATGGAGGTATAGAACGCGGTGTTGATGCCGGCCAGAATGGTCTCGACGCTGGCAAGGGCGGCTTCCACCGTCATGAAGTTGATCCCCCGCAGGCCCATCAGCAGGCCGATGAAGGTGCCCAGAATGCCCAGGCCGGTCATGGTGCCGGGGATCTGGGCCGCCACGCTCTGCCAGCTGTACAGCCCCAGCATATCCTCGTTGATGGTGTCGTCGATGTCGCTCACGATCAGGCCGTTTTCCCGCTGCTGGCGCACCTTTTCGCGGTATTCCTGAAACATCTGGTCCAGCGTTTTCTGGTCAAAAAAGCGGTCCATCTGCAGCGCGGTCATCCATGCGGTGCCGTCCTCCGAGCGCATAGCCCGCCGGATGCTCTCCTGGCCGTTGCGCAGCCCGTTGGTAAAAGAGATCACCGGGGCCATGCAGTAGAAAGAGCTGGCCAGCGCGATGACACACATACAGCCGACCACCACCAGCGAAAGCCGGTCGGGCGAATACGCCGCCAGCAGCCCGCTCGCCATGATAAACACCACAATAAACAGATAAGGAAGCCTTTTCACGCCTCTGTCCTCCTCCTGAAAACACCTTTCTATCTATCTGACGCGGGCCGCTGTTTTTACCCTTATTTTTACCTTAAAAAAGAAAAACGGCCGCAATTATAGCATCTATAACTGCGGCCGAACCATCTTGTCTTGCATCTTCTGCAGATGCTCCACGTCAGACTTCTAGCTTTGCGTCCCCGCATTTCTACGGGTTTGCCCATCTTTCCTATTCACTTAGGTTGTGCAATATTACCTAAGCCTATTTTATAATGGGCCTTTTCCTTTGTCAAGCAGAACGAACTATTTTTTGCAGGAATCTTTCCGAGTTGTCTCCCAAAACGGTATAAAGCAGCGTTTTATTCATCCGCCATGTCGATCCGGCGGTCGCAGATGCCCAGCGCCGCCGGGCGGTGGGTGATGATCAGCACGGTCTTGTCGGTCATCCGGCGGAGGTTGGACAAAAGCCTGCTCTCGGTGGCCTCGTCCAGCGCGCTGGTGGACTCGTCCAAAATCAGGACCGGCCGGTCCGAAAAGACGGCCCGTGCAATGGCGATGCGCTGCATCTGCCCTTCCGACAGGCCGCAGCCGTGCTCCCCCAGGCGGGTGTCCAGGCCGTTTTCCAGCGCGCCGACAAACTCGCCGGCGCAGGCGATGTCCAGCGCCCGGGCCAGCCTTTCCTCCTGCGCCATGGCATCGGGGTCGCCAAAGGCCACGATCTCCCGGATGGTGCCGCTCATCAGCTGGTTGCCCTGGGGCACATAGGCGAACAGGCCGCGCCAAGCGGAGGTCAGGGCCGTCTCGCCATGAACACCCCGTATATACCGTTCGCCGGCGTCCAGCGGGTAAAGGCTCATGAGCAGTTTGAGCAGGGTGCTTTTCCCGCAGCCGGAGTGGCCGGTAAAGGCCACGTACTCCCCTTTTCGGATTTCCACGTTCAGGTGGGAGATGACGGCCAGCCGCTCGGAGGTCTGGCTCTCGCCCCCGAACACCTTATAGGAAAAGCTGGCGTCCCGCACGCCGAAGCTCTGGAATTCCTCGCGGTAATAGCGGTCGATCTCCGCCGCCGGCAGCCTGTCGCCGCCGCCATCGTCGGGGTAGGCTTCCGCCTCCATCAGGCGCTCCGCACTGGCGATCATGGCGTAATACTGCGGCACCACCCCCGTGATGCCCGCCACCGGGGACTGCACCTGCCCCACCAGCTGCAAAATGGCGGTGAAGGTGCCGTAGGAGACCGTCCCTTTCAGGATGCCATAGCCGCAGTAAAGCGCGGCCAAAAGGTAGCCTCCCTCGGCCAGCCCCCAAAAGCCAAAGTGGAACAGGTTGGAAAAGTGGTTCCGCTTGATGCGGGCAGCCTTGTGCCGCTCCATCCTGCGGGCGGCCTCGGCGCAGGTCTCGTCCTCCATCGAAAAGACCCGGACGATCATCATGCTTTCCAGCCGTTCCTGCACAAAGGCCAGGACGGCCGCCCCGGCTTCCTGGATCTGCTTGTGCATCCGTTTGAGGATCTTCCGCAGCGAGACCGTCAGCAGCAGAACGGCGCACCCGGCCGGCACCAGGATGTAAACGAACGCCGGCTGCAAAAGGAACAGCGCCGCCAGCGCCCCGCCCAGCCGGGCCAGCAGGCCGGCCAGCCGGGGCAGCAGGTCCACCATATTTTCGGCCACTACCGCGGTGTCCGAGGTCAGCCGCGCCACCCACTCCCCCGAATGGCGCGCGGTGACAGCCGCGTAGTCCTTGTGCAGCAGGCAGGCGAACAGCCGCCCCTTCAGGCGGTTTTCCAGCGAAGTCTGGATCTGCGTGGAGATCAAACTGTCTACTGTCTCCAAAATCATCTGCGCCAGAGTTATCGCTGCCAGCATCGCCGATGCCCACAGGAAAGGTTCCAGCCGTCCCGCTGTAGCCTGATTCACCAAGTTGCCAAACAGCAAAGCATACACCGCGCTGCTCGCACCCAGCACCGCGTCCAGCAGGGCAATGCCCGCCACCGCCAGCTTATACCGCCCGGCCACCTGCATCAGCCACTGCAGAGCGTGTTTTTTCTGCTCCTGCGCGTTTTTTCTATTCGTTTTGTTCATGCTTTGAGCGAACTGCCATATTTGGCTTCGGCTTTTTGGATAGCTTTAAGAATTCGTTCCTCATAGCCATTTTTCCAAAATGTGCACATTTCACGATCGCACCCCATCAGGTTGTGATCTCCCTGCAAAAGAGCACTTGCTCTGCACCCTCCTCCACACTTATAACGATACTTACAGGCGTTGCACTCCGTGTTTTCGGCGAATAAATCTTTTACACGTCCATTGACAAACTGCATATAGTAACTGTTGCTTAGCCCCTGCCGGAGCCCGATCTCCTGAATCAGCGGAAACCGGGATTGTTCCGGGCTGGACGCCATTGGCATACAAGGTACCAGCCGTCCTTCTGGAGTAATATAACAGCTCCATCGAGTAACTCCACAAAGGTAGCACTCCAGACATTCTTCTGTTCCGTTGTAAGAGTGCATCATCAATTTAGCGAGAGTATCCTGCGTCAGTTCTGCAACACCACCAATTTCCAACCGTTCGATGGGACGTCCTTCTCGATAATACCAATCAATGTATGGAAGCATTGCTTCGATATATTCTTCATATGTCATTTCGTTGCCCTGGCTGTTACAGCGCCAGAGATCCGTCATATCCACATGGGTTGTCTTGATATAAGTAACGCCAACAGAGCGCAAAACCTCTACTGTCTTCGGCAGAGTGCCAATGTTTCCGCGATGAACACACATACCTACCGCCGTAGGGAATCCCCTCTCGTGGCAAAGGCGCAAGGCACGCAAAGTCGCCTCTTCTGCGCCCGAAACACCCCGCATCCAATCATGCCAGCCCACACCATCAAAACTTACAGAAAACCTGGGTTTCATTCCCAGCTGTTCAAACCGATCCAGTACTTCTTTATTTAGCAGCCATCCATTGGTGTATACTGTGCCAATCGTCATCTGATAAAAGCGAATACGTTCCAGCAGTTGCCACAGGTCTTTTCTAACAAACACTTCCCCTCCCGTCAAATCCACGCTCAATATACCGCATTCGTTCATCTGATCAATAAGGTCCAAAGCCTGCTCTGTAGAAACTTCTCCCAGTTTTCCATCTGGTGCGTCTACATAACAATGACGGCAACGGAAATTGCACTTTCCCGTTATAGACCAAAACACACTTTCCACAAAGCGGTTGCGGTAGTATCGATAATACTGCGCTCTATTTAACGGAACTGATTCTACACTGGGCTCGATCCATCCATTTGACTCACACTGACACAAGGCTTTTTTTAAGGTCTCATCCAGTAACTCGCCAGGTAATTCGGTTTCACCGTCGCAAAGAGTCAGTATCTGGAATTGTTCCGAAGACAGGTTCTGTGTCTCATTTTCAGGGCGTTTCACAAGTACCCAAGCCATCCCTTCCCAGCCTCTCAGCACATATTCCGCTTTCAACCGGTAAAACATTCTTTTTCTCCTCAGATAAAATGGGCAGGCAGGTGTTTTCGCATCTGCCTGCCCTCAAATGAGCACTTATATGCTTTTTCAAATCATTCTAATATTACTTGATTTTCTGGGATCCTCTGCAGCTTCCTGTCTCGCCGCCAAGGCCGCTGGTTTTTTTACAGCCATTACCCGTACTATGTCCACGGTTTTTACAACCACCGCCCGAATTTTCTATATCGCCGCCGCTGGTACGGATCACATCACTGTTGTCGAACAGAACGATTTCAGCAGCAGCCTGCTTATACTCCTTCTTTTGAATCATAAAAGCTCTCCTTTCTCAAAAAGAAGCAAGTGACAAATCTATTATAAATATAAAAAGCGATCGTTTACTTTTTATAATTATAACTTTACGCAGCGCGCCACAAGCGCACCCGCCCCAGTTTCCGCTTGAGCCTGCCCGGAAATGCGTGCAGCCAGACCCATGCAAAGCGCAGCGGCAGCGTCCTGCGGTACTGCAGATCGGCGGGGCTGCCGCAGGGGGTGTACTGCTCGCCTTCGTCGGCGTAGTAGCCCGCCATCACGCCGACGATCCGGCCGGCGGGCACCGTCTCTTTCCAGAAACAGTTGTCCCCCCGGATGACGTAGCCCCCGGCCACCGCCTTGACGACCCGGTGGAGCACATAGTCATCCCGTGAATTTTTATACAGGGCCACGTCGCCCGGCCGGAGACGGCCCCGCAGACGCTCGATCACCACGGTGCTTCTGCGGTTATGGAGCAGCGGCTCCATGCTGACCCCCACCGTATAGGACAGGGCCCGGCCGCTGGCGGCCAGTTCTTCCTCAATCGTTCGACGCTGCATCTTCCAGTGCCACCTCGATGCTCTGCAGGAAATCCCGCACATCCTGGCGGGCAGTCGCCTCGTCTACGCCCTCGTAACGCTCGAGGGTCTTGGCGGTCAGGTCGTCCTCCGAGGAACCCTTTTCAAGCTCCTTCCAGTAAAACGCGCCGGTGTCGTTCAGGCGGATCATCCCGTTGAAGTATTTGCTGGCCTCGCCGATGGCGACCGCCATAGATTCATCGCCCAGCTTGCGCAGCAGAAAACCCTTTTTCGTTTTCAGCATGTTGTTTCCTCCTCATGGTCAGATAGGACAGCCGCGACGCCCCGGGTTCGCGGTTGCACTGCAATAGATAGAAATCCGTTGACGTCATCATCTGATCCAGCAAGCCCCAAAAGCGGCTGAACGTTTCCTCATTGTTCCGCGACAGATGCACCTGCCGGAAAATATAGCGGCTGGCCTCGCTGACCGAGAGCTTGCGGATCTGGTTCTCCGGGCTCTGTTTGAGCATACAAATGCCGCCCACCGGGAACACCGCGCCCGGCCCAAGGCCAAGTTCCTCCTTGCCTTTCCAGGGGGTGGAGCACACATATACTCCGCCGTTCTGCAGGCGGATCAGCGGCTTGTCGCCGTTGACGATGACGGCCCGGCTGCCGAAGTGGTCTTTCCACAGCTGGATATGGGTGGATTTGCCTGTCCCGCTGGGCGCGGTAAAGATATAGGCGACGCCGTCCACCGCCACCACCGCCGCGTGCATCATGAACATATCGTAAAAGGGCATCTGGTCGCAGATGTCAGTGATCAGGCTGTCGCTTTCACAGCGGCCTTTCCACACCTCAAAGTCCAATGGACAGCCGCAGATCTCCTCCCAGGCTTCGAACTCTTTGCGGATCCGTTCATCTGTTGTGCGGACCGTGAAATCCGTTTTTTCGCTGAGAGGAACTTCAAATTCACGGCACGCCTGATAAACATAAGGATAGCGGTGTTCCACATGGATCGTCACACCGGCCAGTTCCATGGTAAACTGCAATCGTTTGCACACTCCCATTCACAGGTAAACATCCCAAGCCCGGAAAAAGAAAAACGGCTGCAATGACGTCCCTGAGGAACGTATCATTGCAGCCGAACCACCTTGCGGCCATGCCGCTTCAGGCTTCATGCTTTGCGTCCCTGCATTTCTGCAGGTTTGCCAACGATGAGGGGGCTTTTCACAGCCTGCCCTGTTTATACTTTTTTATAGTATACTCTCTTGCAGGACGGCTTGTCAAGAGGATTTCCTACTTTTCCGGCCCGCGCGGCGGCGCTCAGCCGATCTCGTACCACTTGATCTCGTTGGCGTCCAGATGCAGCTCAAAGCTGGAGCCGTCGCCGCGGTAGACGGTGGTGTCCTGGGGCTCGTAGGTGTTGTTCACCACGCAGTACTTGCCGTTTTTCACGTAGGCGTGCACTTCGACGTTGTAGTTGGAGCTGAACCAGGTGTGCAGCTCGTCCTCGCTGTGGGTCGCCCACAGGATGGCCCGGTAGAGCGCGCGGCTGTTGGCGAAGCTGTAGGGCAGGCCGCTGATGTAGACGCCGCGGCCCTGGCCGTAGTCGTGGGCAGCCAGCTGGACTTCCTTGTCCCGCTGGATCAAAATTTCGGTGCCTTCCAGTGCGTAGATGCTCTTTTTGCCCTCGCCGAAATCCATGTCGTGGTCGGGGCAGTCGGCCAGGATGAAGTGGTCGCGGTGCTCGTCCCAGTTGTACTTGTCGTAGTTGAGGGTGAAGCCGGTCTCTTTTTCCACGCCCAGCACGCCGGCCAGCTGGAGGAAGCGGCCCTGGTACTGGTGGCCGCCGGGCTCGCCCACGCCGATCAGGCCGCCGCCGTTCCAGACGAAGCGCCGGATGGCGGAGGAGACCTCCGGGTCCTCCCACCAGACGCCGCCGGTGTGGGCGGTGTCGGCGTCGCCCACGTTGATGAGGACGTCGATGCCGTCCAGGACGGAGGGGTCGTTTTTCACGTCCTCAAAGCTGATGAAGCGGACGTCGAAGGGGGCGCCGCTCAGCGCCTCGATGACGCCGGCGTAGCTGTAGTTCTGCTTCTGATAGAGGGCGTGGTGCACCATGTGGCAGCCCCAGGCCCGCATCTTGCCCCAGCAGTTCAGGACTGCCACCCGCTTGACGCAGTAGGGCGTGGTGCCCTTGATGTTGTCGTACAGCTCGCGGAACTCGTCGCAGACGCTCTCCACATAGTCGATGAAGTCGGGGAACTGGAGGGCCAGCTTGAGGTAGCCGCCGTAGCCGATGCGGTCGATGGGCTTGCGCAGGATGGCCCGCCGGGCGGTGACCCAGTTCTCTTTAGCCTCGCGGACGGGGTCGCCCCCCTCGTGGAAGGTGTCGGGGAAGAAATAGGGCAAAAAGCGCCCTTCGGTGTACTTGACGCCCTCGATGTCCGAGATCAGCCGCAGGGTGCTGCCGTTGCCCACGCTGCCCACCACCGCGTCCAGCCCGATGGTCTTGAACTCGGGCATAAAGGGCTCGGTGCCGATCCAGTGGTCGCCCAGGAACATCATGGCCTCGCAGCCGCATTCGTGGGTGATGTCCACCATCTCTTTGGCCAGCTTGGCCACTTCCCGGCGCTGGAAGGCCTGGAAGTCCCGGTACTCTTTGCTGGGCACGCGGTACTGGTTGTTATAGTAGCCCTGGTCGATGATGTACTCGGGGCGGAAGGGATAGCCCACTTCCCGCTCGAACTGCTCGAGGATATAGGGGCTGACCGAGGCGGAATAGCCGTACCAGTCCACATACTTTTCCCGCCGCAGCTCGTCAAAGATCAGGGTGAACTGGTGGAAAAAGGTGGTGTAGCGGATGACGTTCACATAGGGATGGTCGGCGATGAACTTGCGCAGCCGCTCCATGGTGTACTTGTGGGTCTTGGGCTGGCGGACGTCGAACGTGATCTGGTGCTCAAAGTTAGTCCACCCGTTGGTGGTGGCGTTGTACATATGGACGGGGTCCCAGATCAGGTAGGCCAGGAAGCTGACGGTGTACTCGTGGAAGGGCTCGGCCTGCACCGTAACGCTGCCGCCGGCATAGCTCCACCGGGCGGGCGGCACCGGCTGGCCGGTGGTCCGGTCCATGACCTCCCACCAGCGGGTGATGTCGTCCCGGGTGTTCACCTGCATCAGCTCGGGGCTGATGCCCTGCATCAGGGGGATGGTGACCGTGTCCCCCCGGGCGGTGTAAAAGCCGGTCATGATGTAGCACTGCTGGATCTCGTCGGGGTTGGCTTTGGCCCAGGCGTTGTCCTTGCGGGTGGTGTAGTAAGTGGAATAGATCTTGGCCCCGGTGCCCTGCAGCTGGGCGGGGAACTCGGTGCCGTCACAGTCGCGGATGGCGTCGGCGCCCCATTTTTCCAGGATCTGCAAAGTTTCGGGCACGACGTCCAGATCGGTGGGGATGGTTACGCGGCCTTTTTTGTCCTTCATAGGTTTACTCCTCGCAATTATTTATCTCGATATGGCTCATTGTAGATCGCCAGCACCACCAGCAGGAGGAACACCCCCACCACCATGATGCCAAGGCCCGCCAGCTCGCCGGTCATTTTCCAGCCGGCGATCACCAGCGCCATGGCTGCGGCGAACAGCACGGCCATCAGGACGATGCGCAGGGCGGGGTGATTTTTCCAGAATTGCATAGCTCTTGCCTCCTTTTAGCCCTTGAGGCCGCCGACCGTCATGCCCTGGGTCAGCTGCTTCTGCACACAGATGTAGAGGATCAGGGTGGGCAGCATGACCAGCACCAGGCCGGCGTACATGGTGCCGTACTGGGCTGCGCTCTGCTGGGCCTGCATCAGGTTGAGCAGGCCCACCGGCAGGGTGCGGGGCGCGCTGGTCGAGCTCATGAGGGTCATCGAGATGATGTACTCGTTCCAGAACGAGAGGAAGTTGAACAGGATGATGGTGATGATGGAGGGCTTTGCCATGGGGAAGATGATCCGCACCATGGCCGAGAAATAGCTGGCCCCGTCGATGTAGGCCGCCTCCTCAAAATCGTGGGGCAGGGTGGCGAAATAGCCCGACAGCAGGTAGATGGTGAAAGGCAGAGCCGTCGCGGCGTAGACCACCGCCAGCACCACCAGGTTGTTCAGCAGGAAGGTGCTGCCGGTCAGGTTCTTCAGCCAGGTGTCGCCGTCGCGCAGCATCAGGAAGATGGGCACCACGATGTAGTTGACGTTGATGAACAGGCCCGCCATGAACAGGGTGTTCAGCAGCTTGCTGCCCCGGAACTTGAAGCGGGACAGGCAGTAGGCCGCCGGCAGGGCGATCACCAGCAGCAGCACCAGGGCCAGGGCCGTGACCAGCACCGAATTGAGCATATACTGGCCCATCTTGGCGCCGTTCCAGGCATCCACAAAGTTCTGCCAGTAAAAGCCGGCGGGCAGGGCCCAGGGGTTGCCGTAAAACTCGGAGTTCTGCTTGACGGACGCCATGAACACCCATGCCACCGGCACGATGATGGTGACGGCCAGCAGGATCAGCACCAGATAGATGAAAAACTTATACAGCTTTTCCGCCGAGCGGGAGGACGTTTGTTCCTGTGTTTTCTGCATACAGCGTTTCCTCCTTTAGAATTCCAGCGGTTCGCGGCTGGTGGCTTTGTTGACGCAGGCGGACAGCGCGAACGAGAACAGGAAGATCACCACGCCGATGGCCATGCTGTAGCCGTACAGGCCGGCGTTCTTCTGGCTGTACATATAGTTCAGGGCCACGTCCGACGCGCCGTTGGGGCCGCCGCTGGTCATGGCCGTCACGAACAGGAAGGCCATGTTGATGGTGGAGATGATGAAGAAGGTGAGGGTGGTGCGGATGTTGGTCCAGATCAGGGGGATGGTGATGCGGAAGAACTGGGTCAGCCGGCCCGCGCCGTCCAGGTTGGCGCTCTCGTACAGGCTGGCCGGCACCGAGGACATCGAGGCCATGTACATGACCATGTAGTAGCCCACCGCCTGCCAGACCATGGCGATGATGATGGAGGGGATGACCAGTTTTTCACCCTTCCAGAGGATGGGGTCGGTCATGTCGCGGAACAGGCCGATGATGCTGTTCAGCATACCGTTCTCGGGCTTGTAAATGGCCGAGAAGATGCCCGAGATGACGACCACCGACAGGATGTTGGGGATGTAGAACACCACCCGGAAGAAATTCTGCCCCTTGATCTTTTCCCGCGTGAGGATGGCGGCAAAGACCAGCGCAAAGGCGAAGGTGATGATGGTGACCACCACCACCAGCAAAATCATGTTCTGCATCGAGCGGATGAACTGGGTGTCCCGCATCAGCTGCTGGAAGTTTTTCAGGCCCACGAAGGTCTCCTGCGGGGTGTAGGCGCCCCGCTCGTACAGGGACATACGGAACACGTTCAGGGTGGGCAGGATCATAAAGATAAAGAACAGGATGGTCGCAGGCGCGACGCACAGCACCAGAAACCGGCTGCGGCCCTTATTTTTCTTCATAGGGAGAACCGCTCCTTTCAATCAAAAAAGCGGAGGCGGCTTTGACCGCCCCCGCTGGGCAGGGTTTGGATAAAAAGATCACTCGATGAGGTTGGCGCGCATCTGGTCGCTGGCGGCCTTGACGCCGTCGATCCACTCCTGCTCGGTGATGCTGCCCGAGACCAGGGAGTTGACCGGATCGAAGAAGGCGGTGCGGACCTCGACGCCGGGGATGGCGGTGAAGGCTGCGAAGTTGCCCATGGCGGCCTTGGCGCCGTTGTCGTAGATGGAGTAGAACAGCTTGTTGTCCCCTTCCAGGCTGTCGGCGATGCCCAGCACGGGCTGGATGGCGCCGGCGGCGGCGAAGATCTCGCAGGCCACGTCGCTGTACAGGAAGGCGATGAACTGCTTGCCGGCGTCGATGTGCTCCGCGCCGGAGGGGATCCATGCCTGCTCGAACCAGGTGTAGCTGTAGCGGTCGCCGCCCTCCTCCAGGGCGGGCAGGGCGGTCATGCCCCACTCAAAGCCGTCGGCGCGGGGCGCTTCGGCCATCTCGCCCACGATCCAGGTGCCGTTGGGCATGAACAGGGCCTTGTTGTCCAGCACCAGCTGCTGGTTCTGGGTGAAGTCCTGGTCGTTGGCCTGGGCCGGGGTGATGGGGTTGGTGTAGGTAGCCAGCTTGGCCACGATGTCGAAGCAGTTCTGAGCCTCGGGGGTGTCCCAGATGCCTTCCTCGTAGTGGGTGGCCTTGTCGAAGAACTCGGGGCCGCCGCACACATACATCAGCGCGTAGAAGAAAGCGTCAAAGTAGCCGGTGGTGGGGTAAGTAAACAGGTAGGTGCCGGCTGCCGCGGCTGCGTCGCCCAGCTCCCACATCTCGTCCCAGGTCTGGGGCACTTCCCAGCCGTTCTCCGCCAGGAAGCCGGCGTTGTAGAACAGGCCGCAGGGGCTGTAGAACATGGGGGCAAGGTAGGTCTTGCCGTCGCCGTAGGGGTTGGTCAGGGAAGTGTCGGTAAAGCCGCCGGCGATCTTGTCGCCCACCACGGCGTCCTCGCCGGGCACGGTCATGCTCAGCACGTCGGTGATGTCGGCGATCAGGTTGCCCTTGATGAACTGCTCGGTCAGGGCAGCCTCGCGGCCGGTGGCCAGGTGGATGACGTCGGGGTAGTCGCCGCCCTGCATCGAGGGGCCGATGACGTCCTCCAGGTTCTTGTCGGTGGTCAGCTCAACGGCGATGCCGGTCTGCTCGGTGAAGGCGTCGGCCACCTGCTGCCACATCTCGGAGCCGTAAGCGGTCTCGATGGCGGCCACCTTGATGGTCTCGGCGGGGGCTGCAGAGGAAGCAGCCGAGGACGCGCCGCTGGCGCCAGTGGAGGCGGCGGTGGAGCTGGAAGAGCTGCCGCCGCAGGCCGCCAGGCCCACAGCCGCTGCGCCCGCACCGACGATCTTGATAAAGTTGCGACGAGAAATGCGTTTCATAGTTCTGTCCTCCAACAGTATAGATTCTTGTCCGCAGGCGCACCGCGCGGTATATGCCGGAAACGCCGGACCGCCCGCTGAATGGGGCCGCAGATGCAGGCGTGTGTGGGGCCGCCGCCCCCGCGGCTGCGGGGCACGGCGCTGCAAAGACGGCGTCTCTCAGCGGACAGGACAGCGTTCAGAGACTTTGGGAGATGCGCCCTTTCGGGGCGGTGCGGCCGCACAGGCGCCGCACCCTTCTCTGCACCCAATATAGTGGATTTTGCCGCCCGCCACAAGCGCTTTCTTGCCTCGTTTTTTATACATCTTGCTTTGCCTCTATTTTCCACCGTCAAAGTGCCGTGTCAATCCGCTGCCTGTTTGTACAATTTGCGCACAATTGCAAATTCTTACAGAAAAGTAACAATTTTCAAAGATACTCCTGAGGAAACTGCCTGAAAATCGCCCTTGCAAAATGCCGCCGGATTCTCTATAATAAAACCAGATTTTGCCGCGGCCGTTCCAGCCGCCCTTCCTATTTTGCTTTTTATTTTAGAAATTTTGCGCACACTGTTGATTCTTGAAAGGAGACTCTTTTTGTGAGCACCGCCCGCTTCGCTATCAGCCACGCCCCCGCCCCGCGGGAGAGCTTCCGGCTTTTATATATCAGCAAAAGCCGCTTTGGCGGCGACTGGAACAGCACCGCCCACACCCACGCCTGCACCGAGCTGTTCTACTGCCTCAGCGGGGAGGGGCAGTTTTTCATCCAGGGGCAGCTTTACCCCGTCCAGCCCGACGACCTGGTCATCGTCAACCCCCAGGTGGAGCACACCGAGCTCAGCCTCAACGCCGCCCCTCTGGAATACGTGGTGCTGGGCATCTCGGGCATCGAGGTGCTGTTTGGCAGCAGCGACGAGCCCTACGCCATCCTCAACTGCCGCGAGCAGCGGGAGCGCCTGTTCAGCCTGCTGCATATGCTGCTGGCCGAGGCCGACCACAGCCTGGACGGCTACGAGACGGTCTGCCAGGACCTGCTGGAAGTGCTGCTGATCTGGCTGGTGCGCTCCAGCACCCTGTCGGTACAGCTGCAGCGCACCACCGTCCGGGCCGAGAACCGCGAGTGCGCCGAGATCAAGCGCTACATCGACACCAATTACCGCGAGAGCATCACCCTGGACAAGCTGGCCGGCATGGCCCACCTGAACAAATACTACCTGTCCCACGCTTTCCAAAAGGAGTACGGCATCTCCCCCATCACCTACCTGAGCCGCCGCCGCATCGAGGAGAGCAAGTACCTGCTGGGCAACACCAGCCACACCCTGGCCCAGGTCAGCGAGCTGCTGGGCTTCTCGTCCCCGAGTTATTTTTCCCAGTGCTTCCGCAAAGCGGAGGGCATCAGCCCCAACGAATACCGCCGCCAGGTGCGGGAGGGCAAGCGCCCTGCTCCGCCCAAGCGGCGCTGAACCATCCACCCGTCTGAAACTATGGAGGAATCGCATCATGAAACCAGTCACCCAGGAACTGCTCCGCCAGGCCGCCGCGGCCTTTGCCTTTGACCGGCCCGCCGGCGAGGCGGAGCGCTTCGGCGCAGGCCACATCAACGACACCTTTGCAGTGTGGGCCGCCGACCGCAGCAAGCGCTGGATCCTGCAGCGGATCAACACCGACACCTTTACCGACCCCGCCGGGCTGATGGAGAACGTGACCGGCGTGACCGCCTACCTGCGCCGCCAGATCATCGAGCGGGGCGGCGACCCCGACCGGGAGACCCTGAACGTCATCCCCACCCTGGACGGCAAGCCCTACTACACCGACACCGAGGGCGGCGCCTGGCGGGCCTACATCTTTGTGGAGGGCACGGTCTGCCTGCAGAAGGTGGAAAACGAGCGGGACTTTTACACCGCGGCCGAGACCTTCGGCAATTTCCAGAACCAGCTGGCCGGCTACCCCGCCGCCACCCTGCACGAGACCATCGCCCGCTTCCACGACACCCCCAACCGCTACGCCAACTTTGAAAAGGCCCTGGCCGCCGACGTCATGGGCCGCGCCAAGGACGTTGGGCCCGAGATCGCCTTCATCCGCGCGCGGGAGGCCGACTGCCGCGTCCTGGTGGACCAGCTGGCCGCCGGCGTGCTGCCCTTGCGTGTGACCCACAACGACACCAAGCTGAACAACGTCCTGATCGACCAGGCCACCGGCAAGGGCATCTGCGTCATCGACCTGGACACCGTCATGCCGGGCCTGTCCGCCTACGACTTTGGCGATTCGATCCGCTTCGGGGCCAACGACTGCGCCGAGGACGAGCCCGACCAGAGCAAGGTCCACTTCAGCCTGCACCTGTATAAGGTGTTCGCCGAAGGGTATCTGGCGGCGGCCGGCAGCGCCATGACCGAGGCCGAGCGCCGGAGCCTGCCCTGGGGCGCCAAGCTGATGACCCTCGAGTGCGGCATCCGCTTTTTGACCGACTATCTGGAGGGCGACCACTACTTCAAGATCAGCCGCCCGGACCAGAACCTGGACCGCGCCCGCACCCAGTTCACCCTGGTACAGGGGATGGAGCGGGAATTCGACGCCATGACGCAGCTGGCGCTGGAACTGTAAAAACCGGATACGCAAAAAAGCTCCCCCGCGGCGGGCCGCAAAGCCAACCGCAGGGGAGCGTTTTTATGTCTTATGGGTCAGAAAACCGCCGGAAAGCTCAGGCGTTCTTCTTCATGGCCTCTTCCACCGAGACGGCCACCGCAACGGTAGCGCCGACCATGGGGTTGTTGCCCATGCCCAGGAAGCCCATCATCTCAACGTGCGCAGGCACCGAGCTGGAGCCGGCGAACTGGGCGTCCGAGTGCATACGGCCCATGGTGTCGGTCATGCCGTAGGAAGCAGGGCCGGCGGCCATGTTGTCGGGGTGCAGGGTGCGGCCGGTGCCGCCGCCCGAAGCCACCGAGAAGTACTTCTTGCCCTGCTCGACGCACTCCTTCTTGTAGGTGCCGGCGACAGGATGCTGGAAGCGGGTGGGGTTGGTGGAGTTGCCGGTGATGGAGACGTCCACCTTCTCGTGGTGCATGATGGCCACGCCCTCGCGGACGTCGTCGGCGCCGTAGCAGCGGACAGCGGCGCGCTCACCCTTGGAGTAGGGGATCTCGCGGACGATGTGCAGCTCGCCGGTGGCGTAGTCGAACTTGGTCTGGACGTAGGTGAAGCCGTTGATGCGGGAGATGATCTGAGCGGCGTCCTTGCCCAGGCCGTTCAGGATGACGCGCAGGGGCTTGGTGCGGGCCTTGTTGGCGTTCTTGACGATGCCGATGGCGCCCTCAGCGGCGGCGAAGGACTCGTGGCCGGCCAGGAAGGCGAAGCACTCGGTCTCGTCGCGCAGCAGCATGGCGGCCAGGTTGCCGTGGCCCAGGCCGACCTTGCGGTCGTCGGCGACCGAGCCGGCGATGCAGAAAGCCTGCAGGCCGATGCCGATGGCCTCAGCGGCCTCGGGGGCGGTGGTGCAGCCCTTCTTGATGGCGATGGCAGCGCCCACGACGTAAGCCCAGCCAGCGTTCTCGAAGGCGATGGGCTGGATCTCCTTCACAGTCTTGTAGGGGTCGATGCCGGCTGCATCACAAATCGACTTAGCCTCTTCAATGGACTCAATGCCATACTCGTGCAGGACGGAGTTGATGTGGTCAATCCGGCGCTCATAACTTTCAAACAGTGCCATTTTTCTCGTCCCTCCCTATTATTCCTCTCTGGGGTCAATGTACTTGACGGCGTCAGCGTACTGGCCGTAAGTACCCATGGCCTTCTCGACAGCCTCGGCAGCGGGGACGCCCTTCTTCAGCGCGTCGGTGACCTTGCCCAGATTCAGGAACTGATAGCCGATGATCTCGTTGTTGTCGTTCAGGGCCAGCTTGGTGACGTAGCCCTCGGCCATCTCCAGGTAGCGGGCGCCCTTGGCCTTGGTGCCGAACATGGTGCCCACCTGGCTGCGCATGCCCTTGCCCAGGTCTTCCAGGCTGGCGCCGATGGGCAGGCCGCCCTCAGAGAAAGCGGTCTGGCTGCGGCCGTAGACGATCTGCAGGAACAGCTCGCGCATGGCCACGTTGATGGCGTCGCAGACCAGGTCGGTGTTCAGGGCCTCCAGGATGGTCTTGCCGGGCAGGATCTCGGAAGCCATGGCGGCGGAGTGGGTCATGCCAGAGCAGCCCAGGGTCTCGACCAGGGCCTCCTCGATGACGCCGTCCTTGATGTTCAGGGTGAGCTTGCAGGCGCCCTGCTGGGGTGCGCACCAGCCCACACCGTGGGTGAGACCGGAAATATCCTTGATCTCCTTGGCCTGGACCCATTTGCCCTCCTCAGGGATGGGGGCGGGGCCGTGGTATGCGCCCTTGGTGACAGGACACATGTGCTCTACTTCGGCAGAATAGATCATACGAAACGTCCTCCTTATTGTTTACACATGAAGCGCCCCCGAGGCCTGAAAAGAAAAAGCTGAAAACTTTACAAGCACAAGGGGCAGCTTGCAGAAGTCATCAGCTTAAAAAAGCGGTTAAGGCTTATGCCAGGGGAGAACTTCATTCCCATCACAGTATAGCACAAATGTTTCCAAGGCGCAACAGTTTTTGTTGTATCCAACGTCTTGCTTTCCGGCGTCTCTTTCTGGTATAATAGCACTTGGATACAAGCGGCATATCTCCCGCTGTGCCGCGCAAAAAACGCAGAAAACAGAAAAGGAAGGTGTCCACCATGACACACAAACGCTCGCAGCTGCATCGCATGGAAGAACGTCTGAAACACATCCTGCGGGATCAGGTGGCCGAATTTGCCAGCCTTTTGGAGGTCATCATCTCGGTGCTGGTGCTCACCGGCCTTGTCATCAGCTCGGTGCCGGTGGCAAGGGAGATGCTGTCTTTGTGGCAGAGCGGCAGCACAGACGCCTTTCAGACCTTTCTGGGCCACGCCTTCAACCTTGTCATCGGCATCGAGTTTATCAAGATGCTGGCCAAGCACAGCCCCGGCAGCGCGCTGGAGGTGCTTCTGTACGCCATCGCCCGCAACATGATCCTGGGCCACGGCACCGCCGCCGAAAACCTGCTGGGGGTGGTGGCCATCGGGCTGATCTTCGTCATACGCAAGTTTTTGTTCGTGCCTTCCTTTGGGGCCACCCTGCCGGGCGGCGAGCCCGCCCAGGACCTGGCCCATCTGTTCCATCGGATGCGTCCGGGCGCGCCGGAAAAGACCCCGGAGGAAAGCGCTCCATGACCCTCGCCCCCGCCCTTCACCCGGGGCGGGGCGTTCGTTGGAATGTCCAAAAATCGGTGCAATGTTTGTACAAATTCATCATAGACAAAACATGAACATTTTGTTAATATAATTACGGCAAGATTGTTACTCCCAGCGAGGCATTACTTGTGGCCCTGTACAATAAGAGCACCCCCGGCAGGCCGGAGGGTCTTTCGGTATGGGGCTCCAAGGTCAACAGCTTCTGCGGGAGTTTTTTTATTGCGTTCCGTCCAAAAAGGCGGCTGCTGGGCCGCAGGACGCCGGGCGCTTTTGGGATATGCTTTTTGTATGGCACAGGCGGGAGAAGGCCCTGTGCGCGGAGAACGGGAGAACGGAGAGGTCCATGCAGATCGTCAAAAAAATCAACAACAATGTAGCGCTGGCGCAGGACAGCAAAGGCAACGAGCTGGTGGTGTTCGGCAAAGGGATCGGCTTCCCTGCCATGCCCTATGAACTGGACGATCTGAGCCGCGTCCAGCGCACCTTCTACAACGTCAGCAAGCGGTATGTGGACCTCTTGCCCGACCTGCCCGAAGCGCTGATGCTGGCGGCCGGCGACATCGTGGAGGAAGCTCAGGACGAGCTGGACTGCGAGCTGAACCCCAACCTCCCCTTCATCCTGGCGGACCACCTGAATTTCGCCATCCAGCGCGTCCGGCAGGGCGTGGCATTGCAGACCCCGCTTTCCTACGACGTCAAACACCTTTACCCCAAAGAATACCAGATCGCGGCCCGCGGGATGCGGGCTTTGTGCGAAACGCTCCACGTCCAGCTGCCCGAAAGTGAGACGGTCAGCGTGGCGCTGCACCTCATCAACGCCGAGGGCCGCTCGGAAAATATGCACGACACCATGGCCAACGTCCAGCTGATCGCCCAGCTTTCCGCCATGGTGGAGGACTACTTCCACATCCAGATCGACCGGGACAGCTTCAACTATTCCCGGCTGGCCATGCATATGCGGTATCTGGTCCAGCGGATGAGCGCGGGCAGCCCCATGCCGGAGGACCCCGCCACCCGGGAACTGTTCCGCTCGGTCAAGATCGAGTACCCCCAGGACTACGACTGCACCCGCCGCATCACCGAGTGGCTGGCCGCGAACCGCGGCTGGCACTGCACCAGTGAGGAACAGCTGTACCTGGTCATGCACATCCACCGGGTCCGCGTGTCGGCCCAGGGCCAGGAGGAGGACTGACCTTCCCGCCGGCCCGGTTGGATCTTTACGGTATCAGTACGCCCTGGTGCGCACAGGGCGTCGGATATAAAAAGCTGTTTTGCAAGGGAGGAATGCACCATGGCGCAAACGCCTGATCCGGACGGGCTGATGCAGCAGTTTTACCCTCTGCTGGGGGGCAAAGACAACGTGGTCAAAGAATCCCGGCAGAGCAGCTGCCTCCTGTTTTCCATCAAGGACCAGAGCCTTGCGGACACCGCGGCCCTGGCCGCCCTGCCCACCGTGGCAGCGTGCAGCCTGCGCGGCGGCAGGGTCCGGGTGGAGCTGGAGGCCAAAACCTACGAAAAAGCAATAAAGGAGAACACGCTTATGGCAAGCAAATACGACGGTCTTGCGCGGATCATCATCCAGAACGTCGGCGGCAAGTCCAACATCCTTTCCCTGACCCACTGCGTCACCCGCCTCCGCTTCAAGCTGAAGGACGAGAGCAAAGCCCAGACCGACATCCTCAAGGAGACCGACGGCATCGTCACCGTCATCCAGTCGGGCGGGCAGTACATGGTGGTCATCGGCAACCATGTGCCCCAGGTCTACGACGCGGTGTGCGCCGTGGGCCACATCACCCCGGGCGGCGCCGTCAACGAGGACGGCTCGGCCATCGAGGGCGGCGGGGACGCCCCCAAGACCAAGGAAAAGTTCAACCCCGTCAACACCTTCGTCAGCATCGTGACCAGCGTCTTTACCCCCTGGCTGGGCGTGCTGGCCGCCTGCGGCATCGTCAAGGGCCTGGTGGCCCTGTTCGTCGCCCTCGGCGTGATGGACGGCGCGGGTTCCACCTACAACATCCTGTATTCTCTGGGCGACTGCTTCTTCTACTTCATGCCCATCCTGCTGGCCTACACCGCCTCCAAGAAGTTCGGCCTGCCCGAGTTTGAAGGCATGATCATCGGCGCAGCCATGATCTACCCCTACCTGCTGGGCAGCTCGGCCAACGTGCATGACAGCCTGTTCATGATCCCCGTCACCATGCCTTCTTCGGGCGACTACACCTCCAGCGTCATCCCCATCATCTGCGCCGTGGCCTTCGCCGCCTGGTTCGAGAAGATGTACAAAAAGTTCATCCCCGATACCCTCAAGATGTTCGCCGTCCCGCTCATCACCTGCATCGTCACCTTTGCGCTGACCCTGTGGATCATCGGACCCATCGCGGCCGGCGCGGGCGACCTGCTGGGCGTCTTCTTCAACTGGCTGGCCAACTTCAACGGCATCCTGCTGGGCGCTGTGGTGGGCGGCCTGTGGCAGGTGCTGGTCATGTTCGGCCTGCACTGGGCTCTGATCCCGCTGATGCTGAACAACATGGCTGTGCAGGGCTTTGACACCGCTATGGTCGGTATGTTCGGCACCACCTTTGCCCAGGTGGGCGCTGTGGCCGCCATCTGGATCAAGACCAAGAACAAAAAGACCAAGAGCCTGTGCGCCCCCGCGTTCATCTCGGCCATCGCCGGCGTCACCGAGCCCGCCATCTACGGCATCACCCTGCCCAAAAAGACCCCCTTCTACATCACCTGCGTGGTGGCGGCTGTGGTCGGCGGCCTGCTGATGGCCTTCGGCGTCACCTCCTACACCTCCGCCGGCCTGGGCGTCTTTGGCTACACCGCTTACATCAACACCATGACCAACGATATCTCCGGCATGATCTGGGCCATCGTCCTGTCTCTGGTGTCCGTCGCGGCAGCCTTTGTCCTGACCTTCCTCACCTACCACGACGAGCCCGCCAAGAAGAACTGATATTCTGACAACGAAAAGGAGCTTGCAACCGTATGAGCGTTTTCCGCGACGATTTCCTGTGGGGCGGCGCCTGTGCCGCCAACCAGTTCGAGGGCGCCTGGGACGTGGACGGCAAGGGCGACAGCGTGCCCGACCACTGCACCAACGGCAGCAACACCAACCCCAAGCGCATCACCGAGGCCTTTGAGGAGGGCACCCTCTACCCCAGCCACGAGGCCATCGACTTTTACCACCACTACGAGGAGGACATCGCCCTCTTTGCCGAGATGGGGTTCAAGACCTTCCGCACCTCCATCAACTGGACCCGCATCTTCCCCACCGGCGAGGAAGCCGAGCCCAACGAAAAGGGCCTGGCCTTCTACGACCGCGTCTTTGACTGCTGCAAAAAGTACGGCATCGAGCCGCTGGTCACCATCAGCCACTACGAGCTGCCCTATGCCCTGGTGAAAAAATACAACGGCTGGGCCGGCCGCGAGCTGGTGGACCTGTACATGAACTACTGCAAGACCATCTTCGAGCGGTACAAGGACAAGGTGAAATACTGGCTGACCTTCAACGAGATCAACGCCGGCACCATGCGCTTTGGCGCGCTGCTGTCCCTGGGCACCTGCCAGGGCTACACCGGCGTGGGCTTTGAGATCCCCGACGACATCCAGACCCGCTACCAGGCGCTGCACCACCAGTTCGTGGCCAGCGCCAAGGCGGTCATCTACGCCCACGAGCACTACCCCCAGTTCAAGATGGGCAACATGATCTGCTACAGCGCCGCCTATCCCCTGACCTGCGACCCCAACGACGTGATGGCAGCCCAGCAGCAGATGGACAACATGAACTGGTACTGCTCGGACGTCCAGTGCCTGGGCGAATACCCCTACTTCGCCAAACGGTTCTGGGCTGAGCACGGCATCCAGATCCACATGGAACCGGGCGACGAGGAGCTGCTCAAGAAGGGCACGGTGGATTTCTACACCTTCAGCTACTATATGTCCACCTGCGTCACCACCCACGCCGACGCCGAGACCATCGGCGGCAACCTGCTGGGCGGCACCAAGAACCCCTACCTGAAAGCCAGCGACTGGGGCTGGCAGATCGACCCGGTCGGCCTGCGCTGGAGCCTGAACCAGATCTACGCCCGCTACCACAAGCCGCTGATGGTGGTGGAGAACGGCCTGGGCGCCTACGACGAGAAGGGCCCCGACGGCAAGATCCACGACAGCTACCGCATCGACTACCTGCGCAGCCACATCGAGCAGATGGCCGAGGCCGTCAAGGACGGCGTCGACCTGATGGGCTACACCCCCTGGGGCTGCATCGACCTGGTATCCGCCTCCACCGGCGAGATGGCCAAGCGCTACGGCTTCATCTACGTCAACAAGTTTGACGACGGCACCGGCGATTTGTCCCGCGAGCGCAAGGACAGCTTCTACTGGTACCAGAAGGTCATCGCCTCCAACGGCGCAGATCTGGACTAAGGGTAAAGGTAAAAATATGTGCAGCGGCCTGCGCCTTCCGTGCGGGGGCGCAGGTTCTCTTTTTCTTTGGATGTTTATATAATTTCCAGAAATTTTAAAATGAAGGAAGGTATGGAGAAAATGACCAGTCGAAAAATTAGCCGTCGTTCTTTTTTGAGAGCGTCTGTGCTGACTGCTGCTGCTGTTAGTCTGCCCCTCAATGTATCGGCCGCTTCCCCCAAAGAAAATTGTCTTGCTACTTTAAGATGTCCTATTACTGAAGTACGTCAGACTTCCAGCGGCCCAGTTCAAGGACTGGATCAGGGAGATTATCTGGTGTGGTATGGCATTCCTTACGGCGCGGCTCCAGTTGGCGATCTACGTTGGAGCGCTCCAGAAGATCCCACCCCTTGGACTGAAACACGAGACTGCGCCGCTGTCAGTGAAGTTGCTTATCAATATAGCAATGGTCCTATCGGGACTGAGGATTGCCTTAAGCTTGATGTTTATACTACCCCTAACGCTTACAAGCTTCCTGTCCTAATTTTCATTCATGGCGGCAATAATCAAACCGGCAATACGCAGGAGATTCCCGGTGGAGAACTGGTTGTTAAAGACGAATGCGTTTATGTTGCATTGGATTATCGTCTTGGTGTGTTCGGTTTCAACTGCTTACCTGCACTACAATCTGACGAAAATAGCACCGGCAACTATACTCTGTTGGATATTTCTAAAGCTCTGGATTGGGTTCAACAGAATATCGCTCAATTTGGTGGAGACCCCGATAATATAACGATTTCGGGTTTCTCCGCCGGAGGCCGTGATGTAATGGCTATGCTGGTCAGCCCGCTATTTGCCGGACGTTTTCAGAAAGCGATTGCTTTTTCCGGCGGCATGACAATTGCAGATGAAGCTGCCAGTGCCAGCCAGATTGCTTGGGCCATTGCCCCTCTGGCTGTAGAAGATGGTATCTGTGCCAATGAAAATATTGCCCATGACTGGCTGTTGACCTCCGGTTCCGATGTTCGTGATTGGCTGTATAGTATTGATTCTGCCCGTCTCTGTCCTTTGATGAGCAACGCCGGTATTCGGATGAGTGTCTTTCCTCATTTGTATGGTGATGATGTTGTTCTACCCAAAGAGGGCTTTGCAACGACTCAATACAACAGTGTTCCGCTTTTGATGCTTACCGGCAGTACTGAATTCAGTATGTTCAATATGGGCGATCCTTACTATACCAGTAGCGCTGTAGCCGACTGGGATCCATCAATCGTACAGGCGGCCAACGACTTTGCAACCCGGTATGGTTCTGATATGTATCGCATTTTCAACGCTGAATGCAGTGCGGAGACCATGTATGCCCATTATGATGCTCCTATTTATCTGTGCCAGGTAGACTATGGCGGAGAAAATAGCCCATCAAAATTGCCTCTGGGTGCATTTCACGGTATTTTTGTTCCCATGCTGTCCAGCATCAACAATTATAGCAGTATGATGGATTTCAGTGGAGCAGGTTACCAGGCCATGGCAGTCCAGTTTAATCTTTATTTGAAAAACTTCCTGCATACAGGTAATCCTAATAACGACGGGGTTTCTATCCTAGGCAGTCTGTGGCGTTCTTTGTCTGGTCAAACTTCTCCTGAACTCCTGGAGTGGCCTCTCTGGACCCCTGAAAACAAGGTCAGTATGGTACTTGATGCTGACGCACAGCAGGCCCTGCTAGAAGTTAAAGACGTTTCCACAACTTATGATGCAATCATGGACTGTATGGAAGCAGATACCTCCATTCCTGATTACGCCAAAATGGGTGTTATCCGCAATACAATGAATGGCCGCTGGTTCAGCGACGCATTGGATGCACGCTATGATAATCCTAGTTTGTGGAAATAATCAATTCTACGCCATCCACATTTCATCATAAGGGGAGCCGTATGCACCGGCCAAATTGGGGCGGGCGGTGCATACGGTTTTCTATTTGTCCCCGGCTCCGCCATGCCGTCCGGGGGTTTTGGGTTTGCTGGCCGGCCGCCGTCTCTCTTGCCACCCTCCGCGCAGCGTGGTACAATGGCAGCGAACGATACAGCGAAATGGAGGCAGCCGCATATGAGCACAGACAACGCCGCGCCCGGCAAAATTTTGGTCCGGGGCGCGCGGGTGCACAACCTGAAAAACGTGAACGTGGATATCCCGCTGAACCGGATCGTGGGCATCGCGGGGGTGTCCGGGTCGGGCAAGTCCAGCCTGGCGCTGGGGGTGCTGTACGCCGAGGGGTCGCGGCGGTACCTGGACGCTTTGTCCACTTATACACGGCGGCGGATGACCCAGGCCGCCCGGGCCGACGTGGACGAGGTGCTGTATGTGCCGGCGGCGCTGGCCCTGCACCAGCGGCCGGGAGCGGGCGGCATCCGCTCCACCTTCGGCACCGGCACCGAGCTTTTGAACAGCCTGCGGCTGATGTTTTCCCGCCTGGCCAGCCACCGGTGCCCTAATGGGCACTATCTGCCGCCGACCATCGCGGTGGCCGCCGGGCAGGAGCTTGTCTGCCCCGTGTGCGGGGCCCACTTCTTCGCGCCCTCCGCCGAGGAACTGGCCTTCAACAGCCAGGGGGCCTGCCCGGCCTGCGGCGGCACCGGCACGGTGCGCACGGTGGACCGCTCCACCCTCGTGCCCGACGAGACTTTGACCATCGACCAGGGCGCGGTGGCCCCCTGGAACAGCCTGATGTGGTCCCTGATGACCGACGTCTGCCGGGCCATGGGGGTGCGGACCGACGTGCCTTTCAAGGACCTGACCGACGCGGAAAAACAGATCGTCTACGACGGGCCGATGGTCAAAAAGCACATCTTCTACCGGCCCAAAAACGGCGACGCCCTCAGCGCCGGGGAGCTGGATTTCACCTACTACAGCGCCGTCAACACCGTCCTGAACGCCCTGCACAAGGTCAAGGACGAAAAAGGGATGAAGCGGGTGGAAAAGTTCCTCAAAGAGGACCTGTGCCCCGACTGCGGCGGCACCCGGCTCTCGGCGGCGGCCCGCGCGCCCCGGCTGCGGGGCATCGGGCTGGACGAAGCCTGCCAGATGACCCTGAAAGACCTGCTGGCATGGGTGGACGGCGTGCCCGCCTCCCTGCCCGCCGAGATGCGCCCCATGGCGGAAAGCATCTGCGCGTCCTTCCGCACGCCGGCCCGCCGCCTGATGGACCTGGGCCTGTCCTACCTCTCGCTGGACCGGGCGGCCTCCACCCTCTCCACCGGGGAGCGCCAGCGGATGCAGCTGGCCCGCGCCGTCCGCAACCGGACCACCGGCGTCCTCTATGTGCTGGACGAGCCTTCCATCGGGCTGCACCCGGCCAACATCGTGGGGCTGACCGGCGTCATGCAGGACCTTGTGGCGGACGGCAACTCGGTGCTGCTGGTGGACCACGACACCCAGATCTTACGGCAGGCCGACTGGCTGGTGGAGATGGGCCCCGAGGCCGGCGCAGGCGGCGGGCAGGTCATCGCCGAGGGGACGGTGGCCGACATCCAGCAAAACCCCCGGTCCCAGATCGGGCCTTTCCTGGCCGGGCAGGCGGACGTGCGGCGGACGGCTGTTTCCCCGGACGCCCTGTTTGCAAAAGGCGCCATCGCCCTTTCCACCGGGCCCATCCACACCGTCCACCCGCTGGAAGCGCGTTTGCCCAAGGGGCGGCTGACGGTGGTGACGGGGGTGTCGGGCTCGGGCAAGACCACCATGGTGCTGGAAAGCCTGGTCCCCGCGGTGCAGGCGATGGCCGCCGGCAGGCCCCTGCCGGACCACGTCCGCTCTTTGGAGGCCCCCGGCATCGCCCAGATCAAGCTGATCGACGCCTCCCCCATCGGGATCAACGTCCGGTCCACCGTCGCCACCTACGCCAACGTCCACGACGAACTGCGCAAGCTCTACGCCCGCACCCCCGACGCCAAACAGCTGGGCTACAAGGCCGGGGATTTCTCCTACAACACCGGCAGCCTGCGCTGCCCTGTCTGCGACGGCACCGGTTCCATCAGTCTGGACGTCCAGTTCCTGCCCGACGTGGAGATCCCCTGCCCCGACTGCCGGGGCAGCCGCTACGCCCGGGCGGCCTACCAGGTGCGGCACCGCAACAAGACGGGGCAGGTGTGTTCCCTGCCCCAGCTGATGGACATGGACGTCAACACGGCGCTGGACTTCTGCAAGGACATGAAAACCGTCTATCCCCGGCTGAAGGTGCTGCAGGAGCTGGGCCTGGGCTACCTGACCCTCGGCGAGGAGACCCCGAGCCTCTCGGGCGGGGAAGCCCAGCGCCTCAAGCTGGCCAGCGAGATGGGCCGCGCCCAGGACGACGCCATCTTTGTATTCGACGAGCCCACCATCGGCCTGCACCCTCTGGACGTGCAGACCCTGCTGGGGGTGTTCCAGACCCTGACGGCCAACGGGGCCACCGTGGTGGTGATCGAGCACGACCTGGACGTCATCCGCAACGCCGACTACATTCTGGACATGGGCCCGGGCGGCGGCGCGGAGGGTGGCCGCATCGTGGCCTGCGGCACCCCCGAGCAGATCAAAGCCTGCCCCGAGAGCATCACCGGCCGTTTTCTGTAAGCGAGGCAAAGCAAAAGGACCGTATCCACGACGAAAGCGGATACGGCCCTTTTTGTTTCATTCATCCTCATCTTCCGGTTCTTCGGGGCCGGTGCCCTCCGGCTGGTAGCGGCGGAATACCGGTTCCATCAGGACGGCAAAGAGCCATGCCGCTACCCCCGGCAGGATCACCACCGGGAACAGCAGCACCCAGACCAGCGCCGCCGACACCAGCACGATCAGCACCAGGGCCACCGTGCGGGGCAGGCAGCCCACCGCCAGCCGCAGGGCGGTCATCATCAGGCCCACCGGCCGGAAGGTGAACCGGGACAGCAGCGGGAACATCCAGCAGGCCGCCCCCACCGGCAGGACCATCAGCACCAGGCAGAACACCAGCACCAGGGGCGCGGCGGCGCTGCCGGCGGCCGCTGCCGCCCAGATCAGTTCCAGCGCCCAGACCAGCAGCCCCAGCAGCGCGCCCCAGGCCACCGTCACAATGGCGGCGCAGGGCAGTTCCCGCCGGAAGGTGTGCCAAAAGCGCTTCCACGGCAGAGGCTCGGCGCCGCGCACGCAGCGGGCCACCGCATCGTAGAGGGCGGCAGCCGCGGCCCCCGCTGTGACCAGCGGCAGCGAGCACAGCAGCCACAGCAGGCTGAGGATCAACAGGTCGGCAAGGTGGTCGAAGATCTGCCAGAACCGGTTCTGCGGGTTGAAAATGCCACTTGACATGAAAAGCGGGCTCCTTTCAGGGCCGCGCCCGGCGGGGCGGGGCGTTTTGTGTTATCATAACACATTCGGGCCCTGTTGTCACCCCGGGAAAGGGATTTTGCAAAATCTCTAAAAATGTCCGCAAGAATTGAAAATTATTTTCAAAAATGTTACTATAAGACTGTAACCATTTTGACATTCTGTCCGTTCCATCTTTTTGTATTTCCAGGAGGTATCCACTATGCCCACCGACCTGCGCACGGTCATTGAGCGGATCAGCGCGGAATATTACCAGCTGACCACCGCCGAAAAGAAAGTTGCCGACTACGTCACCGACCACCAGCGCGACACCCAGATCATGTCCATCTCCGATTTGGCCGAAGCCTGCGGCGTGGCCGAGGCCACCATCACCCGCTTTTGCCGCAAGCTGGATTACAAGGGCTACAACGCCTTCAAGCTGGCATTGGCCAAAAACGTAGCCAGCCGCCGGGGCATCCCTTTCCTGAGCGGCGAAGTCACCCCCGACGACGACATCCAGGAGATGTGCCACAAGCTGTACGGCGCGGAGGTGGACGCCATCTCCCAGACCCTCAGCCTCATCCGCCCCGACGAGATCGCCCGGGCGGCCGACATCCTCACCCAGGCGGACAAGGTGTTCTGCATGGGGCAGGGCGGCTCCATGATCATGGCGGAGGAGGCCGCCCACATCTTCTACACCGCCGGGATGAGCTTTTTCGCCCCCAGCGACTCCCACATCCAGATCATGTACACCGCCGCCCTCACCCCGCGGGACGCCATCCTGTTCTTCTCCTACTCGGGCGCCACCCGCGAGGCGGTGGAGCTGCTCGAGCTGGCCCAGCGGCGCAAGGTGCGCACCATTTTGGTCACCCACTTCCCCAAGTCGCCGGCGGCGGCCTATGCCAACGTCATCCTGCAGTGCGGCGCAAACGAAGGCCCCCTGCAGCTGGGCTCGGTGCCCGCCCGCATGGCCCAGCTGTTTTTGATCGACACCCTGTTCACCGAAGTATCCCGCCGCCAGGAGGACAAGGTGGAGGACACCCGCCGCGAGATGGCCGAAGTGCTGGAGCTGAAGCACCTGTAAACTCGGTTTTGAAAACTTTTTTGTTCTGAATTCTTTGTCTGAAAAATTTTTTCAAAAATTTGCCCAAAAAGTATTGACTTCTTTTGTTTTCCTTTGTAAAATAGCAAACAAGAGCACCGGATGGTCCGCACGTGCCATCCGGTTTTTGAAAAGGCATAACAAAAGGAGGACACTATGAAAAAATTTATCTCTCGCCGGGACTTCCTGAAGGTCGCGGGCGCAGTGGGCGCAGCCGGCGCGCTGGCTGCCTGCGGCGGTTCCAGCTCCAGCAGCACCGCGGCTTCCACCGCCACTTCCGCTGCTGCGGGCGGCTCGTCGGAGGGCGGCGTCTCCATCTCCCTGTGGACCTACCCCATCGGTTCGTGGGGCGGCACCGAGTCCAAGCTGGATGACATCATCGCCGCGTTCAACGCCGTCCACCCCGAGATCACCGTTACCTACGAGACGCTGGACTACCAGAACGGCGACAACCTGGTCACCTCCGCCATCACTGCCAAGGAGACCCCCGACCTGATCATGGAGGGCCCCGAGCGCCTGGTCTCCAACTGGGGCGCCAACAACCTGATGGTGGACCTGAGCGACCTGTGGGCCGACACCAAGGACGACATCGCCGCCGTCAGCGAATCGGTGGTCAGCGCCTGCCAGCTGGACGGCGCCTACTACGAATACCCCCTGTGCATGACCACCCACTGCATGGCCATCAACTACGAAGTCTTTGAGCAGGCCGGCGCCCTCCAGTATCTGGACGAGGAGACCCGCACCTGGACCACCGACGACTTTGTGGCCGCTATGGAGACCATCCGCGACTCCGGCCTGACCGCTGTGCCCGGCATCCTGTACTGCGGCGGCCAGGGCGGCGACCAGGGCACCCGCGCGCTGGTCAACAACCTCTACTCCGGTACATACACCAACCCCGAGCACACCGAGTACACCGTCAACAGCCCCGAGAACGTCAAGGGCCTGGAGCTGCTCAAGAGCATGGTGGACAACGGCAGCCTGAACGCCAACGCCGGCTTCCAGGCTTCGGACGAGCTGCAGCAGTTCGCCAACGGCACCGCCGCCGTCACCTTCTGCTGGAACGCCTCCAACAAGGCCCAGTATGCTTCCCAGGTCACCTTTACCCCCTACGCCATGGCTTTCCCCTCCGACGACGGCGTGCCTGAGCTGTGCGGCGGCATCTGGGGCTTCGGCATCTTCAACAGCGGCGACGACGCCCGCATCGAGGCCGCCAAGACCTTTATCAAGTTCGTCTGCGACGACGAGTCCCAGGCTGCCGAGAGCGTCCGCCTGACCGGCTTCTTCCCCGTCCGCGAGTCGCTGGGCGACGTCTACGAGGGCACCGACCAGGCCGAGAACATGGGCGAGTTCGCCTCGCTGATGCCGTACCTGGGCGACTACTACAACGTGGCCCCCAACTGGACCGAGCAGCGCCAGAACTGGTTCAACATGCTGCAGCAGATCATGGTCAACAACACCCCCGCCCAGGAGGCAGCCGACGCCTTTGTGGAGGCCAGCAACCCGTAACGGGTCTGCTGGCTGCCCGATCCTGAGCTGAGCAGAACGGCGCGCCTGCCTGCCGGCCCCCGCCGGGGCAGGCGCCCCTTTTATGCCCGGCGCGCGCTCGCACTTCAGCCATACGCTCTTACAAGGAGGGAATCAACGTGGCGCAAACACCAAAAGCCAACAAGGCCCACTCTTCCCGGGTGCTGGCCCGGCGGGAGACCATCTCCGCCTACCTGTTCATGCTGCCCAGCCTGCTGTTCTTTGTGGGCTTTGTGCTGGTGCCCATGGGCATGTGCCTTGTGTACAGTTTCCTGGACATGGGCATCGACACTTCGGCCGCGACCTTTACCGGCCTGAGCAACTACATCGAGATGGTCAAGGACCCCACCTTCCTCCGCTCGCTGTGGAACACCATCCTCATCGTGGTGGTGTCGGTGCCTGTGGTCACCGCCTTTTCGCTGTGGGTGGGCTCGGCCATCTACCCCATGCGCAGCAAGATGCGCTCCTTCTTCCGGTGCGTGTTCTACCTGCCGGTGGTCACCGGTTCGGTGGCGGTCACCGTGGTGTGGAAGTGGATGTTCAACCCCTACAACGGCCTGCTGAACCAGATCTTCGGCACCACCGGCTTTGACTGGCTGGGCGACACCCGCACCGCCATCTGGTGCATCATCATGATCCTGTTCACCACCTCCATCGGCCAGCCCATCGTCCTGTATGTGGCGGCCCTGGGCAACGTGGACAAGTCCCTGGAGGAGGCCGCCGCCATCGACGGCGCCACCCGCCTGCAGATCTTCTGGAAGATCAAGTGGGCGCAGATCATGCCCACCACCCTGTATGTGCTGGTCATCACCACCATCAACAGCTTCCAGTGCTTCGCGCTGATCCAGCTGCTGACCCGCGGCGGCCCTCTGGGCTCCACCAGCACCCTGATGTACTACATCTTCGATATGGCGTACAACTATCAGCGGTTCGGCTACGCCAACGCCATGGGCGTCGTGCTGGCCATCTTCATCGCCATTTTCTCTGCGATCCAGTTCAAGGTCGCCCAGTCGGACAACGGTTAAAAGGGAGGTATCAGGATGTCCAAGACAAAATCGAGCCTGGACGGCCAGTCCCGCGGCTACAAGATCTTTGTGGTCATCGTGCTGGCCCTGCTGGCAGTATTCTTCATCTTCCCCCTGTACTGGATCCTGACCGGCTCGCTGAAGGACGCCATCACCATCAACGCCCGGACGCCCCAGTGGTTCCCCCTGGAGCCCACCCTGGACAACTATGTGCGTCTGTTCAAACAGCCCGCCATCCAGTGGCTGCTCAACACCATCATCATCGCGGTGGCCGCCATGGCCCTGACCTGCATCACCGCGGCCCTGGCCGGCTACGCGCTGGCCAAGAAGCGCTTCTGGGGCCAGACCGTCCTGTTCAGCCTGCTGGTGTGCGCCATGGCGCTGCCCAAACAGGTCATCGTCATCCCCCTGCTGCAGGAGATGAGCGCCCTGGGCCTGAACAACAACCTGCTGGCCGTCATCCTGCCCACCGTGGGCTGGCCCTTCGGCATCTTTTTGATGAAGCAGTTCTCCGAGACCATCCCCACCGAGATGCTGGAAGCTGCCCGCATCGACGGCGCCAGCGAGGTGCGCACCTTTGTCTCCATCGTCTTTCCCATGGTCAAGCCGGGCGTCGGCGCGCTGGCCATCTTCACCTTCGTCAACACCTGGAACGATTACTTCCTGCAGCTAATCATGCTGCAGCGGCGTGAAGTGCTGACCATTTCCACCGGTATCGCCCGCCTGCAGGGCGAGGTCTCGTCCGACTTCGGCCTCATCATGGCCGGCGCGGCGCTGGCAGCCATCCCCATCGTGGCGGTCTTCCTCATGTTCCAGAAGTACTTCACCCAGGGCATCACCATGGGCGCCGTCAAGGGCTGAGCCCCGCGGCACCCCAGAGATTGGAGCGTTGTATCATGAAAGATCATACCAAATACCAGGGCGTCATCCCCGCCTTCTATGCCTGCTACGACAAAGAGGGCAACATCTCCGTCGAGGGCGTCAAGGCGCTGACCCGCCACCTGATCGCCAAGGGGGTCAAGGGCCTCTATGTGGGCGGCTCCTCGGGCGAGTGCATCTACCAGCACCCCGACGAGCGCAAGGCCGTGCTGGAAGCGGTCATGAGCGAGGCCAAGGGCAAGATCACCGTCATCGCCCATGTGGCCTGCAACAACACCGCCGACTCGGTGGAGCTGGCCGCCCACGCCGAAGCCTGCGGGGTGGACGCCATCGCGGCCATTCCCCCCATCTACTTCCACCTGCCCGAGTACGCCATCGCGGACTACTGGAACGCCATGAGCGCCGCGGCCCCCCACACCGAATTCGTCATCTACAACATCCCGCAGCTGGCGGGCACCGCCCTGACCATGAGCCTGCTGCGCACCATGCTGCAGAACCCCAACGTGGTGGCGGTGAAGAACTCCTCCATGCCCACCCAGGACATCCAGATGTTCAAGGACGCCGGCATCGCGGCCCGGGGCGAAGGCGGTTTCGTGGTGTTCAACGGCCCGGACGAGCAGTTCGTCTCGGGGCTGGCCATGGGCGCCGACGGCGGCATCGGCGGCACCTACGCCGTCATGCCCGAGCTGTTCCTGAAGATGTACGAGCTGGTGCACCGGGGCGAGATGGACGCCGCCCGCGCCCTGCAGTACAAGGCCGACCGCATCATCTACAAGATGTGCGAGGCCCACGGCAACCTCTACGCCGTCCAGAAAGAGATCCTGCGCCGGATGTACGGCCTGGAACTGGGCAGCGTGCGCGCCCCCCTGCCGGGCCTTGCCCCCTCCGACGAGGCCATCGTGGCCGAAGCTGAGCGGATGATCCGCGAGGCCGTCGCCGCACTGTAACCGACTTTCCCGTATTTCCTCCAAACCTCATCGCTGGACCAGGCGCCCGGCGGCTGCCGGCCCCCGCGGCCACGGCCCGCCGGGCGCTCTGGCTTTCAGCACGTTCTACGAAAAGGAGCACGCTTTTATGATCTGCGACAGCCTTGACTGCCTGGGCCGCTACCTGGGCCTGCACCCGGCGCTGGACACCGCCATCCGCTGGCTGGGCGCGAACGACCTGGCCGCGCTGCCCAACGGCCGCACCGAAGTGGACGGCCAAAACGTCTACATCAACGTGATGGACGCCGGCCTGCGCCCCGCCGAAGGGGCCGGCTTTGAATACCACCACCTCTACGCCGACCTGCAGATCGATCTTTCCGGCTGCGAGTATTGGGCCTGGACCGCCCAGGCCCAGCCCACCGTCCCCTTTGACCCCGCCGCCGACTGCGGCTTTGTCGCGGGGCCGGAACAGTCCAGCGGCCTGCTGGGGGAGGGCCGGTTCGCCCTGTTCCTGCCGGGCGAATACCACAAACCCAGCTGCATCAGCCCCGTTTCCACGGCGGTGCGCAAAGCAGTGGTCAAGATCCGCATGGGCGGCTGACATGCCCCAAAGGAGGATTTTCAACATGGACAAACAAGCGCTTTTCAACCAGATCGAACACGGCCTGATCGTCTCCTGCCAGGCGCTGGAGCACGAGCCCCTCTACACCAAAGAGGGCGGCGTGATGCCCCTGATGGCCAAAGCCGCCGCCATGAGCGGCGCGGTGGGCATCCGGGCCAACACCGTCCGGGACATCACCCAGATCAAGCAGGCGGTGGACCTGCCGGTCATCGGCATCATCAAAAAGGACTACCCCGGCACCCCCATGTACATCACCGTCACCATGAAGGAAGTGGACGAGCTGGTGGCCTGCGGGGTGGACATCCTGGCGGTGCAGGGCACCAGCGCCCTGCGGCCCGACGGCAAGACCTCCGCCGAGTTCATCCGCGCCATCAAGCAGAAATACCCCCAGCAGCTGGTGATGGCCGACATCGCCACCGACGAGGAGGCCATGGCCTGCGCCGAAGCGGGGGCTGACTTTGTGGGCACCACCATGCGGGGCTACACCCCTGAGACCGAGGGCATCAACGAGACGGACTTTGCCTTCATCGCGCGGCTGGCGAAAAACTGCCCGGCCAAGGTCATCGCCGAAGGGCACATCCACTACCCGGAGCAGGCCCGCAAGGCGCTGGAAGCCGGGGCCTTTGCCCTGGTGGTGGGCGGCGCCATCACCCGCCCCGCCGAGATCACCGCCCGCTTTACCGCGGCCATCAAGGACTTGAAGTGATATGAACACCTATCTTGGAATCGACATTGGGGGCACCGCCGTCAAGCTGGGCCTGGTGGCCGAAAGCGGCGAAGTGCTGCTGCGCAGCGAGACGAGCGTCAGCTTTGACGGCTACCGCACCCCCATCCTGGACACGGTGCGCGCCGCGGCCGCCCGTATGCTGGATGACTGCCGCGCAGCCGGGTACCGGCCGGCCGGGGCGGGCGTCTCGGCCACCGGCCAGATCGACAGCGAAAAGGGCGTCGTGGCAGGCACCTGCGGCAGCCTGCCCGGCTGGCCCGGCGCACCCATCCGGGCCGCCCTCGAGGCCGGCCTGGGCCTGCCCGTGACGGTGGCCAACGACGCCAACTGCATGATCCTGGGCGAAGCCTGGGTGGGCGCGGCCAAAGGCTGCACCGACGTGCTGGGCGTGACCATCGGCACCGGGCTGGGCGGCGGCGTTCTCACCGGGGGCCGCCTGCTGGAAGGCGCGCGCGGCCTGGGCGGCGAGCTGGGCCATATGCGTACCCACGCGATGGACGGCGTGCCCTGCACCTGCGGCGCGGCCGGCTGCTGGGAGCGCTACGCTTCCACTTCGGCCCTGGTGCGCCGGGCCGTTCGGACCGACCCCGCCCTGGACAGCGGCCGGGCCATCTTTGCCGCAGCCCAGCGGGGCGACGCGGCCGTTCAGGCTTTGCTGGACGGCTGGATCGTCGAGATCGCCGAAGGGCTGGCGGGGCTGGTGCACCTGTTCAACCCCCAGCTGATCCTGATCGGCGGCGGCGTCAGCAGCCAGCAGGCGCTTTTGATCGAGCCGCTGGCCCGCCAGGTCAAAGCCCGCGTCATGCCCGCCTTCGCCCAGGGGCTGGACATCCGCCCGGCCGCCCTGGCCAACGACGCCGGCCTGGTGGGCGCGGTGCGCTACTTCCTCGACCGGAACGCCTGACCCCTTGCAACGACAAAGCCCCTGTATCCCAAAGAGGACACAGGGGCTTTTTGTATATTCCTCTTGACAAAATGTAACGGCCGTGTTACAATGCAGGTGTAACCAGTCCATTACTTTTTGGAAAGGAGCCATGACGTTGATAGAAAACCGCCTCAAGGTCCTGCGGGCCGAACGGGACTGGACCCAGGCCGACCTGGCCGAACGGGTGGGCATCTCCCGCCAGGCCGTCATCTCGATCGAAAAGTACAAATACACCCCGTCGCTGGAACTGGCCTTCAAGATCGCGGAGGCCTTCGGCGTCTCCATCGACCAGGTCTTTGCACACAAGGAGGACACACCATGACTGAACAGACCATTCTCTTGCTCTGCCTTTTCGGCGCCCTGGCCGCCACGCTGGGGCTGTATTTTCTGAAAGCCTTCAAGCAGACCATGTACCAGGGGGACGAGCGCTGGCAGGCCATCCAGCTGAAAGCGGAAGCCGCCGCCAACGCCACCAACTGGCTGCTGCTGTTCGTGCTGCTGGGCGCGACCGTCTTTGCCGGCGGCGAGACGACCCTCACCCTCAACCGCATCGGCACGCTGTACATGATCTACTTCGGCTTTCGCAACCTGGTGGAGCTGACCGCCGTCCTCTTTTTCGACCGTCAGCTGTAACGCAAGTGGAAAACCCCGCGCCCTCCCGAAAGGGAAAGCGCGGGGTCTTTTCTGTTTCAGGCGGTTTCAGGCAGCCTGGGCGATGCCGTCGATCTTCCAGGCTCCGCCCTCAGGCCGCAGGGTCACAACGCCGGGGACAGGCTCATTCCATTCCAAGGTGACCTGCACGGTGAGGGCGTCCCCGTCCCATTTGGCCCCCTCCAATTCCGGCCCGATGGGCCAGCCCGGTTCGTAGGCGTCCGCCCGGTACAGCCGGCCATCCCGCTCAGTCAAAACGCGGGTGGTTCCGGTGCAGTAGTCCAGTACTTCCGCCGCCTTGGACTGGGTGTACACCCGGCCCAGCAGGGCGCGGAAGTCCGCCATCGTCCCGACTTCACTGTCCGCCACCGGGAAATACAGCATCTCGTCCAGGCTGACAGGGGCTTCGCTGTCCAGGTCCACAAAGCCCGTATAGGCGATGGCCTGCACCTTGCTGTAATCCTCCTGCAAGGCCGCCAAGGCCTCCCGGGCGGTCTGGACGGCCGACGCGCCGGTGGCATAGACCGCTGCGGCCGCCGCAAGGCACACCGCGCCGATCACGAGCAAAAGCGTGTTCTTTTTCATCCCAATGCCTCCTTTTCATCCCGTAGGTTTTGTGTTCCGTTCTCAGGCCGCGAACGCCACCGATGCGGCAATGTCCCGCTGCTGCTGGGCCGTGACGCGCCCGGCGTCCAGCTCAAAGGCGACGAACACGGCGCGGTCCCGGTCATAGGCCAGCACGCCCCGGTTCAGGGTGGTGCTGCCGCCCGCGCCGCCCACTTGCCGCACAACGTCCATCACCGCATTGGCGCCCACGTCCGTCTCTTTGACCACCTCGTAGCTCTCGTCGGTATCGAAGCGGTAGACCGACCCCAGCCGTACCGCGGCATAGACCACAGCCGGGGCGTCCCGCTCCCCTTCATAGGGCTCATACGGGCTGTAACCGACAGCGCCCGCCAGGCCGCCCTGCGCGTCGTACAGGTCGTAAATGGACGTCACGCTCGCCAGCGCCAGCGGCTCGTGGACGTCCTGTCCGGCGTCCGGCTCCCGCGCGCTGGCCGTCCAGCCCTCCGGCAGGTCAAAGGAAACGGAAAAGCTCTCGCCTTCCTGGGCCGCCTGGGCCGGGAACGTCAGGACCTCCGCCTGCGGCGCAGCCCGTCCGGCGCACCCGCACAAACACAGCGCGCCCAAGCACAGCAGGGCAAGCTGCCTTTTCCACTCAAAACGAGTTTTGCTTTTCATCGCTTTCCCCTCCTTTTTTACCGGTTCCCGTCCTTTTCCAGTTTCATTATACCAGAGCGGCCGCCGGTTTTCTACCCCTATCCCGCGATCTCTGCAGGTTTTTCGCGCACGCCCCTACCCGGGTGCATGAAGTGCATGGTTTGCATGGTTTTTAGAGCGTGCATGTTTTGCAGAAAGGCGGAGGGAGCAGGCTGGCCAGAGCCCCGCACCGGTCAGAAGGAAAAGCGGGTGTCCTGTCTGTAGCCAGCCCGCGCAGGGTTCCCCTCGCTGCGGTAGACCCTGCGCTGCCCAAGGTCGTAAATGACCGACCATACGGTGTCTCTGCCGGTGCTGCGGTCGTACTGACAGAGCAGCCCACAGCCGCCGGACAGCAGCTTTTCGGCAAACAGCCGCAGGGGCAGTTCCGCTGGCCCTTCCAGCGCTTTGCGCATCGTTTGGTAGCGCGGCTCCGCAAACCAGTCATCTTCCTGCGGCACAAGATATTGCTGCATGGCCGCGCTGTGAAAGGCATTGGTCGCGCAGACAAAGGGCCGTTCCCGGCCAGCCGGGAGGATGACCTCCGTTTTCTCTGCGCAGCACTCAGCAACGGCCATGTTGCCCGCAGGGTCGGCCAGCGTGAGCGTTTGCGCAGACCCTACCGGCAAACGCTCCAGAGCGGCCAGGGCTTCGGGCACAGTCCTGCACTTTTCGAGGAAATAGCGCGTCAGCAGTCCTGCATTGAAGCCCGGCTTCCTGACGGCAGGATAGACGGACGTCAGGCCTACCGCCAGGCCGTATTCGTTGACGCCATCCTCCATTTGCAGGAAGGATGTCGTGTTCCCTGTAAACGAATAGGCCCCGTCTGTCGGGCGGTAGATCACGTTGGTGTTTGACGCTTCCAGCGCCGTCAAAAAGTCGCTGTTTCGTCCAAACACGACCTCCCGATCTGACGCCGCTGCAAAGCAGGAACAGTAGCAGGCCGGTGGTATCGCATAGGTGCTGAACAAAACGGCCTGCAGCATCGACACATCGCAGCGCTGCCCGGACGCCAGCCCTTCTAGCTCCTCCAAAATCTCGGGATAATACGCCTGATACACAGGCACGCAGGCGGCCGCGTATTCGATCCGCTCCCGCGTGATCGCAAACGGGACCTGCTGCAAAAGCTGGGTCTTATGTTCCCACAGCGCAGAGCCCATGGCAAAGCCGATTTGCTTGTGTGTTCCTGTACATTCAAAATGGTTCATCGTATGCTCCTTATTTCATTGAGATAAAGAGCTGCCAGCAGCTTGACCCTATCTTATCGGAATAAAAATAGGATGTCAATCCATTCCAAAAATAAAGTGGCTGCGGCAAAATAATAAAGGCTGACCCCTGCATGAAATGCATGCTTTGCATGATACGCCCAAAGCCGCTATCATGCACATCATGCACACTCTAAAAGCCATGCAAACCATGCACATCATGCACTAACCAGAATGCACGCACAATTTGGACCGTCCCGCCCGGCGCGCATACAAAACAAAAACCCTCAAGGATCACTCCCTGAGGGTTTCGTTTTTCGAGAAGCCGGCATCTACCTATTTTCACAGGCCGTGTCCAGCCAACTATCTTCGGCACAAGTGAGCTTAACTTCTGTGTTCGGAATGGGAACAGGTGGGACCTCACCGTCATCGACACCGGCCGTTTGGACTAAGTATACACATTTCTGCGCCTCTTGTCCAGACGTCTCTCTATTTTGTTTTAGAAGGACGTGCCTTCAGAACTGAATA
>ERZ1643251.321-NODE-321-length-76681-cov-14.439498_pt1 | contig 76681 bp, 58 predicted proteins | sample MGYA00579261_ERZ1643251 | MGnify/ENA primary metagenome ERZ1643251 (study PRJEB29033, sample SAMEA4952267) | chicken gut metagenome | biome: Broiler Chicken; feature: Gastrointestinal Tract; material: Caecum | place: Ireland | collected 2018 | study: Broiler... | reverse complement strand
TCCAAAACATAGGTCTTGCTCTTGAGAATGGTCTTCGGCTCCGGGAAGCGTACAAAGGGTTCCTCGTCGTCGGTGTTCTCGTAAATGCCCGAGGCGGCGTCGTTGGTTGAAATCTCCGCGTTGGTAATGGCCGCGTCGGTCGCCTCCACGCCCCGGATGGTCACCAGCAGTACATCGCCCGGGTGCTCCTCCGCAATATACCGCTTGGAGTAATCAAATCCCGTTACCTCGATCGTTCTGGTCTCTTCATCGGCCGTCACAGCAATATCGCTGGGGTTCTCCTCAACTTCGCCCCAGACGATGTTTCCCTCGGCGCCCAACTCGACGGATTGCGTCGCAACGGTGATATTTTCCTGTGCATCATATCCGGCAGGAAGCACAAAGCCGTCATTTAGGATATCTCTCAGCACAGACTTCGCGTCCAAGGTCACAGTTGTGGAAGACTCAGTGGAATCATCTATAATATACGTAAAGATCTCATTCAGCTCGTCCGCGTCACTCGCCGTCATGTAGTACTTGTCATCGAATTTTGATCCGGGATAGGTCATACTCTGTGCGAAAGGATAATTCGAAGACGTGTAATTCATAAAGCTGACTGTATTGTTCTCAGGATCGCTATCGTAAAGCCCAACCGAATAAACCGTTGCCTTATTTTCATTCTTCAAAACATATGCCTTGCTCAACGCACTATTCGCCTCAGAATTTTTATAACCGCTCTTCCCAGGTTCTCCATCAGTAAAGAGCACAACCACGCGCTGCCGCTCAGAATCCTTATTATTCTCAAAGACTTTTTGTGCCATCTCCAGACCATAGGAAGTACGAGTAGCACCCTCAGCACCAAGATTCCCAATTGCTCTGCTAATTGAACCTGCTATATCCCCATCCACATCATTTACTACTACCAATGCATCTTTATAGTCCTGGCTAGACAATTGAGAGCTAGTCTCCCACTCACTGTTCGCATATTTCTTCAAATAACCGTTTACAAACAGGCCCGTATTCTTCCATGCGCTATTATCCGTCCCCTTAGATGCAAATCCAACCATTGCAATTCTATGTTCCACGTTATACTCTTTCGCGTTGGCAGATACGGAATTCACAAAATTCGTGACAGCCGTCTTCAGGGCGTTCAGCTTGGAAGTAGAGGTGCTGCTGCGTTGATATAACACACCGGTCCAAATTGTTGCGCTTGAATCTCGCACATTGGTCGGCCTTTGCGTCGTCACGCCGGTACCACTCAAATAATAATTCTGTCCATTTTTCGTGTAGTACAGGTAGTACGTGGTATAACTGTCGAACCAGTCAAAGTGCCACTCTGAATCGCGCTTTACGGGATAGTAGTTCCCATCTGTATCTAAGTAATAGTAAGTTGTCTTCCCTCCGTAACTATTATAACTATAGCTTCGGTTCTCACGGGGCTGATAGCTATAGCTGGTTATGGAATCCGCCATAGAGCCGGACTGGTCCAACACCAAAACGATGTCCAACGGCTTTCCCGTTTTGATCGTCTCCGTGGTGGTCCGACCGGTAGCATAGGCGGACAAATTGATGGTATATGTACCGTCGTCCTCCAAGGTGGCCGTCTTATTTACGACCATTTTGCCCCCGTCGTCTCCCGCCGCCATCGCCGCGCCCGGCAGCAGCGTCAGGACGCAGGCCAGGGCCATGAGGGCAGCCAGGAGACGGGAAGCGAGCTTCTTATTTCGTTTCAGCACATTTCCTCATCCTTTCCCTTTGGGCTTCTCCGCCGCCGTAAAGCGGGGCGGAGGTCTTGTTACATGGACCGGCACAATGGAGCCGGCAAACCGACGGAAAGAGATTTCCATTCCGCCTGTATACATCGCAATTTTACCGCCTACGCCCTGATTTGTCAAGTCGCATCGCGGGAAAAAAGCATGACTTTATTCCTCATTTTCAATCCTGTTCTAAAAAAAGCAAGAAAAAATTTGTAAATTTTTCCAGGGCTTTGAAAAAGCCGCCCCTCCGGTCTCATTCCAGCGGACAGACGTCATCAATTGCCGGAGGAAGGCGTACATAGGGACTTGCTGTCGGGAATACATTGGAGAGCAGGAGGTGAGGAAATGATCTCTGCTGCGGCGCTTCTCATGCTGAGCAGTATGCTCTATTCCCTCCGCCTCAGCTCCGGCAGCTTTCCCAAGCCCCTGTCCGCCGAGGAGGAGCAGGCGTACCTGAAGCGGGCTGCAGCCGGAGATCTGGAGGCGCGAAACATTCTCATTGAACGAAACCTACGCCTGGTAGCCCACATTATGAAAAAGTACTACGCCCAGACGGCCGATCAGGAGGATCTGATCTCCATCGGCACCATCGGCCTGATTAAGGCCGTATCCACCTTTGACGCCGATAAGGGCATCCGTCTGGCCACCTACGCGGCCCGCTGCGTGGAAAATGAAATCCTCATGCACTTCCGCAGCCAGCGCAAAAGCGCGTCGGACGTCTCCCTGTCGGACTACATCGAGACGGGCAAGGACGGCAACGCCCTGTCTCTCATGGATGTGGTGGGGCAGGAGGACGATCTGTTCGACCGGCTGAGCAACCGGGAGGACGTGCGGCTGCTGCGGCAGTACATGCAGCAGGTTCTGGACCCCCGGGAGCAGAAAGTCCTGACCCTGCGCTACGGGCTGGACGGCAGAGAGCCCCTGCCCCAGCGGGAGGTGGCCCTGCAATGCGACATCAGCCGGTCCTACATATCCCGCATTGAGAAAAAAGCGCTGAAAAAGCTGCGCGCCGCCTTTGAGGAAGGGGCCGCCCCGGTCTGAGCCGAATCGGCTCCCTTCCGCACCCCGGCCCACTGCGCCGGTACGACGCGCCGGCGCCCGGCTCTTGACCAGAGCCGGGCGCCGTTCGATTGCCCCGGGCGGGGCGTTTTGCTAGTTCCACTCCTTCATCAAGAGGAAGTCCCGGACATTCCGGTGCTTGATCCCGTTGCGGCTCATGTCGAATTCATCCAATGAGACCACATACTTGGGAAAGTGATCCCGGACGGCATCATACACGCCGAATTCGCGGGCGACGGTTTCCTCCGACGCCAGCAGATAGGCAACCTGGACATACAGCTTTTCGCCCCGCCGGTTGCATACGAAGTCGATCTCCTTGTCTCCGGTTCTGCCAACCGTGACGTCGTAGCCTCTGCGCAGCAGCTCCAGATAGACGACGTTCTCAAGAATGAGGTTGATGTCCCTTGTGTTGCCGCCGAAGACCGCCTCCCGTATGCCGTGGTCAGCTAGATAGTATTTCTCGTTGGAGGCGAGAATCTGTTTGCCCTGCAAGTCCTCCCGCTTCACTTGATAGAGCAAATAGGCGTCGCAGCAGTATTTGAGATAGTTCAAAATGGTCTCCGGCGCTACGGCCCGCTGCTCGCTCTTCCAATACTTTGCCAGGGAGGTTGCGGAAAACGTCGTTCCAACATGGGCCATGACATAGGCGATGATACGCTCCAGCAAGTCCACATCCCGGATTTTGTTCCGCTGCACAATGTCCTTGAGCTGGATCGAACGAAACAGATCATGGAGGTACTGCCTGGACGGCTCCTCGGCATATCGGATGTTGGCCAAATACGGCATACCACCGGACAAAAGATATTTCTGAAAACACTTCTGGACAGGCTCATCCGGCAAGATGGAACGATACAGCTCCATAAACTCCGCAAAGGAAAAGGGGTAGATGACAAACTCCACATAGCGTCCGCCCAGATAGGTCGCCAATTCACCGGACAGCAGCTTCGCGTTGGAGCCGGTGATGTAGATGTCGCAGTCCAGGGCGACGCGGAGGGAGTTGACGCACTTCTCCCAGTCCTTCACTTCCTGAATTTCATCGAAGAACAGATAGACCTTGCCGCCGATCTCAGCAGCCCGTTTGAGAATCTCATCATGGAGAGCTTTCGCAGTTTGCAGATGGGCATACCCCATATTCTCAAAGTTGATGGATATGAACTGAGACGGACAAATGCCGGAGCTTGTAAGCTCTTGCTTGATCAATTCCAGCATAACGGACTTGCCGCAACGCCGGATCCCGGTCATGACCTTAATCAGTTCCGAGCCAATAAACGGACGGATGCGGCTCATATACATTTCCCGTGGAATCACGAAGCGCAGCCCCCTTCTCCATAACTGGCCCCAGTATATCACAGATACATCTGAAAAACAAGATCATCAGCAGGATTTTATCAGTTATATCTGATAAAATGCAAATTTCAACCCGGTTCGACCGTTCTATTTGCGCCGGAGCGCGCCGCGACGGGGAAAAATTACGCCCGCCCGGCAGCAGCCGGGCGGGCGGAGGGTTCAGCGTGTAAAGGGATTCTCGCCGGGATACGGCAGAGAGGCGGGCTGGTTGTAGGCGATGTCGGTTACGCCCAAATAGCGGAAGACCTCGTACATCTCCCTGCCGCAATGGGAGAAGGCCACCGCGCCGTGGTGGGGATACCGCTTTGCCAGGAGCACATGCCGGTAGAAGCGGCCCATGTCATGGATGGCGAAGATGCCGATGCCGCCAAAGGAGCCGGTGGCCACCGGCAGAACCTCGCCCTGGGCGATGTACCCCCGGAGCCGGCCCTGGGCGTCGCACTGCAGGCGGTAGAAGGTAATGGGCGAAGGGGCGATGTCTCCCTCCAGGGTGCCCCGGGTGAAGTCCGGCGTGCCGCCGTCTTCCAGCAGCCGGTTCTGAATCAGCTGATACTTCACCGCCCGGCCGTCGCACATTTTGCAGGCGGGGGTATTGCCGCAGTGGAAGCCCATGAACGTATCCGTCAGGGTATAGGGGAACGCTCCGGCAATGTCCGACCGGTACAGAGACTCCGGCACGGAGTTGTTGATGTCCAAAAGCGTCACTGCGTCGCCGGTCAGGCAGGCGCCGATGTATTCCGACAGAGCGCCGTAAATATCCACCTCGCAGGCCACGGGAATCCCCCGGGAAGCCAGGCGGGAGTTGACATAGCAGGGCTCAAAGCCGAACTGCTCCGGAAATGCCGGCCAGCACTTGTCTGCAAAGGCCACATAGTCCCGGGCGCCTTTGTGCGTCTCGGCCCAGTCCAGAAGCGTCAGCTCAAACTGAGCCATCCGGGGCAGCAGCTCCGGATACCGGTTGCCCTCTATGCCCAGCTCCTCCGCCATATCGGCGCAGACCGCCCCAATCCGGCTGTCTCCGGCATGGGCCTTGTAGGACACCAGAAGGTCCAGCTCCGAGTTCTCCTCCACCTCAACGCCCAGCTGGTACAGCCCCTGAATGGGCGCGTTGCAGGCGAAGAAATCCTGGGGCCGGGGGCCGAAGGTGATGATCTTCAGGCTCTGGACCCCCAAAATCGCCCGGGCCACAGGGAGAAACTGCCGGATCATCTCCGCGCACTCCCGGGCCGTGCCCACGGGATAATCGGGAATGTACGCCTGCACCCGGCGCAGGCCCAGGTTATACGAGCAGTTCAGCATGCCGCAGTAGGCGTCGCCCCGGCCGTTGATCAGGTCGCCGTCGCCCTCGGCGGCAGCCACGTACATGACAGGTCCCCGGAACCGCTGGGCCAGAATGGTCTCCGGCGTCTCCGGGCCGAAATTGCCCAGATACACCACCAGGGTATTGCAGCCGGCAGCCTCCACATCCGCCAGGGCCTTCAGGGCGTCGGACTCATTTTCCACCGTCACCGGACAGCTGTACAGCCCCGCTCCATAGGCGGCGACCACCGCCTCCCGGCGGGTGGTGGAAAGGGCGATGGGAAAGCAATCCCGGGACACGGCCACAATGGCCGGTTTTACTTCAGGAAGATTGGTCAGTTTCATCAGTAAACCCTCATTTCTCAAAGATTCAAACGCGACGAGCGCCCGGCTCAGGAAAGCCAGGCCGCCAGGTCGATATTTTCTCCGTCCAGGAGCGCCGGAGCGCCCTGGGCCGCTTCGCTGCTTTCCGGATGGGCCAGGAGCCACTTGTTGCAGGCCCAGAGGCAGCGGTCCTCCTCGTTCTGAACAGACACCGTCGGCTTGGGGCCGTTGGTGCCCAGGGGCAGCACAATGAGCACGCGGAAGCCAGCCCCTTTCCGGGCCGAGCAGGGGGCATAGTGCAGGGTCGTGGCGTACAGCTCAACCAGCACCCCGGCCGGGCAGTAAAACGCCCGAACCCGGTGGGTATTCAGACGGCCGTCCACCAGCTCCTGCCGCTTGGCGACCAGCAGGATAAAGTCCCGGCTCCCCAGATTCAGCTCGCTGTCCCGATGGTACTCCAGGCAGTTGAGCTTGGTGTTATGCCCGTTGCACCAGCCCAGCTGAATGGGCATGCCGCCGTAGACGCCCGCCGAAAGCGCCCGGGCCGCCGGGAGCTCCATCAGCTCCTTCTGCAAAGGGACGTATTGCACCTCATCGGGCAGGGGCGTCGCCGCCTCCAGGGTGTCCAGCAGGGCCTTGCAGTCATAGCCCGAAATGATCCGGCCGTAGCTTTGAAACGCCGGGTCCGTAACGGGTAAGATGTTCATACGCGTTCTCCTTCCTTTCTCAACACTCCAGCAGCCGGGGAAACAGGTCCTTGCAGGCAGGGTAAATCTGCCGGAACTGCCGGTAACGGGCTGCATACCGGGCCGCCAGCTCCGGGTCCGGGCGCACGGTTCCGGACACCCGCACCAGCGCCCGGCAGGCGTCGGCCACCGAGGCGAAGGCGCCGCAGGCCACCATGGCCAGCATGGCGCCCCCCAGTCCGGGCCCCTGCTCCGAGGCAACGCGCTCCAGCTCCACGTTCAGAACGTTGGCCAGGATGTGCAGCCACAGGTCGCTTTTTGCGCCGCCGCCGCAAACTCTGCTTTTGCCGATGGATATTCCCAGGCTCCCGGCGACCTCCAGGCTGTCCCGGATGGCGAAGGCCACCCCCTCCAGAACCGCCTGGGTGAGATCCTCCCGCCGGGTGTCCATGGTCATGCCGATCCACATGCCTCTGGCGTTGGTGTCGTTGATGGGGCTTCGCTCTCCCATGAGATACGGCAGAAAAAACACCGGATTCCGGCCCAGCTTCTCCCGGGAAACGGCCGCCTGCTCGGCGGCGTAGTCCTCCGTCCGGAAAATGTCCTCCATCAGCCACTTGTTGCAGGAGGCGGCCGAGAGCATGCAGCCCATCAGGTGATAGCCCCCGTCGGCGTGGGCAAAGGCATGCAAGGCGTTGTTTTCATCCACCCGGAAGCGGTCCGAGGAAATAAAAATCGTGCCGGAGGTCCCCAGGGAGAGATTGCAGCCCCCCTCGCCCACCGTCCCGGTGCCCACGGCGGCGGCGGCGTTATCCCCCGCCCCGGCGGCCACCCGGACCGACTCCGGCAGGCCCAGGGCCCGCGCCGCCTCCGGCAGCAGGGCGCCCACCGTCTCGTAGCTCTCGAAAAGCCGGGGCATCTGCTCCGCCCTCAGGCCGCACAGCTCCAGCATTTCCTCAGACCAGCGCCGCTTGGCCACGTCCAGCAGCAGCGTTCCCGAGGCGTCGGAGTAATCGGTGCTGTGCACGCCGGTGAGCAGATAGTTGATATAGTCCTTGGGCAGCATGATTTTCTTGATTTCGGCAAAAAGCTCCGGCTCGTTTTCCCGCATCCACAGCAGCTTGGGCGCGGTAAATCCGGCAAAGGCGATGTTGGCCGTCCAGGCCGAGAGCCGGTCTTTGCCCACCGTCTCATTCAAATAAACAACCTGCTGCGCCGTCCTGCCGTCGTTCCACAAAATGGCCGGACGGATGACCCGGTCGGCTTCATCCAGGACCACCAGGCCGTGCATCTGCCCGCCGGCTCCGATTCCCGCCACCTGGGCGCGGTCAAAGCCCTCCAGCAGGGCCGGAATTCCCTCCCACACCGCCTTGCGCCAATCCTCCGGGTTCTGCTGGCTCCAGCCCGGCCTGGGAAATTCCAGGGGATAGGTCCGGGAAACCACGTTGAGGATTTGCCCCGCCTCATTCATCAGCAGCAGCTTCACCGCAGACGTGCCTAAATCGATTCCTATGTACAGCAAAGGTCTCCGCCTCCTTACGGTTCGACCGGCTCCGCGCTTTCTCCGCAGCCGGTTTCATTTGGTTTTTATTATACGCCCAGACGGGAAATGATTCAACTAAAAATTTCCCCCGCGCCATCCTATGCGCAGCCCTTTTCTCCACCCGCGCACCGGTTTTGCAACTGTCTCACATTACTTGTATGATAGCATACTGACCATTTTTAAGCAACATCTCTGGAAGAAAAGGAGAAAATTTGTGCTTTTGCACAAATTCTCAGGTTTTTCTTTGTGAAAACCGCAAAATGCATACCGGCTTCCATCTCAATTACGTAATGAACTTTTATTTCTATTTTGCAAAGTTATGCTCCCACTTGCTTTTTCGCCCAATCTGTGGTACTGTAACGATACAGATTTATAGTGGGTACTTTGTGCCTGCAAGGAGCGTGACTTCTGTGTCCAAACACACCGCTGGTCCCCCCGCCTGTCCTGCGGATCTGAAATACAGCAACCGCATTCAGGTAATTGAAACATTTCTGTCGGGCGGGGTATACAGCGCCAACGATATTTCTGCCAGCATTGGTCTCAGCCGGCAGACCGTGATGAAATCCATTCAGTTCTTCCTGCGCAGCGGCCTGCTGGTCTCGGCGGGCAAGGGAGATTCCACCAACCTGGGCGGCAAACGCCCGGAGCTGTTTACCCTCTCCCAGGAGAAATACTTTCTCTGCATCACCCTGTGGCCCCAGGAGCTTCGGCTGCATCTGTTTACCATCGGCAAGCAGCTGACCGACCTGATTTCTCTGACCACGCCCTTGCCCGGCGATCCCCGGGCGGCCATTGACAACGTGGGTCAGCTGGCCGGAAGGCTCCTGGAAAAGCACCGGATCCCCCCGGACAACCTCTGCGCCGTCAGCCTCTCCACCGCCGGAACCGTGGATTACAAAACCGGCCGGCTGAAATACAGCTCTCAGTCCCCCGGTTGGGGAACCGACATCCCCCTGGTATCCTATCTCCAGCCGTATTTCTCTCCCCATACCATGATTTTTTTGGAAAACGCGGGAAAAATGACGGCCAGGCCTTTTCTTTTGGAAAAGGATCTGGTCCATAAGCGCGTTTTGGTGATCTTCGCCTGCTGGGGGCTGTCCAGCTGCCTCATTGAAAAGGGGCACATTCTCAGCGGAAAAAACTCTCTCATCGGGGAGATCGGCCACATGATCATCGATCCCAAGGACCCGGAAAAATGCGGCTGCGGCAGCCACGGATGCCTGGAGCGGCTGGTAAGCGTGGAGCGGGTCCGCACCGTCTTGCACCGGCAGGCCGCTCAATTTCCCCAGTCCCGCCTGCTGCAAATTCCCCTGGAGCAGGTGGGCATCGGCGACGTGTTTGCCGCCTCCGGGGGCGGGGACCCCCTGGCCCGCTCCCTGGTGGAATACCTGGCCCGGGCCTTCGCTGCGGCCCTGCGGAACATCTGCCTGGTTTTCGACCCGGACCTGATTGTTTTCCAGGGGGACTATGCCTACGCCGACGGCCATTTTGACCGGCAGCTGCGCTCGAGCCTCCAGGAATTTCAGTACTTTCCCTCAGAGGGGCCCTTTGAGATCCGCTATGACCGCCGCCCTCTGGCGGAGATGGACGCCTTGGGCTCCTACACCGCCCTAATTCGCCGGTACTTCGCCACCCCCGCTCTGTATCAGGAGCCGGAAGCCTAAATGAGACCGCCGATCCTCCCCCGGGAGTCCCCACAAAGGACGGCGGACGCAGCATACGACACGGCCCCGTCCCGCTCGATCCCGTCGGTTGGGTTTCGCCTCTGGGAGTATGAAACTCTATACAGCTTTTTCGACAAGCTGTCGCATGTTCTTGCTTTCCTCAAAATCTACTTTTTCTCCACACAGAACTTCTTTTTTCACTTCTGCTATTGACACATTTCTAAAATTCAGCTATTATACATATACACTAATATTTTCCCGCGTGGGAAATTTTCGAAATATTAAAAAGCAAGGTGATTATTTATGTCCGCAACATCTCTGTCTTCCAACGAATTTTGCATTCTGCAGCTCCTGTGGACGGAAGGCCGCGCCCTGACCAGGCCCGAAATCCTGGAGGCACTGCCCGACAAGGATTGGAATCCCAATTCCATCCATTTGATTCTCAATAACATGATCAAAAAGGGTGTCCTGCAGGTCAACGGCGTCGCCCGTTGCGGCCGTGGCTATGGCCGCACCTACGCGCCTACCATGAGCCAAACGGAATACGCAGCCGCCCAGGCTGTGAACGCCACGCCGGATATGGCGGTCAGCGAGCGGCTATTGGGGGTTGTGGCCGCTTTGGTGGACAAACAAGGCATCGACAAAAAGACCATTGCGGAGTTGGAACAAATGCTGGAGGCAAAGCGCAAAGAGTTAGATGCCTAATCTCTCCGTAGATTTATCAGAGTTCTCCCTTGCCATGGCGCTGCTCTGCTTTTCCCTGACGGTAACCATCGGAAGCGTTATGGTCCTGCGCAGCAAGGGTCGATCCTTTTGGCTGGCCGGCTTTGTGTTTGCCTTGGCGCTGATCCGGTTTCTGGTCCCATTTGAATTCGGTCGTGCTTACGTCATTGATTGCTTGCATATTTATCCCGGTTTTATGTACCTGCTTTGGCGTGAGCTGTGGCCCGGTTTCAGCGTGGGGCTTGGGTTGGTCCTGGTGTGGACTGCCGTAGCGGTGGGCAAGCTCCTTTGGCTGGGGCGGACCCTGTACCGGCAGCATCAGATCGTCCGGCAGTGCCGGGTGTTGTCGGAGGAGACGCCGCTTTCCCGCCTCTGCCGCCGCGCGGCGGGAGATGTCGGCTGCCGCAGGCCCATCCAGGTGGGGATTTCCTCTCAGGTTTCCACGGCCATGCTGGCCGGTTTTCGAAATCCGGCGATTCTTCTGCCTGCAAACCTGTCGCAGCTGTCCGAGCAGCAGCAGTATTATATTCTGCTCCATGAGCTGTGCCATTACAAGAAGCGGGATTTGTGGGTGAAGCTGGGGATTCAGTTTTTTTGCTGTCTGCTGTGGTGGAATCCTCTGGTCTACCTTCTGAAAAGCAGCGTCGACCAGCTGCTGGAGCTGCGTTGCGACCGCCAGGTGTGCAGCCTGCTTCCGGAGGGCGGGGTGTTTCTTTACTCGTCCACCCTGTTGGAAGTTTTGCGGATGGGCCGTCCCAGCTCCGATCCTCTGACTGCCAAATATCTGGGAATTCCTACACAAATCCGCATCCGCCAGCGTTTTTCCCTGCTCCTGCAGAAAAAACGGCCGTGCCGACACTCCCCCGCTTCGTGGCTCGCCGCTGCATTGTGTGTCGTTCTTTTTGTCGGCTCCTATGCCGTCATTTTCCAGCCCTTTTATTCTCCTCCAGCCAGCGAGCAATATGTCGAGCCGCCTGTAGATATGGTCAAGGATTTTATTTTGCGTTACGAGGACGGTAGAATGGAATACTGGACCAATTTGATACCTGTATGTAACGTTACATCAGATATGTTATCTACTACCCCATACTGTGATATGCAAATTTATGACGCGTATACAAATCCCGAGAGGGTTTTTGTAAAGTAATGCCGATGGCCGGCGGACCTTTCTCGGTCCGCCGGCTTTTTATCTCTGGGATCCGCCGGTTTTCCAGAGCCTGTCCGGCATCCAGCCGGAACATGGCCCGGAGCGAACCATAACATGTAGAGGTCGTAAGCCTTGTGATCATCTTCCAAAATCGAGAGAAAGTGGTGAAACACCGTGGCCGAAAAACGCACGTCCCCCATTTACACCCAAAACCGGGAGCTGTCCTGGCTTCGCTTTAACGAGCGCGTCCTGCTGGAGGCCCTGGACGAGCAGGTGCCCCTGCTGGAGCGTCTGAAATTCGTCTCCATTTTTACCAGCAATCTGGATGAGTTTTTTATGATCCGGGTGGGCAGCTTATGGGATCTGTCCTTAGTCAAAGGCGGCGCAGTGGACAATAAAACCGGACTCACCGCAAAAGAGCAGCTGGACGCGATTTTCTCCGCCGTCCGGCCCCTGATTGCGGAAAAGGACGACATTTGCCGGCAGCTCAATCAGCTCCTGGCGGGGTACGGAATCACCTGCCTGCATCCGGAGGAGCTGGACAAAGGGGATCAAAAATTTCTGCGGCAGTATTTCCAGAATGAAATCGATCCCATTTTGTCGCCACAGATCATCGACAGCCACCACCCCTTCCCCCATCTGGCCAACAAGGTCCTGCACATCGGCGCGCTGCTCCAGGACAAAAGCAAAGCCGTTTTCGGCGTGATTCCCGTCCCCGCTCCTCTGCCGGAGGTTGTATTCCTCCCCGGCGGGGATGTGCGGTACGTTTCCACGGCGGAGCTGATTCTCTTCTATGCCGACCGGATCTTTAAACCCTATGCCGTTTCGGAGAAGGTGATTTTTTGCATCACCCGGAATGCCGACATCGTGCCCGGCGGGGAGGCCTTTGAGGAGGACTTCCGGAGCCAAATGAAGAAGCTGCTCCGTCAAAGAACCAAGCTGGCTCCCGTCCGGCTGGAGCTGAGCCATGGAGTCTCCGGCCGGTTTACCCAATATTTTTGCGAAAAGCTGCAGCTGGAAAAGAAGCAGCTGTACACCACCTCGTCCCCGATGCAAATGCGCTACGCCTTCTCCCTGGCAGATAAGCTCCCCCAGGCCCTCCGGCAGGAGTTGACGGATCCCCCCTTCTCCCCCCAGCTGCCCGCCGGCCTGACGCCGAAGGAGAGCATTTTGCGCCAGGTCCTGAAGCGTGATCTTCTGCTGTCCTACCCCTATGAGAGCATGGAGCCGTTTCTGCAAATGCTCCGGGAAGCCGCAGCCGATCCGGCTGTGCTGTCCATCAAGATCACCATTTACCGGCTGGCCCGTCAGGCGAAGCTGGTGGAATATCTCTGCGCCGCCGCAGAAAACGGCAAGGACGTCACGGTGATGATCGAGCTCCGCGCCCGGTTCGACGAGCAGAATAACATCGATTGGTCCCAGCGCCTGGAGGAAGCCGGCTGCCGGATTCTTTACGGCTTCGACTCCTATAAGGTCCACTCCAAGGTCTGTCTGATTACCCGCCGGGAGCGAAACGGCATTGCCTACATCACCCAGGTGGGCACCGGAAACTACAACGAAAACACCGCCAAGCAATACACCGACCTGTCCTACATCACAGCCAACCGGGAAATCGGCGCAGACGCCAACACCTTTTTCAAGGATCTGGCCATTGGGAATCTGGAGGGAAGCTACCACCGCCTGATGGTGGCGCCGCACTCCATGAAGGACCGGATCATCGCCCTGATCGACCGGGAGACCGCCAAGGGGGCCCGGGGCTTTATTTTCCTGAAGCTGAACGCCGTCACCGACATGGACCTGATTCAAAAGCTGCGGGAGGCCTCCCAGGCCGGCGTGCAGATTGAGATGATTGTCCGGGGCATTTGCTGCCTCCTGCCCCAGGTGGAGGGGGAGACGGAAAACATCCGCGTCACCAGCATCGTGGGCCGGTTTCTGGAGCACGCCCGGATTTACTGCTTCGGAAGAGACGAGGAGGAATTGATGTACATCTCCTCCGCCGACTTCATGACCCGGAACATGGACCACCGGGTGGAAGTCGCCTGCCCCATCGGCAGCGCCCAGGCTCGGGAAAAAATTCACCGGTTGATCGAGGTCCAGCGGATGGACAACACCAAGGCCCGCCGGATGCGCGCCGACGGCACCTACCGCCGGGTCACCACCGGTCGTCTTCCCGTCTGCGCCCAGAAGGTTTTCATGGAAGACGCCCTGGCCTCCGCCCCCCAGAGCGCTGCGGAAACGGGAAAAATCTCAGAATTTTGGAAGCGCCTTTTCCGCCGGTAACCCCCGGTAACGCCATGCCGCCTCAGGAAAGCTGCCGTTTCGGCACTCCTGAGGCGGCATGTTCTATTTCCGGGCCCCCTTCAGGGAGCCACCAATTTCTTCCGCTTCCAGGCCCCGGAGAGGAACCGGCCCAGGAAGAACGCCGTCCGGCAAATCCAGTCCAGCACCATGGCAATCCACACCCCCACGGCGCCATACCCCAGACGCACGCAGAGAATCCAGGAAAAGCCGACGCGCCACAGCAGCATGGAGGCGGCGCTGACCACCATGGTAAAGCGCACGTCTCCCGCCGCGCGCAGGGCGTTGGGCAGCACAAAGGCCACCGGCCACAGGACCAGAGCGCTTCCCGTGTGAATCAGAACCAACGTCCGGGCCAACGCCTCCGTCTCCGGGGACAGGGAGCGATAGCACCCGAGCAGCGCCGGCAAACACACCATCACCAGCAAATTGCTGGCGCCCTGGGCCAGGTACACCCAAAGCATCAGCTTCTTGGCGTACCGCACCGCCTGATCCGGCCTTCCGCCGCCCATGCACCGCCCCACCACGGTGATCATGGCAAGGCCCATCGCCTGGCCGATGATCAGGCCAATGGAATCCAGCGTATTGGCCACCGCGTTGGCCGAGGTCTGCATGGTGCCGAAGGGCGCGATCATCCCCACCACCACCACGCGGCCCAGCTGGAACAGGCAATTTTCCAGAGCGGAGGGAACGCCGATGCCCAAAATCCGCCTCAGCATATCGGGCTGCAGCCGCGCCACGTACTGCGGCATCAGGCAAACCTCCTGCTTCGGCCTGGAAGCCAGTCCCATCATGATTCCGGCCGCCACGCCCCGGGAAACCAGCGTGGGAATCGCCACACCGGCCACGCCCATATGCAAGCCGTACACACACAGCGCATTGCCGCCCACATTGATCCCGTTCATCACCAGACTGGCCTGCATGGAGACCTTGCTGTTTCCCGTACTGCGGAAAATGGCCGCTCCCGCATTATACAGCGCCAGGAAGGGAAAGGACAGGGCGGTAATGCGGAAGTAAGTCAGACCGGCTTGCATCACATCGGCGGCAATCGCCCCGAAGAAGAGCCGGAGCAGACGACGCGCCAGGACCAAACAGGCAGCCATGATCCCCAAACCGAACACGGCGGACAGGAACACCAGCTGCCCTGCGCTCTTCCGAGCCTCCTCCTGCCTCCGCGCCCCCCAAAAACTGGCTGGTAATCACGGCGCCGCCGGTGGCCAAGGCGGCAAACAGGTTCAAAATGACGTTGTTGATCATGTCCACCAGGGACACACCGGATATGGCGGCCTCTCCCACAGCGGAGACCATCACCCCGTCGCACATGCCCACCAGGGCCGCCAGGGCCTGCTCCATCACCAGAGGAAAAATCAACCGGACCAACGCCCGGTTTGAAAAAAGCCCATCGGTTTGGCAGCGGATTCCATTCACCTGCAACACCTTCTCGCCTGTAGTATAGCACTGCCGCCGCAAAACCGCAAGGGCGCCGCCTGTGTTTTCTTCCCCGGCAGTCCAGTCCGGCCGTCCGGATGCGCCGCTCTGCCGGGCGCAACGGTGTTTTCCACCGGACAAGTCCCCCTGCAACCGCCAAAGCGGCCGACCGCCCTTCCTGCAGCCGGCCGCAGGAAGGGCTCGCTCAATCGACGCTTACGGGGGTTCTTCCCCCCGGGTCCCGGCTTCCCCCGGCTCCAGGCGCGCCTCTTCCCCCTGCCCCGGGCAGGCAGGCCCCGCCGCCCGGCGCTTGCGCCGCCAGAGGAGGGCGCAAGCAGCTGCAACCGCCGGAGCCCCCGCCCCGGCGGCCAGGACCGGCAGGCTGGGCGCAGACCGGGGCTGCGCGGCAACTGTGAGCTCCGGCTCCGCCGTCCCGGTTCCCGCCAACGCAATCTCCCCAGGCTCTATCTGGACGTTCAGGGCCGTCTCGAAGTAGTTCCCCAGCCGAACCGCGCCCGGTGCGGACCGGGTGTCCACCTGGATGGTATCCTCCTGCAGCCGGGAAAAGGTCACCTGATCCTCCCCGCTGCCCTCCACCTGCACGCCTCCGTAGGCGCTGTCCGCCTGGGAAAAGATTGCCTTATAGGTCATGTCCTGCCCGGTAATCACCAGCTCCTCCAGGGTAAATTCCACTGTGGCGATGCCGGTCCCTTGTATGACACACCAGTCGTAGCCCGTTTCATTGCGCAAAAAATCAACTGTGGCTGTCTTCCCGTTCGTCCACTGTAAATCCAGCTCCAGCCGGTAGAAATCGCTGTGTTCCACCCCCACGGTCCCCGGAGAGCCCGGACTGGATGCCCACTTCCAGGGCATGTTCCCAGACCATCCGTCCGCCGTCCGGACCAACGTCTGGCCTTGGGCATTGGTCAGCCGGTAGCCTTCCCCTGCCTGAAGGGGCGTCCACGTCCCATCCGCCTGCCATACGGACACCGTCACCAGGGTCCCTTCCGATGGGTCTGCCTGCTCCGGTATGGTCTCCGCTCCCTCCGCAGCCACCGGCAAACACAGTAGCAGCAGGACCGCCGCCAGCCGTTGCAGCATCCCCCGACTCATTGCGCCGCCTCCTCTCGATTCACCGGCTGCAGCTCCGCCTCCGCGCCGCCGCAATGGGCCTGAACCTGACAGTCCTGGGAAAATTCTCCCCGGCAAATGGAAGCGCCGATGCCAAAATCCCGCACCTCCACGGAAAACGGAGCTGTCTGCGCCTGGACCCGGGCGTCGCCCACCGCCTCATCCAACTGCAAGTCAACAACAGTCTCCCCGGTTCCGGAAACCGTCACAGAACGATCCGTCTCCGTGCTGACCATGGCATTGACCTGATACGTCATATCGTTCCCGGCCACCTGGACCCGGTTCCGACGGAAGGTAATTTGGCTGATGTTGGAACCCTGCACAATTTGGGAAAGGTTGCTGCCCACCAGCGACACATCCACCTCTGCAGCCTCGGCGGCAAAGGTGTATGCGTCGCAGTCCTCCACGCGGATCACCCAGGTACCGGGGTCACCCGACAGCATCCCCACAATGTCCGCCTCCAAATCGCCCTGCATGGATCCGGTATCCCACACCGCTGTTTTTCCATCTCCGTCGGCAATGGTAAACTCTCCCGCGCACCGCACGTAAAAATACAGATATGTGTCCTGCCAAACCGTATCTTCCGCCTGCACGCTGCGGGACCCGCCGGAGGCGCCGTTGTTATTCCCGCCGTCTATGTCAATCCGGTCATAAGCAGAGAAGCTCCCGTCGTCCATCTCATCTATGTCGTATGCCCCGTTATAATAAGCTACATGCTGAATTCGCGCAATGGTTCCGCTACCGGGCACCCGAATCCCGCACCGGCGAAAATCCTCGGAAACATAAACTGCGCCGACCTGATTGGGATAGCGGTTGTCATAAATCGAATAGACATAGCAGTATTTGCCCATCGCGTACTGCTTCCCCCGGTGCGGCCTGCCATACAGCACAACCGTGTGTACCGCCCCTGAATTGTCCGCGGAAAAGGAGTACGTAAACAACGCCAATCCGCCGTTTTGCTGTTTTTCACACAGTTGTTCCAGGTTGGGGCACACATAATCGCCGCCCACATAATAGCTGGTGCCCGTCCAGGTATCGGCAATCGTACTCACTGCTTGGTTTGAGAGCTGATAGTAGGTCAGCGCGCTTTCCAGCATAGAAATGGAGTCTCCAGTGGTCATGTCCTTGCCCATGATGTGCCGTGAGGAACTGATTGCCGGTTTGGGCAACGCGTTCAGCGTACTGACATTTCGAGCAAAATTCCCATTTAAATCAATTTTCCCCATTTTGTCCAAAATTGCAGTCAACGACATGCCGTAACACAAGCCATCATTTTCTCTTTCAATAATTCTGTCAATCCTGTTGATTTCCGAATCGGTCATGTTTTCTACCAGCATATTATAATGTTGCTGGGTAATGGCCAAATGGTCTTTTCCCAAAAACGACGGCTTGTCATTGGAGAAGCCAAAATCATCCACCCCGGAGATCAGCCCATCCACATTGGTGCCGAACCGCCAAAGGTACCGCACCGCGTCCTTACGCAGGACCGTACTCAGAGGATACTGGTAGCTGTCGTCGGAGAACACCCCGTTTTGCACCGCCCAATACATGGGGACCCGGGCATACTGATAAATTTGACCGGCATCGCTGCAGTCCAGGCTCCCGCTGGTTTCCACCGAATACCCGCGGGTACCGTCGGCAAACCGGTACAAGAATGTAGCAATCATCTGCTTCTGCAAGGCGTGATTCGGCGCAAACTGGGTATCGCTGACTCCCTGAATGATTCCCTCGTATACGCCCCATTTCACCGCATTCTCATAGTAGCTGCCTTTCGGCACATCCTCAAACTCAATGGGAGCAAACCGCGCAGGCTCTCCGGCAAGCCGGTACAGGAAGGTCACAAACATTGCCCGCGTGAGAGGCCGCTCCGGGCCAAAGGTTGTGGTCGTAACACCTTGTACGATCTCGTTGTCATAACAGTAGTTGATGGCGTCACGGTAGTCGGAATAGCTGCTGTCAGGCACATCCGTAAAGCTGTGAGCCTCTGCCGTGAGAGGCAGGCCGCCCAGCAGAAAAACCAACGCCATACAGAATAAACACATTCTATGGTTCTTCATGAAAATCGAACACCTCCTGATATACTCGTCCTTGTCCAAAGCCGGAGGGATCACCCGGTATTTCCGGCATGCGCAAGCAATTCCTGAACGGTACCTCCTTTAATATAGAATATAATAAACAAGCAACTTTGTCAATGTATTTTTTAAATAAATTACTAAATTGTAAATAATCTGGAAATTATTGGAAATCATTTCCATTTCCGGTTCTGATACGGGCTTTCTCTTCCGCCCTACGAAAAAAGACGAGTGGATGTCGGGTGGTCCTTTTCCCGAAGGTCTCGTTCCAAAAGAAAGCCGATCGCCGTCATGGACAGCTCCATGGCGGCGATCTGCATGTGGAAAAAGGGGCCTCGCCCCTTTTTCCAGGGGGAGCAGCCTCCTGTGCCCAGGATTTGTCCGCCCAGGGCGGACAAATCCCACACTTGCAGGCTGAGACGTGATTTTCCCGACGTACATGTCGCCGGGGAAAACGGATTTTCCCTGCATGCGCGCCTGCGGGCGCGAGCTCTGCGAGGCTCCTTCGACGGTTTCATTGCCGTCATGGACAGCCCCATGACGGCGCTCTGCTACTGCAGAAGGTCTTTCCGGGATGAAGCAGCGGCGGCCCAGGTCTTTTGCACCGGTTGCAGAATTCCGGCGGACAGCTTCATCTCCAAAATCCGCAAAACCGATTGGTCCACCTGCTCCAGAGAAATGGTTCCCTGCCGCACCGCTTCCAGCACGGCGGGAATCTGAATCTCGAAGTCGGTGCTGCACAGCAGGTCGTTTCCCGCCTGCACCGCCAGCACGGCGGCCTGGGCCTCCCCGGCGAAATCCCGAACACCCGCCATGGACAGATCGTCCGTCACAATCACACCGGTAAAACCCAGCTCCTCCCGCAAAATTTCATGGACGGAGGCGGACAGCGAGGCCGGATACCGGCTGTCCATACAGGCGACCACATTATGGCAAACCAGAACCATGTCCGCTCCGGCGTCCACACCGGCCTGAAACGGCAGGAAATCCGACTGAAGAAAGGATTCATACGGCCTGTCGTCGTAGGCCACGCCGGTATGGGTATCCCCGTTGCCGCCGTAGCCGGGGAAGTGCTTGAGGGCCGCCACCGTCCCCTCCTGCTTCATGGCCGTGACCACCGTCTGCACATATTGGGCGGTCTCCGCCCCGCTTCGCCCCAAGGTCCGGGGGTAGATATAGTCGCTGGGATCCTGGGAAACGTCGCAAACCGGTGCAAGATTTCCCCGAATCCCCAAGTCCCCAAGCAGGCGGCATTTTTCTATTGTATCGGCCCGTACGGCGTCCAAGCCTCCCGTTCGGTACAGGTCCTGGGGGGAGGGAAAGGGTTCGCTGCGCAGGGCGGGAAATCGGCTGACCCGGTTGACTGCGCCGCCCTCCTCGTCCACGGCTATGAGCATGGGAAGCTCCGCCGCATTTTGATACGTCCGGATGCATTGGGCCACCTCCTCTTTGGTCTTTCCGGCAAAGTCCCGGGCGAACAGGAGGTAGCCGCCGAGTTGAAACTCCGCCGCCTTTTGGGCCGCGTCCTCCTCCGGGCATCTGGCCAGGAACATCTGCCCCACCTTCTCCTCCAGGGTCATCCCGGCCAGCAGCGCCCGGGCGCTCTTCTCCCACACAGAGGCCTCCTCCTCCCCCTGCGGCGGCGTTTCCGGCGCAGGGGGAGCCCAGACCTCCCGGGCCGGAGCATCCGCCCGGTTCCAGTCGCTCTCCGCCGCTTCCGGCGCCCCGGAGCAACCGGCGGTCCAGAGGCAGCACGCCGCCGTCCAAAAGCAGATCCAACCAAGCTGCGGTCTTTTCCCAAACAAGCCGGTCCCCTTCACCGGAATCCCCCTTTTTCCCAAGCCGAAGCGCCCACGGGGACGGCCCGACGGATCCCTACGGCGGGAAGCTCCGCCCGGCCTTTTGGGACGTGCCGTCACATCATCTCCCGCAGGTGCCCCAGGGCCTTTTTTTCAATGCGGGAAACCTGAACCTGAGAGACCTGTAAAACCCGGGCCACCCGCTCCTGGGTCAGGCCGTGAAAATACCGGAGATTGATCACCAGCGCCTCCCGCTCCGGCAGCTTGCCGATGGCCTCCCGCAGCGCTATGCGTTCGACCAGCTGCTCCTCGGTGTCCGAGTCCGTCAGCACGTTCTCCAGGGTAAAGCCGTCCTCCCCGGTCTCCCGCTGAATGGACTCCGTGGCCGCCGTCGCAGTCTCCGCCGTGGCAATTTCCTCCGCGCTCAAGCCCATTTCCCGGGAAATTTCCCCCACCGTAGGCTCCCGGCCCAGCTCCGCCGTCAGGCGGCTTCGGGTCATTTTAATCGCGGCGGCCCGCTCCTTCAGCCCCCGGCTCACCTTGACCGAGCCGTCGTCCCGGAGAAAGCGGCGGATTTCTCCGGCGATTTTCGGCACGGCGTAGGTGGAAAACTGCGTCCCAAAGGCCGTATCATAGCCCTCCACGGCTTTTAAAAAGCCCAGGCAGCCCAGCTGATACAGGTCGTCCGGATCGACGCCCCGCCCAAAATACCGCCGGGCAATGGACCAGATCAGGCCGGAATTTTCTACAATCAGCTGCTCTCCCGCCGCCCGGTCCCCGGCACGGCTGCGGGCGATCAGCTCTTCCAGCGTCCGACTCATTGGCCGCCCCGCCGCTGGAGCCGCCGCCGCATATGTACGGTGGTCCCTTTTCCCGGCTGAGAGGTGATTTGCAGGGAGGTCATGAAGCTCTCCATAATGGTAAAGCCCATGCCGGAGCGGTCCGCCCCGCCGGTTGTGAACATGGGCTTTCTCGCCTTTTCAATATCCGCAATGCCCACGCCCCGGTCCTTTACCACAATGTCCAGGACATTGTCCTTGAGAATCCGGCAGCGGAGCAGAATGGTTCCAAAGGCATCGGGGTAAGCATGGACGATGCAATTGGTCACCGCCTCCGATACCGCCGTTTTAATGTCTCCCAGCTCCTCCAGCGTGGGGTCCAGCTGCGCTGCAAAGCAGGCGACGGCGGAGCGGGCGAAGGCCTCGTTGGTGGACCGGCTGGGGAATTCCAAAATCATGTAGTTTTCAAATTTCATCGGATTGCCTCCTTGATCTCTACGATTTTCTCTATGCCGGCAGCCCGGAGCACCTTCATAGGCTGCTCCGCAATGGATTGCAGCTGCAACCGGCCGCCCAGCTGCGCCATTTGCCGCAGGGCGTGAATGACCACGGCGATGCCGGAGGAGTCCATAAAGGTGACCTCTTGGAAGTCCAGTACGCATACCGCCGGGGTGTAGGATTCAATTTTTTCCGAAATGTGCTGCATGTATTCCTTGGCGCAATGATGGTCGATTTCCCCGGTCAGCGCCACCGTCAGCTGCCGGTCTTGCAGGTAGCTTGTAAAGTGCATGATACTTCCCCCGTTTTTCCTTTCGGGGCGGCTGGCCCCGGGTTTTGCTGAATTTAAGTATAAAATTTCTCCTCTGCAGATACAGTCGAAGGAGCGGTAAAGAGAAAAAAACAGCGCGCTGGCCGCCGTGTCTGCCGCCGGACGGCGCAAAGCGCCGGCTTGCAGCCTCCTTAGACTGCAAACCGGCGCTTGATTTCAAATATGTGGCGGCGTCACAGACAAGCCGCTTTTAGATGCGCTCCAGCCGGGCCTTGCTCTCCGCCAGCTGGTCACACAGGGCGCGCAGCTTTTGCGCTTTCTCCCGCTCCGCGTTTACCACGGCCTCCGGGGCGCGGGCGGTGAACTTTTCGTTGGAGAGCTTCCCCTCCACAGCGGCCAGATTTTTCTGCGTCTTTTCCAGCTCCCGGCAGACGCGCTCCAGCTCCTTGGCCACATCCACCAGCTGGCTCATGGGCATATACAGCCTGGCGTCCGAGGTGACGGCCTCCACCATGTTCTCATAGCCCTCCGGCGCCGCATCCGACACCAGAACCTGGTCGGCGTAAGCCAGCCGCTGGATCAAGGGGATTCCCGGCCGGAAGGCGGCCTCCTTCTGGGTGACCACATACAGCGTCGCCTTCTTAGACGGCGGCACATTCATCTCCGCCCGGCGGTTGCGCACGCTGCGGACGGCCTGCATCACCGATTCCATGTGAGCCTCTTCCTCCGGGAAGGACAGCTCCGCCGAGGCAACCGGCCAGGAGGCCACAAGCAAGGCCTCGCCCTCATGGGGAATCGACTGCCAGATCTCCTCGGTAATGAACGGCATAAACGGATGCAGCAGCCGCAGCGTCTGATCCAGCACATACACCAGGACCCCCATGGCCGCCGCCTTACTCTCCGGATCCTGCCCGTACAGCCTGACCTTGGTCAATTCAATATACCAGTCGCAATAGGTGTCCCACAGGAAATCGTAAACCTTCTGTACGGCAATGCCCAGCTCGTACCGCTCCAGATTGTCCGTCACCTCAGAAATGAGGGTATTGAGTTTGGACAGCACCCACTTGTCGGCAATTTCCAGCTTCTCCGCCGCCGGAAGGCCGGAGCGCATGCCCTCCGGCACATTCATCAGCACATACCGGCTGGCGTTCCACAGCTTGTTGGCAAAATTCCGCATGGCCTCGCACCGCTCCATATAGAAGCGCATGTCGTTTCCCGGGGAGTTGCCGGTGACCATGTTCATCCGCAGCGCGTCGCAGCCGTACCGGTCGATCATCTGCAGCGGATCGATGCCGTTGCCCAGGGACTTGGACATCTTCCGGCCCTTGTCGTCCCGAACCAGACCGTGAATGAGCACCGTGTGAAACGGCGGTCGGCCGGTGTGGGCGCAGGCGGAGAAAATCATCCGGGCCACCCAGAAGAAAATAATGTCATAGCCGGTCACCAGCACATCCGTGGGATAGAAATCCGCCAAATCCTGGGTCTGCTCCGGCCAGCCCAGGGTTTCAAAGGGCCACAGGGCCGAGGAGAACCAGGTATCCAGCACATCCGGATCCCGCTCGATGCGGGCGCTGCCGCACGCCTCACAGACCTGGGCGTCCTGCCGGGACACCGTCATATGCCCGCAGTCGGCGCAGGTCCAGGCGGGAATCTGATGGCCCCACCACAGCTGCCGGGAGATACACCAATCCCGGACGTTTTCCATCCAGTTGAGATAGATCTTGGTGAACCGCTCGGGGACAAACCGGGTCTGTCCCTCTTTCACCACGCGGATGGCCTCCTCGGCCAGGGGCTTCATTTTTACAAACCACTGGGCGGAGATGATGGGCTCCACATCATGGTGGCAGCGGTAGCAGGTCCCCACGCTGTGCCCGTAGTCTTCCACCTGCACCAGGTACCCCTGCTGCTCCAGGTCCGCCACAATCGCCTTCCGGGCTTCATACCGGTCCATCCCCCGGTACCGGCCTCCATTTTCATTGACCTTGCCGTTGTCATCCAGCACCCGGATGACCTCCAGGTGATGGCGCAGGCCCACCTCAAAGTCGTTGGGGTCGTGGGCCGGCGTCATCTTGACACAGCCGGTGCCGAATTCCATCTCCGCATAATCGTCCGCAACCACGGGGATCTGCCTGCCCACCAGGGGCAAAATCACCGTCTTGCCCACGATGGACCGGTAGCGCTCGTCGTGGGGGTTGACGCATACGCCGGAGTCTCCCAGCATGGTCTCCGGCCGCGTGGTGGCGACCACCACCGCCCCGGAGCCGTCGGCCAGGGGATAGCGAATGTGCCACAGGTGGCCCGGCTTATCCTGGTACTCCACCTCCGCGTCGGACAGGGCCGTCACACAGTGGGGACACCAGTTGATGATGCGGCTTCCTTTATAAATGAGGCCCTTCTCATACAGAGAGACAAACACCTCCCGCACCGCCTGGGAGCAGCCGTCATCCATGGTAAACCTGGCCCGCTCCCAGTCGCAGGAAGCGCCCAGCTTCTTCTGCTGCTCCACAATCCGGCCGCCGTATTTCCGTTTCCAGTCCCACACCCGCTCCAGGAACTTCTCCCGGCCCAAATCGTAGCGGGTCAGACCCTCCTTCCGGAGCTCCTCTTCCACCTTAATCTGCGTGGCGATGCCCGCATGATCCACCCCGGGGACCCACAGCGCATCGTACCCCTGCATCCGCTTAAAGCGAATCAGAATATCCTGCAAGGTGGCGTCCATGGCGTGGCCCATGTGAAGCTGGCCCGTCACATTCGGAGGCGGCATCACAATGGTGAAGGGCTTGCGCCCCGCCCTGCGCCGGGTGTGAAAATAGCCGCCTTGCTCCCACATCCGGTAAATCCGGGACTCCACCTCCTGGGGTTCATACACCTTCGACAATTCTTTGGCCATATAGAAATCTCCTTCCCAAAAATGTGTTTCTCAGGACGGAAACAAAAATTGCGCCCTGAAACAATCAGGGCGCAACTAAAACGTTCCGCGGTACCACCTGAATTCCCGGCGTGCCGGGCGCTCAAAACTCCGTAACGGAAGTGACCCGGCCGGACCTACTGCTTCAGCCCGGCAGCTCCAAGGCGACAATCCGACCCCGGCCACAGACGCTCACACCAACCGCGCCCTCTCTGCATGGCCTGACGGCAGGAAACTCCTCTTCCTCGCTTTGGGTCCATTATAGCGAAAAGACTCAGCCCTGTCAACTCCAAAACCGGCCTCGCCCGGGCGCTGCAGCGCGCTTTGGGCAATCAGTCCAGAATATACACCGTGCAGGACCGGCGGCCGAATTCATAGCACTCGGCCACGGTATTGAAATACAGGTCGATCATGTTGCCGCGAATGCCGCCGCCGCAGTCCTCCGCCGTGGCGTAGCCGTAGATGTAAGCGCCGTCGTCCGAGACGATGTACATACGGGTTCCGTAGGGAATGACGCTGGGGTCCACGGCGATGGCGCCGTACCGGGCCGTGGTGCCCGTGGCGGTAATGCCGGTATAGCCTTCGCAGCTGTAGGCCGTGGCCTCCACGGTCAGCTTTCGGCTGTAGGAAATCACCTCGCCGGAAGCCGTGGTGAAGGTATTGCCGGACGCCTCAGGCTCGTCGCGCTCCTCCGGCTCCTGGGGCGCCGGGGCGCTCTGCTCGGTTTCCTCCGGCTCGGCGGCCGCTTCGGTGGTGGGAACCGGCTCCGTCTCCGGGGCGGTATCCTCCTGCACATAGGCCCGCCCGGCTCCCTCCTGCTCCTTGCTGGAGCGGTCGATTCCCCGCGCCACCAGGGCGTTCACCGGCGTATAGAGAACCTTCTCCCGGAGCACGGAGCGGGAGATCTCCACCCCGTTTTCGTAGATGATCTCAGCGGTACACAGGATGCTGCCGTTCCTGCCGGGGGTCAGAATCTTTTCCGCTCCCGGCTCCAAGGTAGAATCGGTGCAATAAACCGTATCATACGGCTCCGTGCGGATATATTGGCGGGTCTCGGTCCGGAGATAGACCACATCGATGACCATGCCGTCATAGGTCTGCGCGTCCAAATCCTGAGAGATGCGCAGCTCCCCCTCGGTGGAAATCCCCAGCTGCTCCAGAATGCCGGAGACGGTGCTGCCGTAGGTAGCTACCTCCAGCTCCTCCCCGCCGTTCTGGACCCGGACCAGCTGAATCCGGTTCACGGTAATGGCCGAGACGCCTCCGTCCGTCTGGGCGGTAAAGGTATCTTCCGCGCCCAGCTCCAGCCCCGCCTCGCTGAGCACCTCCGCCGGATCGGTTTCATATGTAGTGTGGACCAGAACCCGGTCTCCGTCGGTAATCACATAGGTCGTCTGGGCAAACGCCGCCTGGGAGAGCAGTCCCGTCGTCAGCAGCAGCGTCAGGGCCACAGCCCCCAGCCGCAGAAATACCATCTTTTTTCCGGAAACAATACGTCGAAATGTGTGCATCGGAGTACCTCCTTTTCACATGGGTGGCAGCTTGGTAACAAACCGGTGCCGCCGGTATCAAGATGTGTTACGTTTGTAACCATATTGAAACTGTTCTGATATTATAACTATTTTGGCGCAAATGTCAAGAGTTTTCAGAAAAAAGCTACAAAGTGACAATTTTTTTGAAAAAATTATTGACAACCGCCCGCAAGATATTTGACGGAAGCCGTCGAAAAAGCACAAGATATGGTGAAACAGTTACAAAAAAGTTAACATAAGACAAAACCGGCCTCCTCCCCCTCGCTCCCCCGCCCGGCGGCAGCCCCAAGGGGCCTTTGCCCTGCAAAATTTCCGGGCCGGCGCATATACTGCTACCCAGTCGGTGGAAAATGGAACTGGACTTTTCCCGGATTTGTGCTATACTTTTTCTAAGATACATCCCTTGAATTGGAGTTTGAATCATGCAGCCAAAACTTTGTGTGAAATGTAAAAAAAATGTCGCCGTGGTGTTTATCACCCGAGTGGAGAATGGGATTGCGCGGAACGAAGGGTACTGCCTCAAGTGCGCCCGGAAGCTGGGGATTCCCCAGATTGACGACGCCGTCAAGCAGATGGGGATTTCCGAAGAGGATTTGGATATGCTCAGCGACGAGATGTCCTCCGTGTTCGGGCCGAATCAGCCCGAGGAAGACGAGGTCGGCAGTCAGACCGCCACCTTCCCCCTTCTGAATCAGCTGTTCAACGGCGCCGAGCGCCGCCGGGACCTGCCGGAGAAGCAGAGCAAGGAAAAAGAACGGGAGGAAGCTCCCAAGTCCAAAACCAAAAAGCATAAATTTCTCGACGCTTACTGCCTGAACCTCACAGGCCAGGCCCGGGAGGGAAAGCTGGACCGGGTGGTGGGCCGGGACACGGAAACCGAACGCGTCATTCAAATTTTGAACCGCCGTCAGAAAAACAACCCCTGCCTCATCGGCGAGCCCGGCGTGGGCAAAACCGCCATCGCCGAGGGCCTGGCGCAGCGCATCGCCCAAGGGGAGGTTCCCTTTAAGCTGCGGGATAAGGAGGTCTATCTCCTGGACCTCACCGCTCTCGTCGCCGGCACCCAGTTCCGGGGCCAGTTCGAGAGCCGGATGAAAAGCCTCATTGCCGAGGTGAAGGCCTGCGGCAATATCATTTTGGTCATTGACGAGGTGCACAACCTGGTGGGCACCGGCGACGCGGAGGGCTCCATGAACGCCGCCAATATCCTCAAGCCCGCCCTGTCCCGGGGAGAAATTCAGGTCATCGGCGCCACCACCTTCTCCGAATACCGGAAATACATTGAGAAGGACGCCGCCCTGGAGCGCCGCTTTCAGCCGGTGACCGTAGCCGAGCCCACCCTGGAGGAGGCCGCGGAAATCATGAAGGGCGTGGCCCACTACTATGAGCAGTTCCACGGCGTGTCCATCTCCCCGGAGATTGCCCGGCAATGCGTGGTCCTGTCCGAGCGGTACATCACCGACCGGTTCCTGCCGGATAAGGCCATCGACCTGCTGGACGAGGCGTGCTCCGACGTCAACCTCCGCTGCCGGGAGATCTCCCGGCTGGCCGAGCTGAAGAAAGAGCGGGACGACTACGAGCTGGAGCTTCGCATGCTCACCGAGGACACGGAGACGGAGCACTACGAGCGCCTGGCCGAGCTGCGAAGCAAGCTCTGCCGGGTAGCTGCGGAGATTGAGCAGCTGGATCAGCTGCCGCCCCCGCCGGTGACCATGGAGAACCTGGCCCGGATCATCGAGCTCTGGACCAAAATTCCCGCCAGCAAAATCCGGGCCCAGGAGTATGAGCAGCTGCGCACCCTGAGCTCCCGCCTGAAAGAGCGGATTGTGGGCCAGGACGAGGCCGTGGAGGCCGTCAGCCGCGCCATTCGCCGCAGCCGGGTGGGCATCTCCCCCAAAAAGCGGCCGGTGTCCTTCATCTTCGTGGGACCCACCGGCGTGGGCAAGACGGAGCTGGTGAAGTGCCTGGCCGGGGAGATGTTTGACTCCGTAGATTCCCTCATTCGCCTGGATATGTCCGAATATATGGAAAAGCACACAGTCTCCAAGCTCATCGGCTCGCCTCCCGGCTACGTGGGCTACGACGAGGCAGGCCAGCTGACGGAAAAAATCCGCCGCAGGCCCTACAGCGTCATTCTCTTCGACGAGATCGAAAAGGCGCACCCCGATGTGCTGAACATTCTGCTGCAGGTCTTGGACGACGGCCGGATCACCGACGCCCAGGGCCGTCTGGTCAACTTTGAGAACACCATCATCGTCATGACCTCCAACGCCGGCTCCGACCGGAAGGGCGGCGGCCTGGGCTTTGGCCAGACCCTGACGGAGCAGCGGAAGGAGGGCTCCATGAAGGCCCTGCGGGAGTTCCTGCGGCCGGAGTTTTTGAACCGGGTGGATGAGATCATTTGCTTCAACCACCTGTCTGAGGAGAATTTCCGGGCCATTGCGGAAATCATGCTGGGCGAGCTTCGGGATTCTCTGGCCGAGCGGGGCCTCACGTTTACCTGGGACCAGACCCTGGACGACTATCTGACCCAAAAAGCCTATTCCCTCACCTACGGAGCCCGGAATCTCCGGCGCACCATCCAGCGGGATTTGGAAGACCCCATTGCCGAGGCCATCATCGACAGCTTCGAATCCCCCATCTCCGGCCTTCGGGCCGTGATCCGGGACGGGCAGCTGTCTTTGGAACGGATTTGAGGTGCGGGCCGTGACAGAGAAAGAACAGGCCCTCGCCTTCCTGAACCGGGACCCGGTGCTGCACATCAGCATGATCGAGCCTCTGCGCCTGGGCCGGGCGCAGGTCGCCGCCCAGGACGATCGGGGCGTGGCTTTGATCATGGACCGCCTGGCCATGGTGGCCGCCGCAGACGCCGACGCCGCCCTGCATCTGTTGCAGTCCGTCCCCAATTGGGACACGGTGAACATCCTGGGCGGCAAGCAGGCTGCCGCCGTGAAAGAGGCCATGGATTTGGTGGAGACCTGCGCCTGCTGGCAGGCGGCCTATCTCCGGGGCGTGCCCCTGCCGGTGCAAGCCGACGTCCGGCCGCTCCACATGGCCCATTTCCAGCAGGTTTTAGACGGATACAGCCTGTTTCACGATCCGCAATACGTGGAAGACCGGCTGAAGGCCGGCGTGATCTTCGGCGCCTTTGTGGACGGCCGCCTGGCCGGCTTTGTGGGAGAGCATCACGAGGGCAGCATGGGCATGCTGGAGGTCTTCCCGGCCTACCGGGGCCGGGGCCTGGGGCTGGCCCTGGAAAGCTTCCAGATCAACCGCTTTTTGTCCCAGGGCCGCGTGCCCTTCGACCAGGTCATCGTGGGAAACGACAAGTCCCTGAATCTGCAGCGGAAAGTGGGCATGTCCATCTCCCGGGATACCATGTCCTGGCTTCACCCGGCGGCCCGGTAGGCCCCCAAGCCGGACCCGCCGCCCGGGCCATTTCAAAAATTTTTCGTTGACAGCCGGTGGAATTCGTGCTATACTGAAGTATCAAAATGGCTGAGACGAAGATCTGCCCCTGTGAAAGACGGCCAGAGAGGGACCTGCCTGGTGAAAGGGTCCCACGCCCCTGCACAGCTGCGGCGCACCCCTTCCGAGCCGCTCCGCCGAACCGGACAGTAAGCGGAGCCGGGTCCGCCCGTTATTGCGGCAATGAGTGGCAGCTCTCGGGCTGCAACCAGGGTGGAACCGTGGAATACGATTTTGTATCCCACCCCTGATTCATTCAGGGGTGGGTTTTTATGCGCCCGCCCCAATCTGAAAAGGAGGGACGCTTCCATGTCCGAAGAAACTCTGTACACCTTTGAAAACCCCGAATACCGCAAAACCTACTGGCACACCTGCTCCCACGTCATGGCCCAGGCCGTCAAGCGCCTGTGGCCCGAGGTGCAGCTGGCCATCGGCCCCGCCATTGACGAGGGCTGGTATTACGACTTCGACAGCCCCTTCTCCTTCACCCAGGAGCATTTGGAGCAGATCGAGGCGGAGATGAAAAAGATCTGCAAGGAACGGCTCCATCTGGAGCGGAGCGAACTGCCCCGGGCCGAGGCCATCGCCTACATGCAGGAGAAAAACGAGCCGTACAAGGTCGAGCTCATCGAGGACCTGCCCGAAGACGCCGTGATTTCCTTCTACACCCAGGGCGAATTCACCGACCTGTGCGCCGGGCCCCACCTGGACTCCACCGGCCGGATCAAGGCCAACGCCTGCAAGCTCACTCAGTGCTGCGGCGCGTACTGGCGGGGCGACTCCAACCGGAAGATGCTCCAGAGAATTTACGGCATCGCCTTCCCCAAGAAGGAGGAGCTGGAGGAATACCTGCGCAAGCAGGAAGAGGCCCGGAAGCGGGACCACAACAAGCTGGGCCGGGAGCTGGACTATTTCACCACCGTGGACGTGGTGGGTCAGGGCCTCCCCGTGCTGCTGCCCAACGGCGCCCGGGCCATTCAGCTGCTCCAGCGCTGGGTGGAGGACGAGGAGGAGAAGCGGGGCTATATCCTGACCAAAACCCCCCTCATGGCCAAGCGGGAGCTGTATCAAATCTCCGGCCACTGGGACCATTATCTGGACGGCATGTTCGTCATCGGCGATCCCCACGACGAGACCCGGGATTGCTTCGCCCTGCGCCCCATGACCTGCCCCTTCCAGTACCAGGTCTATCTGAGCAAAATGCGCTCCTACCGGGATCTGCCCCTGCGCTACGGCGAGACCTCTACCCTGTTCCGCAACGAGGACTCCGGCGAAATGCACGGCCTCATCCGCGTCCGGCAGTTCACCATCTCCGAAGGGCACCTGATCCTCCGCCCGGACCAGCTGGAGGCGGAATTCAAGGGCTGCCTGGACCTGGCCAAATACTGCCTGAGCACCGTGGGCCTGCTGGACAAGTGCACCTTCCGCTTCTCCCAGTGGGACCCCGCCAACCCCAACAACAAATACGAGGGAACCCCCGAGCAATGGGAGCGGGCCCAGTCCGCCATGGCCCAAATCCTGGACGATTTGGGCGTGGAATACACGGTGGGCATCGACGAGGCCGCCTTCTACGGCCCGAAGCTGGACATTCAGTACAAAAATGTCTACGGCAAGGAGGACACCCTGGTCACCCTGCAGATCGACATGCTCCTGGCCAAGCAGTTCGGCATGGAATATGTCGACGCCGACGGGCAGAAGAAGACCCCCTATATCATCCACCGCACCTCCCTGGGCTGCTACGAGCGGACCCTGGCCTATATGATTGAGGAGTTCGCCGGCGCCTTGCCTCTGTGGCTTATGGGCACCCAGGTCAAGGTGCTGCCCATCACCGAGCGGGCCCACGATTACGCCGAGGGCGTGGTGAAGGCCCTGAAAGACGCGGGCATCCGCGCCGTAGGCGATTTCCGCAGCGAGAAAATCGGGAAGAAAATCCGGGAGGCCCAGCTGGAGAAAACGCCCTACATGCTGATCGTCGGCGACAAGGAGGCGGAGGCCGGTACCGTCGCCGTCCGCACCCGCTCCGGCGGCGACGAAGGCGTCATGGACCTGCCGGCCTTCCTGACCCGCTGCCGGGCGGAAATCGACAGCAAATCCAAAGACATCTAATCCAACCGCCCGAGGCCGCCGCAGATCCTGCGGCGGCCCTTTCCTTTTCGTGCCTTTTTGTCCCTCCAGTACGGACACCTGCAAGGCCCGGACCGGGGCAGCGCAGACGCTTCCGGCAAAAAAACACCCGCCGGTCGGTTTCTCCTGGACAGAACAGAACCGGCGTGATAAAATAAGGTTATATGGCAAAATCAAATTCCCATAAAGGAGTGTATTTGATGGAACAGCATCCCCTGGCCGGTCTGGAGCCGGCCGGCGTATTTCGCTTTTTTGAAGAAATTTGCGCCATTCCCCACGGCTCCCGGAATACCAAGGCCATCAGCGACTACCTGGTCCAGTTTGCCCGGGACCGGGGCCTTCGCTTCCGGCAGGATGAATGGAACAACGTGGTCATTTTTCAGCCCGGCACGCCCGGCTATGAGGACCATCCCCCGGTGATTCTCCAGGGACATATGGACATGGTCTGTGAAAAGGAGCCGGATTGCCCCCTTGACTTTGCGCGCGACGGCCTGGACCTGACCCACGACGGAACGGACATTTTCGCCCGGGGCACCACCTTGGGCGGCGACGACGGCATCGCCGTGGCCTACGCCCTGGCCCTGTTGGACGCCCGGGATCTTCCCCATCCTCCCCTGGAGGTCATCATCACCGTCGATGAGGAGATCGGCATGCTGGGCGCCGCCGCCATAGACCTGTCGGATCTTCAGGGCCGCCGGATGGTCAATCTGGACTCCGAAGACGAGGGCGTACTCACGGTTTCCTGCGCCGGCGGCGCCACGGCCTCCATGGATCTGCCCCTGAGCCGCCGTCCGGTGTACGGCCCCTGCGTAGAGCTCCTGGTGGACGGGCTCCAGGGCGGGCACTCCGGCGTGGAAATCCACAAAAACCGGGCCAACGCCAACAAGGTGATGGGCGAGCTTCTGGTCCGCATCCAGGAGAAAATGCCGGTATGCATCGTGAGTCTCTCCGGCGGCGCCAAGGACAACGCCATCCCCAGAAGCTGCCGGGTAAACCTGGTGGCCATGGGCCTGGATCTGGACCTCATTCGGACCCTGGCGGAGTCACTCCAGGCTGAGGCCAGAGGCCGGTATGACGATCCGGCGCTCACCATCTCCGTCCGGGAGGCGGAGGCTCTGGGGGGCATGGCCATGAGCACAGACGACTCGAAGCAGGCCGCCGCCCTGCTCCAGGCGGTTCCCAACGGCGTCCAGGCCATGAGCCGGGACATAGAGGGCCTGGTTCAGACCTCGTTGAACCTGGGCATTGCGCAGATTCAGGAGGACCGGCTGCACCTGACCTTCTCCGTCCGCAGCTCCGTCAACGAGGAAAAGGAGTCCCTTTTGCAGCAGCTCCGGGACATCGCCGGAGACTTCCACGCCGCCTACAGCCAAATGGGCGAGTATCCGGCCTGGGAATACCGGAAGGACTCCCCTCTGCGGGACCTGATGGTGCAGACCTACCGGCAGATGTTCGGCGGAGAGCCCCAGGTGGTGGCCATTCACGCCGGGCTGGAGTGCGGCCTTCTGGGCGACAAGCTGCCGGGCCTGGACTGCGTGTCCTTCGGTCCCCAGATGCAGGACATTCACACCAGCCGGGAAAAGCTGAACATCGCCTCCACCGCCCGGATGTGGAATTACCTGCTGGAAATTTTAAAGCGTTTATAAGGAGCGTCTACAACAGCTTATGCAAATTCTAGATTTTCACTGTCACGTATACCCCCACGCCATTGCAGAAAAGGCCGCCGAGGCGGTGGCGCAGTTCTACCAGGTCCATCGTGGGGTGGAGATTCCGGAGCAAACCGCGTCCCTGGACGACGTGCTGCAGGCCCAGGCCGAGGCCGGCATTGCAAAGACCGTCCTCTGCTCCGCCGCCACAGTTCCCCACCAGGTCCAGCACATCAACGAGTTCCTGGCCCGCAAGGCGGCCGCCAGCGGCGGGCGCTGCCTGTCCTTCGGCACGCTTCATCCCTACAGTCCGGACCCCCGGGGCGATGTGGAGCATCTGCTGGAGCTGGGCCTGCACGGCGTTAAGCTCCATCCCGACATGCAGCGCTTCGCCCTGAACGACCCCAAGGCCATGAAGCTCTACGAGCTGGTGGGCGGGCGGGTTCCCTTCCTGCTCCACACAGGGGACTACCGCTTCTCCTTCTCCAACCCGGAGCAGCTGAAGCCGGTGCTGGAGGCCTTCCCCGAGACCACCTTTGTAGGCGCGCACATGGGCGGCTATACCATTTGGAAGGAGGCCGCTCGGGCCTTGGCCGGGCGGTACGACAACCTGTATGTAGATATCTCCTCCACCTTTTTCGGCGTCACCCGGGAAGAAGCCGTCTCCATGGTCCGCGCTTACGGCGCTGAGCGGGTTCTATTCGGCACTGATTTTCCCATGTGGCGCCCCAAAGACGAGGTAGAAAAATTCCTCGCCCTGCCCCTGACCGGCCGGGAGCAGCAAATGATCGCTTGGGACAACGGCGCCGCCCTGCTTCACCTGAAGCAACCGCTCCAGGCTGCCGCCGGCGCATAGGCCGGAAGAAACCGGCGTTTTCCCTTTCATACCTCCTGTTCCGAATTTTAGCACTCTCTTTCTGAGAGTGCTAAAATTCACATTCTATTCACACAATAACCGGTATTTATTCATAGATGCGGGATATAGTATAGACAAATAAAAAAAGCAGCGCCCCGGAACACGGGGCGGAGCTCAATTGGAGGTATGTATGATGTTTAACCTGACGCCTTATCGGAAACATAATGAAATCTCTTACTATGATCCCTTCCAGATGATGGAGGAAATGGAACGCCGCTTCTGGGGCGGCAATACCCTGGCCTCCTTCAAAACCGACATCCGGGACAAGGGAGACAGCTACCTGCTGGAAGCGGAGCTTCCCGGCTTCCAGAAGGAGGACATTGACATCCAGCTCAGCGACAACAACCTGACCATCTCCGCCGAACACAAGACCGAGTCGGAGGAAAAGGATCAGAAGGGCAACTTTGTCCGCCGCGAGCGCACATGGGGCAGTTACAGCCGGAGCTTCGACGTCTCCGACATCGACACGACCCGGATCAAGGCCGCATATCAAAACGGGATTCTGACCTTGACCCTGCCCAAGCGGACGGAAACCGCACCCAGCAACCGTACCGTCGTCATCGAATGATACCGTCGCGCCGCCCAGCCGGGCGGCGCTACACCGAAGGGGAGCCGGCCCAACACGCCGGCTCCCCTCTTTTTTGCAATTCTCCGCGCCCTGCGCCGCCTGCCCGCCGGAACCGAAATCGTGCCGAAGCGCCGGGACAAAGGGGGGTGTGAAGTCTTTCAAACTCTATGTGGACATGGGCCGCGCTCTGTGGTAACATGGGAGAAAAGGAGGTTTCCCTATGCTGCAATCCATGTATCAAGCCGTCTCCAGCCGCCTGGCGCGAGTCCCGTTTGCACAAATCTGGCCCGGATTCTCCCCAGGCGCCTTTGCGCTATATCAGGGGCAGCTGGCCTGCATCGCCGGTGCACTCCAGCCCCGTCCCCAGTCCTTTCTGGGCAATACCGCCCTGCCGTGGCAAGGCGGCTATCTGGCCATCTGGGAGCTGGAGGGAGAAGAGGACCCGGACCATTTGGCCGCCAATCTGGTCCATGAGCTTTTCCACGTCTACCAGTTCACCTGCCGGGAAAGCCGGTTTCCCCAGGATATTCCCCTCCTTCTCTCACCCGCCCCGCCGTCCAGCCTGGCCTCCCGGATGCAGGAAGGGGCGCTCCTGGCCCAGGCCGTAACCGCCGACCCTTCCATGGCCCTGGAATGCCTGTCTCAATTCTGCGCCCTCCGGCGGCAACGGCAGGACAGTCCGGAATGGGAGCAGGAGTGTCTGGTGGAAACGGCGGAGGGAATGGCGGAGTTCGCCGACCTGTCGGCCCTGGAGGCCCTGGCCCCGGAAAAATACCGGGCGCAGCTGGACCGTTCCCGCGCCATTCTGCAAAATCCCGGTCCCCTGCTGGCGGACACCCGGCGCATGGCCTATTACTCCGGCGCGCTGCTCCTGCTTGGGGCCCAACGCGCCGGTTTGGAGCTGCGCCACAGCCTGTCGGGTCAAAGCAAGCCGCTGTTTTCCTTCCTGGACCGGCAATTTTCCCAGCTTCCGCCTGTCCCCTTGGAACAGGCCGCCCTGGAAGCCGCCGCTGCCGTAGCCGCAGCCCAGGAATCGGCGCACCGGGAAACGCTGGACCGATTTTTCGCCGCCTCCCCCTCCTGTCAAAGGGGCAGATTTCGAATTTGCGGATACGACCCCATGAATCAATTTATTCTCGACAGAAAGCTCTACTGCTCTCATTTTTTAGCTCTGTCGGACCTGGAAACCGGCGAGGTAATCCATCTGGCGGGCAAAAGCCTCTTTTGCCTGCTGCCGGACAGCGCGTCGGAGGGAGACGCCGTGTACCGCCTGGAACCCTAGGGCCTGCCGGAGCTCTCACCGGCGCGTTTCCAGACCAGCCGTTCCAGCCGGGCCTCCTGGCGGCGGAAGCGCCGGGCGATGGGCTTGGCCACCAGACCGGCGCGAATCATCTCCCGGAGCTCGTCCAGGGTCACCCATCTGGCGTCGCTGGTCTCCCCGGGCTGAAGCACAATTTCCGACCGGGGAACCGGGTGAATGAGAAAATAAAAGTCAAAGAAGGACTCTCCCCCTCGGGCCGACTCCAGAAGCAGAAACTCCTCTTCCCCGGCCCGGATTCCGGTCTCCTCCCGAAGCTCCCGGGCAATGGCCTGCCGGCTGGTTTCCCCCGCCCAGGCCGAGCCCCCGGAGTTCTCCCACGCATTGGGGAAGGATTCCTTTTCCGGGGCCCGTTTGGTCAGAAGCAGCCGGCCTGCGCCGTCGGACACCCACACGCAGACCACCAGCCCGTATTCTCCCTTTTGCAGCGGCTCGCCCCGCCGGTGAACCCGGCCGGTGCGCTGCCTGCGGGCATCGTAAATATCCACGATCTCCTCCAAGGGCCGACACCTTCTTTGCCTTTACTGGAAATTTATAGTAACATATTTTCGCCCAAATGGCAAGACGGACGGAGCTGCCCAAGCCCTGAGATACTTGCAGCTTCCTTGACAAAGAGCCCTGCATTCGCTACAATAGCAAAAGAAACGAAAGCCGGTCCGGCCGGGGGAGTTCCCCGCCCGCAGGTGCGAAATTCAACCGGACCTCCTGCTTCCTCGGGACACAGGCATGGGAAAAGACACCCAATCCGTCCGGGCCTGGGGATTCCACCTGCAACAGCCCCTTTGCCCTTCCGCCCCCCAGGGAGCCTCAAAAGAAAGCTTGCCCATACCCCAGTGAAATTTGCGGCCCAGGGCGGGCTATGTTTTAGCCCGATAGTTAGGAATTACTAACCCACATCCCGGCCTTCCGGCCGGACCGCAGAAGAAAGGATGACAGCGATGCAAAAAATTACCTTAAAAATCGACGGAATGATGTGCGGCATGTGCGAAAGCCACATCAACGACGTCATTCGCCGGACCTTCCCCGTGAAAAAGGTCTCCTCCTCCCACTCCAAGGCAGAGACCGTCATTGTGACCGATGCAGACATCCCGGAAGACGCCCTGCGCAAGGCCCTCGACGCCATAGGCTACCGCCTGCAGGCCCTTCACACAGAGCCCTACGAGAAAAAGGGATTCTGGAAAGCCTTCCGGTAATCCCCCGGCCGCCCTTCCAAGCCCCGCTTCCCGCCCGGCGCGTGCCGGAATGTCAAAAGAAGAACGCAACGGCTTGTCACCTCGCCTGGATGTAGAACACGAAAGCAGAAAAAATGTAGAATATCATTACTGATGTTTTCCTTGTCCAAGCCATGTCAGGGCACATCTCTTGACTTCCCCCTTTATTTCTGGTATATTTTACTCATAGGTTTTCTCTTCGATCCCAGGCAGGAAATATCCTTGCATCAGCTTTAACAGAAAAATGTAGAGATTTCATAATTTGTTTCAAAACGCGGGCCGCATGCAGTGCTTGAAAAAACAACCGATCTCCTCCGTTTTTTGGGGCCGGCAGAGACCTGCCGGCCCCTGCGTCCCATCGGGCGATTGTAGTAGAAAGCAGGTGACGAGCTTGAAGGGTTGGATTCCGCTATGGCGCAGACCTGGAAAAACAGGGCTGGGAATTCTGCTGGTCATGCTGGCCGGCACATTGCTGTGCCTGAGCGTTGGGCAATGCTTTGCGGCATTGCAAACACAGGCAAAGGTGGAGCAGGATTATGTAACCGTTGCCTTACCCACCGGAAAATACCAGCAACAAAACATTCTGGATGAAAACGGCGAGACAGTTGGGGTCACCTACCTTCCGAGTCAGCCCCAGGAGGTCATGGATTTCCTGGCATCGCTGCCGGACGCCGCGCCGGATATCGTCAAAAGTATGGCGTATCACGGCTTGACTTCCGGCTACTGTCCCAGCCTAACGCCTTTAAACTATGCGGAGGTGGGAACGGCTTTGTCCGCCGACGCACCTCGCGCCTTAGATACCATACCGTACACCTGCGCCATGTTTGTGATACAGCTGGAGGAGATCGGCAGCGCCGAACCCTTCGCCACAGCGGATATGATGTGGGGAGATTCGGACCCCGCAGGCTACGGCGTGGCGGCCATGCTCACAGGGACCATCCGGGAAGTTGTTTTCCTGCAGGACGGCTATCCCGATCCCACCGGACGCACCGTCCGGATTTCTCTGCGGCTGGAATCGGACGCCCAATTGCAGTCGCTTTCCCTGAAACAAGGGCAAAATTATCTGATCTACGGGACAGATTATCAGGATCTGGATTGGCAGCTGCGCTGCAAGATTGCAAACGGAGACGCAGAGCTTTTCTCTGAAGTAGACTGGTCCCACATTCGGATGCTCTCTGAGGAGGAGATCCAGCAGCTTGATCAGGAATCCTTCCAAATTTCAGGCGCCGAGACCCCATATCGGGCGGTTTATGAAGGAGGATTGTATCTCACCCAGGAGGATCTGGATTGGGTAGACTGCAGCAGCCTGACCATCTGCACCAATCCCCTTTTATACATCGGTCAGCTGGGCGCGGAGGAAGTTTTGCTTTCCGACGGCAATTCCGTGCAAACAATCTCCGCCACGGACTATATCCTGCGCTATGGGCAGGCCAGCATTACGGCCATCCCCGGCTCGGCTTCTGCATTTTTACAGACTACAAAAGACGAGGCGTGGCTCCAGGCCCTGGACTGCCTACAGATCAACCGTCATGCATTCCCCGTGGTGGCAACGCCAAACCTGCGGGCAATGGCGCAATTTGCCATCGAAGACGCCATGCTTTCAGAGGGCCGAAGCTTTACCCAGCAGGAATACGACAAGGGGAGCCGCGTTTGCGTCATTTCAGAGGCCCTGGCCGCAGCCAACGGCATTTCCGTGGGAGATTCCATTTCCCTAGGGTTCTATGAACGAGATGAGAACATTCCCTATCAGCCGTTTGCTAAAACTGCAAACCCTTCGGCTGCCTACTATTCTCCCCAACTGGGCTTTTCGGCAGAGGAGGAAGCTTATGAGGTTGTGGGGATTTACCGCCAGAAAAACGCATGGACGGAGGACGAATACGCCTTCACGCCCAACACGATCTTTGTCCCGGAGCAAGCCGTGTCTTGTCAAACCACCACGTCGGACAGCGGCATCTTCCGCACCATCACCCTGGAAAACGGCACGCAGGATGCCATGGAGGCCCTGCTTGCAGCGAACAACCTAAGCGGCTTATTTGTTTACTATGATCAGGGCTATTCGGTTATGCAAAGCAGCTTACAAAGCTACTTCTCGGTTTCCACCACCGTGGTCGCCGTGGGTCTGGGCGCCTGGGCCGGTTTGATTTTGCTGTATCTGCTGCTCTTTCCCCTGCAGCAGCGAAGGGAAATCCGGCGCATGTGGGCTTTGGGCGTACCGTTGGGGCAAATCCGCAGGTACCTCATGGAAACTGCCGCCGGGATTCTCCTGCCCGGCCTTTTCTTGGGCGGAGTCCTGGGAGCCGTTCTCCTGGATGCCGTTACCAGCCGCATTGGAACCGCGGCCGGGGCGGAAGTGACCCTCTCCCACACCGCCGGAATGATGCTCGCCCTGACCGGCGTGCAAGCGCTGTGCCTGGCCGGTATTCTGTATCTGCTGACTGGGTATCTGCTGCGCAGTTTAAAGGACGCGCCTGGGAGGAGTCGCCGATGAAACAGCCTTTTTTGCTGCGGCAAATGCGGGGACGCGCCCCGGTCTGCATCGGCGTTGCAGTTCTCAACTTTGCGCTCGCCCTGCTGCTATACAGCCTTTACGCCGGCGACGTGCGGATGGAGCAGGAAATAGACGCGGTATACCGGCAAAAAACGGTGACCTGCAGCGTGACCAACCTGACCGGTACACAGTCCGACTCCCTTGCTTTGCCGGAATGGGTCATCCGGCTGTTCCTCGGCGATGAGACGTTTCGAGCCGATCCCCACGAGATTCCCTTTCAAAACTACATTGCCGACCCGCAAGCAAAGGTGACCCTGCACGGAACGCTCCGAGAGACCCCCGTCTCCCTGGTCGGCCTGACCAGCTTGCAGCCTGCCCGGGAGTTGCGGGCGGAGGAAGGCTGCGTCATCACCTGGCTGGACGGCTACAGCGAGGAGATCCTATCCACCCAGGCAGCCGTATGCTTGTTGCCGGAGGAGCTTTACCGGCAGGTCCGTCTGGAAGCGGGGCAGAACCTCACTTTGACCGCCGTCGGCACCTACCACGACGCCAGCACGGCGCAGCTCACGGTTTCCGTAGCCGGAACCTACTCCGGCGCGGCGCAAGACGCAATCTATCTCCCCTGGAAATGCGCAACGGAGCTGTGCAAAGCAGTCAACGGCCATGTGCAAGCCGACTGCGTATCCGCCACGATACAAGACAACCGTAAAATTGATGAATTTTGGGAAGTGTGCGCCGGGCGGTACTTTGTAAAGCCGGACCCGGAAGGCACGCCGGTTTCCTGGGATTCCTCTCCCGTTTACGAAACTTATCCCTATGCCCTTGCCGTCTACGACGACGGCCTGGTCGAAACGGTGAACAGCCTACAGCATCATCAGAAAATTTTTCGGTTGTGCATTTCTCTCCTCGTGGCCCTTACCGCCGTGCTGGGGGTTGTGGTGAGCCATTTGATTTTAAAGCATCGGGAGCGCGAGTTGGCGCTCCAGCAGCTGCTGGGCCTGTCCAAGCTTCAGATCTTCATCGCAAACTGGCTGGAATTGTTGGGACTGCATCTGACGGGTCTGGCCGCAGGCGTCCTGTCGGTTTGGCTTGCCTGCAAAGTCGCCCCTCCTTGGCACATTCTGGGGCTCTTTCTCGCCGCCAACTGTCTGGGGACCGTTATTGCAATGTGCGTTTTCCTGCACAAAGATTTGGTACAATGTATCAAAGGAGCGGAGTAAAATGGAATTCCAATTACGAGATGTACATTACCAATATACCGGGCGGCATCACACGGTTCACGCCGTCCGGGGCGTTACAGCTACCTTTGAAACAGGAAAGCTATCTGTTATTATGGGAAAAAGCGGCAGTGGGAAAACCACCCTGTTGTCTATGCTGGCGGGCCTCCTGCTCCCCACCTCCGGATCCATTCTCCTAGATGGCAACGCCATGGAAAACATGGACCGCAACCGCCTGCGCAGGGAGAGAATCTCTGTGATTTATCAAGATTTCAACCTCTTTCCTCTGCTGACCGTGGAAGAAAATGCAGCGTATTCTCTGATCATCCAGGGACGCCCCAAGGCGCAGGCGCTGGAGCTTGCCCGGCAAAAATTGCAGTCTGTGGACATTTCCCCCTCCCAGTACCCCCGCCTACCCGCCACCTTGTCCGGCGGTGAGCAGCAGCGGGTCGCCATCGCACGAACCCTGGCGGCAGGCAGCGAGATCGTCCTGGCCGACGAGCCGACCGGCAATCTGGACCAGGAAAACAGCCGGAATATTGTCCGGATTTTGCAGCGGCTGGCCCACGAAGAAAATCGCTGCGTCATCCTCGTCACCCACGATCCCGTTGTTGCCGAGGCGGCAGACGTGGTTTTCCACATGCAGGACGGAGCATGGGCTCCATCGTGAAAACCCCTCCGCCCGGACGGCATTCCAACCTGGCAAAACAGCAGAAAATTGTTGGGAAAGCAAGCTTTTTCCGTGTACAGGTGAAAAACCGGCTGCGATCATCAAGGGGCTGTCTCAAAATGCAATGTTTGCAAATTTTCTTTTAGAGAAAATTTAAAAAATGGCGCAGAAAACGATAAATACTCGTTTTCTGCGCCATAAATCTTAGGCCTCTTTAAGAAATTCTATTTTGGAACAGCCCCTTGGATTCGGCTCCGGCTTTGCTCCCGTCATACGGCGTTTTCCCGCCGGAGAACCCGGCTTTCCGAATCAAAGCCGGTAGGTGTGGTCGACCGGTCCGGGGCCGCGACCCAGGTCCAGACCGGCGGCCAGAGCCCCGGTCAGGTAGTCCTTGGCCCGCCGGACGCTCTCCTCCAGGTCATAGCCCGCCGCCAGGCCGCAGGCTATGGCCGACGACAAGGTGCAGCCGGTTCCATGGGTATTGCGGGTTTGCACCCGGGCGGAGCGGAACCAAAGGGCCTGCCCGTCCCGGTACAGCAAATCTGCGGCGTCCTGGGTCAGATGACCGCCCTTGATGAGAATCGCCCCGGAATACCGCCGGGAAATCTCCCGGGCCGCCCGGACCATATCCGCCTCTCCCACCACAGGAAATCCGCACAGGACCTGGGCCTCGGAGAGATTCGGCGTCAGCACGGCGCCTAAGGGCAGCAAATCCTCCACCAGAGCCTGATAGGCCTCGTCGGACAGGAGCTTGGAGCCGCTGGTAGAAACCATCACCGGGTCCACCACCACGTTCCGGGCCCCATACTGCCGGAGCTTCTCCGCAATCGCCCGGATGATGCCGCTGCTGGAAACCATGCCGGTTTTGACGCCGTCCGGGGGAATGTCCGTGAACACGCAGTCCAGCTGCTGGGATACAAATTCCGGCGACGCCTCCAGCACGCCGTAGACTCCTGTGGTATTTTGCGCGGTGAGCGCCGTGATTACGCTCATGGCGTACATTTTATGGGCCGTAATGGTTTTCAGGTCGGCCTGAATGCCCGCTCCGCCGCTGCAGTCGGAGCCGGCAATGGTGAGTACCGTTTTCATTTTCTTATCCCTCCCGTTTTTTTCCACGTACCATCTGTTCGGACAGCGCCCGCAGAGACCGGCATGCCGCCTCGATATCCGAGGCGGAAAAAATTCCGGAGACCAGGGCCACCCCGTCTACGCCGCTGCCGGACAGGGCCAGGAGATTGTCCCTGCCGATGCCCCCAATGGCCACCGCCGGAATGGACACCGCCCGGCAAATGGCCTGCACCGTCTCATAGGAGACCGGCCGGGCGTCTTGCTTGGTGGAGGTGGCAAAGACGGCGCCGACGCCCAGATAGTCGGCGCCGTTTTTCTCCGCCTCCACCGCCTGCTCCACCGTACGGGCCGAGACCCCCAGAATCCGGTCGGGCCCCAGCAGACGGCGGGCCTCCCGGGCGTTTTGGTCCCGCTGCCCCACGTGAACGCCGTCGGCCCGGCACTGCAGCGCCGCCTCCACGCTGTCATTGATGAGAAAAGGCACCCCATAGCTCCGGCACAGCGCCCCAATCTCCTGCGCCTCGGCCAGAAGCGCAGGCAGATCCAGCTCCTTCTCCCGCAGCTGCACGCAGGTCACGCCGCCCCGAAGGGCACAGGCCACCTGGTCTTTCAGCGTGCCCTGTCCCACCCAGCTGCGGTCCGTCACCGCATAAAGGCGCATCATCTCACGATTGCACTTCATATTGCGCTCCTCTCTCCAGCTCTTCCGGCGTCAGGCGGGACACCGCGTCCAGCAGATACATCCGGAATGCGCCCGTTCCCTCCGGTCCTGTCAGCCTGGCATAGGCCGTCTGCCCGCAAAGGCCCACGGCGCACACTGCGGCAACCGCCGCCTCCAGGGGACAGTCCCGATTTGCGGCCAAAAACGCCGTCATCACGGCCGAGAGCTGACAGCCCGTCCCCGTGATGCGGCTCATCATGGGATGTCCGTTGCGCACACAAACGGTCCGAAGGCCATCGCAGACCACATCCATGGCCCCCGTTACGGCGATCACCGCGCCGGTTCGCCGGGCGAGCTCCCCCGCCAGAGCCGCCACGGCGCTGAAATTTTCCTCTGTAATCCGGTCCGCCTCAGAGGCATCCACGCCTTTTTCCGTACACGCATGGGCCGCCAGGACCTTGATTTCCGAGAGATTGCCCCGAATGGCGGCAAGGGGAACCGATTCCAGCAAGGACCGGACCGCCTCCCGGCGAAAACGGGAGGCGCCGACGCCAACCGGGTCCAGGAGAACCGGACGGCCCAAGTCCCTCGCCCGGCTGCCCGCCGCAAGCATCGCCGCCACAGCACCGGCGCTGAGGGTCCCCAGGTTGAGATACAGGCCGTCGCTGGCGGCGGTCATCTCTGCGGCCTCCTCGGGGCTGCTGGCCATCACCGGAGAAGCGCCGCAAGCCAGCAAGACGTTGGCGCAGTCGTTCGCCGTGACGTAGTTCATAATACTGTGAATGAGCGGCGCACGCTGCCGGACCTGACGCAGCAGCTCCCCCAGAGGCAATTCCGGCAACATGTTACCGCTCCCCTCCTGCCATCTGCCAGAAGTACAGCTCATGGAGACTGGCCTGATAGAAAACCTCTTCCAATTCCTTCTGCCGCTCCGGATCCAGCCCGCCGCATTTCTCCTGGGCAATTTCCGTCCAGAACTTGCAGCAGGCCTCGTAGCCCTCCGAGGTGTAGTCCGCCACCAGAGGACCGTAGTAGCCGTCCATCACCTGAGGCGCACGCTTTTTCAGCTCCTCAAAGACATAGCGGTATCCCAGCATACACGGCAGCATCGCCATTAAGATATCCTCCTGGGTTCCCCGGGCCGCCGTCTCCACCAAAAACCGGCAGTAATCGGCGCAGGGTCCCCGCTTGGCCATCTGATCCACCTGCGCGTCGGTGATGCCCAGATCCTTCAGATAGTTGAGCCGCGTCACGTTTTCCCCGTCATTGACATAACCCAACAGCTGGTAATACAGCTGCATGTCCCGCAGAGTATCGGACTTGGTAATGGCGTAAGCAAAGACCTTCAGGTAGTCCCGCAGATAGATGCTGTCCTGAACGATGTAATCCAGAAACATCTCCCGGTCCAGGGTATCCTCTCCCATGGCCCGCACAAAGCGGGTCTCGGCGCAGCGTTTCCAGACCTCCAGGGAATGGGCTATGGTCTGCTCCATAAATTGCATACTTCATCTCTCCATTATAAAATTTTACAGAACGGAGCGCTGCCGAAACAGGCGCGCTCCGCGAACTGTCCAAAGAGCCTCCGCTTCGCGCCTGTAGGCACGAAAGCAAAGGGAAAATCCGTTTCCTGGGGGCATGTGCGCAGGGGGACACCTCCCAGTCAGGTCGTCCGGTCGGATTCTCTGCCCAACCGCCGCCGTCTTCTGATTGGGAAAGCCCCGAGGGGGGCTTTCTCAACCGTTTCAAGAGCGCCGCCTATCTAGGCGGCGCTCCGAACATGCATGTATGGTTGCAGCTTGCCGTTATGCCAGCTTCTCCTGCATCGGCCCCAGCGCCTTCGCTCTTTCCAAAGAGAAAAGCAGAACGCCGGACAAGACCGAGCCGACGGCCGTGGAAATCAAAAACGGGATGATGTAGGCGTAAAACGCCACCTCACCGGCCGGCTGGCCCATGAGCAGGACGGCCACCGGATAGGCGCACAGGCCGCCCAATACCGCAGTCCCAAACACCTCCGCCGCCAGGGTCAGCATGAGATTGCCGGTCTTCCGGTAAACCAGGCCGCACAGCAGAGCGCCCAGCATGCTGCCGGGAAACGCCATGAGACTTCCCAGGCCGACCAGATTCCGAATCAGGCTGGCGCCAAAAGCCCCGGCCACCCCATACGCGGGCCCCAAAAATACCGCAAAGAGGATATTCACCATGTGCTGCACCGGCGCGCATTTGCTGCCGAAAACCGGAAAGGAAAGCGTGCTTCCCGCCACGGCAACGGCGCACAGCAGCCCTGCCACCGCAATTTTTCTTCCTTGATTTTTCTTCATTTTACAAACTCCTTTGAAAGGTTTCCCGGAGAAACGGCAGCTGCAGCGTCGTTTCCCCATCCGACCGGCAGACGTTCCCCGTCTGACGGATCGGCCGGTCGAGACTTCCTGGTCTCCTCTCACGCCGGAACACGGCTTCCCATCGCTGCAAGCTACAGAGCACAGGGCGCTCCCCCTCTGCCCCTATGAAATTGGCGCCGTTTCGTTCCCCCTTTCAAAGACGTACAAAAAACCGGAGGCCGCCCGGCTGAGCATGCCTCCGTATTGAAATCACAGATATGACTTCCTACGGCGGCATTACCCGCATCAGGTAAAGGGTCGAAGTTGGATGACTTCCTCTCAGCCTGCTTCACAAGCTCCCCCGATTTGATATCAGAATAACACATTCGCCTGGATTTGTCAATCATGCACAAATCCAGGCGGAAACGGTGGGATTTTTACTTGCTCACCCAGTTGCCCGTGGCCATGCAGGTGAGATAGGCATTGAGGAAGGGATCCAGATTCCCGTCCATGACGCCGTTCACATTCGAGGTCTCACAGCCGGTGCGGGTGTCCTTCACCAGGGTATAGGGCATGAAAACATAGTTCCGAATCTGACTGCCCCATTCAATTTTTTGCTGAACGCCCTTGATATCCGAGATCTTTTCCAAATGCTCCCGCTCCTTGATCTCCACCAGCTTGGAGCGGAGCATCCGCATACAGGTCTCCCGGTTCTGGAACTGGCTCCGCTCCGTCTGGCAGGAAACCACAATCCCGGTGGGCTTGTGAATCAGGCGCACGGCGGAGGAGGTTTTGTTGATGTGCTGGCCCCCGGCGCCGGAGGAGCGGTAAACCTGCATCTCAATGTCCTCGGGACGGATCTCCACATCGTTGGAGGTATCCGTGATCTCCGGAATCACCTCCACTGCGGCAAAGGAGGTCTGCCGGCGGGCATTGGCGTCAAAGGGGGACACACGCACCAGACGGTGCACCCCGTTTTCTCCCTTCAAAAAGCCGTAGGCGTTGGGCCCCTCGATCATAATGTCGGCAGATTTCAGGCCCGCCTCCTCGCCCTCCAGATAATCCAAAATCTTGTAGGAAAAACCATGGCGCTCCGCCCAGCGGGTGTACATCCGGTACAGCATCTGGCACCAGTCCTGGGCCTCCGTGCCGCCGGCGCCGGCGTGAAAGGACAGCAGCGCGTTGTTTCCGTCGTACTCTCCCGTGAGCAGGGTCTCCAGCCGGGCCTCCTCCATGCGCTGAGAGAGCTGGGCAAAGCCCTCCTCCAGCTCCGGCAGCATGGAATCGTCCTGCTCCTCCAGAGCCATCTCGCAGATAGTCAGCAGGTCCTCCAGCTGCGCGGTCATGGTACGGTACTTCTCCAGCTTGGTCTCCAGGAACTTCGCCTGCACCACGATCTTTTGAGACCGCTCCGGGTCGTCCCAAAAGCCGGGGGCCTCCTGCATGGCATGATACCGCTCCAGCTCATTGCGCGCCCCTTCCAGATTCAGGGAGACCGCCAGCGCCTCCAGCTTGGGTTTCAAATCGTTCAGCTTCAGCCGGTACTCTTCAAATTCTATCATTGCAATCTCTCACATTCTTTTTTCATACTTTGCTTATTATAAGCGGCAAACGCCGGTTTTGTAAAGGGGAAAGGAAAACATTTTCGGGGGCGGTCATTCCGGCTCCGTCTGAGCCCCCTCCTCCGTCTGCTCCGGCTGTGTGGGCTCCTCGGGAAGCGGCTCCGGAGGCGTCTGGGCCTCCACCGTTTCCTCCGGCTCCGATTCCGCCGGCTCCGTCGTCTCCCCTTCCGGCTCCGTGGCCGGAGGCTCCGGCTTGGGACAGGCCGGATAATTCTTGGTGTTCCAAACGTAGTCCGTCATATCCTCGTCATACCGGAGCACCAGCTGGTCTCCCTCCAGATCGGTCAGCAAATCCACGTGGCAATACCTGCCGTCCAGCTCTACAATATTCCAATACCACTGCCTGCCGCTGCTGGTGCCGGAGACCACCCGGCAATCCAAGCCCGCCTGGCGGCACAGAAGACCGTACACCATGGCCATGGACCGGCTGTCTCCCACCCCCACGCACAGCAAGCTGTACACCGGCGTGGCCGACGGACCTGTCTGGACAAACAGAGGCCGCAGAAAGGCATACAGCCGCTCCGCTTTCAGCTGCTCCGAGGCCTGCCCCTCCACATAGCCCAACGCAGAGTTCAGCAGCACCTGGACGTTTTGCTTCATTTGCAGCAGCGTCTCCCGGCTGTTGGTGTATTGAAACTGAATTTCCATAATCCGCGTGCTGCCCTGCTTGGGATACAGCTGGACCGACACCTCCGGGCACTCCATGACCGTGTCCAGATGCTCCTGGTAATAGGTCTGGACAAAGGCCTCCAGGTCCATGGGCTGGTAGCCGGAGACCTGCAGGGTAATTTCCGCCTCCGCCCGCTCCAGGGCGCCGGACACCTTGTCCTCTACGCCGCTGCCGCCCAGGGTAGGCTGTACGGCCTGCAGCTCCTCCTGGGTCCGGCGGTAGGAAATGGACACGGACACAATGCGGCGGGCGCCCACCTCTGCGGCCTCCGCCTGAATGTCCTGCACCGCGTAGGCAACCACGGGGTTGTTCTCCCGGACCCATTGAATCGACCGGTCCAGATCCCCCTCCAGCTCGTCGCCATACCGGGTGACGTCCACCGAGGCCTGGTCAACATAATTTTCCACCAGGTGAATCAGCACCTGCCGCAGCTGTTGATAGTCGGAGGCCGTCTCCGTATCCGCCGGGTCGGTCTGGGCATAGGCCTCGGCATGAGGCGTCACAGAGGCATAGCCGCCCCCCAGCCAGGCCGAGCACCCCGCCAGCAGGCACAGCCCGAAGCCCAGGCAGAAAAGCCACATGCCTCGTCTCATCTCACCTCTCCTTTCCAACGGCTCCGGCGCCCCCGCCGGGGCGCGCTACAGATCATCCTTGGAATAGCTCCGGAAGCCGTCGCCCAGCACCTGGTGCGCCTCCTGGAGAATGATGAACGCGTCGGGATCGATCCCCACCACCAGCTCCTTCAATTCCGTCACCTGCTGGAGCTTAATGGCCGAGAGAATCACCTTGGTCTCCCGGCGGCTGTAATAGCCCTCCCCGTCCAAAAGGGTCACGCCCCGGGACAGGCGCTGGTTGATGGTCCGGGCAATTTCCTCATACCGGGGCGAGATGATCATCGCGACCTTGGAGTAGTCAAACCGGTAAATCACCGCGTCAATGAGCATGGAGCTGACATACAGCGTCACGCCGCTGTACAAGGTCTTGGCAAAATCGTGGAATACGATACCAGTCAGCAGCGCCACCATCACATCCAGGCACAGGGAGATCTTCCCAATGGGCATATCCCGGTGCCGGAGCTTCAAAAGCCGGACGATGATGTCCGTCCCGCCGGAGGAGACGCCGGACAGAAACACCAGGCCCATCCCCGCGCCGGAGATCAGGCCACCGTACAGCGCGCCTAAAATCGGCTCCGTCTTGGGCACGGGAATCATGGTGAACAGGTCCAGGAAGCCGGACATGGCCAGCATCCCCACAAACGAGCCGAAGAAAAACCGGCGTCCGATTTTTTTCCCCCCCAGGATAAACAGGGGGATGTTCATCATAGCCGTCCAGAGTCCCACCGTGCCGATGCCGAACCACTCCACAAACACCTGGGCCAGGCCGGAAAGGCCGCCGCAGTTGATGTCGTGGGGCTCCAGGAAGAGATCAAAACCTAGGGAAAAGACCGCGCAGCCGGCCACCACCATGGGCAGCCATTTCCACTGTGACCAAAGTTTTTTCAAAACGCCCGCTCCCTTTCTGTACTTGCGCCGTGCGCAAAAATTTATGTTTCCATCTCCATTGTCATTTGCTTTTCCTCCAGATCCTCCGGCCGCAGAATCGCGCCGGCCGCCGGGAGGGTCCGGCCCTTATAGCGCGCCTGGTGGACGATGCCGCTTTGGGCCAAGGGCGTCGCCCGGTCCAGGGCCGCCTTCTTCCGCAGGGTCAAAACCGCCACGCCCTGGGTGGCGCGGGTGGCCTTGGGGGCCAGCTGCGCCGTGGAGAAAATCATCGCCCGGCCGTCGGTGGAATAGGCCGCCACCATTTCGTCTTTCTCCAAGGCCAGAACCGTCCGGAGGGGACTTTTGTCCGAATAGGCCCCTGTGAGCCGGCGGCGGTTGGATTTGGTGCCGTAGGCGGACAGCGGAACCTTGGCCGCCTTGCCGTTTTCAAAGAAGAACAGCACAAAGCCGGAATAATCCCCGGGCAGCACCACCCGGACCACCGATTCCCCCGGCTCCATGGAGAGCTTGGTGGGCAGATAATCCCCCAGCTGAGAGGCCTTTCCGTCGTCAAACTCCGAGAGCCTGGCCTTGTAGCACTGGAACCGGTCGGTAAAAACCAGCAGCTCCGCCCGGTTGGAGGTCTCCTGAACCAGAGCCAGGGCGTCGCCCTCTTTCAGCTTCTGCTCTCCCGAGGACCGGAGCGACTGAGGCGTAATCTTTTTCAGATAGCCCTCCCGGGAGACGAAAACCGTGACGGGATAGTCCGGCGTCTCCTCCGCCGCCTCCTGGGCAGAGGCCGTGTCCCAGTGATACACCAGCTCCGTTCTCCGGGGCTGTCCAAACTTTTTGGACACCTGCTCCAGCTCGCCTATGATGATGCTCCGAATTCTCCGGTCGCTGTTCAGGGTCTCTTCCAGCTCCTGAATTTCCCGCTCCAGGTCTCCGGTCTCCGCCGTGCGTTTGAGAATATACTCCTTGTTGATGTTGCGCAGCTTGATCTCCGCCACAAATTCGGCCTGCACCTGATCAATGCCGAAGCCAATCATCAAATTGGGGACCACCTCGGCCTCCAGCTCCGTCTCCCGGATGATGGCGATGGCCTTGTCAATGTCCAGCAGAATCCGCTCCAGGCCCTTCAGCAGATGGAGCTTGTCCCGTTTCTTGCCCAGCTGGAAATAGACCCGCCGCTTGACGCACTGGCACCGCCAGGCGGTCCACTCCTCCAAAATCTCCCCCACCCCCATCACCCGGGGCATCCCGGCGATGAGAACGTTGAAGTTGCAGGGATAGGCGTCCATGAGGGTCGTCTGCCGGAAGAGCTTCTGCATCAGCTTCTCCGGATCGACCCCCCGCTTCAAATCAATGGTCAGCTTCAGGCCGGACAAGTCCGTCTCATCCCGCATGTCGGAGATCTCCCGAATTTTCCCCCCTCGGATCAGGTCCGAAACCTTGTCCATCACGGCCTCCACCGTGGTGGTGTACGGGATCTCATAAATCTCAATGAGATTGTCCTCTTTCCGATACCGCCATTTGGCCCGGACCTTAAAGCTGCCCCGGCCGGTTTGGTAAATGGCCCGCATCTCCATGGGGTCGTACAATAGCGCTCCGCCTGTGGGAAAATCCGGCGCCGGCATCGTCTGCAAAAGATCATGGTCCGGGTGCCGCATCCGGGCAATGGCCGTGTCGCAGACCTCCTTCAAATTAAAGCCGCAGATGTTGCTGGCCATTCCCACGGCAATGCCGGTGTTGGCCGAGACTAGGACGTTGGGAAACGCCGTGGGCAGCAGCGACGGCTCCTTCATGGTCCCGTCATAGTTGTCCACCATGTCCACCGTGTCCAAGTCGATGTCCCGGAAGATCTCGGCGCAGACGGCGTCCAGCTTGGCCTCGGTATACCGGGAGGCGGCGTAAGCCATGTCCCGGGAATAGACCTTGCCGAAGTTGCCTTTGGAGTCCACCAGAGGATGCAGCAGCGCCCCGTAGCCCCGGGACAGGCGGACCATGGTTTCATAAATCGCCGCGTCGCCGTGGGGATTCAGCCGCATGGTCTGGCCCACAATATTGGCCGACTTGGTCCGCCCCCCGTTGAGCAGGCCCATTTTATACATGGTATACAGCAGCTTCCGGTGGGAGGGCTTGAATCCGTCGATCTCCGGGATGGCCCGGGAGACGATGACGCTCATGGCGTAGGGCATGAAATTGACTTCCAGGGTCTCGGTAATGGGCTGCTCCTCCACGGAACCGTGCAGGCCCACCACGCCGGGAAGCTCCCGCTTATTCGCCTCCGGATTGTCCTTTCGTTTTCTCGGCATGTTCCGCCCCCTCTCTTAGGAAAGATCCGCCAGCTCCAGATAGCGCTGGCCGTTTTCTGCAATAAAGTCCTTGCGGGCGCTGAGGCTGTCTCCCAGGAGCATATCAAAGTACCAGGCGGTGCGCTCCGCATCCTCCGGCATGACCTTGATGAGCCGCCGGGTCGCCGGGTTCATGGTGGTCATCCACATCATCTCCGGGTCGTTTTCCCCCAACCCCTTGGAGCGGTTCAGAATCGGCTTTTTGCCCTTCAGCTCCTGGAGAATTTGGGTTTTTTCCGCCTCGTTATAGGCAAACCAGGTCCGATCCTTGTAAATGATTTCAAACAGCGGCGACTCGGCAATATACACATAGCCCTCCCGGATCAGGGTAGGCGTCAGCCGGTACAGCATGGTGAGAATCAGAGCCCGGATCTGGAAGCCGTCTACGTCGGCGTCGGTGCAAATCAGCACCTTACTCCACCGGAGATTCCCCAGATCAAAGGCCGCCAGATCCTTGCCCCGCTTCCCGGTCACCTCTACCCCGCAGCCCAGGACCTTCAGCAAATCCATAATGACTTCGCTTTTGAAGATGCGGTTATAGTCCGCCTTCAGGCAATTGAGAATTTTGCCCCGAACCGGCATGATGCCCTGAAACTCCGCGTCCCGGGACAGCTTCACCGAACCCAGCGCGGAATCTCCCTCCACAATATACAGCTCCCGCCGGGTCACGTCCCGGCTCCGGCAGTCCACAAACTTCTGCACCCGGTTGCTGATATCCATGGCCCCGGAGAGCTTCTTTTTGATGGAGATTCTGGCCTTCTCCGCCGTCTCCCGGCTGCGCTTGTTCACCAGGATTTGATCCACCGCCCGGTCGGCCTCGGCCTTGTTCTCCAGGAACCAGATCTGCAGATTCTCCCGGAAGAAGGCGGTCATAGCCTCCTGGATGAACCGGCTGTTCACCGACTTTTTGGTCTGATTTTCAAAGCTGGCCAAGGTGGAAAAGCAATTGGTCACCAGAACCAGGCTGTCCTGAATATCCTGAAACAGAATTTTAGACTCGTTCTTCGTGTATTTTCCCGTATCCCGAATATACTTGTCAAAGGCGGAGACAAAGCCGGACCGAACCGCCTTGTCCGGCGAGCCGCCGTGCTCCAGCCAGGAGGAGTTGTGATAATACTCCAGGTGACTCAGGCCCTTGGAAAAGCAAAAGGCCGCCGTGATTTTCAGCTTCATTTCCGGACGGTTTTCGCTGTCCCGGCCCCGGCGCTCGGCCTCAAAATAGGCCGGCATGGTAAAGGCGTTGTCCTGGGTGAGCTCCTGCAGGTACTGGACGATGCCGTTTTCATAGCAGTACTCCGTCACCTCAAATTTCCCCGCCACCTGGTTGCGGAAGCGGAAGGTGACGCCTCGGTTGACCACAGCCTGCCGTCGGATGACATCCTGGAAATAGGCCGCCGGGATGTCGATCTCCGTAAAGACCTCCCGGTCCGGTCTCCAGTGAAAATAAGAGCCGGTTTTCTTCCGATCCGCCGGTTCTTTCTTCAGGCCGCCTATATTTTTTCCTTTTTCAAAGTGCAGGCTGTATTTGTAGCCGTCCCGTCGGACAACTGCGTCGAAATACTCCGAGGCGTACTGCGTGGCGCAGGTCCCCAGGCCGTTGAGGCCCAGGGAAAACTCGTAATTGCTCCCCGATGCATCGTATTTGCCCCCGGCGTACATCTCGCAGAACACCAGCTCCCAGTTGTACCGCTTCTCCTTCTCGTTCCAGTCCACAGGACAGCCCCGGCCGAAGTCCTCCACGTCTACAGACAGGTCCTCATACCGGGTGACGATGATCAAATCGCCAAATCCCTCCCGCGCCTCGTCGATGGCGTTGGAGAGAATCTCAAATACCGCGTGCTTGCATCCTTCCAAATCGTCCGAGCCGAAGATCACCGCCGGCCGCTTGCGCACCCGCTGCTCATCTTTCAGCATGGAGATGGAGGTGTTGTCATATACCTGTTTCCTTGCCATACGTTCCTCGCTGCATTCCCACGGGCGTCACGCCCGTAAATATCCATTTTATGGGTCTAGTATACGCGATTTTCTGTGGAAAGTCAACAAAGTCCCCACTGCGAACCGGAAGCTCCCGCAAAATCCCGGCCTGCGGTCCGGCGGTGGGCGCCGCCCGGGTCCGGCCCTTTCCCCGCCCCGGCAGGCCCGCGCCCGGTATGGAAAAACAAAAGGTAGGTCTTGACCAATTTCTGCGAATGTGAGATAATAAAAAACATCATGTTAAGATACGATATGAGTATAGGAGGGATGCATATGCCGAAACCGTTGGTGGCCATTGTCGGCCGTCCCAATGTGGGCAAGTCTATGCTCTTCAATAAACTGACCGGCCGGCGGACTGCCATTGTGGAAGATACGCCGGGGGTCACCCGGGACCGGATCTACGGGACCTGCGAGTGGTGCGGCCGCACCTTTGACCTCATGGACACCGGCGGCATCGAGCCGGGGACGGACAATGAGATCCTCCAGTTTATGCGCCGCCAGGCGGAGATCGGCATCGAGCTGGCCGACGCTATCATTATGGTAACGGACGTCAAGGTGGGCCTGACGGCCGCCGACGCCGCTGTGGCGACCATTTTGCAGCGGGCACGCAAGCCCGTTGCCCTGGCCGTCAACAAGTGCGACGCCACCGGCGCAGTCAACCCGGACGTGTACGAGTTTTACGCCCTGGGTCTGGGCGATCCCTTTGAGGTATCCGCCGTGCACGGACACGGAACTGGGGATTTGCTGGACTGGTGCGTGGCGCAATTCCCGGAGGAGGCCTGGCAGGAGGAGGAAGCGGACCTGATCCGGGTGGCCATTGTGGGAAAGCCCAACGTGGGAAAATCCAGTCTTCTGAACCGGATTTTGGGGGAGGAGCGGGTGATCGTGTCCGACGTGGCCGGTACCACCCGGGACGCCATCGACAGCTACCTGGAAAACGATTTCGGCCGGTACTGCTTCATCGACACCGCCGGAATGCGCCGCAGATCCCGGGTGGACGACGCCATTGAGCGCTACAGCAACCTGCGCTCCGTCAGCGCCGTGGAGCGGGCCGACGTGTGTCTGGTGATGCTGGACGCCACCCAGGGGGTCACGGAGCAGGATACCAAAATTGCCGGTTTGGCCCATGAGGCGGGCAAGGGAGTGCTTCTGGTGGTGAACAAATGGGATCTGGTGGAAAAGCAGACCAACACCATGCGGGATATGGAGGCGGAAATCCGCCGGGACCTGAGCTTTATGCCCTATGCCCCTGTGGTATTTCTCTCCGCCCTCACCGGCCAGCGGGTGGACAAGCTCTACACGTGCATCAACGACGTGGCCGAAAGCAACGCCATGCGCATCACCACCGGGGCTCTCAACAGCGTCCTGGCCGACGCCACCGCCCGGGTCCAGCCCCCCACGGACAAGGGACGCCGCCTGAAAATCTACTATATGACCCAGGCCGGGGTCAAGCCGCCTCACTTTGTGATCTTCTGCAACGACGCCCGCCTGTTTCACTTCTCCTATCAGCGGTATTTGGAAAATCAAATTCGGAATGTCTTCGGCCTGGAGGGTACGCCCATCCGCATGACCATCCGGCAAAAGGGCGATCAGGAGGAATAGGCCATGGAGGGATTGCTTCCGCGTATCCTTGTGACGGTGTTGGCCGCTTACCTGTTGGGGAATCTGAACGGAGCCGTGACGGTGTCCAGTCTTCTGGACCGGGACGACGTCCGCGCCCACGGCAGCGGCAACGCCGGTATGACCAATTACATGCGCAATTACGGCCTGAAGAAAACGGGCCTGGTGGTTCTCATGGACCTGGGCAAAGCGCTGCTGTCCTGCTTCCTGGGGTCTTTTCTGCTGGAGCCCTATGGCTACAGCCTGGAGGGCGCCATGCTGGCCGGCGTGTTTGTATCCGTGGGACATGACTACCCGGTGGCCCTGGGATTTCGGGGCGGGAAGGGAATCCTCTGCGGCCTCGGCGTGGCCTTTGTGGCGGACTGGCGGATCGCCTTGCTGATTCTGGGCGTTTTCGGCCTGACCGTCGCTTTGACCCGGTACGTCTCTCTGGGCTCCTGTCTGGCCGCCGTCGCCTTGCCCGTCAGTTTCGGCCTCCTCCACCGCGACCGGCCCTGGACGGTGGCGGCTGCAGTGGTCATCGCCGTTTTGGCCGTCTTTATGCACCGGGGAAATCTAAAACGTCTGGCAGCCGGAACGGAGCGAAAAATCTCTTTCCGCCGGAAGGAGGACCGTACATGAATGTTACCGTAGTCGGAAGCGGTGGCTGGGGCACAGCGCTGGCCATCCATCTATGTAAAAACGGCCACCGGGTGACCCTGTGGTCGCACAACCCGGAAAAGGCCGCTTCCCTGGCCGCCACCCGGCGCAACCCCATGCTTCCCGGCGTGCCGCTGCCGCCGGAGCTGGCCTGCTCCGGGGACCCGGCCTGCGTCCGGGGACGGGATATGGTGGTCCTGGCGCCCCCCTCCTTTCCCTTTCGGGCGGTGTGCCGGACGGTGGCGCCGTATCTGGACCGGCAGACCCTGCTGGTCTCGGTAACCAAGGGCATCGAGCCGGAGACGCTTCTGCGGATGTCTCAGGTGGCCGAGGAGGTGACGGGCCACTGCGTAGCCGTGCTCTCCGGCCCCAGTCATGCCGAGGAGGTGGCCCGAGGCGTTCCCACAGGCTGCGTGGCCGCCTGCCGGGAGAAGGCGGCGGCGGAGGCGGTCCAGGACGCGTTCATCTCCGACCGCTTCCGGGTCTACGCCAATCCCGACGTGGTGGGCGTGGAGCTGAGCGGCGCACTGAAGAACGTCATCGCCCTGTGCGCCGGTATTTCCGACGGCCTGGGCTTCGGGGACAACACCAAGGCCATGCTCATGACCCGGGGCCTCACGGAGACGGCCCGGCTGGGCGTCGCCCTGGGCGCCCGGAGCGAGACCTTTGCAGGCCTGGCCGGGGTGGGGGACCTGATCGTCACCTGCACCTCCATGCACTCCCGCAACCGCCGGGCCGGCATCCTCATCGGCCAAGGCAAAACGCCGGAGCAGGCCATGGCGGAGGTGGGCGCCGTGGTAGAAGGGTATTACGCCGCCCGGGCGGCCCACCTGCTGGCCGCCCGTTTAAACGCGGAGCTGCCCATCACAGCCGCCGCCTACCGGGTCCTGTACGAAGGCGCGGACGTATCTCAGACGGTAACCCAGCTTCTCTGCCGGGAAAAACGGGCGGAGACGGAGGATGCCAGCTGGGATTCCCACGGAAACTGCAGCTAAAGGCTGCAGTTTTCGCAATTTTCAAGGTTTTTCCGGTCAAGCTGGGTCTACGAAGTTTTAACCGCGATTTTACAAAGAAACCATTGGCACGGAGAAATTTTGCAGTATAATAAAATTTGTGGAAAAACTGCAATCCAAACAGGCGAGAAAGGGAAACGCGATGATTTATCTGGTGGAAGACGACGGCAGCATCCGGGAGCTGGTTTTGTACACCCTGAATCACTCCGGGCTGGAGGCCAAGGGGTTCGGAACGCCCCGGGATTTCTGGAGGGCCATGGAGCAGGAGGCCCCCCAGCTGATTATGCTGGATATTATGCTCCCGGAGGAGGACGGCCTGCAGATCCTGCGTAAAATCCGGGCGGGAGGTCCCTGGAAGGGGATCCCCGTGATGATGCTCACCGCCAAGGGGACGGAGTACGACAAGGTCATTGGGCTCGACGCAGGCGCCGACGACTACGTGCCGAAGCCCTTCGGCATGATGGAGCTGCTGGCCCGGGTCCGGGCGCTGCTGCGCCGCTCCGGCGGTCCGGCGGCTCCGGTGGAGTACACCGTCGGGCCCTTGTACGTCTCCCCGGCCCGGCATGTGGTCCGGGTGAACGGGCGGGACGTCACGCTTACGCTGAAAGAATACGAGGTTTTGAAGATGCTGTTGGAGAACCAGGACGTGGTTCTCACCCGGGACCGGCTGCTGAATCAGGTCTGGGGCTATTCCTTCGACGGGGAGAGCCGGACGGTGGACGTTCACATCCGGACTCTCCGGCAGAAGCTGATGGAGGCCGGCGAGCTGATTGAAACGGTCCGGGGCGTGGGCTATAAGATTGGAGTCCGGCCGTGAGGGCCCGCTCCCTGCGCCTGAGCCGGAAGGTCTACCGCAGCTGCCTGCTGGCGGCCCTGAGCGCGGTCCTGGTATGCGTGGGGATTTTCGCCGGCTTTGCTTATAACCAGGTGAGCCGGGAGAACACCCGGAACCTTCAGGAGGAGGCGGCCTACATCGCCCACGCGGTGGAGCTGTCCGGTACGGCGTACCTCCGAACGCTGACGCCTGCGGCGGGAAGCCGGGTCACCTGGATCGCCCCCGACGGCCGGGTCCTTTACGATACGCAGGTTCCGGCTTCCTCCATGGAAAATCACGCGGACCGGTGGGAGGTCCGCCAGGCTCTGGAGGAGGGCGCCGGCCAGAGCAGCCGGTATTCCGACACTTTGGCCGAGCGGACCTACAACTACGCCGTGCGGATTTCCGACGGCTCTGTGGTCCGCTTCTCGGCGACCCAGGCGTCCAATTGGTCCTTACTCCGGACGGCGGCCCTGCCCACCCTGGCCGCCCTGGCCGCCGTGGCGGCGCTGACGCTGCTTCTGGCCTCCAAAACGGCCCGGGACATGGTGCAGCCCATCAACCGCATCAACCTGCAGGCGCCTCAGGAAAGGGAAACTTATGAGGAGCTCCGGCCTCTGGTCCAGCGCATCGGGCTTCAGAACCGGCAGCTGCGGGAGCAAATGGAGCATCTGTCCCAGGAGCACGAGGAGCAGGACCGCTTCCGCCGGGAATTTACCGCCAATGTCTCCCACGAGCTGAAAACCCCGCTGACCTCCATCTCCGGCTTTGCCGAGATCATCCGGGACGGCTTGGTGCGGTCCGAGGACGTGCCGCGTTTTGCCGGAAACATTTACAAAGAGGCCCGCAGGCTCATCACCCTGGTGGGAGACATCATCAAAATCACCCAAATGGACGACAAGCAGCTCCCCATCCAGCGGGAGCAGCTGGACCTGCGGGCGCTGTGCGCCGATGTGATCGAGCACCTGCAGCCGGCTGCCGGCAGCGCCGGAGTGGAAATTTGCCTGGAGGGAAGCGCGCCCCCGGTATCCGGCGCCCGCCAGATCGCCGATGAGATGATTTACAATCTCTGCGACAACGCCATCAAGTACAACCGCCCCGGCGGCAAGGTCCGGGTCCGGGTGGAGCCCCGGCAGGAGGGCGCCGTGGCGGTCAGCGTGGAGGATACCGGCATCGGCATCCCCAAAGAGCACCAGGCCCGGGTATTTGAGCGCTTCTACCGGGTGGACAAAAACCGCTCCCGGGAAATCGGAGGCACGGGCCTGGGGCTGTCCATTGTGAAGCACGGCGCGCTGTATCACGGCGCCGCCCTGTACCTGGACAGTACGCCGGGCGTGGGCACGAAAATCACCGTGGTCTTCCCCAGAACGGCCCCGGACCTGGAGCACTAGCCCGGTCCGTCGGCCAGGGCGATGCCCCATGGGTGGAGCGCCGCTTGATCGAAACGGCCTCCGTAGTCCCGGAATAATCGTTGCAAAAAAGGGCCTTTCATGTTATAATGATCAAAAATCGAGACATGGAGGGAGACGGGCCATGAAACCCAAGGAAATTTCCAAGTCCGTGCTGAAGCGCCTTCCCAGCTACCTGACCTACCTAAAGTCCCTGCCTCCGGATAGCCCCCCCAACATTTCCGCCACAGCCCTGGCGGCCGCGTTGAGTATGGGAGAGGTGCAGGTCCGCAAGGACCTGGCTCTGGTCTCCGACGGAGGACGGCCCAAGGTGGGTTACATGCGCCAGAGTCTGATTGCGGATATTGAGCAGTTTTTAGGGTACGACAATACCACCGAAGCCGTACTCATCGGCGCCGGAAAGCTGGGCCGGGCCCTGTTGGGCTACAGCGGCTTCGCCGAATACGGCCTGGAGATCGTAGCCGCCTTTGACGCAGACGAGACGCTGGACGGAAAGACCGAGTCCGGAAAGCCCATCTACGCCATCTCTAAGCTTCCCCAGTTCTGTCAGGAGCGGAAGGTCCTCATGGGAATCATCACGGTTCCCGCCGCCGCCGCCCAGCAGGTGTGCGATTTGCTCATCGCCAACGGCATCAAGGCCGTCTGGACCTTCGCCCCGGCCCATCTGGACGTGCCGCCCCACATTCTGGTGCAGTACGAGAATATGGCCACCTCCCTGGCGGTCCTGTCGGTCCATCTGTCCGCACAGATCAACGGAAAATAATCCGGCATTCCGGAAAACGCGCTGCAAGCGGGTCCGCTTGGCAGCGCGTTTTGCTGTGAAGCAGGAGCGGCAGCTTGGGCCCCTGCCGGGCATACCTTCTGGTCTATCCGCAACAGGAAGCCGGAATCGGGGCGGCAGTTTTTGTCTTTTTCGGAGGAAATGAAAAAAACAGTTGTTTCTATCCCGAAAATGGTGTAAAATAGTATGGCTTAGATCCCAAAACGGATACTTTTCAGCTGGAGGCTATCAAATATGAAAAAACCCGTTGTATTGGTTATTATGGACGGCGTGGGCCGGGGCGACGGGGGGCCCGGCGACGCAGTGAAGCAGGCCCGGACGCCCACCCTGGACATGCTTCTGGAGCGCTACCCCCACACCTGGCTCAAGGCCCACGGTACCGCCGTCGGCCTGCCCACCGACGAGGATATGGGCAACTCCGAGGTGGGGCACAACGCCCTGGGCTGCGGTCAGGTCTACTCCCAGGGAGCCAAGCTGGTGGAGGAGTCTATTGAATCCGGCAAGCTGTTCCAGTCCAAAACCTGGACCGATCTGGTGTCCAACTGCCTGAATCAAAACAAGGCCCTGCATTTTCTGGGCCTTCTGTCGGACGGCAACGTCCACTCCAACATCTCCCACCTATTCGCCATGCTGAAGGCGGCCAAGGCCGCCGGCGTCCGCCGGGCCTATTGTCACATTCTCCTGGACGGACGGGATGTTCCCGCCACCTCCGCCCTGACCTATGTGGACCGGCTGGAGGAGCTGCTGGCTTCTCTCCGCGAGCCCGGCTTCGACTATGCCATCGCCTCCGGCGGCGGCCGGATGCAGATCACCATGGACCGTTACCAGGCCAACTGGCCGATGGTAGAGGCCGGTTGGCGGACCCATGTCCAGGGTCAGGGCCGCCGGTTCCCCTCCGCCCGGCAGGCCATCGAGACCTACCGGCAGGAGCTCAACTGCATCGACCAGGATTTGCCCGCCTTTGTGGTAGACCGGTCCGGGGAGCCCGTCGCCAAAATCGCCAACGGCGACAGCGTGATTCTCTTTAACTTCCGGGGAGACCGGGCCCAGGAGATTTCCCTGGCCTTCGACCGGAAGGATTTCGACAAATTTGACCGGGGCGACTATACCGGCGTGGAATTTGCCGGGATGCTGGAGTACGACGGGGATCTGAAGATTCCCCAGCGCTACCTGGTGGACCCCCCGGTGATTCAAAACACCCTGACCGAGCTGCTGTGCGCCCACGGCATCCGAGAGTACGCCCTGTCCGAGACTCAGAAATACGGCCACGTCACCTATTTCTGGAACGGCAACCGGTCCGGCAAGGTGGACGAGCGGCTGGAAACCTATGAGGAGATTCCCTCCGATGTGATTCCCTTTGAGCAGGCGCCTGCGATGAAGTCCGTGGAGATTACGGACCATATGGTAGCCGCCATGGCCTCCGGGCAATACGATTTCCTCCGGTGCAACTATCCAAACGGAGACATGGTGGGCCATACCGGCGTCCTGGAGGCGGTGATTACCGCCATGGAATGCGTAGACCGGGGTCTGGCCCGGATTCTGGAGGCCGCCGATGCCACCGGCTACACGGTGCTGATCACCGCCGACCACGGCAACGCCGACCAGATGACGGAGACGAAAAAGGGCAAGACCTCCATCCGCACGGCCCACAGCCTGAATCCCGTCCCCTTCATCATTTACGACAAAGACACCCGTTATGAAATCCGGGACGGCCGTTACGGTCTGGCCAACGTGGCCCCCACCGTGGCCAAGCTGCTGGATATCCCCGCTCCCGCCTGCTGGGAAGCGCCGATGATCTGACGTCCTTCCAGGTGCGCCGGAAAACGAAATTCTGCGTTTTCCGGCGGCCTGCTTGTGTTTTCCCCGGCGATGGGATAGAATAACAGCATAGTATTGCCGGTCTTCCGGCAAAGGAGGTACCTGTATGATTCGTCAGAATACGGAAAGGGGTGCTGTCGTCATCGGCAGCAACGTCTACACCAACATTGCCGGCGTCGCCGCCTCCAACTGCTTCGGCGTCAAGGGGATGGCGGTCCGCTCCATGACCGACGGCCTGGTTCATCTGCTCCGGAAGGAATCCATGAGCAAAGGCGTCCGGGTCCAATTTCACGAGGACGACACCATCTCCATCGACCTGCACATCATGGTGGACCACGGAGTCAATCTGGCCGCCGTGGGCGCCTCGATCATTTCCGAGGTGCGTTACGTGGTGAACAAATGCACCGGCACCCAGGTCCGCGCTGTGAACGTCTACATCGATTCCATGATGATTGGGTGAGCCCAATCCTACTATTGGGCCAGTCCCAATTTCGGAGGTGTAAATTCCATTGAGGCAAACCATCCACGGGGCCGATTTTCGCAGACTGATCATCAGCGCGGCCGCCTCTATTGAAATCCACAAGCAATCGATCAACGAGCTCAACGTCTTTCCCGTGCCCGACGGCGACACGGGCACCAACATGTCCATGACCATGAACGCCGCCGTGGCGGACCTGAAGAAGGCCGAGGACCCCACCCTGGAAAAGGCGGCTTCCATCACGGCCTCCGCCATGCTCCGGGGCGCCCGGGGCAACTCCGGTGTCATTTTGAGCCTCCTGTTTCGGGGCATTTCCAAGGCCTTAAAAGGCGCGAAGGAATGCGACGGCGTCCTCTGGGCAAGGGCCCTGCAGGAGGGCGTCGACGCCGCCTACAAAGCGGTGATGAAGCCCGCAGAGGGCACCATTCTCACAGTCGCCCGCCTGTCTGCGGCAAAAGCCGCCCAGGCCGCATCGGAAAACAGCTATTTTGAATTCGTCCAGGAGGCCGCCGTGGAGGAGGCCCGAATCGCCCTGGCCAATACGGTCCATCAAAATCCGGTGCTGAAAAAAGCCGGTGTAATCGATGCCGGCGGAAAGGGCTGGCTCTGGGCTCTGGAGGCCATGCTCCTGGCCCTGCGGGGCGAGGACGTCTCCGTCCCGGAGGATTTTCAGGGGGAGGCCCCGAAGGAGCAGGCGGATTTCTCCGAGTTCAACACCGAGGACATCACCTTCCCCTACTGCACCGAGTTCATTGTCTCCCGGGAGAACCGGAAGGACCCGGAGCAGCTGCGCGCGTTCCTCCAGGAGCTGGGCGACAGCCTGGTGCTGGTGGAGGACGACGAGATCATCAAGGTTCACGTTCACACCAATAATCCCGGCACCGCCCTTCAGGAGGCGCTGACCTACGGCTCCTTCGTCACGGTGAAGATCGAAAATATGCGCCTGCAGCATACGGAGAAGGTGATGAGCGAGCAGGAGCTTCAGCCCCAGGTGGCAGCGCCGGAGAAGAAATTCGGCGTGGTCGCCGTGTGCGCCGGCGACGGCATCGTTTCGGTGTTTCAGGATCTGGGCGTGGACGGCGTGATTTCCGGCGGACAGACGATGAACCCCTCCACCCAGGATATTCTCACCGTTGTAAACCGGGTCCCGGCGGAGACGGTGTTCGTCTTCCCCAACAATAAGAATATCATCATGGCGGCCCAGCAGGTAGATCCCCTCACCGAGAAGAAGGTGATCGTCATCCCCTCTCAAACCATCCCCCAGGGAATTACCGCGCTGCTGAGCTATGATCCCGAGGGGACGGAGGAGAACAACGTGGCTGCCATGACCGAGGCGCTGGGGCAGGTGGACACCATACAGGTGACCTACGCCGCGCGGGATTCCGACTTCGACGGCCATCAGATCCGTCAGGGCGATTACCTGGCCATGTACAACAAGTCTCTTTTTGCCACCTCCCGGGACCTGAACGCCGTCCTACGGGGCCTGGCGGAACAGGTCCGAGATACGGGCCGGGAGTATATCACGATTTTTTACGGAGCGGATATCACAGAGAAGCAGGCCTCCAAAGCGGCCGGTATTTTCTCCTCCGTCTGCCCCGATGCCGATGTCAACCTGCTCTCCGGCGGCCAGCCGGTGTACTACTACTTGATTTCGGCGGAATAACCTTCCCCACGGGAAAGAGGCTGCCTCAAAATTTAATTTTTCTTAGAAAAAGTTGTAAAAATGGCACAGAAAACGAAGAATACTCGTTTTCTGTGCCATAAATATCAGGTTGTTTTTAGAAAATTCTATTTTGAGGCAGCCCTTTTTTCTTCCCGGCGGGAAAGAAACCCGGCACGGCCGCCTGGGCTATGCCGGGTTTATCTGCTTTTTACACCAAGTTCAGAGCCAGAGCCAAAACCGCAAAGGCCAGGGCAAACCACTTGGTCAGAGAGGCCAACAGCTTATCCCGGTTACCGGTTTTGGATTTGGACAGATAGCTGTCCTTGCCGCCGGCCAAGGCGCCGGACAGGCCGGCTTCCTTCCCGGACTGGAGCGTCACAATGGCAATCAGGGCCACGCTGACCAGGCACAACAAAACTGAAATGACAATTTTCAAAGCTTCCATAATAATGAACCTCCATCCGCCGACAGGGCGGCAGCCGCGTTTCCGGCAGACGGCAAGCCGATCTTACATCCCGAAGGACTTCCATTCCATAGCTGGGTTATTATATCATAGGAGCCGAAAGATAGCAAGAAGAATTTTCAAAATGCGCCGCAAGGGCTGGAATTGCGACTAGCCCAAGGCCACGTCCAACACCATCATGACGCAAAACCCCAGGGCGAAAAAGACCGTCCCCACGTTGGAATGCTTGCCCTGAGACATCTCCGGAATCAGCTCCTCCACCACCACGTAAAGCATAGCCCCGGCGGCGAAGCTGAGCAAATACGGAAGCGCGGGAACCACCAGGCTCGCCGCCAATATGGTCAACGCCGCCCCCACAGGCTCCACAATACCGGACAGCACGCCGGCGACAAAGGCACGGGTCCGCTTTACACCCTCTGCCTTCAGCGGCGTCGAGATGATGGCGCCCTCCGGAAAATTTTGAATGGCAATTCCCAGTGACAGCGCCAAAGCGCCCATGGCGGAAATCTCCACGTTTCCCGTCAGATATCCGGCGTAAACCACGCCCACGGCCATGCCCTCCGGGATGTTGTGCAGCGTGACGGCCAGCACCAGCATGGTGGTCTTCTGCAGCCGGCTCCGGGGCCCCTCTGCATACCGGCTGTTCCGGTGCAGGTGGGGAATGAGGTGGTCCAAAAGCAGCAGGAACAAAATCCCCAGCCAAAAACCGGCAACTGCCGGGACGAAGGACCACCTTCCCATGGCAGACGCCTGCTCCATGGCGGGCAGCAGCAGGCTCCAAATGGAAGCAGCCACCATGACGCCGGCGGCAAATCCCGTGAGAATCCGCTGCATCCTGTCGCTCATGGACTTCTTCATGAGAAACACGCAGGCTGCGCCCAAAGACGTTCCCAAAAAGGGGATCAAAATGCCGTATAATACTTGGATTTTCACTGGCGCCTCCTGATCCCGTCAGCTGAGGAAGCCTTCGATGATCTTCGCCTCGGCCTCCTGCTCCGTCAGGCCCAGGGTGCGCAGCTTCAAAATCTGCTCCCCGGCAATCTTCCCGATGGCCGCCTCATGAATCATCGCCGCATCGGCATGGTGCGCGCAGAGCTTCGGCGCCGCATCCACCACGGCGGTCCCGTCGATGATGGCGTCGCACTCCGAATGTCCGCTGCAAGGAGCGTTGCCGGTCATGGTGGAGCAATAGGACTGACGGGACGCGCCCCGGGCCACGGCGCGGGAAATCAGGTCCGCCGCAGCGCCCGCTCCGTCCAGCGTAACCTGAAATTCCGTGTCCGCCTGCTGCTCCCCCTCTGTTAAAATCCGCTCCCGAATCAGCAGCTTGGCCCCGGCCGCCACGGTGGCGGAGGTCTTGCGCGTGGAGCGGTCCACCCCGCCGATTTGCACCGTGTCCATCTCCAGGACGGCATCGCGCTCCAAATATATTTCCGTAACCGGGTCGATGGAGCGAAGTCCAGGTCCGCCCCCTGTGCCGATGTGCTTCTCGACGTATTTCACATGGGCCCCCGGCTCCAGGAAGAAGCGGTGGATGCCGCTGTGCCGGGCGGGCTCCCCGGTCTCCGTGTGGACCCCGCAGCCGGCCACAATGGTCACATCGGCGTCCCGGCCCACATAGAAGTCGTTATAGACCAGGTCGTCTACGTCCCCATGGGTGACGCAGGCGGGGATGGAAACCGTCTCCCCCACCGTTTCGGGCAAAATGCGAATCTCCAAGCCCGGCCGGTCGGTCTTGCTCTCTATGTGAATCCGGTCGCTGGACCGGACCCCGGCGCTGCAGCCGTCCTCCCGGATGTGGTAAGCGCCGGGAAACGTGCCGCTCCAATCGGAAACCAGCTTCAGCAGCTTTTTGGTAATCTCATTCACGAAACAACGCCTCCTCCCTGCAGCAGGCGGCTTTCACTCCGCCTGCCGTGAGCACACGCATCATCATTTCATCTCCCGGCCCCTGGGCCTGCACCGTCCCGTCGGCCAAAAGCACAATCTCATCGGCAATCCGCAGAATCCGCTCCTGGTGGGAAATGATGACCAGCGTTTCCTTCCGAGCCTCATGCATCTGCCGGAACACATGAATGAGACTTTTGAAGCTCCACAGGTCAATGCCCGCCTCCGGCTCATCAAATACGGCCAAGCGGGTACGGCGGGCCAAAATCGTGGCGATTTCAATCCGCTTCATCTCTCCGCCGGAGAGGGTTGCGTTGACCTCCCGGTCCAGGTAATTCTTGGCGCACAGCCCCACGCTTCCCAAAAGATCGCACAGCCGCTTCTCCTCCAGGCTCCCGCCTGCGGCCGTCTCCAGCAGCTGTCTGACGGTAATTCCCTTGAACCGGACCGGCTGCTGAAACGCAAAGCTGATTCCCAAGCGAGCCCGTTGGGTCACGTCCATTCCGGTGATGTCCTCTCCGTCCAGCACAATCCGGCCGGAGGCCGGCTGTTCAATTCCTGCGATGATCCGGGCCAGCGTCGTCTTCCCCCCGCCGTTTGGGCCGGTGATGACCATCAGCTTTCCTTCCGGCACGGTGAGATTTAAATTTTGTAAAACCGGACTTCCATCCGGCGCATTCCAACTGATTTCCTGTAAACACAGCATGGGGTACACCTCTTTCACACGGGCCCTCCAGCGCCGCAGCGCGGCTCCTGCAGGGCGTTTCTGCCGGGACTTTTTTAGTTAGTTCATTCTAACTTTCATCCCCAGCCCCTTCCTGCCGACCAAACGGCCGGCCGGGCCTTTCGGCTTTATTTTACCTTTCCCTTCCCCATTTGTCAAGGCGGCACCGCCCCCACGGCAAAGTCGGGGGCCCTGAGACCACAGGCGCCGAGGAAGCAAAGCTCCCCCTTCGCTGCACCTATTTGATCGGTGCATGCATCTCAGCCAACTCCCTATGCCGACGGCATAGGCGGATCTTGCTATTCTCTATACCAAATATCGCGTAGATTTAAATAAAATTTCTATTTTATACTTGATTAAATTTTTCAATAAATTTATACGAATTAGCATATGTTATCTTCATTGCAAAATCGACGAGCTTGTCCTGTATGCAGCCGGCAATATCATTGATTTTTATAATAACACGCCCAATTGCCGAGCCAAAGGAAGCCGCATTTGCCATTTCCCTTGCGCTGCCAAACAGCGCACCCGAAACAATTAACATCACAAGCGCCATAATTGCCCGAATCGTAACTGCAAAAAGAATGGCCCAGACCTCCATAATGCGAATCACAACAGCATAGCATGCCAAGGAAAGAAGCGCCGCTTTCCGGCTGATGATGATTTTGGGAACGTAAGCATCCTTTGGCATCCCCCTGATCAGCACCCCTTCGCCGTCTCGCTCCAGGCGGTCTTCCAGCGCCAGGGAAACCACAGCATTCCGCACGCTGACAGGCATATAATACGGGATTTTGCTATCCACATAGTAGAGGGACGGTTCGCGTTGGTTTTTCAGTTCTTTACCCATCAGATGACGGACATAGCGGCTGAGAATCGGAGCAATCACCGCATTGGGAGGAACCTTCTCGGCGTGGAGGATGAATTGGACCACAATAAAATCTCCCACCGCATTCCACGACAACAGCGCAAGGAGCAGCACCGAGATTCCGCAATAGCAGATGCCGACAATGGGATCCCACGTCATAAAAAGCGGGAAACTCGACACCAATATATTTGCAGCAGCTACCATATAGTTTCTCCACATAGTCTCAACTCCTGTTTTCTTTTGCCTACTTGTTTTTCAAGTCCGTGTTGTGGGTGACAACGGCAATTTATGGGGCTCGCTCGTTCAATTTTATTATAGTCGTTTTCTTCCACTTTTTCAATCCTGTTTTTATGTTGTCCCGCTTCCTTTCTCTGATTTTCGGCCCAACCCGCGAAAGGGACTCGCGACTAATTTGGAAGAGATTTTCTCTCCAGCACGCATCGGCAGCTTTCTTGCAAGTATGCTGTCTCCTGTCATCTCAGCCGCAGCCGCTCGGGTTCGTCTTCCTTATAAATTTGCCCCGGCAGGCTTCTCCGAATATTTGCCCCGCAGCGCGCATAGGGATCTGCCCCACAGAACACAGGCAAGCTGCAAAAACAGGACGCCTCCGGCTGGAGACGTCCTGTTTGCAGGAAATTTTACTTGGTGATCCGGAAGCTCCGGGTGATGGGGGCGGCCTGATAATTTCCGCCCAGGGTGACCACGGTCACCACATAGCTGCCCGGCTCGGTGGGCGGTGTGGTGGTGCTGGAATAAAGCCGCCAGCTGCTGGTCAGACCGGTGTACAGGTAGTGGACGCTCTCCTGGGAGATGCTGACGTCGCCGTCATAGGACAAGGTAGCGCCAAAGTCAAACTCCTCGGCCTCTGCGGCGCTGATGGAGCTCAGCTCCTGATTCCAGGTCAGCTGTACTCCGGACAGGCGCATCTTCACCAGGAGGAAGCCCATGCCCACGCCGGTCTCATAGTTCTCGTTGTCGGTGACCACCGCCACGGTGTAAAGACCCGCCCGGTTGGGGGTGCCGAAGCTGACCCGGACTCCGTCCACAATGGAGGGCAGGTTCCCCACCACCCGGAGAATCTCCCCGAAGGTGCCCGTGTCGATGTTCAGAGTCTCCAGCAGATCCAGCAGCTCCTGCGTATTCAGCAGCTCCCGGAGCTCGCCCACGGTGACGCCGTCGTTCAGCATCTGCGTGAAGCTCTTGCCCCAGATCTTCTCCACAATGGGATCCAGGAGCCGGATGACGGCGCTGTCCGTATAGCGGTCCGGCAAATCCAGGTAAACCCCGGTGGTGACGTTGCTGGTGACCCCGGCATAAATGGTGTAGAAGTCAAACCGGTCCGCCGGGGAGGTGGTGATAAAGCCCTCGGGCAGGGCCTCGTCGGCAAAGATGTTGTCGGAGTGGACGCGCACCTGGACCTTGGCCTTGGCGACGCTGACGGTTCCCTCTGCGCTGTCGCTGGGCCGGTAGTCGGCGCTGCCCCGATAGGAAATGCGAATCTGCTGCTCGCCCGCGCCCATCTGGGGATAGCTGCCCAGGGTCACGCCGCCAACGGCGTAAACCTTTCCTTCCACAGGCGCCCAGTTCCGGATGCCGGACTGAATGCCGCCGTCCAGCAGGACCGCCTCGCTGTAGTATTCCAGGGTAAAGTCCTCAAGACTCAGCGTCTCCTTTTCCGGCAGCTGGGCGTTCTCCCAGTCGATGACGTTGTCGAAGATCGCCTGCTTCATCACCGCCGGGTCCATATCATAGGAGAAGGACACGCCGGTTTTGAGCGCCACGCGGCTCTCCAGCCGGCTGTCTGTGGTCTCTACCTCCACCACAACGGAGCCGCCCCGGTACTCCCGGTTTCCGGCCCAGGAGATGCGGATCTGCCAGGTGCCGGTGCCGAACTTTTTCAAGTTGGTCAGATCGGAGGCGTCCAGGGGCTGAAAGTCCTCATATACCTCCGGCAGCAGGCTGGCGTTGTATTCCACCGTCACATCGTCGGCGGTGAGCTGCACCGGCTGGGTCCCGGCCACCACGGCCTCAAAAATGGCGGCCGCCGTTGCCTCATAATCATAGCTCTGGGCACCGTCGAAAACCATCCCCACGGAGTAGGGACCCTCCCGGAGCTGGAACTGGATTTCCTCCCGGTCCTGGACCGTAACCGCCGACTCAATAGCAGTGGGCGCGTAGGTCTGATTCCCGCTCCAGGTGATCCGGATTTTCTGCTCTCCGGCAGAAATGGCCGGATAGGACAGGCTGCCTACCAGAGTCTCGCCTTCCAGGGGAAGCCATTTGGAGTCCAGGTCGGTAATGCCCCGATAATAATATTGTATCGTCACATTTTCCGGGGTGAGCACCTCAGAGGAGGCGATGACTGCGTGGAAAATTTGAGTCCGGAGGGCGTCGTAGTCCACCGTCAGGTCCTCCCGAAGGGCCAGGGTCACGCTGCCCACCGGGTCCTGCAACACATAGGGCGCCTCAGACCGCTCCGTGATCATCACGGTCGTCTCTGCCGAACAACTATAATATGTATCATTTCCGGCCCAGGAGATGCGGATCCGCTGGGTCCCGGCGGAAATCGCCGGATAGGACAGCCCATTCTTCGTGCCGCCCTCCAGAGGCATCCAGGCCTTGCCCAGATCTCCCACAGAGCCCGTTGTTGCTGTGGCGTAATATTCTATGGACACATCCTCCGCCTGCAGCTCCGGGGTGATCTCCTGCACTGCAGCGGCAAAAATAGCCCGGCCCAGGGCGTCGTAGTCCACGCTCACATCTTCCCGGTAAGGCAGCGAAACCGTGCAGCCGTCCTGCAGGACAATGGAAGCCGGCTGCTTGGCCAGCTTGGTCAGGGTCACCGCCGTTTCCGTGCCCGCCAGGCGCACCTGATAGTCTCGATCCTCATTGTCCGCCAAAGCGGGGTGGGTAAAGGTCGTGGGAACAAATACGACCTTTTTCTCGCTGGTAAAGCCGTTCACGGAGCCCCAGGCGTCGTTGGTGAGCAGGCCGTTCTTGCCGGTACAATAGTACTCCCACTCCAGGCTCTGGGCGTCCAACTCCTGGGCGTTGGCCACCAGGGCTTCGGCCAGGATCTCCTTCACCTGCTCCGGGCTGCTTCCCGCCGGGATGACGGCGGAGCCGTTTTGCAGCTGGGGCGCAGCTTCCTTCGTTTGGCTCAGGGCGGCAATGCCGTCCGCCTGCTCCACCTGGGCAGCCAAACTGCTCAAAGCGGCGCCCTGAACCAGGGTCAGCGCGGCCAGCAGGGCGGCCGCGCCTCTGCGAATTGGGTGCTTGTGCATGCTACAATTTCCTCTCCTTTTATTACATAATGTATGGATACGCCCGGCTCTCAGGGAGCCGGGCGGTATACCCTGAAACGGGAAAACCGTCTCCGGCGCAAAGGAAATCCACAGAAGCTGCCTTTTCCAGCCCGGAAGACATCCGTCTCTCGGAAAAAAGCAGACCCTGTGGCCCAAAAAATATTGACAAACACGGAAAAATGTGCTATCATGGTTGCCCATGCTGTGGTGATGCGCATTGCCTATCACCCCATTGTGCAGAAACATAGTACCACAGCGGCGGGTCCGTGTCAAGACCTGGAAAAGAAAAAAGAATCCACGGTCCCGGACGTACGAATCAACATACATCATTCCGGCATTTGCCGAGAGAAAGGCTGTGATGACGTAAATGGCGATGGTCAAGGATCAGCTGTTTGGTAAGACCATGCGGAAAAGCTATGCCAAATATCAGGAAATCCTGGAAATGCCAAATCTTCTGAAGATCCAGAAGGACTCCTATCAGTGGTTCCTGAACGAGGGCCTGCAGGAGGTCTTCCGGGACGTGGGCACAATCACGGACTTCAGCGGAAAGCTGGAGCTGTCTTTCCTGGATTTTACCATGAAGGACGCCCCCAAGTACACCGTGGAGGAGTGCGTGGAGCGGGACGCCACTTACGCCCGGCCCATTAAGGTCCGGGTCCGTCTGCGCAACACCGAGACCGACGAGATCAAGGAGCAGGAAATTTTCATGGGGGATTTCCCCATTATGACAAACGGCGGCACCTTCGTCATCAACGGCGGCGAGCGTGTCATCGTCTCCCAGATCGTCCGCTCTCCCGGCATGTACTACGGCCACGAGGTGGACAAGGCGGACCAGCACACCTATACCACCACCGTCATCCCCTACCGGGGCGCCTGGCTGGAATATGAAACCGACAACCAGGGCGTGTTTTACGTCCGCATCGATAAAAACCGGAAGCTGCCCATCACCTGCCTGATCCGGGCCCTGGGGGTGGACACCGACGACAAAATCCGGGAGCTGTTCGGCGACGATCCCCTCATCCGCGCCACCATAGAAAAGGACGTCTGCAAGACCCGGGAGGAAAGCCTCCTGGAGATCTACCGCCGCCTGCGTCCCGGCGAGCCCCCCACAGTGGAAAACGCCGAGGCGTATATGGACGCGCTGTTCTTCGATGCCCGGCGCTACGACGTGTCCAAGGTGGGCCGGTACAAATTCAATAAGAAGATGGATATCTGGTCCCGCCTGTCCGGTCAGACTCTGGCCGAGCCGGTGGCCGACCCCATGACCGGCGAAATTCTGGCCATGCCCGGCGAGACGCTCACCCGGGCCCGGGCCCAGGAGCTCTCCGCCCGGGGCGTCAATCAGGCCCTTTTGGCCCTGGAGGGCGGCCGGACTCTGAAGGTCTTCTCCAACGGCATGGTGGATATGGCCCAGTTCGTCTCCTTCGATCCCAAGGCGTACGGAATTCACGAGAAGGTTCGCTTCTCCGTCCTGCGGGAAATGCTGGACACCGTAGCCGAGGACGGCTGGGCCGAGGCCATCGCCCTGCGGCGGGACGACCTGATCCCCAAGCATATCATCACCGACGACATTCTGGCCTCCATCAACTATCTGTGCTGCGTGGCCGCCGGCGTCGGCGTCACCGACGACATCGACCATCTGGGCAACCGCCGCCTGCGCTGCGTAGGCGAGCTGCTTCAGAATCAGCTCCGGGTGGGCTTTACCCGGCTGGAGCGGGTGATTCGGGAGCGGATGACCGTCCAGGACCTGGACGCCGTCACGCCCCAGAGCCTCATCAACATCCGGCCGGTCACTGCGGTCATCCGGGAGTTCTTCGGCTCGTCTCCCCTGTCCCAGTTCATGGACCAGAACAATCCCCTGGCCGAGCTGACCCACAAGCGCCGCGTCTCCGCCCTGGGCCCCGGCGGTCTGAGCCGGGAGCGGGCCTCCTTCGACGTCCGGGACGTGCACTACAGCCATTACGGCCGGATGTGCCCCATCGAGACCCCCGAAGGTCCCAACATCGGCCTCATCAACTACCTGGCCTCTTACGCCCAGGTCAATGAGTACGGCTTTGTGGAGGCCCCCTTCCGGAAGGTGGACAAGGAGACCGGCTTCGTCACGGACACCGTGCAGTATATGACCGCCGACGTGGAGGACGATTATTACGTGGCCCAGGCCAACGAGCCGGTGGACGAAAACGGCTGCCTGGCCAACGCCCGGATTACCTGCCGCCACCGCAACGAGATCATCGAGGTGGACCGCAACATGATCGACTACATCGACGTGTCCCCCAAGATGATGTGCTCCGTGGCCACGGCCTTCATCCCCTTCCTCCAGAACGACGACGCCAACCGGGCCCTCATGGGCGCCAACATGCAGCGCCAGGCCGTGCCCCTGATGGTGACCGAGGCCCCCATTGTGGCCACCGGCATCGAGCACAAGTGCGCCGTGGACTCCGAGGTCTGCATCAAGGCCCAGGGCCCCGGCCAGGTGACCGCCGTGTCCGCCACGAACATCACCGTGAAATACGACAGCGGCGAAACCGTCACCCATAAGCTGACCAAGTTCACCCGCTCCAACCAGGGCACCTGCGTCAACCAGCGGCCCATTGTGGAGGTGGGAGAACGGGTGGAGGCCGAGCAGATCATCGCCGACGGCCCCGCCTGCTCTCAGGGCGAGATTGCCCTGGGCAAAAACGTCCTCATCGGCTTCGTCACCTGGGAGGGCTACAACTACGAGGACGCCATCCTCCTCAACGAGCGCCTGGTCCGGGAGGACGTGTTCACCTCCATTCACATTGAAGAGCATGAGACCGAGTCCCGGGACACCAAGCTGGGACCGGAGGAAATCACCCGGGACATTCCCAACGTGGGCGAAGACACCCTGAAGGATCTGGACGAGGACGGCATCATCCGCATCGGCGCCGAGGTCCGCTCCGGCGACTATCTGGTGGGCAAGGTCACGCCCAAGGGCGAAACCGAGCTCACCCCGGAGGAGCGGCTCCTGCGGGCCATCTTCGGCGAGAAGGCCAGAGAGGTCCGGGACACCTCCCTGAAGGTGCCCCACGGCGAGAGCGGCATCGTGGTAGACGTCAAGGTATTCAAGCGGGAAAACGGCGACGAGCTGCCCCCCGGCGTCAATAAAGTCGTCCGGGTCTACGTGGCCCAGAAGCGGAAGATCTCCGTGGGCGACAAGATGGCCGGCCGCCACGGCAACAAGGGCGTTGTGTCCCGGGTCCTGCCTGAGGAGGATATGCCCTTCCTGCCCGACGGCACCCCCCTGGACATTGTGCTGAACCCCCTGGGCGTGCCCTCTCGAATGAACATCGGCCAGGTGCTGGAAGTGCACCTGGGCTATGCCGCCAAGGCTCTGGGCTGGAAGGTCTCCACTCCCATCTTCGACGGCGCCAACGAGAAGGATATCCGGGAAACCCTGAAGCTGGCCGGACTTCGGGAGGACGGCAAGACCGTCCTGTACGACGGCCGCACCGGCGAGCCCTTCGACAATCTGGTCACCGTGGGCTACCCCTATTTCCTGAAGCTCCACCACCTGGTGGACGACAAGATTCACGCCCGGTCCACCGGCCCGTACTCCATGGTCACCCAGCAGCCCCTGGGCGGCAAGGCCCAATTCGGCGGCCAGCGGTTCGGTGAGATGGAAGTCTGGGCCCTGGAGGCCTACGGCGCGGCCTACACCCTCCAGGAGATTCTGACCGTAAAATCCGACGACATCACCGGCCGTGTCAAAACCTACGAGGCCATCGTCAAGGGCAACAACGTGCCCAAGCCCGGCGTGCCCGAGTCCTTTAAGGTTTTGGTGAAAGAGCTCCAGTCCCTGTGCCTGGACATCCGCGTCCTGGATGAAACGGGCAACGAAATCGAGCTCAAGGACGAGGACGAGGATGATGAGGCAATCTACTCCTCTGAGGACGAAACCTACGTCACCGACGAGCAGGAGGTCTTTGAATCCGGCTACAACGTGGACGAGGACGGCCCCGAGGATATTATGGATGTATTCAGCGACCTGGCCGCGCCGGAGGACGGCGAGCCGGCCGGCGACGAGTAAAGGAGGCGCGATTGTATGGCAAATGCCACCTTTGATGCGATTAAAATCGGAATTGCATCTCCGGAGATGATCCGTCAGTGGTCCTACGGCGAGGTCAAAAAACCGGAGACCATCAACTACCGCACCCTGAAGCCGGAGCGGGACGGTCTGTATTGCGAGCGGATTTTCGGACCCACCAAGGACTGGGAATGCCACTGCGGCAAGTATAAGAAAATCCGCTATAAGGGCAAAATCTGCGACCGCTGCGGCGTGGAGGTCACCAAGGCGAAGGTCCGCCGGGAGCGGATGGGCCACATTGAGCTGGCCGCCCCCTGCAGCCACATCTGGTACTTCAAGGGCATCCCCTCCCGGATGGGTCTGATTCTGGACATCAGCCCCAAGGTCCTGGAGAAGGTCCTGTACTTCGCCTCCTATATCGTCACCGACCCCGGCGACTGCCCCCTGTCCCGGAACCAGATCCTCTCGGAGAAGGAATACCGGGACATGCGGGAGAAATACGAGGACGATTTCCGGGCCGGCATGGGCGCCGAGGCCGTGAAGGAGCTGCTGGAGGCCATCGACCTGGATGAGCTGTCGGCTCAGCTGCACAGCGAGCTCAAGGACGCCTCCGCCCAGAAGAAGCTGCGGATTGTCAAGCGGCTGGAGGTGGTGGAATCCTTCCGCCAGTCCGGCAACAAGCCCAGCTGGATGATCATGGACGTGCTGCCCGTCATCCCGCCGGACCTGCGGCCCATGGTCCAGCTGGACGGCGGCCGGTTCGCCACCTCGGACCTCAACGACCTGTACCGCCGGGTCATCAACCGGAACAACCGGCTGAAGCGGCTGCTGCAGCTGAACGCCCCGGACATCATCATCCGCAACGAGAAGCGGATGCTCCAGGAGGCCGTGGACGCCCTCATCGATAACGGCCGCCGGGGCCGCCCCGTCACCGGCGCCAACAACCGGGCCCTGAAATCCCTGTCCGACATGCTCAAGGGCAAGCAGGGCCGCTTCCGGCAGAATCTGCTGGGCAAGCGGGTGGACTACTCCGGCCGTTCCGTCATCGTGGTCGGCCCCGAGCTGAAGCTCTATCAGTGCGGCCTGCCCAAGGAAATGGCCATCGAGCTCTTCCGGCCCTTCGTTATGAAGAAGCTGGT
>ERZ1643251.317-NODE-317-length-78836-cov-12.162831_pt1 | contig 78836 bp, 73 predicted proteins | sample MGYA00579261_ERZ1643251 | MGnify/ENA primary metagenome ERZ1643251 (study PRJEB29033, sample SAMEA4952267) | chicken gut metagenome | biome: Broiler Chicken; feature: Gastrointestinal Tract; material: Caecum | place: Ireland | collected 2018 | study: Broiler... | reverse complement strand
GCTGATGAGCACACTGTTGAAGAACGCCGAAACAAGCGGCATATCGTATTCGATGAGCGAATTGAAATTTGTGATCAGATATCCGCTCGGCACAAGACTCATGCCTTGGTTGATCTGCGTGGTGGCGCGCGTCGCATCGACAAACAGCAGCCACAACGGAAGCAAACAGACGATCGCCATCAGCACACAACAGATATAAATGACTGTTGTCACAGCCGTATGTTTGACGCGTTTTTTGAGCGGCACCTGCTTTTTCGCCAGCTTATGGATCTGCGATTCGGTGAGCGCTTCCGGCGCCATGACATTGGTATCATTACTCATTATGCCACACCTCCCCGCTTTGCGATACGGCGCTCCATGCGCTTCTGCTCCTTGAGCTCGTCGGAATGTGTGATCCGGAACAGAACAAAGCTGACGATCATGCAGATGACAAACAGATATACGCTCGCCGCAGAGGCGATGTTATAGCGCATGTCGCCCGTAAATGCCATCTTATAGATATAGACAGCCACCGTCTCCGTCGCGTTTCTGCCGTCCGTCAGCGCCGGGCCGCCGGAAAGGAACAGATACGGAATATCGAACACCTGCAGTCCGCCCAGCGTGGACACGACCAGACTGTAAACGACGATGGGCTTGATGAGGGGCAATGTGATATGCACAAAGATATCCTTCTGCGAAGCGCCGTCCAGCTGCGCCGCTTCAAACACGGAAGGATTGATCCCCAGGATGCCGGCCGAGAGCGTGATCATGCTGTTGCCGAACCACATCCAGAACTGAATGAACGCAATGATGATGCGCGACGGCCAGGGCATAAGATAGAGATTGACGTCCGTACTCATGCCCATATGCGTCAGAAGTTGCCAGAGCCCTCCGCTCGGACGGGCAAACAGCGTATAAAACATGACCGCCACCGACGTTGCGGTAAGGATGTTGGGCAGATAGTAGATTCCCTTGAATGCCCCTTTACCGCGCATCTTGTATGTTTTCCCCGTGAACATGGCTGCAAAGATGAGAGCAAACAACATCTGCGGCACAAAATTCATGCAGAAAATCATGACGGTGTTCAGCAGGGACTGCCAGAATCTCGGCTGCGTTGCCAGCCAGGTGAAATTTACAAATCCGACCAAACCGATATCGCGATTGAATCCCTCATAATCGGTAAGACTCAACGCGATGGAATAGATCATCGGATACAGCGAAAAAATAGCGTAGACCACAAAAAACGGAACAATAAATAAAATTCCGTAATAATCGACTTTCCAGCGGAATTTCTTCTTTTTGGGTTGCTGTTCCTCCGCCGTTTCTGGAAGCTGACCGACGCCCGAAACCCCTTCGGATGCGACTGAATTTTCAGAATGGCGCATCATTCACACCACCCCCTTTCAGTCGACCGTAATACTTGTGAGCGAGGCAGCTACGGCATTCTTGAACTGTGCGACCGCTTCGGCAATCGTAGGAGCCTTCCCGTCCAGCTCCGCATAGTTCGTCGCCCATGCTTCAAAGGTGCTGTTGATCTCACTGTCATAACGGGTGATGATCTCGCCGTTGATTTTCTCCGCCTGTTCGATGAAAATGGAATAAGGGTTCTGCCCGCCGAGGAATGCGTTGTTGGCCGTTTCATCCTCAACAAGATCCTGCATATACTCTTTGTTGTTCATGAAGTCGCCGTGTTCTTTCGCCCAATTCTTGAGATAGGTCTCGTCCGTAGAGAAGAACTTCACGAATTCCTTGGCTTCCTCGAGCCACTTTGTCCCCTTGATGACAACATGATATGTACCGCCTTCGAAGTACGCCGCAGGACCGGGAATGATTGCCCAGTCTCCGTCAGAGGTGATCTCTCCGGAAGAGTCGGTGCAGTTGTTCTTCAGGTTGGTATTAAGACCCCAGGTCGCCTGGAAAAATCCGAATACCTTGTTATCCCAGACATCGCTGTAATATGTGCCGTCGCCCGACGTCGTCTCGTGGCTCAAATCCTCCGTCTGCAGCGTCTTGGCAACTTCCATCATGCTGTATTCCCCGTCCGTCAGGGAGGCATCGATCACAAGACGGTCGTTTTCATCCACCCATCCCTGCGTGCGGCTGCCGCAGAACACCTTTCCGATATCCATATAAGAAGAGATCACCTTGATCCCTTCCGGGTAGTCTCCCTCCGTGAAATTCTTCAGGGTCCTTGCCGATTCAAGGAAATGTTCCCAGGTATCGAAGTGTTTCTGGATCTCTTCGGGATCGTCCGTTTCGAATACCGCCTCCGCCATACTGCGGCGATAGGCGAACACGCCGGGCGTGACGTTGGTCGCCAGGGCATACAGATGCCCGTCGGGACCGGTGGCTGCTTCCACCGTATAGTCATACATATTGGCCGTGAGGTCTTTGTACTCGTCAAGCGGCTCCAGGAACTGCGCTCCCTCGTCGATATACTTCTTGAACGTCTCTGCCTCAAGCGCAACAACATCCGGCAGGTTTGTTCCCGTGCGCAGCGCGTTGTCCAGCCTCGTGAGCATGCTTTCAAGCGGAACGGTCTCGATCTCGATCTCATATCCGAGATTGCGCTCTTCCGTTGCGTAGTAGTCCCTGACCTGCTGTGCCATGTCGCGGTCAAAAACCCAATAAATAAGCTTGTCACCCCCGTTGTTGCAGCCCGCCATCACACCGGCCGCCGTTCCCAGCAAAGCCGCCGAAAGCGCAACCGCCATCACTCTTTTCCCCTTCATGCCTACATCTCTCCTTATAATATATTTTTTGCATGGGTAATCGATTAACCAAACGGGGAAATTAAAAACCGATTACTTGGGTAATCGATTACCTAACGCGCTATTACTATATCATAAAAATAATGTAATGTCAACAGTTTTAAAAAAATTTTTTTTTATTTTTTCGATCATGAAAACGGGCCGTGCATACGGCACAGCCCGTTCCTATCTTAATCCAGCCGATACACGCTCTCCCCCGGCACAAGCGTGAAATCAAGACGCTCCATTCCCTCTTTTATACCGCTTCCGTCAATGAGTCCGATCAGCAATTCCGCAGCCCGGTCCCCTATACACGAGGCGTCCTGACGGATCGTCGTCAGATGCGGCGAGACCATGCTTCCGATAGAAACGCCGTCAAAGCCTGTAACGGAGATGTTTTTGCCGACGTACAATCCTGCAGCCGCAAGATCGCGGTATGCTGCAATGGCCGTAAAATCATCGGGATACATGGCTGCGGTAAAAGACATGCCGCAATGAAGCAGCATCTGCGTGGCAATCCTGCCGTGATCGTTGCTGTAATAGCCCGCATGCAGCAGGCGTCCCTCCTCGAACGGAATACCGTGCTCCTCAAGGGCGGCGCGATATCCCGCGATCCGGTCACGCGTGATGGGGACGTCCTTCCCGGCAATGAACACGATTTCCCGATGGCCGTTACGAATGAGATACTCTGTCAGCTGCTTGCCCGCTTCAAAATTTTTGCTCTCAACGGAAGGCTTCTGCGGATAGGGCGATTCAAACCCCACAACGGGAATGTCGCAGGAAAACAGTTCCTGCACAGGCACCGATTCATAATCGCAGCACAAACAGAAAACACCGTCCAGGCGCAACGCGCGGCAGTGATCCAGAAGCTTTCCCTCCCACTGCTGCGCTTTTTCGGAAATAAGCAGGATCTCGTAACCGCTCTTCTCCATTTTCGCCCGGAAGCAATTCAGAATCTCTGCAAACAGCTCATGGCGAAGTCCGAGGCTCTCATCGACATATAACAGTACGCCGACCATATTGGAGCGCCGTTTGACCAGATTGCGCGCCGTGACATTCGGAACATACCCCATTCGCTGTGCCGCGGCAAGCACTTCCCGCCGCTTTTTCTCGCTGATATTCCCCACATTATTAAATACTTTACTCACCGTTGCCGACGAACAATTACACTCTTTGGCAATATCATAAATGGTTACCATACTCTGTTACCTCTTCTCAAACCGCAGGGAAAGCATTTCGAGTTCTCCCTGCAAAACCTGAAAGCGCAGTGCCTGCCGCGCACTCCGATCCTGCAAGGGCAGCACATATTCCTTCCAATTCGCCGAATCGACCTCCGTCCATGAACTGCCCGATGCGATCCGTCCTTTTCCCCGAAGCATGAGATAAACACACGTTGCATCGGACAGGTCAAAATATTTATAGACGATCTGCGTTCCCTGTTTCAACCCCGCCAGAAAGCGCTCATCCTTGTCATGTGTGATCATGGGAATGTCCTTAAAGCTTGCATTGCCCCCGTGCGGCATATGTCCGTCTGTCAGATTGCAGCAGATGACGGCAGGATACGTTCCTTCGCCCGCAAGAGGCGCGCCGTTGAGACCGCAGGAAGTGATTTCGACTTGGGGGATCCTTCCGTCCGGAAGAATTACGATAGGCTCGGCACACGCCTGACGGCTGTAATCGGAACCGTGCGTCTGACGATGATAGAATACATACCATCTGCCATTGATGCACTCAATGCTGCCATGCGTCGTTCCCGTATGATTGAGCCGGTCGTTCTCTCGTCTGCCGGCATATCCCACGTCGCCGTTGGATACAATGACCCCGCGATAGGTAAAATCCCTGTCCGGAAAGCGGCTGGTGGCATAGCAGAGTTCATGATTGTTGACGGAAGAATAAATGAAGTAATAAATATCGCCGATCTTCCGGATGGACGCGCCTTCATAAAATCCGTGCCCGTAGAATTTATGCCCTTCCACAAGACCTCTTTCCGCCATCTTGCTTTCAAAAGGCGTCCCTCGCGTATCGGCAGAAAAAATGCGCACGGGACCATCTTTGATCGTGAGCATATCATCGCAGAGCGTGCAGCAGACGGGGCCCATCACGCCGCCCGGCTCCGATACGATCTCTTCGACCGTCTTTCCAAACATCTGCGCCTGTACGGGAAGGTATTTTTCCCGCTCACCCGGCGGCAGTTCGTCATAGGGATACCATGTTCCGTAATAGAGCCGGGTCACGCCGCCGTCGTTGATGACAGCAGGATCAAAGGGAACAAATCTGTAGCAGAGCGAGCCATCCGCAAACCGCACGTGCCCGTAAAATTCATATTTCCCGTCCGGCGTATCACATACGGCAACGCTGACGGGACCGTGATAACCGCCTACCCCCTTATCGCCGCTCAAGCAATAATACAGATAATATCGCCCGTCATTTCCGCGCACGCAGTCGGGCGCATAAAGGTAGGGTCGCCCAGTGGCGACAGCCAGCGGGTCCTGCAACGCACTGTAATTGCTTCCCTTGCAGCTCCAATCGGACAGCTCATCGACCGGCGCCGACCAGATCTCGTAATCAAGCATGCAAAAAGTCTCTCCGCCCTCTTTATCATGTGAACCGAACAAATAGACCCGGTCGCCGAATACATGCGGCTCCCCGTCCGGAATATAAGTGTCAAGCGGTAAAAACGGATTAAAAACTTGCTTCTTCATAATACAAACCCCGATGGTTAATCGGTTTCCCATATTCATTATAACCCTTTTTTTCTGAACTGTCAATGAGTTCGAAGAATGAAATATTATTTAATATAAAATGATGATTCAAAAATAATGGCCTTCCTTTGACGGATGCGCTGATAGACGACTTGAAGAAGTATATGGACTGGCTCAGGCTCGCCGACAAGGAGTTTGAAAGTGTACAGCCACTTTATCCCTGATACGCAGGGCATCGCGGTGAACGCTTTGAACCGCCTGACAGAGGAAAAGGAATGGCCTTTGCGGTCATTCCCTTTTGCTGGATAGTAAAATTTTCTGGCATAACCCGAATTTTATACCAATTTTGGAAAATCTCGCCTAAATATTTTTGTAGAAAAGAAAAGACCACAATATCTTGTGGTCAAAGTGGTACTCCCGGCGAGAATACTTCGGGCTGCGCCCTCGTGCCGACTGCGTCGGGACGAATCGCCGCGCCTTGCGCGGCAGGTCCTCCCCTATTGAAATACTAAAGGCGCGCCCTTGCCTTTGCAAGGGTCGCGCCTTTGGTACTCCCGGCGGGAATCGAACCCACAACGGCCCATTATGAGTCGTTCCTTATCTTGAAAGCAGGTGCAAAAATTTTTTGCCCCTCATCATGACCATCGTAGCGCAGTTCTCGCGGTAGTCAACGGGAAAAATTATCGCTGAAAAACTCAATTATCCAAGCATCTGAAAGCCGGGTAGGTCAAATTGACCTGCTCGGCTTTTTTTGCATTTATAGCAGTTTTTCCGTTATTCATACGCAATAATTTTCGCCTGTTTCGTTGACTTCCGATGCACCCATTTTAATTGGATATGAGTTCATCTCGCCCAATGCTCCTGTCGCCCCTGCTGAAAGGCAAAAATAAAATTCGGAGATCTGTTTGACAAAAATCCATGAAAAGAACGCCCGCGGCATTAAAATAGCATTTCATACATGATCGATATACTTACGATAGGCAGAAGGCGTCGTGCCGAGCCGTTTCCTGTACATTCTGATCATCGCCTGTACCGAGCCGAAGCCGACCGCTTCGGCAACTTGCGCCACGCTCATTGAACCATCGGCAAGCAGCGCCCTGCTACGTTCAAACCGTACATCCGCAATGGCACGAGCAATGGTAATGCCCGTACAGCGGTGAAATTCTCGCGACAGATGAAATTTGGAGACCCCCACAGCACAGGCGACTCCATCGACGCCGATCCCACGCGCATAATTCTCATGAATAAATCTCTCCGCACGCTTGACATAGAAAGGCCCGCCCCGCATCCTTTGCTTTGCATGCGCCAGCACCTTCATCAGCAGCCCGTACAGAACCGCCGACATCTCGCACGGATCACGGTCGCGGGCGTGCTCCAAACGGAAAAGCGTTTCCAGAAAAGAGGTGAACGTATTGACGGGAAAATCCTCACAGACGACGCCGAACGCTTCAAGAAATTTTTGTCTGACGGAGAATACATCGGCGCCCGAAATATGCACAAAAAGAATGTGCCAATCATCGCAAGTCGGATAAAAGACGTGCCGTTCGCGGCAATCCACAAATGCAAGGCTTCCCGCCCGCAGATCGGCTTCCCCTGCCGGACAGGCGACATGCGCCGTCCCCTTCAGCGTCATGGAAAGAAGAACATTGTTCATGTCGCTTCTGTCAAGATAATAATTCCTGCCGATCTCCTCGTATCCGTTCAGCGTGGAATAGTAGAGCGCGGCGGTGTCTTCTGCCATATAGGGGATCTCAAACCGGTAGCTTCCGGGCTTAAAATCAAATCGACTTTTCATCCCATTCATTATAACAATATGTTCTTTTTTTGTCAATACAGGATATTCCAAAACAAAGAACCGCAAAGACCTGATAGACACTTTTATTTATAGAGTGATACTGTACGACGATAAAATGAAAGTGTTGTTCCACCTAAAAGGCGGGCAACAGGGCGAACTGCTCTTAAATCTGATTTTCCCCGATTATCCCGACGGACACGGCGACGACGGCGAGAACGCCCACGAAATGTCCGAAAATGAAAAAGAAACCGACAAATCGGTTTCTCTTTCATCGGGGTGTGCGTATACCCCTGTTATGGTGGACCTGCGCAGAATTGAACTGCGGTCTTACAAGGTTCGTCTGCGGACACTACACGCTTAGTCTGTGATCAGATCTCGCCCGCGGGCAGTCCACAGACAGCCTGCGCCTTGGGCATACTTCCCTGTTATCCTCTCAGGGGACGGAAGTGTTTCCCCCGAGTAGGTTCCCCACTCGATTGACGCCCTGTTCCCGACCGTGGGCAATCGGGGCAGGACGGGGCTTAAAACGTTAAGCCGCAAGCGCTACACGGCGCGCGGAAGCGCGACGCGCAACAGCCGATCTCTTTTTGGAATCAGCATTTAAAATTGTTCCGTTTTTCCGGAGCCGAGCCTCCGACGTGCGTCCGTCAAACTCCGCTTGCAATCGAATCCGAAACAGGCCCATGGAGTTTGTTTTATTATATTATACCCCAAAGCGCGTTTTGTCAAACAAAATGAAGGCGTTTTCACCCCTTTCGTGCCGACGACGCCAAAACGATGAACTTATCGGGCGAGCCGAAAAAATATTCCTCTTTGAACAGGGCGACCTTATCCATGACAAACGCACTGCCGCCCCCTGAGGCAAAACATGCCTCAACTCCCTCTTCGATCGATACGACCTCTCCGTCCCGTGCGCAGAAAACCAGAAATCCATTTCCCTCGCGGGTATACTTCTTCAATTGCGCGATCGCCTGCGCTTCGTTGAGTTTATCGCCCCCAAAAACGATCGCCTTTTCATCGATCATCCCGAGCACATCGTGACAAAGCCTCCACTCAAACCGATCGGGTTTCTTGCGCATCTCGTGCAGGACGCGCTCCCGCAAGTCCTTCCTGACAAATTGATCTGCAAAATATTCCTGCTGTTCCCTGGTCATATCATTCTCCTTGACCCTTCCGGCTTGCCAAAGAAGTCTCCCCTGAGCCGATGGCTCAGGGGCGGCTGTTTTGCCTCGCATTTTAATGTGATTGAGTAAAGATTTTAGTTGAGCGTCACATCCTTGAGGCTTTCGTACTTCTCCATGGCGGCGCGTCTGATCTCCTCGAAGTTCAGGCGGCGCGAAAACGCCTCGTCCGTCAGCTTTTTTGCCGTGAAGATGACGTCCGTCGAATAGCGCAGGTTCTTGATGTCCGTCAAAAAGTGTCCGCTCTGGCGGGTGCCGAGAAAATCGCCGCTGCCGCGCAGCTGCAGATCCTTTTCCGCGAGCGCAAAGCCGTCCGACGTGCTCTTGAAAATGCCGAGCCGCTCGCGCGCCGCGTCGCTGTCCGAGCCGATCATCAAAAAACACCAGCTCTTCTCGCTCCCGCGCCCAACTCTGCCGCGCAGCTGGTGCAGCTGCGAAAGCCCGAAGCGCTCGGCATTCATGATGACCATGATGGTCGCGTTGGGCACGTCCACGCCGACCTCGATGACGGTGGTCGAGACGAGGCAGTCATATTCATGATTTTTGAACGCCGTCATGACGGCGCTCTTTTCCTTATCCTTCATTCTGCCGTGCAGCAGCCCGAAGCGTACGTCGGGAAGCCGCCCCTTCAGTTCCTCCCACAGTTCGGTGACGGAGGTCACTTCCCCCTCGTCATCGTCGATCTTGGCGCACACGAAGTACGCCTGCCGCCCCTTTTTGCACTCCCCGCGCACATAGCCGAGCATATCCTCGTACTTGTAGGCGGGAACGATGGCGGTCGTAATGGGCTGCCGCGCGAGCGGCTTATCGGGGATAGTGGTCACGTCCAGATCGCCGTAAAAGACGAGCGAGAGCGTGCGCGGAATGGGCGTTGCCGACATGACGAGCATATCGGGCGACTCCCCCTTTTCGCCGAGCTTGTTGCGCTGGGCGACGCCGAAGCGGTGCTGCTCGTCGCAGACGCAGAAGGCGAGGTTCTTGAAATGCACGTCCCCCTGCAGGACGGCGTGCGTGCCGCATAAAACGTCAATCTCCCCCGCGGCAAGCGCTGCCTTTAATTCCCGCTTCTCCTTTGCCGTGCTGCCGCCCGCAAGATAGCCGACGCGGTACTCGGGGAAGGTGCGCTGCAGGAGCGCATAGTTCTGCGCAGCGAGCACTTCGGTCGGCGAGAGGTAGACCGCCTGAAAGCCGCTTTTCAGCGCCATAAAGATGCCCGTCAATGCAACTGCCGTCTTGCCGCTGCCGACGTCCCCCTGTAAGAGGCGATTCATGCGCACGGGGCCGGTGACATTATCGTAGATCGCGCGCACAGCCGCCTGCTGCCCCGCCGTGAACGGGAAGGGAAAGCGCTTTTCAAAGTCGGCGACCTCCCGCTCGGTGACGGTGTACTTGTTGACGCGCGCCTCCTGCCGGTCCCCCTTGATGAGCTTGAACGCCGAGAGCAGCGTAAAGTACTCCTCCAGGGCGATGCGCTCCGCTGCCTCGCGCATCTCCTGCTGCGCCTTGGGGGCGTGAATGGCGCGGTATGCCGCATCCAGGGGCGCAAGCGCGTACTTCTGCCGCAGTTCGTAGGGAATGACGGAGACGATTTTTTCGACGGCGAGTGCCGAGGAAACGGCGTCGCGGACGATGCGCTGCGTCAGCCCGCCCTTTAGGGGATAGACGGGGACAAGTCCCTTGAGCCGCACATTCTTTTCCATCGGCTCGAATGTCGGGTTGACGAGGCTGATCTGCCCGTAGCGGTTCTGCACCCTGCCGTAGAAGAGGTACTCGCCCGGCTTTAAGCGCTGCGCGAGGTAGGGCATGTGAAACCATACCGCCGAGAAGGTGACGCCGTCCTGCTCCAGCCAGGCGCGGACGGTCTTGTTGCGCGAATGCAGCTTGGGGGGCTCGACGGAGACGATGCGGCAGGCAATGAGCGCCATGTCGTTGTGATAGACCGACGTGATCTTTGTGCGGTCAGTCATGTCGAGATAGGCGCGCGGAAAGTAGCGCACGAGCTGTGCGCTGTCCGTGATGCCGAGCTTTTCCAGTTGTTCGGCGCGCTTTTCGGTGACGCCTTTGAGTCTGATAGGTTCCATTTTGATGAAACGGCGGCGCGGGCAAGTGAACGCCCGCGCCGCCAATCTTTTTATTCCAATGAGAGCATATAGTAATAAACGGGCTGTCCGCCGTAGTGGAAGTCAACGTCACAGTCGGGGAATGCCTCCTGCACCTTTTCGGAGAGTGCGGATGCATCCGATTCGTCGACGCCTTCGCCGTAGTACAGCGTGATGACCTCGTGAGAGTCGTCTTTGAGTTTATCAAGGAGCTTGAGCACCGTTTCGTCGATCTCGTGCCCCTTGGCAAGGATCTTCTTGTCGTCCAGTCCGATGATGTCTCCTTCCTTGATGGAGAAGCCGTTGACGTTGGTCGTGCGCACCGCGTGCGTGACCTGACCGCACTTGACGTTGTCGATCGCGTGGATCATGTTGGTCTTGTTCTCTTCGACGGGTGCTTCCGGATTGAACGCGAGCGCCGCCGCAAAGCCCTGCGGGACGTTCTTGGTGGGAATGACATGGATCGTGCGGTTGTCGACGAGCGCCTTTGCCTGCTCCGCCGCGAGCACGATATTTTTGTTGTTGGGGAATACGAACACGTTGTCCGCGTTGATCTTCTGAACTGCCGTCGCAATGTCGGACGCGGAGGGGTTCATCGTCTGACCGCCTTCTATGACGCGGTCGACAAACAGGTCTTTGAAGATATCGGAGATGCCCTCGCCTGCGCAGATCGCAAGCATGCCCTGCTCCTTCTTCTCCGCCTCGCGCTTTGCCTTTAAGGCGCGGTTCTGTTCGAGCATGTTTTCGATCTTGGGACGATCGAGCTCGCCCAGTTCCAGCGCGTAGGTGAGCGCGACGCCGGGGCTGTTGGTGTGCACGTGCACCTTGACCATCTCCAGATCGCCGATGCAGATGACGCTGTCGCCGATACCCATCAGGTTCTCGCGCAGCTTGTCGATATCGGCAAGGGTGGTGCTCTTTTTCAGGTTAATGATGAAGAACTCGGTGCAATAGGCAAACTGGATCTCGCCCAGGTCCATATTGATGATATCTGAGTTATCGCCGAAGTCCGCCTCGCTGCCCGCGTTGCTCGAAGCCTCGGTCTGCACTTCGGAGACGATCTCCTCGCCCATGATCGCAGAGAGAAAGCCGCGCATGATGGTCATAAGTCCCACGCCGCCCGAGTCCACGACGCCCGCCTTTTTTAAAACGGGCAGAAGTTCGGGGGTCTGCGCGAGCGCCCTGTCCCCTTCCTCGATGACGGCGGGAAGGAAGGTCTCAAAGTCCTTGTACTTGCCCGCGATCTTGACGGCGTACTCACTCATCATGCGAACGACGGTGAGGATGGTGCCCTCCTTGGGGATGGAGACGGCGCTGTATGCGACCTTGGTGCCCGCCTCCAATGCCTTGGCGAACGTCTTGGTGTCCACTTCGGGCTTGCTGTCGTGCAGGACGGAACAGATCCCGCGGAAGATCTGCGAGAGGATGACGCCCGAATTGCCGCGCGCACCGCGCAGAGCGCCCTTGGAGACGTGATCGCACACGTCGGGGAAGCTGTTGGAGGCAGTGGAGAGTTCCTTGACCGCCGACTGCATCGTGAGCGACATGTTGGTGCCGGTATCGCCGTCGGGCACGGGGAAGACGTTGAGCGAGTCCACCTTTGCCCGATTATTTTCCAGCATCTTCGCGCCGACAAGGACCATCTTACGGAATGTGGCGCAATTGATCGTTTTTTGCATGAAACCTGATTCTCCCGAATATTGAAGTCGCTGGGAAGCCTCGCCTTATAATTTCAGGCCGGCTACATTGACGTTGACAGTGTCCACGATCATACCCGTGAAGTTTTCCACCTTGTACTTGATGGCCTCCTTCAGGGATTCGGCGACTGCCTCGATGGAGACGCCGTACTTGATGAGGACGGAGATGTCAATGAAAATGCGGTTCCCGGACGTGACGACTTTCACGCCCTTGCCTCCCGCGTCTTTTTTGAACAGTTCGGCGAACGTATCCGTAAAATGGCGCGACGCAGTATCTACAATGCCGTAGCTCTCCAGCGCAGCCTGCGCCGCGACCTTTGCGATGGCAAGGTCCGAGATGGAAATTTTACCGTATGCGTTGCTCGTGCTTACAGACATAAATGATTGCTCCCAAACGTTCTCCCACCTATTCTACCCCATCGCGCTTCAATTTGCAAGCATTCTTGGGAAATTTTTCGATATTTGCAAAAAAAATTGCCTTTTTCGACCTCAATTTCATTGCTTTTTTTCGGAAGAAATGCTATCATTGATTTGTTCGGCGCGCGGGGAATGCCCCGTGCGTTTTGACAGCAGAGAAAATTTCGCCCCTCGGGAGGATGATAGTATGTCGAGAGTTTGCAGTATTTGCGGCAAGGGTCAGACGGCCGGTAACAACGTGAGCCACTCCAATCGCAAGACCAAGCGTGCGTTCAAGGCCAACGTCCAGAAGGTCTCCTTCGTCAAAGACGGAAAGGTCGAGACCGATTACGTCTGCACGCGCTGCCTGAAGAGCGACAAAGTCGAGCGCGTTTAAGTTTTATTGACAAAAAAAGGACTGCTGCGGCAGTCCTTTTTTGCGTGCCTTGCTTCCTGCCGCCGTCCACTATCCGCACACTTCTTCAAAGACGCGCAAAAAATTTCCCGCGGCGATCTTCTCCGCGACGCGTCCGCCGAACTCGTCGGCAAACAGCTCCAACAGCGCGGGCATATGCGAAGGATCTGGCATAAAACTGTTTGGCGGAATGCCGTCAAAGTCGGAGCCAAGCGCCAATATATCTTCGCCCGCAACGGATAAAATATGCCGCGCGTGCGAAAAAAGCGCCCGCCGCTGCCCTTCTGCGTTTTTGTCGTCCGACAAAAAGTCCATGCAGAAGTTCAGCCCGATCACGCCGCCGCAGCCCGCAACTGCTTTGAGCTGCGCGTCCGTCAGATTGCGTGCCCAATCGTGCACGGCAGCCGCGTTGGAGTGCGAGGCGACAAAGGGACGCCCGTACGCCGCTACCTCAAAAAAGAGCTTGTCGCTCGCGTGCGAGACGTCGACGAGCATCCCGCGCGCGAACATGTGCTCTACCGCCTGCCGCCCGAATGCAGTCAGCCCGCGCGTTTCTTCCCGCACGGAGGGCAGTACCCTGCCCGCGCACAGCCCCGCGTAATCGGGGAAATTGGGATACCCCGCCGCCGTGGGCGTGTTCCACACCAGCCCCGCCATCCGCACGCCGCGCGCATACAGCCCGTCCAGTTCTTCAAGCGTTTCAAACGTGCCGCCCTCGGCAGTCAGGAGCGCGTTGACGGCGTCCTCTTCGATCTCGCACGCGCGCGTCACCTTATGATATCCCGCACGCATGCAGAGCGCATCAAACTCGTCCGCAAGGGCGCAAAAGCGCGGATAGCCGCCCGTTCCGACAAACGCGGCGAAGCATTGCAGCAGGCACCCGCCCGCAATCAGATTTTCCCTTGTAACTTGCGCGACGCCCTCCGTTGTGAGGGCGTCGCAGTGCATATCGCAGTATCTCATTTTCGTTTGGTGAAAAGCCGCAGGACAAGGCGCAGCGGCAGCGGCGCCCTCCAACATACGATGACGTTCACGATGCCTCCTCATTGACGAATACGAGCACCGTCCCCTGCACCCGAAAGCGCGCGACGTCCGCCGTCACGACGTTAGAGATGCCCAGCGTCGCGCCGTAGACAAAGCGCGCGGGCAAGGGATAGTAGAACCCGCTACTCTCCAGTATATGCACCTCGCCGCCGAATGGTGTGACAGACACCGTCTTGCCCTTTGCGCCGTCAAGGACAAATTCGCCCGTCGCCGCGTAGATGCGCGCATGGTTGGTGACCATGACCGCCCGCGCGCGCCGCTGCGCCGCCTGATACAAAAGGTGCAGATTGCCGACAAAATGATCCTCCCGCTTTCCGCCGCCGCCGTAGATGACGATCTCCGCTGCGCCCGCATCGAGCGCGCGACGAAGCGCCAGTTCGCCGTCGGTGTAGTCCTTTTCCGTCGGATAGACCTCCGCGGGGGGCGGATCGGGAACATAGGCGAGGGAGTCGAAGTCGCCAAGATTGACGTCGATCTTCACCCTGCCCTTTGCCCAGTCATACGCGCCGTCGCAGCAGTAGACAACGGCGCCGCTATCATCGATCGCGCCGCGGTATGGCTCGCCGTTGAGAAGGATGAGCGCTCTCATTCGCCGTGAAGGCGGCGGATGGTCGCCTGCATGTCCGCCGCGCGGAAGACCGTGCTGCCCGCGACGATGACGTTCGCACCCGCCGAGATGACGTCGCGGACGTTCTCCTCGGTGATGCCGCCGTCCACCTCGATATCCAGATCGGGTCTTCCGTTGCGCACGCAGAAGTCGCGCAGGGCTTCGATCTTCTGCAGCGTGGAGGGAATGAACTTCTGCCCGCCCCAGCCGGGGTGCACGCTCATCAGAAGCAGCATGTCCGCAACTTCCACGCAGTCAAAGAGGTGCCCTACAGGCGTGTTGGGGTTGATGACCGCGCTCGCCCGCATGCCGTAGTTCTTGATGATGCGCAGCGTCTGGAGTGTGAATTCGCGGCACTCCTCGACGTGAACGGTGACGATATTCGCCCCCGCGCGTGCAAAACTTTCCAGCCGCGTATCGGGATGCAGCACCATGAGGTGACAGTCGAGCGGCAGCGTCGTATAGGGACGGATGTGCTCGATCATCTGATTGCCGAACGTGATCGTGGGCACGAAGTTACCGTCCATGACGTCGCAATGGATATAATCCGCGCCGCAGTTCTCCAGCCTTTTCACCGTCTCGCCCATGCGCGCGAAGTCGCCCGCAAGGATGGACGGCGCTACTTTCACTTGTAACATAATTTCCTCTTATCTCAACGCCCGAAGGCGTTTATTTTCCCCCATTTTGTTGCCGTAATGATCGCGGCATGGTTGTTTCTCAGATCACTCTTCATTGCCCGAAGGCGCGTCATTTTCTTCCAGATAACTCGCTCTTAATTGTCCACACGCTCCCCCTCGTCGCCGCAAACTCCGTCCCGAAGCACTTTGGCTTCCGCCAAAGCGCAACTTCGCTCCGTTGCGGCTCCTCTTTCCAAAAATCTTCGCTGCGCAAATATTTTCGGGAGCCCTATGACATCGGCGGCGCGTCATTTTCTTCCAGATAACTCGCTCTTAATTGTCCGCACGCTCCGCCGATGTCGGAGCCCATGCTGCGGCGAAGGGTCGCGGAGATGCCGCGGTCGGTGAGCGCTTTTAAAAACTTCTGCGCCTCCTGCTCGCGCGCGGCAATGAGCGTGCGCTCCTTGACCTCGTTCAGGCGGATGAGATTGACGTGGCAGGGTCTGCCGCGCAGGAGTTTTGCAAGGGCAATGGCGTGCGCCTCGTCCGCATTCTCGCCTGCGATCAGGCTGTATTCAAAGATATACCGCCTGCCCGTCCTGTCAAAATAGTGCGCACAAGCGTCCAGAATGTCCGCGATCTTGTAGGCGTTGGCGACGGGCATGGTGCGGGCGCGCTCCTCGTCCGTGACGGCGTGCAGCGAGACGGTCAGATTGAGCGGGATGCCCTCGCCTGCAAACTGCATCATCTTGGGGACGATGCCGCACGTCGAGAGGCTGATATTGCGCGCGCTGATGCCGATGCCCTGCGCGTCCGTCACGCGGCGCAGGAAGCGCACGACGTTCTCGTAATTGTCAAAAGGTTCGCCGCTGCCCATCAAAACGAGGTTGGTGACTGCCCGCTCCTTAAGCGTGCCGCCCTCCGTGCGGTTGACGACGAGCACCTGCGAGAGGATCTCCCCCGCCGTCAGATTGCGCACCAGTCCGTTCAGGGTAGACGCACAGAACTTGCAGCCCATGCGGCAGCCCACCTGCGTGGAGATGCACTGCGTGTTGCCGTACTTGTACTTCATGAGCACGCCTTCGATGACGTTGCCGTCCGCGAGCGCGAAGAGGTACTTCTTTGTGCCGTCCTTTGCCTCCAGCGTGCGCAGAATGCGCACGGGCTCATCCTCGAACCGCTCCAGGAAAAAGGCGCGCAGCGCGGGCGAAACGGGCAGCTCGGAGATTCTTTTCCCCTGCATCAGCCCGAGGTACACCTGACCCGCGCGGAAGGACTTCTCCCCCGCCTCTTTTACAAGCGCGGCGATCTCCTCAGGGGACTTGTCTTGCAGGATCTCTTTCATAGCTTCCTCATTTTGGCGATATAAAATCCCGCGCCGTAGGCGGTATCGGGCAGAAATTGCAGACCGCACGCCGTCCTCTCGTGCGCGAGCGGGCTTTGCGCCTCGCAGCATACGAATTCGGGATGCGCCGCAAGAAAGGGCGCGACGATGCCGTCGTTCTCCTCGGAGAAGAGCGAGCAGGTCGAATAGTACAGGTGCCCGCCGCGCTTTACATACCGCGCACAGTTCTCTAAAATGGCGCACTGGGTCGGGGCGAGCCCCTTAACGCTCTCCGCCGTCTTACCAAGAGGCAGGTCGGGATTCTCCGTGACCGTGCCGAAGCCCGAACAGGGTACGTCGCACAGCACGCCGTCAAAGGCATTTTCCCATGCAGGGCGAAACAGGGTGCTGTCTGCCTGCACGGCAGTCACGTTATTTGTCCCCATGCGCGCGGCATAGCTCTCAATGAGCGAGACGCGGTGCGCATGCAGTTCGCTTGCAGTGACGTGCGCACACTTGCCCGCAAGCAATACGGACTTGCCGCCCGGCGCGGCGCACGCATCGAGCATATGTTCGCACGGCTCCACGACGCCGCAGATCGCAATGCTGCCCACCGACTGAAAGGTGTAGTCGCCGACGAGAAAGTTTTCGTCGCGGGCGAACCGCTCGAAGATATATACGTTTTCAAAGGGGGTCGCGATATGCGGCCTGTCAAGGTATTTTTCTGCGCCGCGCACGAAACGCACCGTGACGCCGCAGCTCTTCGCCCTGACGATCGCCTCCGTCCGCGCGCCCCAGTCACTGCGGATCTTCTCTATGGCAAATAAGGGATAGGGCGTCGTGAGTGCAAGTCCTTCGTCCCCTGCAGGAATGACAACTTTCTTCTCATCGAAGGCGCGCAGCGCCGCGTTGACAAAGCCCGCCGCCCCGCCCTTGCCGAGCTTTTTGAGGAGCGTCACCGCCGTATCGGTGACCATGTACCTGGGTTTTTCAAGAAAGATGAGCCAGTAGAGCGCAATTTTTAGGACAATCCTGACGGCGCTCTTGGGGCTCTTTTGTGCGATCGTGGCGATGCAGGCGGTGAGATACCCGTCATGCTCCAGCACGCCGTACACCGTGCGGACGGTGCGCGCGCGGTGCAGTTCCTCGATGGGCGTATCCGCAAGGGCAAGCTTTAAGTGCGCGCCCGCGCCGTACACCTTGGAGAGCACCTGATAGGGATCATAGAACGGGTTTGTCAAAACAGTCCCCCTCCTGGAGTTTGCCGCCGCTCGCAAATGCGATATCCGCCATGCGTTTGCCGCCTGCGGGCTGGACCTCGGAAAGGCGCACCGCGCCCTCCTTGCAGGCGACGACCAGTCCGCGCTTGGGCGAACACATAACGACCGTGCCCGGTTTTTGTCCCCCGTCATAGGCGACTTCATGCGCCTGATAGCAATTGAGCGTCCAGTCCCCCACGGCGCAATAAGCGAGCGGCGCGGGCGAGAGCGAGCGGATGAGCGCGCTCACCTCCCCGGCGGGGCGGTCAAAGTCGACCATCGTACGGCGCACCTTGCGGCAAATCGTCCCCTCGCCCTGCTTCTCGAGGACAACTTCTCCCCTTTCGATGCGCGCAAGCGCCGAACAGATGAGCTCCGCGCCGACATGGGAGAGCTTTTCCGTGAGCGAGCCGCAGGTAGCGTCCGCCGCGATGGGGAGGGCGGCTCGCAGGAACATGTCCCCTGTGTCCAGCCCGACGTCCGTCCTCATGATCGTGACGCCCGTCTCCTTCTCCCCCGCCGCAATCGCCGCCGCAATGGGCGCCGCGCCGCGGTACTTGGGAAGCAGGCTCGCATGGACGTTCCAGACGCCCATGGGAAAGAGATCGAGCGTCTCCTGCGATAAGATCTGCCCGTATGCGCAGGTGACCATGAGATCAGCGCCCACCTCTTTGAGGGGAGCAAGTTCCTCGCGCAGTTTTACGGGCTGCAAAACGGGGATGCCGCGCGCCAGCGCCGCCCGCTTGACGGGCGAGGGCGTTAAGACGCGCTTTCTGCCCTGCGGCTTATCGGGTTGGGTGAGCACGGCGGCGACGCCGAAGCTCTCCGCGATGCTTTCAAATGCGGGGACGGCAAAGTCGGGCGTGCCCGCAAAGACGATTTTCATGATCTGTTCCTCCCGTTGCAAACAAATCGGCTGCCGGCTGCGGCCGCCTTTCAGTCATCGTCCCTCACGCCGGTTGCCTTGTCGGTATAGATAATGCCGTCCAGGTGGTCAAGTTCATGACAGACCGCACGGGCAAAGAAGCCGCGTGCGACGAGTGAACAACGGTTGCCGTTGCGATCGGAAAAGACGACTTTGACCTTGTCCGGACGGACAACATAGCCCACCTTGCCGCGCACCGAAAGGCAGCCTTCGGGGCCGTACTGCTCCCCCTTTTGCGAGACGAGGACGGGATTGACCATCTCAAAGAAGCCCTCATCGACGTCCACCACCACGGCGCGCACGGAAACATTCACCTGCGGCGCGGCAAGTCCCGCGCCCTCGGCGTTGCGAAGCGTTTCCTTCATGTCGTCAAGAAGCGTCCAAAGCTCCTTGTCAAATTGCTTGACCGGCGTGCACTTTTCCCGCAGGACGGGAGCGCCGATCTGTACGATCTCTCTGATCATAGGTATCTCCTGATTGCAAATTGAAATTGAAAACGAAAATTATAACCCGACAGCATGTTGCGTGCGCAAGCCCGACAAAGGATTGCGGGATGAATGGTTCCACCCCTTGGAGCGCAGTCGCCCGCAAGACAAGGAGGGCGCGCAAACGCCGAAGGGCGCGTACGAAATCGTACGAAACCGAGGCGTGCGTAAGCCCGACACCGTATTGCGGGATGAATGGTTCCACCCCTTGGAGCGCAGTCGCCCGCAAGACAAGGAGGGCGCGCAAACGCCGAAGGGCGCGTACGAAATCGTACGAAACCGAGGCGTGCGTAAGCCCGACACCGTATTGCGGGATGAATGCGCTCCAAAAATGCGCTTCAAGAAAGATTGGAGGGATTCTCTTCTACATACACCAGCACATCCCGCCGCGTGACGGAAGCCGCCGCGTCGTAGATCTCTTCGAGCAGGGCATCCGAGGAAAGGCGCATGAGCACCTGATAGCGGTGCTTGCCCTGGATGCGGCGGATGGGCGCGTGCATGCGGTTGAAGAAGAGGAAGTCCTCACTGTGCGTCACATACAGCCGCTGCAGCTTTTCGTAGACTTCGCGCAGGGCTTCGAGCGCAAGTTTCTCTTCCGTGCCCGTGACCATGACGCGCACGATCTTGGCAAATGGCGGGAACATGAGCGCCGCGCGCATGTTGATCTCGTGATGATAGAACCCCTCGTAGTCGTACGCCGCCGCATAGCGCAGGATGGCGTTGTCGGGGTCGTACGTCTGCAAGATGACGTCCCCCTTCTCTCTCCCGCGTCCGCTCCTGCCCGCGACCTGCGTCACGAGCTGAAAGGTGCGTTCGTTGCTGCGATAGTCGGGAAAGTGCAGGCTCATGTCCGCATCGAGGATGCCCACGAGCGTCACAAGCGGAAAGTCATGCCCCTTGGCGACCATCTGCGTGCCGACGAGGATGTCCGCTTTTCGCTGGGCAAACTGCTTTAAGATGCGGAAATGCCCTTCCTTCCCGCTCGTCGTATCGTTGTCCATGCGCAGGATGCGCGCCTCGGGATAGAGCGATTGCAGATCGCGCACGACGCGCTGCGTGCCCGTCCCCGCATAGTAGATATGGTGACCGCCGCAGACGGGGCAGGCGGTGAGCATTTTATATTTTGTGCCGCAGTAGTGGCATTTGAGGCAGTCCTCTTCGCTGTGATAGGTGAGCGAGACGTCGCAGTGCTCGCACTTGGCGACATACCCGCAGTCGCGGCATAAAACGGTCTGCGAATAGCCGCGGCGGTTGAGAAACAGGATCGCCTGCTGCCCCTCTGCAAGGCAGGAGGAAAGCCGATCGCGCAGCGCCGCCGAAAAGGGCGAGGCATTCCCGCGCTTGACTTCCCGGCGCATGTCCACAATGTTGACGTCGGGCAGCGGGCGGGCGTTGATGCGATCGGGCATTCTGACGAGCTCAAATTCGCCGTCCAGTGCGCGCTTGTACGTCTCGACGGAGGGCGTCGCACTGCCCAGGACCAGCTTGCAGCCGTTGTACTTCGCGCGTTGAAGCGCGATATCGAAGGTATTGTAGCGGGGCGCGCTCTCCGAGGAGTAGCTGCCGTCGTGCTCTTCGTCCAGCACGATGACGCCCACGTTCTCGACGGGCACAAAGACCGCCGAGCGCGCGCCGATCGCAATGCGGGCGCTGCCCTCCCGAAGGCGCTGCCACTCGTCGAAACGCTCCCCCGCAGAGAGCCCGCTGTGCATGATGGCGGCAAGACTGCCAAACCGTGCGCGCAGCTGCGAGAGCATCTGCGGCGTTAAGGAAATTTCGGGCACCAAAAAGATCGCCGTCTGTCCGCGCTCCAGCGCGCGGGCGATGAGGGTGAGATAGACTTCCGTCTTGCCGCTGCCCGTCACGCCGTGCAATAAAACGACCGACTTGCCCGTTTGCTCCACCGTCTCCACGGCGCGCATCTGCGCAGGGGTGAGCGTGCGCGGCACGTTCTCGCCCGCGACCTCCTTATACGGATCGCGCAAAACGCGCCGCTTTTCGAGCGCGACGCCTCCCTTTTTGACGAGCGCGTTGACGGCGGCGCCGAACTGCTTTCTCAGTTCCGCTGCGTCCGCCTCGCCGTGCTCGCGCAGATAGGCAAGGCACGCCGCCTGCTGCGGTGCGTTTTTTGTGGGAACGTCCGCCAAAAAGAGCGCATAGGTGCGGTAGGTCTCGGCGACCTTGCCCGTGCGCATTTCGGCGGGCAGAAAGAGGCGCAGCGCGAGCGCCATGGGGACGCGGTAGCGCGCCGCAATGCCCTTGGCGAGCGCAAGGCACTCTTTATTGATCGCGGGCTTTGCGTCCTCGACGCGCAGGATGCGCTTGAGTTTCTCGGCGGGATAGTCGCTGCGCTCCTTTTCGCGTATGACAAAACCCGTCGCGACGCTCGCCCCGAAGGGCACGGCGACGCGGGTACCGGGCGCGACGGGACCGTCGCTGACATACTCAAAAACTTTGTCGACCTCGCTGTGCGCGATATCGACGATCACCTCGCAGATCATACTTCCCCGATGCAAAAGAAGCCCCTTGCGGGGCATTCCTGGTCATTTTTCCTGCTCGCCTCAGTCGCGGGCAATGGTCACCTTGCCGTTCATGATCTCCTGGCAGGCGAGGACGATCTCCTTCTGCTTGCCGGGAAGTTCCGTCACGCCCGTCGCCTGCATCTGCTCGATGATCTGGCGCGTGCGCTTTGCCACGACCACGCACAGCTCATAGCGGCTGGCGGGATCCTCGGGCGTGCCCAGTTTACGGATGAGGGCGTCCATCGAAGGTTCATTGATCATACTGTCTTCTCCTTTTCCTTGCGGATGATTTGCAAAATTTCATTCTTGGTGCGCTGCAGGTCGTCATTGACGACGACGTAATCGTAGAGCGGCGCCTGTTCCAATTCGTACCTGACGCGGCGAAGGCGCGCGGCGCGCTCCTCCTCCGATTCCGATCCTCTGCCCGCGAGGCGCGCTTCCAAGGCCTCCTGCGAGGGCGGCGTCACCATGATGAGCGTCGTCTGCCTGGGCATGAGCCGCTTGGCGTTGAGCGCGCCCACGACGTCGATCTCCAAGATGACCGAATGCGTTCTGAGCTGGCGCTCGACAAAGGAACGCGGCGTGCCGTAGTAGTTCCCGAAGTGCTCATCGTACTCCAGAAAGTCGTTCTCGGCAATGCGCGCACGGAATTCCTGCTGCGTGATAAAGTAATAGCTGACGCCCTCTGTTTCCCCCTCGCGCGGCGCGCGGGTCGTGCAGGAGACGGATTTGACGAGGCTCTTATCCTCCTGAAGAAGCAGATCGACGAGCGTCCCCTTCCCCACGCCGGACGGCCCCGAAATGACGATCAGGACATTTCTCATGCGTTACTCCAAATTCTGTATCTGTTCGCGGACCTTTTCGATCTCGTTCTTCATCTGCAGGGCGTTTGCCGTGATCTCCTTGTCGGAGGATTTGCTGCAGATCGTATTGCACTCGCGGTTGAACTCCTGGACAAGGAAATCCAGTTTCCTGCCCACCTGCGCGAGCGCGCAGATCTCGCGGAATGCCTTGATATGCGAGCGGAGACGGGTGAGTTCCTCATCGATGCTGCACTTGTCGGCAAAGACGGCGGCTTCCGTTAAAATACGCGCCTCGTCCACCTTGCCCGCAAGGTACTCTTCGATGCGCTCGGTGAGCTTTTTGCGGTACTCCTCCGCGACGTGCGGCGCGCGGGCCGCGATCGCCTCGGTCAGGCGTTCAATGACCTGCATGCGCGAGAGCAGGTCTCCCTTCAGGCGCTCCCCCTCCTTTTCCCGCATCGCGGAGAGCGAGGAGAACGCCTCGTGCAAAGCCCGCTCTAAGAGCTTCTCGAGCACTTCGTCCGCGGCGGACGACTCCTCGGTGCGCACGACGTCGGGAAGGCGCAGATAAAAGGAGAGCGTCGTATCGTCCGCAACGCCGGGAAGCGCCGCTTTGAGCTGCATAGCTGCTTGCTGATAGGCGCGCGCGACGGAGAGGTCGACATAGTAGGACTTTTCCTTCTCGCGCTTATCGGTATAGCTGATGAAGATATCGACGTGCCCGCGGGAGATGTGCTCCCTGGCGATGGCGCGGATGCGCTCCTCCTGTGCAAGGAAGATGCGCGGGCTCTTGATCGCAAGATCGAGATAGCGGTTATTGACGGACTTGACCTCTGCCGTCAGCTCCACGCCTTCCTCTGCGCAAACGCCCTTCCCGTATCCCGTCATGCTGAACAAAGCACGCCACCTCCGAACCGTATATTCGATACCTGATCATTATACCACGCGGCGGCACATATTTCAAGCACTTTTTGAGATTTTTTCATGCAAGAACGCCATTGCACGAAAAAACCGCCCCGCAAGGCGGTCTTTTCGCTCAGTTCTCTTGAAGCATGGCGAGGAACTCCTCCTCTCCGATGATGCGGATGCCCAGTTGCTGCGCCTTTTTGAGCTTACTGCCCGCATTTTCGCCCGCGATGACGAGCGTCGTCTTTTGCGTGACGGAGCTCTGCGCCGTCCCGCCAAGCGCTTCGATACGCTTTTGCGCCTCGGGACGGGACATCGAGGAGAGTCCGCCCGTCAACACGACGTTCTCGCCCGCAAAGACGCCCTCCGCCGCCCTCTTTTGCACGGTGGGCGAAACGCCCGCCGCCCTGAGCCGCGCAAGTTCCTCCCTGTTCTCCTCGTCGGCAAAGTAGCGCAGGATGGCGTTCGCCGTGACGTCGCCGATATTTTCCAGCGCGACAAGTTCGTCAAAAGTGAGCGCCGCGACCGCCTCCACGCTGCCGAACGCCGCAAGATCGCGTGCCGCGACCCTGCCGATGCCCTCGATGCCGATGGCGTACAAGAAGCGCTCCAGCGGCATCGTCTTGCTCGCCGCGATCGCCTGCAGGAGGTTGCCCGTCTTGCGCTCCTTGAAGCCCTCAAGCCCCGCAAAGCTCTCCGCGGTGAGCGCGTACAGGTCGGAGAAGCGGCGCACGCCCCGCTTTTCGTAGAGCATGGTCAGGGTCGCTTCGGACATGCCCTCCACGTCCGCCGCGTTCTTGGAGCAGTAGTGCGTGAGTTTTTGGATAATGCGGGGCGGGCATGCCCTGTTCGTACAGAAGAGGTTTGCCCCCACCTCGAGCGTGGGCGCGCCGCACGCGGGACAGACGGCGGGCTTTGTGACGGGCACGCTGCCCTCGGCATGGGAGATTGCGCCCAAAATTTCGGGAATGACCTCGTTGGAGCGGCGCACTAAGACGCGCGAGCCGACTTTGACGTCCTTGCGCGTTAAGTCGCCGTAGTTGTTGAGGGTGGCGCGGCGGACGGTCGCGCCCGCAAGTTCGACGGGCGTGATGCGCGCGAGCGGCGTAAGCTTGCCCGTTCTGCCCACCTGCCACAGCACTTCCTCGACGGTCGCCTCCGCCTCCTCCGCTTCAAACTTGTAGGCGATCGCCCAGCGGGGAAATTTATCGGTATAGCCCATCCTGCGGCGGATGCTCTCCTCGTTGGTCTTGACGACCGCGCCGTCCGTCAAAATATCCAGTTTCTTGCGCTCGACTTCGATCTCGTCGATGGCGCTTTGCACCTCCTCCGCCGTTTTGCACACGCGGAGGTAGGGAAAGGTCTCAAAGCCCCACTTTTTCAGCGTCTCGTACGCCTCCACCTGCGAGGAGACGGGCGACTCGCTCATGTAGTTGATGTCGTAGAACACGATCTCGGGATGGCGGGACGCCGTCACCTTGGGATCGAGGTTGCGGATCGCCCCCGCCGCCGCGTTGCGCGCGTTCTTCAAAGGCTCGTCGGGATGCGCAGCGTTGTATTTTTCCAATACGGACAGACGGATGATCGCCTCGCCGCGCACTTCGAGCGTGCCCTTGTAGGGAATGGCGAGCGGGAAACTGTGCAGGGTGAGCGCCTGGGCGGTGACGTCCTCGCCCTCCCTGCCGTTGCCGCGCGTCGCGGCACGCACGAACGCACCGTTCTCGTAGGTGAGGCACATGGTCAGCCCGTCAAACTTGTATTCGACCGTGAATACGGCGTCGGGGTCCACCTTGTGCACGCGCGTCAGAAAGGCGTCGAGCTCGTCCTCGGTGACCGCCTTGTCCAGGCTGAACAAGGGCGCAATGTGCGTATGCCGCGCAAACCCCTTGACCGGCTCGCCGCCCACGCGGCGGGTGGGAGAATCGGGCAGAACGGTGCCCGTCTCGCGCTCCAATTCGCGAAGTTCGTCGTAGAGCGCGTCGTATTCCCTGTCCGGAACGCTGGGCGCGTCCTGCACATAGTATTCGTACGCCCAGCGATTGAGCGTATCCACAAGATAGCGCATTCTGTCCATAACTTACTCCAAAACTTCCAGGGGCGCGAGCGCCGCCGCCAAGTCCTTATTGCCCGCCTGCTCGAACCGGACGGTCACGATGATATTGCCGCCCGCGCCGCGCATCGCCGTAATGACGCCGTCGCCGAAGCGCGCGTGCCGCACCCTTGTGCCGACCGCAAACCTGGAAGTGTCCTTGCGCGGCTGCGTGGGCGCGGCGGTCTTGCCGGCGTTTCCGAAGCGCACGCCAGCGCTCGCAGCGGGACGGGAACCAGAGCCGAAGGTGGGCAGCTCCTGCGCGCCCTGCGTGCTGCGCGCGTTGTCCGAAGGCACGCTCTGCGCGGCGCGTCCGCCGTAGGAATTGTTTCCGTAGTAGGAGGCACCCATGCCTGAATAGGACGAACCATGTCCCGCGCCGTAGCCGGACGAATAGCCGCCTCTGCCCGCGCCGTAGCTCGTGCGCCCCGCGCCGTACGCGCCCGAATAGCGCGCACCGTAGCCGTAGCCGCTGAAGCGCTCCGACTCGGCGGGAATCTCCAGCTCATCCTCCAGTTCGCGGATAAAGCGGGAGCGCATGGTCGGCTCGCGGTGACCGTAGAGATAACGGCTCTTGGAGCGGGTGAGCCAGAGTTTTTCCTTTGCGCGGGTGATCGCGACGTACATGAGCCGCCGCTCCTCCTCCATGGAGGCGGGGTCGTCGTTGGCGCGCTTGGTGGGCATGATGTCCTCCTCCAGCCCGACGACGAACACGCATTTAAATTCCAGCCCCTTGACGGCGTGAATGGTCGCGATCGTGATATACTCGCTCTCGTCCATCTCGTCTGTGTCCGAATAGAGCGTGATCTGCTGTAAGTAATCGGAGAGCGACGCTTCGGGATTCATGCGCACGAACTCGTCCACCGAATTGAGAAATTCGTCGATGTTGGCGCGCTTGGTCACCGACTCATCCGAATTGTCCGCGTACTGCTCGCGCATGCCCGAGGACTCCACCAGACGGTGCACGAAGTCGTCTACCGCCATGGTCTGCGCGTCGAGCACGATTTCCTTCAAGTACTTGCCGAAGGCGCGCAATTTTTCGCGCGTGCCGCCGTTGACGCCCAGCTTGTCGCAGTCGAGCACCGCGTCAAAGAGCGGCACGTCCTCACGCTCGGCATAGTCGAAGAGCGTCTGCACCGTCTTTTCGCCGATGCCGCGGCGGGGCACATTGATGATGCGCGCGACTGCCTCGCTGTCAAAGGGGTTGCCCGCGACGCGCAGGTAGGCGAGAATGTCCTTGATCTCTTTGCGTTCGAAGAACTTGAAGCCGCCGAACACCTTGTAGGGAATGCCGTACTTGGTGAATTCCTGCTCGAAGGAGCGGGTCAGGGCGTTGATGCGCATGAGCACGGCGAAGTCGGAGGGCTTGTAGCCGCGGCGGCCGAGCTCCGCGATCTGACGGGCGACGTAGAGCGCCTCCCCCGCCTCCTCGTCCGCCTCGTAATAGACGGGTCTGTCGCCTTCGGGGTTGTCGGTGTGCAGCTGCTTGCCCTTGCGGTGGGCGTTGTGTGCGATCGAGGCGTTTGCAAGGGACAAAATCGCCTTGGTCGAGCGGTAGTTCTGCTGCAATTTGTAGACTTTGGCATTGGGATAGACGCGTTCAAAGCCCAGAATATTTTCGATCTTCGCGCCCCGCCAACCGTAGATGGACTGGTCGTCGTCGCCCACGACAAAGAGGTTGCCGTGGACGGTCGCGAGGCACTTGATGATCTCAAACTGCACGGCGTTGGTGTCCTGAAACTCGTCCACATGGACATAGCGGAACCTGCCCGAGAGATACTCGCACGCCTCCTTGTCCTCCTTGAGAAGGGCGAGCGCCTCGGTGAGGAGGTCGTCAAAATCCAGCGCGTTGGATGCCTTGAGGTGCGCGTCGTACTTTTCGTACACCTTGACCGCCGCATCGATATTGCGCTCGAGGCGGTAGCGCAGCCCGTACTCCCTGGGTGATAGCCCCAGCATCTTGGCGTTGGAGATGTGCCACTTGACCGACTTCAGCTGCCCGTCCTCGTCCTCGAAGCCGCACTCCTTGAACGCCTGTTTGATGACGGCGGAGCGCTCCTGCTCGGAATAGATGGAGAAATTCGCGGAGAGCCCGCGTTTTTCGGCGAACATGCGCAAAATCTTGACGCACATGGAGTGAATGGTGCACACCCACATGCGGGAGACATCCGTCATCGCGTCGAGACGCTCGCGCATCTCGTTTGCCGCCTTATTGGTGAAGGTGATGGCGAGAATATTCTCCGCGGGCACCCCTTTTTCGGTGATGAGATAGGAAATGCGGGAGGTGAGCACGCGCGTCTTGCCGCTCCCCGCGCCCGCCAAAACCAAAACTGCGCCCTCGGTATCCATGACGGGCGCAAGCTGTTCTTCGTTGAGCAGTGAAAGTTCTTCCATAACCCTGCCATTATACCATACGCGGGAAAAAATGACAAGTTTTTGCGCCGCCCGCAGACGAAAAGCGTTGTCGTTTTCGCCTGCGGGCGGCGCATGTGTACGCGACCTGCCCTATACAGCTTAGCTGCGTTTCCCCTGTTCGAATTCGTACTCCTTTTTGAAACGCTTGAGCGCCTCTAAATACCGCTCGGAGAGCTCTAAGGTGTAGCGCTGTTTTTCCTCATAGGTGAGCGTAGCATAGTATTCCTGGTCGGTGAGCCTGCCGATCGCGTCCGATACTTCTCCCTCCTCCAAGAGCATCTTTTTGACTTTGAGGTAAAATTCATCGGGCGTTTCGCCGCGGATGTGTCCTGCGACCTTGCCGACAAAGTAGCGCTCCATCTTGCTCTCGGAGATGCCCTGCTCGCGCGCGGACTTGCGGCGGGCGTCCAGCTCCTCTTCGCAGTGCTCCCAGAACCCCTTCTTCATGCGTGACTTCGCCTCTTTTGCAAGCATCTTGAGCGTACGTTCCATAAAGCGCCTCCTTTCGACATGAAAACATAAAATTTGCAAAAAAGATCCGTAACCTGCGTTACGGATCTTTTGTCAGTTTCTGCTTCTCTTGCGTGCGGCTTCCGCCTTCTTACGCTTTTTCACCGAAGGCTTCTCGTAGAACTCTTTCTTGCGAAGGTCTCCGATGATGCCGTCGCGCGAGCACTTTCTCTTGAAGCGACGAAGCGCGCTCTCCAAGTTCTCGTTATCACCGACTTTGATCGTGGACATATACTACCCTCCTTCGCCGCAGCACTTACTTGCACATTCATGCTCGGGTATTATAGCAAAATCGCGCGCGACTGTCAAATTATTTTACGGCGGATGAGGAAAATTTTTCTATTTGGGCAGGCGCTCCAGCGTCTTGACAAACTCCAGCGCGTTTGCCGTGTAATAGTCCGCGCCGATCGCCTTCGCCGTCTCCTCGTTCAGCACTGCGCCGCCGACAAAGATCTTCGCCGAAACGCCCGCCTCCTTAAGCGCCGCGATCGTCTCCTCCATGCTCCTGACGGTCGTCGTCATCAGAGCAGACAGCCCGACGGCGAGAGGTCGAATTTGCAGCGCCGTCTCGACAATAAGCTCGGCAGGGGTATCCTTCCCGAGGTCGACCACCTCGAAACCGTACGACTCGGTGACGACCTTAACGATATTCTTGCCGATATCGTGAACGTCCCCCTTGACGGTGGCGAGCACGACCTTCCCCCTGCCCCCTTCCTTTTTCTCCAGACGGCTGCCGACGACGGCGAACGCCTCCTTTGCCGCCTCCGCCGAAGCGATGAGCTGGGGCAGGAAGAGCTTTCCCTGCTCGTAGAGCGCGCCCACTTCCTCGAGCGCCTTGACGAGAATGTCGTTTACAACCGCAAGCGGCGGTCTTTGGGCAAGTTCCGCATCCGTGAGGGCGCGCGCGTCCCCTTTTAAGCCCCGCTTGACGCACTCATACAGGTCGGCGGCAGGCGTCGTCCCCTCCCTTCTGACGGCAGCTGTCGTCTGCGCGGCTGGCGTGAAGTCGCGGTAGGCCTCGATATAGTCCGCCGCCCCTGCATCAAGGTTGGCAAGCACATTGTAGGCGCGCACGGCGCCCGTCATCTCGCCGTCCAGAGGGTTGAGGATGGGCATGTTCAGCCCGCTTGTCATAGCCATCGTCAAAAAGGTCTTGTTGAGCAGCGGGCGGTTGGGCAGCCCGAAGGAGACGTTGGAGACGCCCAGCGCCGTCTTTACGCCCAGCGTGCGCACCATGGAGAGCGCGCGCACCGTCTCCGAAACGAGCGCCTGTTCTGCGGACGCCGTTAAAACGAGGGTGTCGATCATCACTTTGCGGCGGGGAATGCCGTACTCTTCCGCGCGCTTTACAATGCGCTGTGCGATTGCAAAGCGCTCCTGGGCCGTGCGCGGCACGCCGCGGCTGTCCATCGTCAGCCCCAGAACGACCGCGCCGTACTTTTTCGCGATCGGAAAGACGCGCGCCATAACCTCCTCCTCGCCGTTGACGCTGTTGATGAGGGGCACGCCGTTATAATTCCGCACGCCCGCCTCGATGGCGGCTGCGTCCGAGGAGTCGATCTGCAGGGGCAGATCGCAGTACTCCTGCACGGCACACACGGCGCGGCGCATGACGGCTGGCTCGTCGATCTTGGGAATGCCCACGTTGAGATCTAAAAGGTCCGCGCCCGCTTCCTCCTGTTTCAGCGCCTCAGAGACGAGGTAGTCGTAGTTTTCGGCGGCGAGCGCCTCTTTTAATGCCTTTTTGCCCGTCGGGTTCATGCGCTCGCCGCAAATTTTTACGTTCTCGATCGCGACAAGTTTAGTCGCCGAAGTGACGATCGTCCCCTTTTGCACGCTGCGGACGGGCACGGCGCGCCCCTTGCACGAGGAAATGCGGCGGATGAAATCGGGCGTCGTGCCGCAGCAGCCGCCGATGACGGAGACGCCCATGGCGACAAACTTCTCCGTCCAGGCGGCGAACTCGTCCTCCGAGAGGTCGTACACCGTCTTTCCGCCCACGAGGCGCGGAAGGCCCCTGTTGGGCTGGACGATGACGGGAAGCTCCGTCGCCGCCAACAGCCTCCGGACGATGGGCGCAAGCTCCTTTGGCCCAAGCGAACAGTTGACGCCCAGCGCGTCCACGCCCAGCCCCTCCAAGAGCTCGGCGACGATCTCGGGCGTGGAGCCGGTCAGCGTGCGGCCGCTCCCGTCAAAGGTCGCCGTCGCAAACACGGGCCTATTTGCGTGCTCTTTGAGCGCGAGCACGCACGCCTTGAGTTCGTACAGATCGGAGAAGGTCTCCACGATATAGCCGTCCACCATGTCGCGGGTGAGCTCGGCAATCTCGGCAAAGGCAGAGTATGCCTCGTCAAAGGTGAGCGTCCCCACGGGGGCGAGCAGGGCGCCCGTCGGGCCGACGTCAAAAAAGACGGGTTTTCCCGCCGTGCGCGCGTTTTCAACCGCCGCCCGCGCGAGACCTTCTATGGCGTAGTCGCCGCGATACTTGACCGCGTTCAGCCCGAAGGAGTTTGCCGTGATGATGTCCGCACCCGCCTCGGCGTACGATCTGTGAATGGCGCGGACGGCTTCGGGGTGGGTGAGATTGAGTTCTTCGGGCACGGCTTCGCCCAGCCCCAGCCGCTCCAGCTCGCTGCCGAAGCCGCCGTCCAGTAAAATTACCTGTTTTCCGAGCGGAAGCATGTCGTTCCCTCCTTTCTATAGACGCAGCTCTTAAAGAGCATGCAGTCCTTACACGTCTTGTGCGCCCGTTTCCCGATGCCGACGATGCCCGCCATGGACTTCTGCGGCGCCATCAGCCCCGAAGGCAGCAGCTGCATCCCGATTTTTTCGGGGTGCAGCTCGTGAAAAATGGGCGCGAGGTCAGCAAGCGAACTGCCGCCGTACCCGGGGCAGAAGCGATAGGTGCGCATCTCGCCGAAGCACTCCTCCCACCCGTCGCCCTCGTATTCCACGAGCGCGCTCGCGCAGGCATCCAGCACGACGGCGCGTGCGGCATCGGTGCGCATGAGCACGCGGACGCGGTGTTCGACCTCGGCGCCCAGCGTCATGGCGACCAGCGCATAGCCCGTGCAGCCCGCCAGAAACTGCGTATATGGCTGCTTCTCAAGAAACGCAAGCGGTGCAGTGTATTCCTTCCCGACGGCGCGGAAGCGGGCGAGGCGCTTTGCTTCTTCTAAGCACTCCTCCACGAGGGCGAGCGTCCCCTCGTCCGGCGCGCCGCGCACGCCGAGATAGGAACAGGCGCTCTTATACAGATCAGAAGAGTTCATCAAACACCCTTTCCAGCCGCGAACGGACGGCGCGCGCCGTATTCGCGTTGTTCATGACATACAGATGCACCCCGGGCGCGCCCATTGCGATCAGGTCGATGATCTGATAGACGGCGTAATTCAGGCCGATCTCCTCCATGACGGCGGGATGCTCGGCGTAAATTTCGATCATGTTGCGGAAGTTGAGCGGAATGGCGCTGCCGCACATCTCCTTGATCCTGCGGATATTTTTGGGGTTGACCAGGGGCATGATGCCGGGTATAATGGGTGATTGGATGCCGATGCGGCGCGCCTCGTTGACCAGGCGGTAATAGTAAGTATTGTCGTAAAAGAGCTGGGTGATGAAGAAGGTCGCGCCGCACTCCTCCTTTTTCTTCATGTTGACGAGGTCGGCATACAGCGACGCGCACTCGACGTGTCCCTCGGGATAGCACGCCGCACCCAACGTAAACTGATAGGGCGCGAGATAGGAAGCGAGGTCGGTCGCATGGGCGAAGTACTTGCAGTACTCCGCCTCGTACCCGACGGGCTTATCCCCGCGCAGGCACAGGACGTTTTCGATGCCCCGTTCCTTGAGCGTGCGGGCGAGCTCATCCACCGTCTCGGGCGAGGAAGGACCGCCCGTGATATGCGCGAGCGCATTGACGTGGGCGCCGTTCTGAATATAGTCGGCGATCTCCACCGTATTTTTGGAGTTGGAGCCTCCCGCGCCGTACGTCACGCTGATGAAGTCGGGGCGAAGCCCGGCAAGTTCATCGATGGTCGCAAGCAGCTTTTCTTTGTCCTCGCCACCCTTCTTGGGCGGGAACACCTCAAAGGAGAGCGTGCGCTTGTTCTTCAGAATTTCGTCGATCCTCATAATCATACCGTCTTATGTTTATTTCACTCATTATAATATATCGGCGGGGAAAAGTCAAACTTTTGGGCGCGCCCGCGGCTTTTCGCCGCGGGTGCGCCCCGTAAAACAGGCGATATGCTCCTTCAAAATGATAAATGCGGGCGCCCTGCGGCAATAGCCGCAGGGCGCCCGTCCATCGCCCGAATTGATCACTTTCCGCTGTCGCCGTAGTTGGACAGCACGCGCGCTGAGGGATCGTTCACGTTGCACCCCTCCCACTGCTTGTTGGGCATCCAGAAATCGGCGATCATCTTCGCCTGCCCGGGATAGTACTTTTCAAAGATCTCGCGATAGAGCAGCGATTCCTTGGTAAAGGGCTTGGCGTGATAGGCATACTTCTGCGCGATCTGCTCCCAGTCGTCGCCGTATTTCTCCTCGGCATACGCCTTTAAGTCGTCCACCATGGAGTGCCCCACCGCGTCGGAGAACGCCGCCTTCTCGCGGAAGAGGATATCGCGGGGGAGATAGTCCCCCTCCTCAAAGGCGTGGCGCAGAAGATACTTGCCCTTGCCGTAGACGTTCATCTTCCTGGCGGGATCGACCGCCATGACGTATCTGACAAAGTCGAGATCGCCGAACGGGACGCGCGCCTCCATCGAATTAACGGAGATGCAGCGGTCGGCGCGCAGCACGTCGTACATGTGCAGCTCCCGGACGCGCTTTTCCGACTCCTTCTGGAACTCCTCGGGCGAGGGCGCGAAGTCGGTATACTTATAGCCGAATAGCTCGTCGGAGATCTCCCCCGTCAGCAGCACGCGCACGTTGGTCGATAGATGGATCTGACGGCAGATGAGGTACATGCCCATGCTCGCGCGGATGGTCGTAATGTCGTATGTGCCGAGCGATTTAATGACGAATTCCAGCGACTCCAGCACGTCCTCGCGCGTCATATAGATCTCGGTGTGCTCGCTGCCGATATAGTCGGCGACTTCTCTTGCGTACTTTAAGTCGATGGCGTCCTTGCGCATGCCGACGGCGAAGGTGCGGATAGGACGCGGGAGCAATTTTTGCGCGATCGCGCACACGAGGGAGGAATCCAGCCCGCCCGAGAGCAGAAAGCCCACGGGCGCGTCCGCATCCAGCCGCTTTTCCACGCCCGCGATGAGCTTCTCGCGGATGTTCTTGCACACCGTCTCCGGATCGTCATGAATGACAGTATGTACCCGGGTCAAGTCGAGATAGCACACGAACTTGCCGTCCTTATAGTAATGCCCGGGCGGGAAGGGCAGGATCTGCCCCTCGACGACGGAGACGAGGTTCTTGGGCTCGCTCGCAAAGGCGATCTTGCCGTCCGCCATGTACCCGTAGTAGAGCGGGCGGATGCCGATGGGATCGCGCGCGGCGATATAGGAACGGGTCTTTGCGTCATAGATAACGCAGGCAAACTCCGCATCCAGGCGGGCGAACATATCCGTGCCGTACAGTTCATAGAGGGGCAGCAAGATTTCGCAGTCGGAATCGGAGATGAAGGAATAGCCCATCTCCTCCAGCTCGCGCTTGACCTTGCGGAAGCCGTACAGCTCGCCGTTGCACACGACGAAGTTGCCGCTGCGGTAGAAGGGCTGCATGCCCGCCGCGTTCAAGCCCATGATTGCGAGGCGGTGAAAGCCGACATAGCCCTCCGCCGTCTCCGAAAAGTTGCTCATATCCGGCCCGCGCGAAGCGGTGCGGTAAAACGCCAGTTCCGCCTCTGCAGGCGTGATGCTCTTTCCCGTCAAAACATAGATCGCACACATAAAAAACTCCTCCGTGGACGAAAAAACGGCCATACGTCCCTGAAAATTTAGGACGAATAGCCGTGTATCCGCGGTGCCACCTAATTTACCGCCCAAAGGCGGTCCCTCTCGCTCTCAATAAGGCTTTCGCACAATAAGAGCTTCCGCACTGACGCGGCGGTCACGGCTTCCCTACTTGGCTTTCCCCGTTCAGGTCGCGGCTCGGAAGTGTTCTTCCCCCGGACGCTCTGCGGGGCTCTCACCTGCCCCCGCTCTCTTTGAAAGCGTGCCCCGAAGTACTCCTCTTCGTCATTGCTTTTGTATGATTATAGCTTATGAAAAGTCCGATGTCAATGAAATAAATATCAATGTTGCTTATGGAATGTATAAGTTCAGTCGGCGAAGAAGTCCTCCCGCCTGAGCCCCGCGCGTAATTTTTCCAGCGCGTGCTTTTCAATGCGCGAGACGTAGGAACGGGAGATCTTCAGCCGCTGCGCAACCTCGCGCTGGGGCATGGGAGCGCCGCCCGTCAGCGCATAGCGCATGCAGATGACCTGCGTCTCCCGCTCATCCAGAAGCCGCTTGACGGCGGACAGGAACTTTTCCAGCATGAGCGAGTGTTCCACGCTGCCAAAGACCTTATCCTCCTTTTCAAACAGCAGGTCCATAATGGTCAGCTCGTTGCCGTCCTTATCGGTGCCGACGGGATCGGACAGCGAGACGTTTGCCTTGTGCTTTTTGCCCGCGCGGATAAACATGAGCACCTCATTCTCGATACAGCGCGCCGTATAGGTCGCGAGCCGCGTCCCGCGCGAGGGCTCGTAGGTGTTGATCGCCTTGATAAGCCCGATGCTCCCGACCGAGATCATGTCGTCCGTCTCCGCCGCACCCGTATATTTTTTGACGACGTGCGCCACCAGACGCATGTTGTGACGGATGAGCTTGTCGCGGGCGGCGGCGTCCCCTTCCCGCGCCAAGGCAAGACATTTTGCCTCCTCCTTGGGAGAGAGCGGCCTGGGATACGACCCTTCGTCCCGTACGGAGCCCGTAAAGAAAAACAGACGGCACATCAGCCTGCACAAAAGTTCCAGCATCGCACACCTCCTGCATTGGTATATGCATCCGACGCTTTGTCCCATTCCTGTACATCTGAGGCAAAAAGAGGCATTTTTGTGGCAATTATATGGCCTCTACTGTGAGTAGAGCCGTTTTTTACGCCGGTGGAGAGCCCTTTTCGGGAAATAGACGGCGCGCGGCAAATGCGAGAGGCGTTTTTTCCAAAAATAGGGTGTATTCCGGGCGCATCGGTGGTAAGATAAGGAAAACGCGGGAGCGGCAAACTTTACCGCCTGCCCGCCGGTACGACGATATTATAAGTTCGGGAGATCTGATACCATGAAAACTTTTTCGCTCTATGTGGATTCGGCCGCGAATATCCCTGAGGACATTCGCCGCGCGCGCGACATTCACGTCATTCCCTATCACTGCATCGTGAATGGCGAGGACCGCCTCTGCTTTGACGAGAACGTACCCTTTGAGGAGACGGCGCTCGCGCAATACGAGCTGCTGCGCCAGGGCGTCGAGATCAAGACGTCGCTCATCTCCAGCGCCGCGTTCTATGACGCGCTCGAGCCTGAAATGAAGGCGGGAAAGGACGTACTGCTCGTCATCATCTCCTCGGGCGTGAGCGGCACCTTTAAGCAGGCGACGGACGCCGCGGCGATGCTCATGCAGGACTACCCCGACAGAAAGGTATGCGTCGTCGACAGCGCCAACGCCTCCATGGGCGAAGGACTGGTTGCGCTCCGTCTTGCAGATCTGAGGGACCTCGGCGAGAGCATCGAGACGTGCGCAGCCTGGGGCAACGAGAACGCCTTCAAGGTCAACAGCTTTTTCACGGTGGACGATCTCAAATATTTAAGCCGCAGCGGACGCATCTCCAAAACGGTTGCGATCGCGGGCACCATTCTGGGCGTCAAGCCCGTGTTGCAGGCGGACGGCAGCAAGAACGCCAAGATCACCGCGTACACCAAGGCGCGCGGCAGGAAGAAGGCGCTTGCCGTCATTGCGGACACCTTTGCTCAGCGCGTGGAACGCCCCGAGAGCCAGACAGTGGCCATCACGCATGCAGACTGTTTGCAGGATGCGCAGCTGCTTGCGGACATGATCCGCGAACGCGGTGCGAAGGACATCATCATCGAGTACTACGACCTTTGCACCGTCTCGCATGTCGGACCCGGGACACTCGCCCTCTTCTTCTGGGGCAAGGACCGCCGCAGCGCGGAGGCGGCAACGCAGCCCCAGCCCGCGGGAAAGACGGTCCCCAAGAACGCATAAAAATTACTTGCCAACAGACGGCGGCATTTGCTATAATAGGGGTACATACCGCCGTGGTGAAATTGGCAGACGCGCCGGACTTAGGATCCGGTGCCGCAAGGCGTAGCGGTTCGAGTCCGCTCGGCGGTACCACGTCGCCGCAAAGCGAACTTTGTAAGCCCTTGGGCGTTCGCCCAAGGGCTTTACTCTATCGCTTGCTCTCTCGCGCAGTCGATGCTGCGCTCGGTCACGGAATTGCCCGCACAATGGGCAATTCCGAAGTTCGGGCGTATGCCGAAACCCCACCGGGGTTGTCGGCAGAACATACGCCCTCACCCTTTTTCCCCAAAATCTTTTGCTGCGCAAAATATTTGTGGGAGCCCTGTGTTTTTTTGCCTTTAGGCAACGGGGCACTGGTACCTTCTCGCTTCCGCTCAATCGACACCCCTGAAGGGGTCCCCTACTTCGGCCGCGCTCGTGCGCCGCCTTCGGCGTCGGGCGGTTGGGCTTCGGACTTCGTCCTCGCGCGGCGGTACCACGTCGGGACACGGCGCCCGTTGCAAAGGGATGAGCGAAGCTCATCCCTTCCGCTTTTACGCCGGTCCTCTCGCGCAGTCGATGCTGCGCTCGGTCACGGAATTGCCCGCACAATGGGCAATTCCGAAGTTCGGGCGTATGCCGAAACCCCACCGGGGTTGTCGGCAGAACATACGCCCTCACCCTTTTTTCCAAAAAATCTCCGCTGCGCGAATCTTTTTTGGGAACCCTATTCTTTCACTTGCAAAGCGAACCTTGTAAGCCCTTGGGCATTCGCCCAAGGGCTTTATCAGCTGCCTTTTGTTTTGTCCCAAGAGTAAATCTCGTCCTTCCCGAGCAGCACGATCCTCCGTCCCTGCGCCTTCGCGTAGGACAGCGTGCGCGCCGTGCCACCGTCAGGGACGCTCTCCACACCGATGACGAGCGAGGATGCGCCGACCATATATCTGTCCCGCTCCCTGTATGCAGCGACGGAAAAGCGCTCTGAGAACATGCTCACACGATCGCACAGCGCAAGCAGACGGAAGTACTCTGCCTGCGTTTTCTGTTTCCAACGGGAGGGCTGTTCCGGAAATGGAACGGCCGCCTCCAGTGCAATGCCCTTCTCCGGCATTTCCCCGCGCAAACGCACGACAACGCTTGCCGCGATCAGGTCGACACCCGCCGCCATGCCGCTGATGAAATGACGATACCCTCTATCGATCGCCTCGCGGATTTGCTCTTCCAGCCACGCGGCAACTTGTGCCTCCCGTTCCCGGTCGCCGCCCCACGGAAAATTTTTCGGCCGAGGGCCGGTAAAGCAGCAGGTCTTTGCAATCTCCTCTCTCTCCTCATTCGCCTGTCTGTGATTCCGAATATGCCTTCTGATTTCTTCCGGCGTATTTTGCATGATGGGCATTGTATCTCCTCCGTTTCTGCGACTTAACGATAAAGCGCATATTTTTTAGAATCGTATTCGATTTTGATTTCCCGATTTTTCCCTTCCGTTTCCACCGCCTGTATGATGATCGACGCATACTCATCGGGATGGTACGTCTCCGTACGGCTCATCAGATACGGCATGCAGGAGACGCGCACGGCATCACAGATGGCGAACACCCGCTCGCACAATTCATCCGTGACCTCATACGCCCCGTACGCATGAAGAGCACCGCTTTCCAGATGTTCTCTCGTCTCCCACACCGCTTCATTGTATCCCGTAAAAATCATTTCATAATCCCGCTGCGGCAATTTTTCGTCTTTTTTGTCCACAAAACGGCTGACGTATTCGAGTTTTTCGGCGCACTTATACACCCAGAGCGGGAAGAGCGGATGATTTTTCCCGAACAGCGCACACCGCAGCAGATTGTATGCAATCTGCTGCGCCGCAAAGAAAACCTCGTGACGAATTTTGCGTCGCTGTGCAACGATGCGATACATCGGCGTATCATTGTGCCGCTTCCGTTGCACATAGGACAGGAGATACGCAAGATCTGCGGCAGCTTCCGCCTGCTGCATACATGTTTCAAGCTTCTTTCCCGTGCCCGCTTTGCCGGGCAAACATTCTTTCCATACCGTCTGCAGATTGTAACTCTCCACACTCCTGCCGAGCAGCCGCTTGGCGATCGGCAGAAGATCCACCCGATCCGCAGGGAAACTCACGCCGCTCTGCGCGCCGCAAAAATCGAGAAATTTACAGTCAAAGGGCAGATTGTAGCCCACGAGAATGGCGCCCTCTGCAAATTCCGCAAGCGCTTTCAATGCCTCCTGCACGGGAGGCGCCCCTGTGAGCTTTTCGTCGTCGATCCCGGTCAGCGCCGCAACTTCTTCAGAGAGTGGCTGCGGGTTGGCGACATAGGTGTGGAACGTCTCCGCAGGCCTTAAATGTTCCAGACGGATCGCCGCGATCTCGAGAATGCGATCGTTCTCCCTGCCTTCCTCGCCGCAAACGAGCCCCGTCGTTTCCATATCAACGACGACAACTTTGTTCTTCCTCAAACGCTCATACAAACTGATCATGTTTTCTCCTTCATCCAATGTCGTTGCAGCATGCGCCGCATATTGTCGCGCCCGACGGGATTCATCGTATGCAATGCGACGGGATACAAAGTACCGCGCTCCAGAAGCCAATCCAGAAGTCTGATCCCGTCCCCTCCGTCGTCGGCATAGTCGCCGAGGTCGTGGTCGCAGTCGATGCATTCGATCGGCTGCGACGTTTCCTGTTCCGCAATCAGGCGCTTCGCCTCGTTGACGCTGCGGCACCAAACAAAACCCGCGGGCGCGGGGCGCAGATCGTCCAGCCAGATCTTCATTTCAGCCCCGCAAGGCGCAAGCTCTCGTCCGTAAAGCAGGAAAGTTTTTCCCGCTCGCGCCGCAGCCGCTCCTCTTCGAGAAGCACATGATAGGCAATTGACAAAAGCTCTCCGTCGATCTCCCCGCGCTCGAAGGAGGAAAACGCCGTTAAGACCCTGCGCATGCCCTGCGGCTTCTCCCGATCATATTCCAAATCAAGATAATGATGCATACACTCGTAATAGACGCTCCCGTCCTCGTTCTGGAAATACCCGTGCGCCGTCATGTCCGTCTCGTCGCCGCATTCCCGATGGCGGCAAAGCAGACGATCCGCCCACGCATATCTTTTATCTTCGTCGGGATATCCGTTCTGCCGCAGCTGTTCGCTTCCCCAGCTGCAAAGATTGGTGAGAACAAAAGGCTCATTCCCACAGAGGGTATAGCCGAACGGAGAATAGGGAGAGACGACAATGTCTCCCCGCTGAAAGGGCGTCGGGAAATCAAACCACATCCATTCAAATGGGCGAAGAAGGTCCGCTTCCGCCTCTGAAAGGCCATCGGCATCCAGCTGCAAAATCGTCTGATCTGCTCTCGCGAAGAGCGTGATTGCCCGATTCGACCCGATCCACTGTTTTGTGAGTTGCACATAGAGAATGGATGGAACAAGCTTTTCGTCGACACTTATGTCATCAAAGCAATCATCTGCGCTGTCATACAGCCAGCTGTCTCTGCTCCAATCTTCATCCCCTTCGTAGAGGACGCGGTAACGATAGACGGCATGATCGCCCTTTTGATAGAAGCGTTTGATCAGATTCTCCCGCAATGAAATGAACGCGCGCAAAAATTCGTGCAGACTGCCGGCAAGCGCATCGGAGAGCCCCATGTTGGTTTTGCGGTGTCCTTCGGCGACGGGGCAGTCGGGCATCGACTGTATGATCTCCCGCCACGCCGCATGCTTTTCGGCAAGCGTCTTTGTGCGGTTGTGCCATACGAGATAGGCGCTCTGCAGGGGCGTGCAGAAAAAGCCGATCCTGCGCCAATGTTCGGCAATATCCCCGGAATTGAGAAAGTCTGTCATCTCCATCATGTTTCCTCCCGCCGCCTGACGTTCCCGGAGACACCGAAGTGTCCGCTTAAGATGTTTCCTTCGTGAATGCCGAGTTCCCCGTACCCGTCGCGGGAAACGACGCGCAGCACGTTCTCCCACAGGCGCAGATCGATCGCATACATCTTCTCCCCGTCCACAAAAAAAGGCCTCGCCGAGAGCACCGTGCCGCTGAGAAGCACAGTCGCGCTCTCGATAAATGCGGGATCGCGCGTCGGACTGAACGTGCCGCAGGGAATGACGGACTCCGCCGCCCTGTGCGACTTGCTTTCCCGATAATATTCCGCCTCGTCCCGGAAAAACTCCCCTTTCAGAAAATAGAAACGCAGTTCCAAACCGAGCGGATCCTCTTTTTTGAGCCCGCGCGGAAAATCGCCGATGACTTCGACGTTGAGCGGGATCTCGTCGCCAAACGTCCTGACGCGCAGGAGCGTTCCCCAACGCACCCAATGGTCGTGCCAAGCCAATATGAAAGAGGGCTCCCGCCACGCATCAAAGAACGGCTGTATCCTCTCTGCCCATTTCATCGCTTGCATACCTCCCTGAACCTTGTGATGATCGGCGTGAGATCTTCGGGCAGACATAAAATGACGCACAGGCGCTGCATATTCGTCATGCCGAAAAATTCCTCGGCAACGCTGCCCGCAATGGCGCAGATCGTATCCGTATCCCCGCCGACGGACACGGCATTGCGGATCGTATCCTCAAAATCCGTCCCCTCAAAAAAACAGGTGAGCGCCTGCGGCACCGTCCCCTGACAGCTCTCATCAAAGCGATAGCTCTTTGAAAGCTGCGCGCAGGTGTAACTGCCGATCTCGGGATAGTACTCCCGTGCCAGCGCCAAAAGCTGCTTCTTTGTACCGCCGCTGCGCGCCAGATACACGCACATGGCGACGCACTCCGCTCCCTTGAGTCCCTCCGGATGATCATGGGAAATGGCGGTGACGATCCGGGAGAGACGCCTCACCTCCTCCTCGCTGCAGGCATACCACCCGACGGGAGAGACGCGCATCGCCGCCCCGTTTCCAAAACTTTGGTAGGGCTGCGGGTTTTCCTCGTTCAGCCAGCGCAAAAACCAAAGCCCCCATCCGGAATCAGGATATTTCGCAGCGATCGCCTTCATCGAGCGAATGGTCTCCCGCGTCAGCGCCTGTTCATCCGTTCCGCCGGCATTTGCGAGCGCATCGGCAACGGCGAGCGTCATCAGGGTATCGTCCGTAAAAGAACAATCCGGATGAAACAATTCAAACGACTTACTGCGGCAGTTATGAAATTCAAACCGACTGCCGACGATATCCCCAAACATTGCACCGAACATATCTCTTTCACCACCAATGTTTGTTCCTGAGAACTTCATCCCCGCCCGTAAACACGCGGATGTGCTCCTTGAGTTCCCCCGAGATCGCAATGCAGGTACTCTTTGCTTCTCCCTTTACGGACAGGCGGTCGCTGTTCCAATGATAGAACGTCCGGAACTGCATTCCGTCGATCTCCACCGTAATCCGATATTGTAAGGACGGGTGAAAGAAACTGCGCGGGATGGGCTGCGCATTCAAAAGTCTGACATCCTCCGTCCCATACACCTCTTTTTGCTTGAAAAAGCGGGGCTTTCCGTCCGAGCGGATGAGAAATTCAACTTCTTCGCGGCTTGCAAGATCGTTCAGATACTTGATCTCACAGGTCAGAAAGTCGTCCCCGAGCGCCGTGAGGAGCGCCTCCTCCCGCCTGCGATACGCCGCCCGATCCCGCTCCTCCGCCTCAAAATCCCGTCCGCGGAAGGGAAGAATGAGACGAAGATCAAAATAATCGGTGAGATACTCATTGACCGTTCCCTTCTTCTGCCGCACGTCGCCGTTTGCGCTCTCGGCGAAAAAATGATACTCGCCGCCCGCAAGCGGTCGCGCATACCGCGTTTCCCCGTCTGATCGGGCACACAGAAAGCCGCCACCGCCCTGACGCGCCGTGCCGAAGTCGAGATCAAACTGCGCCCGGGCGGCGTTCAGCCGCTGAAGCTGTTCCTTGGTAAGACAGTAGCTTTTCCCGTCGTCAATGGTACAGACCTCTCCCCGCAAGACGAGTTTTTTGGAGCCCCCTTGCTTTGTCCTCAGACAAAAGACACGCTCGCCCGCAAGATACCCGATAAAGGTCACGGCATTTTTCTTCTTGGAGAACTGAATCTTTCTTCCCACTCTCTGTTCATCCGTTCTTTCGCGTTCCGTCATCTTTCCCACCCTCAAAAATTTCCGCCAGACGCTGCTTCTGCTGCGGCGTCGGCACGAACGCATCATAATCTGCGTACCCGACTTTGGTATTCAGCCGTACCCAGCCCATATATTGCAGCAACATGGACGGCTTCCCGGGCTCATGATCGATCTCCAGTCCCCTTTCATTCAGCCAGACGGAAATGTCCGCATGTCCGTTCGGGAAAGAGGTGCAGTCGATGAGCGTACCGTCCTGCGTCATATACATCGGCCCGCAGACGGGCGCTTCCACAGCATACTTTTGCCGCAACTCCTCAAGCGCCTGCTTGCGCCGTTCCCACAGGGTGGCTTCTGCCTTTTGCTCTGTTTCAATCGTATCGGAAAGGTATGCCGCGCATTGCTCTATCCCGACGCCCGTCTCATCCGCCCGTCTGAGCGCTCCGATCTTGCTCTCCCACGCGGGAGCGTTCTGCGCGGGAACCGGCTGCACGTTTTCAAGACAGCGGTCACGCTCCTCATCGTCCAGCCAATCAAAGAAGTCGCAGAGCGCTTCCTGCTCGTCTTCCGATGCGTTCTTAAAATCACGCAGGAGCATCGCATGGCACTTTGCATACAATGCGGGCGCACTCTTTTTCAGACGCACGAGCGCTTCAATCATAGCGCCCGCCGTTTCGCTGACCGTCGCGGCGAATTGGCGGTTGCCCTCGACGTATTTTGCCATCCGCAGGCACTCTTCTTCGGAAAACGTGTCTTTGTCGATCATTTCCCGATATTTGCGGTACAGATCGCGCCCTGCGTACGGCTCATTCGCCGCATCGTAGCCGCAGCTCGCTTTGAGCTCTTCGAGCGGAATGGGCGCAGCGAGGTGCACGCACTTTTCGTCATATCCCCACTGCATGCGCCGCAATTCCCAGCGGGCAAGATATTCCATGTTGTCGGAGAGGACAAAGCAGTGTTCATATTTACAGTCCGCGCAGGGCGCGACGGGCTCGTCAAACGACTCGTTGACGCTTTCGGAATACCATACTTCATCCACGCCGGGACGCAAGTCAAGCTTTGCACAATAGGCACGGAAGGCCTCCCAGACTTCCCAGCCGGACTCGCTGTAACGGCTCTGGTCGACCTCGCCGCAAAACGCTTCGCCGTCCTCCGACACGGCGACAAGGCGCTGCAGCCTGCAAAGCTGATCGCAGATGGTTTCGGGCAGCATGAAGGCGTGCGCAAAAACGCGCTTTCTCTGATTACTTTTCTGATCATGAACACACATGGAATATCCCCCTTCTTTCTTCTGCGGCAACTGCGCCCTCTTGCATGCGCCGTCGCCTGTTACATTTCTATCATACAACATTTCATGTACCAAATTTTGTACATTTGAACCGTTCCCCGCAAAATGGAACCACTTCACCACTCCGGATCATGAAAGTTCCTTTTCCGCCCTGCGCTTATAATATGCCTCCATATAGCGATACTGCGCGACCGCCGTCATGCAGGCGCGATTGGTGCGGAACCAACTTGCGCTGCGGAATGTTTCAAATACGTTCAGTGCCTGATCATGCCGCATGCCCTGTTTGCAGGCAATGCGACAGAATTCTTCCCGCTCCCGATTGATTGCATCGGGTGTACCCAGCGCACAATGCCCCCGCGCCCTCTCTGCCCTCGCATAGGAATACCCCGCCGCATGAAGCAGTTCTATGACATCCTCCTCAAACAGCAAGTCCCCCTCTTGTTCGGACTTCCCGCTACGCTTCGCCGCGCAAAAATGCACATATTCCGCGAGCGTTTTCGGCGCCTGCTCTGCCGGCAGACCGTCGGGAACGAGGGTCGCAAAGACGGCAGGATCTTTGAACGACGGGCACAGAAAGAAGCGTTCCGCCTGCTGCACGGAGACATCAAGCGTTCGTTCTTCGTCACAAAAGTAGATGAAGAAATCGGAAACGGTATCAAAACGGCGGGAAATCTCCTCTTTTTTCGCGCGGGAAAGCTCGATCCAAAGCCCCGGGATCCTCTCTGCGCCAAGAGAGAGAAAACGCTCGAAACGGCTGTGCGTCATGACAGGATCGACCTGCGTGATCCCCAGGCAGTAGCAGACCAGCGACGTATTCTGTATGCTGCAAACATAGGGAAATGCAAATCGCTTGACCTTATTCAGCACGTCGAGATAGTGCAAAAACAGACACTCCGCCCCGCGTGCGCCGATCACATACAATTCCTCCTCCAAAAAGCTGCGATGAGCCTCATCGAAGTGCTGTCCGAACCGTTTGCGGATGCCTTCCCGCAGCCAAACATCAAACTGTTGTTTTGTCTGCTGCGCATCCCCCTTCCGAAGAGACGCCCACGCCTTCTGCCCATAAGACTTCACGATATCCCCTCCATATCGAGGAAAAGCGTACCCGTTCATTCGTTCAAATCCTGAAAGATGACGGCGAGCGCGGAAAATGCCTGAGCGATCTTTTTGCGATGCTGCAAAAAAATCGCATCTCCGGCATCTCCCGGGCCGGCAGCCCAACCTGCGCGCCAGAGGTCATCCGCTTCGTCAAACGCATCCGCGACGTCGTTCACCATCTGCTTCCAACACTCCAGATCGCCGTCCGACTGTATCTTCGCGATCTCCCCCATCGTCGGGGGGAGCTCCCAAGCCTTGCTGCCGAGCACTTTCCCGTAGTACGCGCCGCCGACGGAATAAGCGTTCCCTGCAAAGGTGCGCAGATAGTCGCGGATGATCGCCGTCAGAAAGCTCGTCGCCTCCGACCCGACATAGGGAGGAATGTCATCGATGTACAGCTTCCCGTCCATCCACTTCTGTTTGCCGAGCGGCAGCCGCTCCAGCTTCCGTTTTTCTCGCTTTACGCGCAGCCGTGCGCACCGTCTGCGAAGTTTCATCCCTATCCGCCAACCGCTTCCCGCACACGGAGTATGTTTCATGATTGCTCCTCGACCGCCTCTGTCACGTATTTATCCATGTAATACGCGTAATGTCTGGAACCGTCCGCAACGACTTTCACATTCAGATGCTGCAAGTTAAATTTTTCCGTAATATAGGAGATGACCGCATCCGTGGCAAGATCCGGATTGAGATAGATCGTCGCCCTGCCCGTCCGCCTGATCTCCACCCTGCCGCGCGGATACCAGTCATACGGCTTGCCGCGGCGAAGTTCCTCGGGGACATACCGGTACCATGTCAGCTTATGATTGTAGTTATCGCCGCGTCTGGAATTGGGACGCGGAATGGACGTCAGATAACACGGCGTACCGGCGCAATCCACGGGAATGCGAAAGAGAAACGGTTCGTTGTTTTCCAGGTTTTCCCGATCGACGATCCAGAAGATGCCCTTTTGCAAGCTCCGCGCATCGCAGCTCTTCGCCCATGTGTAATTAGGATCTGCCGCGATCTTTTCACGATACCTTCTGCGGCACTCATTGAGCGAGGCATTGGGACCGCCGCCCTCGTCGGGAAATTCCTCCTGCATGGCGTCGTCCTCCCAACCGCACACCATACAGATATCGTAGGAATCATATTCTTCAAACATCGTCCTGCCGCATACTGGACAGGGATGCCGTCCGCTGTTTTCCGCCATTTGTTGCGCCTCCTTTCGTTCTTTCTTACTTCCATTATACGACAAAGGATGTCCCGATTCAGGGACATCCCGACTGTTGTGATACTTTTTTTCAAAACGATTCTTCCCCGTTCTCTCCATGCGTCAAAAAGAACTTTGCAAGCAGTTTTGAGGAGCACGGGTGGCGAAGCTTGCGCAAGATAACATATTCCTGCCGGACGAGCGCCGAGACGGGAATTCCCCGATCAATGGCAATCTCAAGACAACTCTTGCCATCGCGAAAACGCCCGTAAAAGAAGTCCGCCTCTTCCTCCGTCAGACGGATGGGGATATGCTCGCATAAAAAGGCTTCCAGCCCACGCTCGTCCGCCGTAAACGGCTGTCCGTCGTTGAAAACGATCTCCAACACGTTGGAGGGATATCCCGTTGGCGCAGGCCGTAAAAGACGTTCCGGCGCGATATCATCATATTCCTCCCGCACACTGATCTTGATCTCAGGATACGTGACGCGCAGGCGATCGAAATCAAACCGCTCCGCCGTTTCCGTCCCAATTGTCAAATAATTCAGGCCCTTCATTTCGTACAGCGGCGAAAAGTCCGCAACGGGGCTATCGGAAAGAATCAACTCCTCCAGCTTCTTTCCGCGCAAAAACGCAATCGACGTGAGATTGGTCGTGCGGATCTCAAGCAGAGAAAGCTTCGGCAGCTCCGCAACGGGCGAGAAATCGACAGCCGGACAGTTGACGATCCTGACGCACTTCAAACCGCGGTATTTCGTAACAAAAGACAGATCGCTGACATCGGTATTGACGAGCGACAATCGCCACAGACGCGAAAAATCATCTTTGCCAATGCGCGAACGGACGGAATGATCGGCAATATTCAGATCGCCATTGCGCTTTGCATTGGCGACCGCCTCGCCATACGCATCCGCATCCGTCTGCAGATACTTGCGCCGCATCTTTCCGACGGCAGAACGGAGCCTGTCCCGCAGCGATTGCGGCTGCAAAACCTCGACGAGATCCCCGTTCTGGAGCGCCCAGTAATAGGCGTCCTCCTCGTTGACCTGCGCAGAGATCGTTACCGTGCCGTCATCCTCCTCCGACAGCGTGAAATTGTCGCCAAAGGCGTCGATCGCCACCTCGATGGACTTCTTTTCAAGCCGCGCCACAATATGCACAGGCTCCCCCGTCAGCATATAGGGATGTGCCGCAAGATAGGCGCCGAGCCGGATCGTTCCTGCGACCGTATCGCGGATATTTTTACGCGGCTTGTCTGTAAGCTCGATCTGCGTGATCTTATCCAGGCGAAAGTTCGTCAGATTGTCGTACACATCGATATTTCCGACCAGGTAATAGTGGTTGTTCGCCGCGACGAGCCGATAGGGATTGACCGTTTGCACTGACTCCCAAACGGGGTGCGGTTTTTTGTCGACCCCGTATGCATTGTACATAAAACATACCTGCCATTCATTTGCGATCGCATCATTGAGCAATTCGATCAGATAGAAAATATCCTTTGATTGCGAGCAATACAACAGATCTGCGCCCCTGACGAGATGTACGGACTTGCCGAAGTATTTGCTGCCGCACGAGCGAAGCTTCCCGATGAGTTCGTCCGCATATTTGGGCGGAATATGGCGGGAAAACGTCACACTGTCGATCAGCAGCCGAAGTTCCCCTTCCTCGAAACGACGGGAGGATAGATAGACCCCGCGGTTCTCGCGCGAAGTGATCTCAAAACCTGCGTCATTCAGCAGCTGAATATTTCTGCCGATGGCTTTGCGCTCCAAAAAAATGCCGTAATCGCGCTCCAGCCGCTCGGCGATCTCCTGCTGCGTCATCGGATGCTCGCAGTCGCTGTATTCCTCCAGAATCTGCAAAATGCGCAAAAGCGCAAGTCTTTTGGGTTCATATCCGTCTTCCCGCATAATTCCTCCCATGCCGAAACAAATTTACAGATCGGCTGCAAAGCGGAAGCACCTCTTGATTTCTTTCAATATCCTGCATCATTTTCGCAATTGTAGTTGTTTTGTAACCCATAAAATAACTCCTTTCATATGTTTTTTATTTTTTCCGCATATGCGGACAAGTTCAAGAAATGCAAAACTCTCTCAGTCTCTGCCATAAGAGAACCATGGCGAGGGTATCGAGGCCGCAGTACGCCAAAAGGCTCTGCCGCAGCCTGTTGCGCTCTGCCGGCTCCATGCCACGCAGGGACAGGTAGGTGTCCGTCGCCTCCGTGCCGTTGTGAACGTCCGCAAGGTTATGATAGTCGAGGTTGGGATCATCGGGAAAGAGCGCAGGCAGCACCTTTTTGATGGAAAAGCTCCCCTGCATTGCCCTGTCGTACACAAACCCGTCGCGGAATACGTCCAGAAGGTCGTGAATGTGATCACGGATGCTCAAAAGCTGCTGCGAGAGGTCGGGAAAGTACTCTGCAAGTTCCTTGATGCGCGTGCACTCAAATGCCTTGTTGTAGGCAAGCACGCACGCCCCCGCAGGGATATCCGCGACCAGACGCTCTGCGAGCGCGCGGCGCGGGTCCGTGGTTTCGTCTGCAAGAAATTCTTTGTGGAGGAGTTCTCCATCCGCATGCTCCAGATAGTGCAGCGAATACTGAAAGGGAACCTGCTGATAGGGTCTGATGCCGTCATAGAGCGGAATGCACGTCTGAAAGGTCTCGAAGTCGAGAAAGTACAGCGGATAGGTGAGCGTATCCAGGAACGTCCTGACGCCGAGTTGATCGACGCGCGTGGGGAGCTGCAGCTGTTCAAACTCCACCTGACGGCGCTGCGCGGGGTTGAGTTCGATGCCGCTCTTTACAACGTCATCAAAAGAGACGATCCCCTGATCGTAGTACTCATACGCCTTTTTTGCTGTGATGCGATAGAGATCGAATACGCTGGGCGAAGGCAGATTGCGCTCGCAGTACTGGCGGTAGACACAGTCATACGGCTTGCGGCAGTGCACTCCGAGATCCTGTTCCGGCTCCTCCTGTTGCGCAAGATATGCCTTTGCAAGTGCCGTCTTTGCCGCGACGTCCGCGTAAAAGGGCGCAATCGCCGCAGTGACATCGTTGATGCGGAACAGCTTGTGAATCTCCACGTCGCCCTGCCGCACATATTGATTGTTGATATCGACGATATAGACACCGACGATCTTCAGGCCGCACGCCTCCAGCACCCAGCGCTGATAAGCGGCGTCCCAGAGATAGACGTCCTTGAGCTCCGTACTCGATTTTACTTCATAGATTTCATATCCGTCCGAGGTCTTATGCAGAATGTCCACCGCGCAGTAGTAGCCATTTTGGGTGAATGCCGCCTCGCAGATATTTTCCGCTCCCTCCGCAAGAAATTTTTTGGTATTCCGGAGCATAGCGGAAATATTCAGCCGCCCTTCCGGCGTATATGCGGTCGCTTCGACATACGCTCCTAACAGTCCTTTGGCAAGATCGCCGACCTGTTTTCCCTCTTCAAAGCGGCGCAGGACGGATGGATCCTGAACGGCAAGTTCAGGGCGATATGTATCCAGCCAAAGCATCTTCGGACATTGACAAAATCTGGTATATTTGCTCTTGGAAAGATTCATCTGTTTCTCCTTACGCCGCCTCGTTCCGCAGTGCGACGATTTCCTCATAAATGAGCGTATCGCGCTCGGTCAGCGTTGCGGCGAGTTTTTCCACAAACGGCCAATGCGCGCGCAGCACAGCCTTTGCCTCTTCATAGCAGCGGGAGAGCAGCGCATTGCGCTCGACAACAATTTCGTCGTTATGCTTTCCGGAATCCACCGACCAACGCGTGTCCGTATGCAGAAGCGGGAACCCGCATGCGCCGTAATCTGTGACAAATCTCTGTACAATGCGGCCGGCGCGCTCCAGATCGGAACTTGCGCCCACATCCGTGCGGCCGAACTTCAGCTCTACCGCCGCCCTGCCAGCAAGCAGCGAAACGACTCTTTCGCGCATCATATCAAAGGAACCAAAGTAATTTTCGCGCTGCAGAAGCTGTACGACGCCGCGCGCATCGCTCTTGCTGGGGCGCACGGAGATGAGTCCCACCCCTTCAGGGTCAAAGGAGAGCGCTGCAACTGCATGCCCCGCCTCATGAAAGGCGACTTCCTCTTTTTCGGCGACGGACATCTCGTTGACGGATTCATCCGCCTCAAAGATAATACGAAGCACCGCACGGACGATATCTTCCATGCCGATTTCCGACTTTCCCGCGTACCCCGCATAAACCCCTGCCTCATTGAGCACAGATTCCAGCGCGGCGCAGGAATTGCCGTCCATCAACCGCGCAACGCTCTCCGCCGTCACCTCCTGCGCGACTTTCTTCCCCGCCAGATAATGGCGCACGATGGCAGCCGCCTCCCGTCGGTTGGGCGGACAAATCTGCAAGATGCGGTCAAATCTGCCGGGGCGACGCAGCGAAGACGGAAGTTCCCGGATTTCATTTGCCGTGGCAACGACGAACACGTCGCAGCTTTTTACCTCGTCGATTCCGGACTGCACGGCAATCAGCTCTTCGGGATTGCGGGAATCGCTGTCCGAGGCGAACTTGTCCAGGTCATCGAGAAAGATAACGGAAGGCGCTGCCTCTTTGGCGCTCACAAACGTCTTTCCGATTTCATCCACAAAATCTTTGATGGACTTATCCTTTCGCAGAGTAAAGCACTTTCTTCCCATTTCCTCAACCAACGCGGACGCCATCAGCGTCTTGCCGACGCCGGGAACGCCGTGCAGCAGAACGCCGCGCGGGAGACTGACGCCGAGCGCAGCATATTTTTCCGCATGCTTCGCCATATCGCAAAGCTGGATGAGTTCTTCTTTTTCTTTTTCATAGCCAATCACTTTGTCAAATGCACTCATATAAAACACCTCTTTTGATTTTTCATCTTCATTATACGACAAGTGATGGGACTTTTTTGGGACAAACAAACCTTTGCCCGCTGTCAATTTATTATATCACATTCAACGGCAAAAAGCTATGGTAAGCGCTGACAGGATCTGTCAGTCTTTACAAATCAACAATTTTTTTCAGATAATAGCGCCCTCCCGGCTCACGCATATCTACAATATATGCCTGCTTATACGCGCGCAGAAAGTCGGTAAGCTCATGCAGATATCGGTAGAAAGTGCGTTCCGAGATCTTGTGCTCCTTACAAAAGTCACTCCTTTCGATGCTCTTCCCCATGAGAAGTTCATCGTACAACAATAGAATCAATTGGATCTTCATGACTGTCTGCCTCTTTTGTAGCAGACGGCGCCGTCCGGATTTGGGAGCACGCTCCCGTTGCAACACCTGTATTGTACCATACTTGTCGCACGAAGTGTTCAGCTCGTTTCGCGGAACGACCCGCATTTTCGGCTGAATTTGCCGCGATTTCGGCTGAGTCGCTCCAATCCACGCAAAAAAGACAGGGAAAACCCTGTCTTTTTTGCGTGCCGTTCTTTATCATAAAACCAGGATCTTGACGGTTAAGCAAGTCCCCGCAGGAATCGGATCGGTTTCCACATAAAAGACGTCGCCCGCACGGAAGTCGGTGGGGTCTCCGCTTTGCCATATGGTCTCCATCACATTCCCGCGTATGCGGCAAAGAGTCCAACGGAAATCGCCGTTTACCGATATCATGATGCGGCAGCTCTGAGAGAAATCGGGACGGAAGTAGAACACCCGTCCGTCCAGGAGCGTAAATTGATAGGTCTCATCCGTTTCAAGAACCGCGGCGCTGCCCAGCGTTCTGCCGTCATGTTCGGACTGCTTCTCATAGACGGCAGTCAGCATGGCATTGCGGTTGGGGATATAGCAGTCCCCGACAAATTCTCCGTTCTCGTCCTGCCAGCCCAAAAAGGTATAGCCCGCCTTCTGCGGCGACGGAAGGTCGAATGCCTCACCCGTGAGCGTCTGCTGCGTTCCCCCGTCGCAGAGAATTATGGTACTGGTTTGCACGTTATAAAGCCAGGCAACGCCCCACCCGGAAGAGAATGTACTTGTCTGATCTTCGGAGAGTGCAGTGTACACATTTCTTACCGCCCGAACACCGATGTATTTTACCGATGCCGGAAGATACATCCTGTCGATATATCCATTCGGCTGGTAAAATGCCTGGTCAAAGATCGTCTCTACCGTATCGGGCAAAATGACACCGCTTACTTTTACATTAAAAAACGCATAGCTGTCAATGACTTCCACCCCGTGCGGAATGACGAGCGTCCCTGCAAAACGTACCCCATCAAAGGCGCTTTCACCAATATAGGTGAGGTTCCCGCCGTCCGAAAAAAGAACTTCGCCCCCGTAACTGTTAAATGCGCCCGCCTCGATCCGCTCAAGCGTGGAGGGCAGCTGCAAGGGCTGCGCAACTTTCAGAGTACGGAAAGCATTTTCCTCCAGGACGACCACTCCTTCGGGTATCGTCAGCGAGCGAATTTCCGCGGCACCCGGCTCGCCGAAGATGCTGCACAAAACCAGGTCGCCTCCCTCCTGACACGTCCTGTTGCTGCCGATGCGCGTCACGGGAAGTCCGTCCACGACCGACGGGATGATCACATCGACGTTTGCGCCCGTAGGGCCGTGATAGCCGGTGATCGTCACCTCGCTGCTCGTCTTTTCGTAGTCAAAAAATTCTACGCTTCCGCTGACTGCCATCTCCTGCCAGAGCGCATACAGCGTCAGGTCCTCCGTCCTTCCGAACGGCGTACTCCGGTAGGGCTCCCCCACGCCGTTCGGGTTATCGTACCAGCCGAGGAACAGATATCCATCGCGCACGGGCTCGCTGAGCGAAACGGTCACGTCGGACAATGCAGTATCGGGATTGCCCTCCATGGCGCCGCCGTCAAACATGTATTCGATGCGGTATTCCACCCCCGTCTGCATCCAGCTTGCCGTCAGTGACATATCCCCGAGATTGGCGGCAGTGATCTGCTCCACAAGGTTGCCGTCCTCATCCAGCCAGCCTAAAAAGGCATAGCCTTCGCGCGAGCAGGTCGGAAGATCGAGCGACTGCCCGTACTGCACCTGATATGTATAGACAGATGCTTCGCCATCCGGACTTATAAACGACCCGCCGCCCGCATCCAGCGTGATGGTAAATTCGAGGGGCACGAAGCGGGCATACAGGACGGAGACCGACCCGATATTGTGCTCGTCGATCACCTCAACACGTGTGCCACCCGCTTTTGCGTCATACCAGCCCGCAAACGTGTAGCCTGTCCGGTAGACGGGATACAGCGTCACCGTTTCCCCATAGGTGATATAGTTGGGGTTGACCTTCCCGCTCTCATAAGTCCCTTCATACTCGTAGCGGATCAGATACTCTCTTGCCGCATACACCGCATAGAGCGTCTGATCGCCCTCCGTGCCCGTAAAGGTTTGATAATATTCGCCGCTACCGTCCGCACGGTCGTTCCAGCCGAGAAAGTCATGCCCCAAAAGGCTGCAATCGGGCAGGTCGACCCTTTCATCGAATCCGACCGTCAGCGTTTGCTGCGTCCCGCCGCCCGAAACAAACGTTCCGTCGCCCGCGTCCAGATGCAGCTGAAATTCAAGCGGCACAAAGCGCGCATACAGGGTCGTAATCGTAAGAATGTTGCTTGCATCGATGACCGCGACCGGATTGCCGCCCTCTTCCGCATCGTACCAGCCGACAAATTCGTGCCCGTAGAGCGCGACGGGCAGAAGGGTCACGCGCTCGCCAAACTCGACCATGTTCGGATTTGTGGCATCGCCCTCGTAATTGCCTTCAAAGATATAGCGGACAACATAGGTTTTGGGTTCAAAGATCGCATACAGATACAGCGTTTCGTCTACGTTGTAAAGGCGGGAAACATATTCGCCGCTGCCGTCTTTTTGCGTATTCCACCCGAGGAAGGTATATCCCGCCTTGCTTGCAGGCAGCAGCTCGTACACTTCGCCGACCCCGACGGAGACAGGATTTTCCCCCATTGCCTCCCCGCCCATATAGTCATACAGGACGGAAAAGAGCGCGTCGCTCTTCTGCCAGAGCGCATACAGCGTCACGTTGGCAGCATTGTCGCCGCCGACGCGGTCATATTTTGTTCCGCCCTGCGCCCCGTCGTACCAACCGAGGAACAGGTACCCCTCCCGCACGGGCTCATGCAGCAGACATTCCGTTTCCGCCGTTACGCTCGCGGGGTTGCTTTCATAGAGGATGCCGCCTCCCAATTCATACCGAATGGAATAGACCGCATTGCTCCACTTGGCATAGAGCGAAAGATTTGTCCCGGTGCAGGAGATCCGTTCGACGGCTTCCCCGGAATAATCGGGGGTCAGATACCACCCCTCAAAGGTATCGCCCGACTTTTCGGGGGCGGCAAGTTCCACGCTGCCGCTCTCGAGCGTGATTGAGGTGGTGACGCTCCCGCGGAAAAATCCGCCGTTCAGCCAATAATCGATCGTATATTCATGCGGCGCAAAGACCGCTTCCACCGCCATGTCCTCCGTGACCGCACAGGGGAACGTCACCATTTCCCCCCGCGCGTCCCGCCAGCCGACAAAATCGTATCCCTCCCGCAGCGGCGTTTCCGGCATATACCAGGTTCCCTCGGGAACGGAAACCTCCTCCCCGTCCACCGATACCATGTAAACCTGAGACTGCGCGGAAGCCTGCCCGCGCGGCAATAAAATCGCAAGAAGGATCACTGTCAGGCAAACCATGATCGCCGCAGCGGCGATCGCGACAGACATCCGATGCCGCTTTTGCGCCACGGCGACGCTCTCCGTCGACTGCTCCTCCCCGATGCCGCACCAAAGGCGGGAGACGGGGAGCGCAAAATGATTGGCGAGCGCGATGAGTTTTGCAACGTCCGGGCAGGTCACGCCGCGTTCCCAGCGGGAGACGGCATCGGTAGAAGTCTGCATGAAAGAGGCAAGCTGCTCCTGACTTTCATTCCTGGCAATGCGTTGCTCGGAGATCATCTTTCCAAGCTGCTCTACATGAAAGTCCCCTACAAAAGTTTGCTCCGCTTCTGCCTGTCCGCACAGTTTTTCCATGGTGATTCCGAGTGCAGCTGCAATTTCGCCGAGCTGTGAAATATCGGGCTCGGAGAGTCCGCGCTCCCACTTGGAAACTGTCTGCGGATGAAGGTTGAGTTTGTCGGCCAATTGGGTCTGCGTGATGTTCGCAGCCTTTCGCAGTTCCTTTAATCTTTCGGAAAATTCACTCATTCGTGTTACTCCCTTACAGTATAACTATATCACAAATTTCAAAGATGCACAAGATAAAAATCCAATCAGACGCGGCGTCGGTTGAAAAATATAATGATGATATCAATTGTCACAAACTGTACGATTTCTGCGTCAGAAGAAGTGTAAGGGGTAAGACATCTGCGTTTCCTGAAAAAATTTCGGGAAACGGTGAGTAAAAGGAAGCGTTCGTACGTTTCATAGATGAGAGGTGGAAAAAACGTGGCAGAAACAACCGACCGCAGCGCCGTCCTCTATGCCGCATTCTTAGGCGGAGACAAGGGCGCGCTGGAACAATTAGTCATCCTGCACGGCGATGCACTCACGCGATTTGCCTACTGCATCGTCAGAAACGACGCCGCCGCAGAGGACGTCATGGCGGATACCTTTGCGACGCTCATCGTCAGGCGCAAAAAATTCCGCGAGGGCGCCAAGTTCCGCACCTGGCTGTATACCGTTGCGCGCAACAGGGCGATCGACTATGTGCGCAAATACGGCAGACAGCGCACGCTTTCGGGGCTGGAAAACGTCCTCGTGGACATGAACGGCGAAGATGCGCTGCTCACACGGCAGCGCAGCGAGACGCTGTACATAAGTCTGCAAAAACTGCCCGAGCAGTACAAGGAGGTCCTGTACTTAAACTATTTCGACGGGTTCTCCGTCAAGGAGATCTGCCATATCCTCAAAAAGAACGAAAAACAGGTATATAACCTGCTCTCCCGCGCAAGATCCACCCTCAAAGAAATTCTTGTCAAGGAAGGTTACCATGAAAACGAATGACCAACGCATGAAAGAAATATACGAACGCGCAGACGAAAAGCGCACCAGCAGAAGAAGGCGCGTCAAATGGATCAGCGTTGCCGCGTGCTCTTGCAGCCTCGTGCTCGCGCTCAATCTGGTGCTGTTTGTGCCCTACCCTTCGGGACTTCCCGATATCTCCGCCTATTCCGGCAGCGAGTACTATCCCCTGATGCAGCAGCTCAACGCGCTCACCTACCGCAATACGAGCACCGCGCACAACAACTTCGAGGCGTGGTTCGGCGACCTGTTCAGCAGCAACGGCACATCGGAGGACATGGGCGCCGCGCCCGAATCCCCCGGCACAGCCGACGATCCGGGCGCATCCGACGACGGCGACTATAACGAAGTGACGGACAATCAAGAGGCAGGCGTCATCGAAGGCGATCTGTTCAAGCGCACGTCGACGCACTTCTTCTATGTGGGCTTCAACGGCGATTCGCAGCTCCTGCTCAGCGCATTTACCATCGACAAAGAGGACAGCGCCTGCTGCGGCACGCTCACCATTTCTGCCGAGAACGATTACTACTTCAGCAGCTACTACGGCGCAGAACTCTATCTGAGCGAGGACGGCGACACGGCGACCATCTTTGCTCCCGTCTACCCTGCCAAATCCAATAAACTCTATACTGCCGTCATCTCGGCGGACGTCTCCGGCCCCGAGAACATGCAGGAGACGGGACGCGTCTATGTCTCGGGCAGCTATGTGACCTCACGCAAGGTCGGCGAGGACTTCCTGCTCATCTCCAACTTTGCCGTCAGAAACAATCCCGATTTTTCGGACGAATCCGCGTTCCTGCCGCAGGTGGGCACAGCGGACGAGATGGAGAGCCTGCCCATGCAGGACATCGTCTGTCCCGACACCGCCACGGCTGCGCGCTATACCGTCATCGTGCGGCTGGGCGAAAGGCTCTCCGTCGACGGGCACATCGCCTTCCTCTCCTACTCGCAGGAGGTGTATGTCTCCGAGGACAACATCTTTGTGACGCGCAGCTATTCGCAGACGACGCGCGAAGGAGACTATGAGCGCCGCGTCCCCTATACGCAGATCGCGTGCGTCTCCTATTCGGGCGACGGTCTGACGCTCCAAGGCAGCGCGGACGTCGCGGGCACGGTGCTCAACCAGTACTCTTTGGACGAACAGGACAATACCCTTCGCGTCGTGACGACGGTCTCGGAATCAAATGTCCGCATTTACGAAAACGGCGGCACTACATCGGCGGATGTGATCACTTCCTCCGGCACCAACGACAACGCATCCCTTTACGTTCTGAGCCTTGACGACTTCTCCGTGATCGCCTCCCTGGAGCGCTTTGCGCCCGAGGGCGAGGAAGTGACTTCCGTCCGCTTTGAGGAGGATATCGTCTGGGTCTGCACGGCGCGCATCTGGGAGCTGACCGACCCCGTGTTCCGCATCGATCTTTCCGATCTTGAAAACATTACCTACACCGACACGGGCACGATCGAAGGCTACTCTACGTCGCTTGTCGACTTCACGGACGGGACGCTCCTTGGCATTGGCTACAGCGATGCGCGCAGTCTCAAGATCGAAATCTATGAGCAGGTCGAGGAGAGCGTCGTCTCCGTGGCGGTCTATGAGGCGGACGCCGACTTTTCAGAAGATTATAAGGCGTACTATATCGACCGTGAAAACGGACTGGTCGGGCTGCACATCTACGACTACAGTGAGGGAATCAACGAATATCTGCTGCTGCGCTTTGACGGATACAACCTTGTCCCCGTCGCGGAGATCGCATTGACGAGCAGCAACTGCGATACAACGCGCGCGACCATTGTGGACGGCTGGCTGTATGTGCTGACGGAGCTCTCCTGCTTAACCGATTACTGCGACGACTATCAGGCCGTACCTGTTCCCGGGCTTGCAGAATAAAGCAATGCGCTTTCCCGTGAAATTACGCTCACCCCGCACCAAACGTGCATGAAACCTAAGTGCGCCCCGAAGGCTTTGCCTTCGGGGCGCACTTGTTCGTCTTAAAAATATTACCGCTATGTTTTACAGAGTCCCATATTGCACTAAGATTTCCGAACGATTCTTTCTGCAAACAAACGCTCAAAATCCTCGATGTTTCCGACCCGCAGAAGGCTCTTTTGAAGCAGGCAGTCCCTTGCGCGAGCACGGCGAAACACGATATAGTAGCAGTCCCCTTTGCTGATGATTTTCTTTATGTTGTCCTTTGGCTCCGCCACGGAAATATCCTGCCATGTCGCGAAAATCGTGCCGTCACAGTCGATCGTCACCTTTTCCGGCAATAAGAGGCGCAAATGCTTTTTCCGCTCAAGATAGGGTGCAAACCATGTAATGACGATGACGGCGACGAGCGCAATTTCAAAGAACATGATCAGCCAGAAATCGCACAGGAATGCAATCAGCAACAAAACCACCGTCAACAGGAGGGCGACAAGAGATACGCAAACGACGTTCTGTTTTGCGTTTTGCTTGAGAACAAAATTTTCCGCTTCTTGGGAATAATCCCCATAAAATTCAATCACAAGCGCGTGTCCCCTTTACATATTTTTCATCACGTTCATTATATCCGATCACGCTAACTTTGTCAAGATACAAAAAGAAGGCAGCCCCCTGCCTTCTTTTTAAGTATCTTCCCGCCGAACGGATTGCAAATACGAGTTGCATTCCGCGACAAATTTTTGCAGCCTCTTTTTTTGCTTTTCGCTGTTCATATAGCCGCCTTGCAAACCGGGAGAATGCCACCAAAAATCAAATGGCACAACATTGCCGCTTACATTCAGATCAAGCGTATATTGCCCATTATATTTCGGATGATCGGTAATTGTTAGCACTCTCAAATCGGAAAGCAAAAATTCGCGGTTTGGATACCCAAAAAATCCCCTGATCAGGAACTTCCCCCTTTTCCCGTCAAGCAACAAATAGGCACGAAATGTCGAAAAATATAAAATACAGACAATGAGCAAAAATACGACGGCACCACCGATCGCGAGATAGAGATTGGGTTTGACAATCAAGACCGTAAGATAGATCGCTGCCACAAACACAACGGAGAAAACCGCCAGTCCCCGTTGAAACAAAGATGTTTGATAAATCTTGATCTTCCCTTTGGGTGACTTCTGTTCCGTTTCGGCATTCATCGTCATGACCCCCTTGCAGGATAATTGCCGCCCGCGCCCTGCAACACCTTCCGCGCGGCGGGTGCGCATTCGTCAATAGCAAGACATTTTCGCAAACTTCAGCAGACTTTATAGCCCGAGGCAAGTCCGCCCTCGCTCGTCTCGCGGTAGCGCTCGTTGAGGTCTCTGCCCGTCTCGTACATCGTTTTGACGACCAGATCGAACGAAATCTTGCGCGTCCCCGAAAGCACGCTCGCCAAATCGGCGCTGTCAATGGCGCGCATTGCCGCCACGGCGTTGCGCTCGATGCACGGGATCTGTACATACCCGCCGACGGGGTCGCACGTCAACCCGAGCTGGTGCTCCAACGCGATCTCCGCCGCGTACTCGGTGATCTCCAGAGAGTGCGCAGCAAGGCTGCACACGGCAGCTGCCGCCATCGCCGTCGCGGTGCCGATCTCCGCCTGACAGCCCGCCTCCGCCCCGCTCACCGAGGCATTGGTCTTGACGACGTTCCCGACGATCCCGCCCGTCGCCAGCGCGCGCCAGATCTGCTCGTCCGAAAGCCCGTCCCTGCGCTGCAGATAGAGCATCGTGGCGGGCAGGACGCCGCTCGCCCCGCAGGTGGGCGCCGTGACAACAACGCCGCCGCTCGCGTTTTCCTCCGCCGTCGCATAGGCGTAGCTGCACACGAGGCGGGTATGGTCGGTCGGGTCGTCGAGGTAGGCGCTCTGCAGCGTCGCCGCCTTGCGCTCGACGCGCAGATTCCCGGGGAGCACGCCCTCTTGCGCAAGTCCGCGCGCAATGGTCGCCTTCATGCTCTCCCAGACCTCGGCAATGTAGTCACGAAATCCCTTGTCCTCAAAGCGGAACACGACGTCCGCAAGCCCGATCTTCTCCTTCTCGCAATAGGCGCGAAGCTCGGAGAAATTGGCAAAGGGATAGACGTTCTCCGCCGTAACGGGCGCGCTGCCCGCCTCGCGAATGGTGCCGCCCCCGATGGAGAGATAGGTCACGGACAGCATCTCCCGCCCGCTTTCATCGTACGCGGTCATGACGAGCGTGTTGGGGTGAAGGAGCTCGCGCGTCTCATAGTCAAAGACGACCTGCGTGTTCTCCTGCGGCAGGACGCCGAGGACGGCGCGGTCGGTCAGGTGCCCCTTCCCCGTGCGGGCAAGCGACCCCTGCAATACGACGCGATAGCGCGCCGCGCCCGCCGTCCGCGATAAAAAGTCCTTTGCCGCACGCTCCGGTCCCATCGTATGCGAACTGGACGGCCCACGCCCGATCTTGTATAACTCTCTTAATGACTGCATCATGTTCTCATTTTCCTTCGTGGTGTACACCTCATCTGTACCCGAGACGGTATTCTATCATACCGTCCCGCTTCTGTCAAGCAGGTACAAAGCGCGGGATCGCGCGCCGCTTCGGATAAATCGTTTTCATCAAGCTAAACCTCTTTTTGCAGATAGACGTGCGGACAGCCCTCATCCTCGTCGGCCGTGCCGAAGAGACTGTATCCGAGTTTTTCATAGAACGCCTGCACGCGCGTCTGGGCGTGGATAATAATTTTGTGCTCGCCCAGCTTTTTGATGAGCTCCTCCGCGCCGTGCAGCAGGCTTGCCCCGCAATGTCTGCCGCGGTATTCCCTGACCACGGCGATCCGCCCGACGGCGAATCCGCCCTCGCACGCGTAGACGCGGCAGGTCGCAACGGCGCGAGGCCCGTCAAACAAGACGAGGTGATGCGCCGCATCGTCCGTCCCGTCGAACTCCGAAACAAACCCCTGCTCGTCCATAAATACTTTTCTTCGGATCGCAGCCGCCTCCCCGGGCAGGCAATCGTAACTTTTGATCTCCATAACGCCTCACATTTTGAAGTTTTCATAGTATTATGCCTGACATATTACTATGAAAATACTTGATTTTAACCTAAATCCCCCTTCTTTTGAGCCATTTTTCGCCAATCATCGCACCACGCAAGTCAATTGCTTCCACAAAAATCTCCCCTTTCATGGAGCAAATTTTTGCCGCTCAACGCGCCTGAGCGGGCTAATTCACGCAATCCTATTCACCCTTTCATTACATCCCCCATTCGTCAATCAAGCACAGCCGATACGATCGGTGCCCGACTGATAGACAATTTTCTGCGCTCTGTCAACAACCGTCACGATACAACCGTCAATCTCGGACAGACGATCGCAAACGCTTTGCCTGTTTCTTTCAGAGATCGTATAGCATGCCATCAGAAGTTTTTTGCGGCGGGCGTTGCGGAATTGACGAGAGGAATCCATGGTAAAAAGCCTGCCGTCCCGATACAGGAGCTTTATGGTCACGGAATATCTGCCGTTGCCCCATTGATTAAAATTGACCGCGATCCGCCGCAATTTTGACCGAGCAGCAACAATGATGCGCATGTCGGGAATCACCAAGACTCTTTTGCGTCCGATCCAAACCCCGCAAAACAGCACCGATAAAAGTCCGACGCCGGTCACCGCCAGAAGCGTGGGGACAAGGATACGCACAGCAAGCGGAATCGTGCCCCAATTCGCAAATGCGAGATAGGCAAATGGCGCAAGAATTGCCAATAGAACAATAAGAAAACCCAATAGCAACGGTCGGTTAAAAAGCGCAAAACGAACCGTCCGCTCTTTGTTATGCATGTCAGATGTCACCTTTTGCACCGCATGAACCCTCCACAAAATAACATAAAACAGGCGATTTATACGACTTTTCATTTATTTTCAAGACATCTTCAGCAATGTTTTGATAATAGCGAAACCCCCAGTCCTTGATCTCACGGTACGGAAGATTGACAAGCACTTCTTTTGAAACGGAGAATGATGTGCTTCCCCAAAAGAATGCCGCGACCGATTGCATACCATCAAATTCCGCCAACATGCCGACATGAAACATATCGGGGCGGAAGGTAAAATTTTTTCCGACAAAATCAAACAGCTGACGAAAGAGCATTTCCTTCAGCTCCGCCTCGTTCCACGTCATGAGCCGCACATACTCAGGCGGCAGCGTGGCGTCCTTCCGTTGCGCAAAGTGCAAGTCCCGCCGTAATAGCTTTGCGCCCCCTTGCTCCAAAGCGCGCAACTCTTCCGTACGCAGCACAAACACACGATCTCCGCCGTGCGGAAGTTTATCGATCACGCGTTGCCAGTCGATAGTCACGTCATCGCCGCCGCCATATGCGCAGACCGCACGCACGTTTCCACGATCGAAAACAAGATAGCTCTCCACCAAGGCAGCGCGCTCATCCTGAAAGAGTTCGGCGGCATGCTCGGCAAAATAGTCATGCAATACGGAAGCAATCTGCTGTGCGTCCAGAAAAAGACACTTTCCCATAAGTCCCCTCGTTCTCAGCCCTATTGTAGCCGATATGTCCCCTTCTGTCAATATGAAAACACATTTTGAACAGACAAAGCGCCCGCCGCGCTAAAGAGCGCGGCGGGCGCAAAGCCTATTCTTATGTATCAATGCGGAGCAATCAGATGGATTTCCCAAGCTCGTATGCGCAGGCCAGTTCTTCCCTGCCCTTGATGTCGCCGACAGCCATCACGCCGCCGCACAGCACTTTGCCGCGGTCTGTCCAGCCGAGATGCCCCATTAAGCGGTCATACCAGTAGACGGACTCCTCAAACTCGTTGCCCTCCGCGGTCATCAACAGCACGCTCTCCTTTTGCGGGTTGCGATAGTCGGGGTCGCATTCCGCGACGGCAAACAGGCGGTCAAACGCCGTCTTGATCTGTCCGCTGACCGTCCAATAGTATAAGGGCGTAGCGAGCACGACGACGTCCGCCTCGCGATAGGCGGGATAGATCTTCAGCATGTCGTCCTTTTGGACACAGGGACTTGCGGGATCCTTGCCGCCGCCAAAGCACCCGAGGCAGCCGTGGATATTCATGCCGTTCAGGTAAAAAGACGTGACTTCGTTGCCCGCTTCCTGCGCGCCACGCGTAAATTCCGCGATAAGTGCCGCCGTATTGCCCGCCTTGCGGGGACTGCCGTTCAAAATTACGATCTTTTTCATAAAAATACCTCTTATTCTTTGACAGGGCGGATCTCGGAATAGCCGTTCCAGGCAAAGACCACCCGCTCCTTTTCATCGGCATACACCTGTTCCACATTGCAGATGTAGAGATAATGGTCGCCCACCTCGTGGAACTCCTTCAGATTGCACACGATCGCGGCGCAACTGTGCGCGGGGACACGAATGGGGCAGTCGGGCAGCGACCGCATCTCAATGCCGAACTGCGCGACTTTGTCCGTCTTTCTCCCCGTCGTGCTGCCGCAGCCGAGCACCGCCGACGTCAGCGCCTCGCCCGGGACTGTCAGGACGACCTTCCCGGTCTCGCGCACCCGTTCGCCCGAATAGGACGTCTTTGCCATTGCATAGGCAATCATGGACGGGTTGTAGGAGAGGTACGTCCACCAGGAGACGGTGGCAAGGTTGGTTTCGCCGTCCTCCCGCAGCGTGCAGACGATGCTCACGGGATTGGGCGAGGTGATTTTTGCCGCAGCGGGCAAGCTGATTTTTTGCATAAAAAGCCTCCTAAGACAGATGATCGAGAATAAAATTCAATGTTCTTTCGTTGACGTCCGCCATGGTCGACGGCGTAAAGCCGTGCCCCTCGCCGCGATAGGTGACGAGCTCGGCATTGGGATAGGTCTGCGCCGCGCGCTCGCTGTAACGGTACGGGACAATGGCATCGTTTGTGCCGTGCATCAGGAGAACGGGCGCCGTGAATTGCGGCATACCCTGATAAATATCCAGGTCGCGCAGGGTCAGCACAAAATTCCGCCCCAGCGTCACACCCCACCAATCGATGGTCTCAGGGACTGACGCGTCGTCCGGATAGCGCGTATTCCAGTCGTCCGGGATGCTGAACCCGGGGAAGAGCAGGACCATGCCTGTAACCTCGCTTTGGCGCGCCTGCGCAGCCATCGCGGAGACCATACCGCCCTGACTGCCGCCGAAGAGAAAGAGTTCGCCATTAAACCACGGCAACTCCCTGACGTAATCCATCACGGCAAACAGGTCATCCCGCTCGGTGAAAAGGGTCATTTCCGTTGTAGGGAAGCCGCTCTGATCGTTCGATCCGCTGCCGCAGAAGGTAAACGCAACCGAGCCGATTCCGCAATCCAGAAGAAACTCCGCCGTATCCCTGAAGTCATTCTTGGATCCGTTATAACCGTGGCTGAAGATGACGACGGGAAAGCGCGATGCGTTCGGCCGATAGACAACGATGTCCATCGTCCTGCCGTGGTGTTCAAGGGTCGTCTCCTCGATCCCGGGATCGGGCGTCGGCTCCTCCGGAAGTTCCGTTGTCATATCGCCCTCTCCGGGATGCTCTTCAGATAGCCGAACAGCACCGCCTCGCCGATGAACAGCTCGCGCGCATACTTGCTGTTGCCCTCCGCGACGCTGCGAACAAACTTCTGCGCCGCTTCCTCCACCGCCTTGTATTCTGCAATTTCCGATCTCATAAAACAACCTCCTGTCGATTGACAACTGTATTATAATATGATATAATTATCTTGTCAAGTACGCACAATAAAGTGCGGTACTTACAAAAAGTAGAGCGTAAAGGAGAAGCACCATGGACGAAAAGACAAAGCGCTGTATTGCAAGCGAACGGCTGTGCGACACGGGGTTCAGCTACACCCTCTCGCTCATCAGCGGAAAGTATAAAATGACCATTCTCTACACGCTCATGGAGTTCGGCATCGTGCGCTACAATGAGTTGCAGCGCTATATCAAGGGCATCTCTTTTAAGACGCTCTCCAGTTCATTAAAGGAACTGGAAGCAGACGGACTCATCGTGCGCAAGGAGTATCCGCAGATCCCTCCCAAGGTGGAATACAGCCTCTCGGAGCGGGGCAAATCCCTGATGCCAATCCTCGACGGACTGTGCGAATGGGGCGACAAAAACAGGATCTGAACGCATCATGATAAAGGGGCGCAGAGCGCCCCTTTTTGTTTATAACACGCATAAAATAATGGATTTTCATAGTATTATGTCATACATAGTACTATGAAAAGAACCTATTTTACGCATTTACGACCATTTTTCGGGGGGTGACACCCTTCGCCGCCCTGCCCCCCTCCTCTTCCTCGTCCGGAAATCCCCCTCTTCAAGTGCAAAAAAAACGCTCTCAACACGCGTGAGAGCGTTTTTTTGCTTCGTAGAAATCTCAGCCCCTTGCCATTGCGGCAACCTTTTCCTTTAAGAGCAAGTACCCTTCCTCGGCGTCGTCAGTTGTGAGCACCGTCTTTTCCATGGGACAGATATCCGTCCCCGCGCGGTTGATGATGCGCTCCGTCAACGTCCCGTAGGAAAGCGGGATATGATGCGCCTCCAGGTACACCTTTGCACTCTGAGAAATTGTCCTTGCATAGACCGCGGCGATCTTGCTCTTTACGAACAGCATCGCCGCCGCCTTGCCGACGACGACGTCTGCGACGGAATATCCCGCCAGATCGACGCCGTCCGCGATCCAGCCCATCATCGGCGCAATGCCCCGACGATCGCTCGTCAGGCACTGTCCGTTTTTACAGAGACAAATGGTATGCCCTGCAAGCCCCTCTTTGGCAAGTTCAAGATCTGTCATGCTTCTCCCTGTTGAGCAATGCGCGCAGCCCCATCACGATGAAGGGAACAAGCACCGCCTGCAACACCATGCCCAGAAGCCCCATCTGGATCTGCGACCAGATGAGCGCGGGCGTGAAGGGCGCGACCGACCGGAAGATGACAACCAGCAGCAGGAATGCCGCACGGCCCGCGACCTGCGCCAGGAGCACCGCGGGAAATGCCATCCAGCCGTTTTCCGCGATCTTCTTTGTGAACAGACCGGAGACCGCTGCAAAGACGGCGAGTTCCGCCATCATGAAGGGAAGGCGCGCCAATGCAGGCATCGGATCACCCCAAGCGGAGGTGATCGCAAAGCTCACGAGCGGCGAAAGAATGCCGATCCCCAGTCCCCAGACGCTGCCGAGAAGGCAGCCGCCCAGCAGGACGGGAAGATACATGGGCAGCCACTGCACGCCGCCCGCCTGTCCGAGTGCGAGGTGCACGAGCTGCGGCAGCAGTACCGCGAGCACGATGCAGCCGAGGGAGACGAGTCCCTTAACCGTCACTTTTATCTTCAACGAACAGTTGTGACGCACCAAAACATTTTCTAACATATCAGACTCCTTTGCCGAAATATTCGGCGATCGTTTTCATTTTTTCCTGCTGAGCGACCTTGAACGGGCAGCGCCTGTTGCAGTGCCCGCACTTCAGGCAGGCGTCCGCCTTGACGGCGAGCTTATCATAGTGGTTTGCCGCCATCTTGTCGCCCGCCATTGCGAGGTCGTAGTACTTGTTGACCAGCCCGATATCGATGCCCGCGGGACAGGGCTGGCAGTGATTGCAATACACGCAGTTGCCCATGGCGGAGGCGGGCGTAAACTGTCCGATGACGGAATAATCACGCTCCTCCTTGGTCGCATTCAGGTATTGCAGCAGCGCATGCAGATCATTAAGTCCCCGCACGCCCGGGACGACCGCGAGCACGGCGGGACGGTCCAGACAGTACTGGATGCACTGCGTCTTGGTCAGGGCGACACGGAAGGGCGATGTCTGCGCGGACAGCAGCTGTCCGCCATGGAAGGGCTTCATGACGGAGATACCGACGCCCTCCGCCTCGCACCTGCGCATGAGTGCGGCGCGCTCGGCCGTGGAACCGATGCCGTACTCGTCGCCCTGCTCCAGATCGTACGCGGGGTTGACGGAGAACATCATCATGTCGATAACGCCCGTATCGAGCAGTTTGTTCGCGACCGACGGCGTGTGCGACGAAAAGCCGATATGCCTGACGACACCCTGCGCCTTCAAGGTCTTGACGAAGTCAAAGATACCCGCCCTGTCGATATCGCGGATGTCGCTCTCCTCGTCCACGCAGTGCAAAAAGCCGAAGTCAACATAGTCGGTGCCGAGCGCCTTCATCTCCCAGTCGAACGTGCGCCTGATCTCATCTAAATTGCGCGACCAGCCGTACTCGCCGTTCTCCTTGTAGACGGCGCCGAAGTGCAGCTGAAAATGCACCTTCCCCCGCCTGCCGGCGATCGCCCGCCCGAACGGTTCATAGACGGACTTCCCGCCCGCGCACAGATCAAAGAAGTTGATGCCCGCGTCGATCGCCTCGCACACGGTCGCCTCGATCTCCTCTGCGGGGCTCGCCTGAATGCCGCCCATGCCAAGGCCCAGGGTCCCGATGCGCTCGCTGCCGTGCGGCAGTTTTCTGTATTCCATGCTCACTTCTCAAACTCCCTGGCGACGTCCTTCAACAGACTGCGGATGGGAAGGTGCTGCGGGCACGACTTTTCACACTTGCCGCAGCCGATGCAATCGGACGCCTTGCCGTTGTTCTTGGTAAATACTTCGCGGTAGAAAAATCCGGCGCTCCAATCGTGATAGCCTACTTTTGCATTCATACAGGAAAAGAGGTCGGGAATGGAGATATGTTTGGGACAGCCGTCCGTGCAATAGCGGCATGCCGTACAGGGAATGAGGCGCATGGAACGAAGAATGTCACGCACTTCCCCGACCACCGTTCTCTCCGCCTCGTCAAGAGGCCTGAAGTCCTTCATATACGAGAGGTTATCCTGCATCTGCGCCATATTACTCATGCCCGAGAGCACCATGAACATTCCCTCAAACCCCGCGGCAAAGCGGATGGCATAGCTTGCGGGGCTCGCCGTTCCGAGGCGGGCATAGACCGCCTTGGCATCCTCGGGCAGGTTGACAAGGTTCCCGCCCTTGACGGGCTCCATGACGATGACGGGCTTACCATGTTTTCTGCACACTTCGTAGCACTTTCTGGACTGGACGGCAGGATCCTCGTAATCAAGATAATTGAACTGGATCTGCACGACCTCAATCTGCGGATATTGGGTCAGAATGCGTTCCAGCATCTCCGCCGTGTCATGAAAGGAAATCCCGACATGCCTGACCTTTCCCTCTTTTTTCAGGTCGAACGCCGTCTCATAGGCGCGGCAGCGCCGGAACTTTTCAAAATTTTCGCGCGACTGCGCGTGCATGAGGTAGAAGTCGAAGTACTCTACACCGCACGCCTTGAGCTGACTCTCAAAGAAGGGACGGATGTCCTCCTCTTTTTGGAAATAGGGCTCGGTCAGCTTATCGGTGAGAATGAATGACTCGCGCGGATGGCGCTTGACGAGGCAGTCGCGCAGCGCCGTCTCGCTCTTGCCCGAAAGATAACCGTGCGCCGTATCGAAGTAGTTGAAGCCCTCGGCAAGGAAGGCGTCGACCATGCGCTCGAACTCCGCGTAATCGACCTCGCTCCCCTTCATCGGCAGGCGCATGCAGCCGAAGCCGAAATTTTTATGTACGTTTTCAAACATACCCTTTCCTCCTTATGCTTTTGTTGCCTCTTCCACGCAGCGCAATGCGTTGAGAGAGCGGGGATAGCCGATATACGGCAGACACTGGGACACGACGTCGATCAGAAACGCCTTGTCGTTCCCGATGCGCAGGTTTGCCTTGGCGTGGGAAGTAAGCTGCGGTTCGCACCCGCCCTGCGCCGACAGGAAGCAGAACGTGATCATCTCGCGCTGACGCAGATCCAGCCCCGTGCGCGTGTAGTAGTCGCCAAAGCAGTTGTCCACAAGCCACTTGTTGATGTGCCGCGTCTCCTCGGCGCCGCTGTTTGCAAACCCGCGCATGCCCTCGCCGAAGATATCGATCTGCGCCCGTTCGCCCCCTTCGAGGCGGTTCTCTGTCGTCGTGGTCGCCTGTCCCTGCAGGGGCAGCGCAATGCCGCGCGCCGTAAAGATCTCGTTGGTCGCCTTCAGGAAGGGAAACACCCGCCCGATGCCGAGGTACGCCGTCGCCTGATAGACAGTCTCCTTGACCTCGACGGGCGTCACGCCCATCTCCAGCGCCGCGGGCACGACGGCGCGGAACTCGTCGATGCCCTGACAACCCAGAAGGGTCGCGAGAATGGCGAGCAAGCGCGTCTTGGCGTCCAGCCTGCTTCTTGCTATGACTTCGTCAAAGGCGAAGTTATCAAACCGTTCAATGAACTCGGGATCGGTCGCCGAAAGCTCCGATGTGTGACCCGGGCACATTCTCTCGTGATAAGCTTTTGCAGCCTCCGTTATGTGCATAGTTTCCTCCTTGTGATATTTTCCACCCGTTCGACGGGCAGACGAATGTAAGCTATCTGTTTCCTTTTTTATTATAGCTGCATTTCCGCCGCCCGTCAATCTTGATTTTGCCGCCAATCGATAAGCATTACTTATACGTTTGACGCGGTTTTGCAGGCATGCCGATGCAGTCCCCTCTTTTCTTACAGTATAATGCCATTTCCCCGTTCTGTCAAATGCTCATTTTTTATAGGAAAAAATGCGTTTTGGTTATGATGAACGTCCGCGCTTACAAAACTTTAACAAAAAGCTAACACCGCGCAAAACTTTTTTACGATCTTATTAAAATCTGTCTGCTACAATATTTGACGAAACGGCGAAGGAGAACAACATGAAGGCAATCGATATACGCGGGCTGAAAAAAGTTTCCGCGGGCTGGGCGCGGTAAGGAATGCACGATTCCGAGCGGCTCGTTATCTCCGCCACGAAAAAAGCACCGCCAAAGCGGTGCCTTATGGTGGTGGGAAGAAAAAGGAAACTGACAATCTAAACGAGATTTTCTGCGGCTTCGCCTTGAAAGCTTCGTATTTGCTTTCCGCCCCTCAACCTTCTCATACAAACTATACGGCAAATACTCGCGCGAACACGTGGGAATGCACGATTCCGAGCAGCTCGTTATCTCCGCCACGAAAAAAGCACCGCCAAAGCGGTGCCTTATGGTGGTGGAGATAACGAGATTCGAACTCGTGGCCTGTACGTTGCGAACGTACCGCTCTACCAACTGAGCCATATCCCCATAAATTGTACCTTGATTATAGCATAATCCTCAAAAAAAGCAAGCGTTTTTTTGTCCTTTTCCAAAAAAACTTGCACCCATTCATACGGGAAATTGCTCTTCGATGTTAAAATCCAGTCCGTTTTCCTCCGATTCCTCCCACCGCTCCCGAATGAATTCCAAAATGTGCACATAGGCAGCCTTGGATCCCTCGCCGTAGAGATCCAGCTTTCCCTGTATTTCGTTCTCCTGCAATTCTTCCAGAGCGATCGTAACTTCATCGATCAGATCGAGCAGCGTCATATGTGCATCTGCAGTTATCATAGACCGTTTCATACATTCATCTCTTATATTGCATTAATTTGCATGATTATAGCATAACCAAACTGCGATTTCAAGCATACGCATGGGATTTTTGCATGACAACACAGATTTCTTTGCAATTATGCCACAAAATCAATTGACAATTGCGCCCAAAAGAGAGTAAAATAAACCATGCAAACGACGGGGGCATAGCTCAGTTGGTTAGAGCGCATGCTTCACATGCATGAGGTCACAGGTTCGAGCCCTGTTGTCCCCACCATAAAAAAGAAAGGGCTTTGTGCCCTTTCTTTTTTATGCATCGGGAAGCCGGCGAACCATTGCCCGAAGAGACGCGGCGCTTAGGGACAAATGTGCTCGGGCGAGGGGCGTGCGTAAGCCCCGCCGGGGGGCCCCCTTTAGGGGTGTCGGCGGAGCCCTGTTGTCCCCACCACGTCGAAACACGACGAATTTCGCAGCATCCGACAGAACGCCTGTCGGATGTTTGCTTTTACGTCGCCTTTTCCCAAAAAGTTCTTCGATACTTTTTGGGAGCCCTGAAATGCCTTGTGCCCTTTCTTTTTTATGCATCGGGAAGCCGGAGGACAATTGCCAAAGCGGGCAGCTCCCCTATCGTAATAAGAAAATGTGACAAACTTTTTGTTCGTCATTTTTATAAATTATTGTGTCGTTGTACACAAAATATTTTATGAAAAAATGCGGTGAAATCTCAAAAATTGCGCTCACAAAAGCGTTGCAAGACGCGTCCGTTGTGGTATAATAGTTATGACGATAATAAAGGAGTAAACCTTTATGAGCTACCTGACTTTGGATCATGTGAGCAAGCAATACCATTCGGGCGATATCACCGTAGACGCTCTGAAAGACGTTTCTTTTTCGCTGGAGAACGGTGAATTTGCCGTCGTGCTCGGCTCTTCCGGCGCGGGCAAGACCACCCTTTTGAACTTGCTGGGCGGCATGGATAAGGCAACTTGCGGCACGATCGATCTGGACGGCAAGAACGTCACCGCCCTGGATAAGCGCGGCCTGACCAACTACCGCCGTACGGACATCGGCTTTGTCTTTCAGTTCTACAACCTGATGCCCAACTTAACGGCGCTTGAAAACGTGGAGATCGCGGTCGAGATCTGCAAAAACGCGCGCGACCCGCGCGAAGTACTCGACGAAGTGGGACTTTCGGAGCGGCTCAATAACTTCCCCGCGCAGCTCTCGGGCGGCGAACAGCAGCGCGTGTCCATTGCGCGCGCGCTCGCCAAGAATCCCAAGCTGCTCTTATGCGACGAGCCGACGGGCGCGCTCGACTATGTCACGGGCAAGGTCATCTTAAAACTTCTGCACGACGTCTCCAAGGAGCAGCACAAGCCCGTCATCGTCGTCACGCACAATGCGGCACTCAAGGACATGGCGGACAAAGTCATCCATATCAAGAGCGGCATGATCGAGGCGATCGAAGAGAACGCGCATCCCATGCCCATCGAGGACATCGAGTGGTGAGCGTATGAGAACATATTTAAAGACGCTTTGGCGCATGTTCCGCCGCCACTATGCCCGTCTCATCTCCATCATTCTCATGGTGGTCGTGAGCGTCGGACTGACCTCGGGCATCGGCATGGCGACGGACAAGATCGATCACTCCATCTCCGACTACCACGCGCAGCAGAACATGAGCGACCTCATCCTGATGAACACCGAAGGCGCGTTCACCGAGGACGATCTTGCCCTGATTCAGGACCGCTACGGCGCGGAAAACGTGCTGCTCGGCGGATTTTTGGAGTTCGAAGTCTCAGGCGGCAGGGCGGTCGTCAACGATACCGAGCTCACGCTGACGGGCGTTCCCGACGGCATCGTGCGCGTCTACATCTATAACTGCGACGACCCCGCGGGCGTGGGCATCAACGAGTTTGACGAGATCACCCGCTTTGACACGGACGATACGGACGGCGCGATCGCCGTTTACACCGAACGCGGCACGACGCAGTTCCCCGAAAAGACGCAGACTGAGCGCTATACCCTCTCCGCGACGATGACGGAGCATCTGGACGAATTTTATTACGAACAGATGGATATGACGCTGGAAGCCGACCTCGATGTGACCATTCCTCTCTCGCAGGAATACTACCTCGCGGGGACGGTGTACAACCCGCAGCACATGGCGGTGCGCGACGACGTCAGCTTCACCGAGATCGAAGGCGAGGAGGACGAATATGAGCCGCTTGCCGCGATCTACTATGTCTTCGGCGACCTCGTCGACGTGACCGTGGAGGCGAGCGTCACGGGGACGGTGACCATCCCCGCCCTCTTCCCGGGCATGGAGGAGACACAGCAGGAGATCGACACCACGCAGGAAGAATCTGTTCAGATCGCCGCGACGGAGCTACTCAATCAGATCTATATCACCCTGCCCGAGGAAGACTCTCTGCTCTTCTCCGCAGGATATAATGCGGACGTCGATGCGGAAGTCTCCGAAATCGAAACGCTGTTCGCCGACCGGTACGCGGACGGGACGATCGAGACGCTGACGATGGAGGAAAACTATTCCTTCCGCTCCTTCCATGAATACAGCGGCAAGATCCTTGGCATCGGCATCGTGCTGATGGTCGTGTTCCTCTTTGTCACAGTGCTGGTGGTGCTTTCCACCGTCACCCGCCTTCTGGACGAGGAGCGCTCGCAGATCGCCTGCCTGATGACGCAGGGCTATTCCCATGCCCGCATCATCGCAAAATATCTGCTCTTTGCCTTCATCGGCACCGCAATCGGCGGCGTGGGCGCATACTTCGCAGGCCTTGGCGTCTCGCGCATGATCTACGTCAACTTTGAATGGGAATATGCGCTGCCCGCCTACTCCTCCAACATTGCGATCGGCTTCTTTATCGGCACATTTGCGCTCATCCTCCTGTCCACGCTCATTGCGACGGCGGTCGCGGGACACAAGCTCACCCGCCAGCAGCCCGCCGACCTGCTGCGTCCCAAAGTCCCCAAGCGCGGCAAAAAGGTGTTTTTAGAGCGCATCCCCTTCCTCTGGAACAGGCTCTCCTTCAAATACAAGTCCACGATGCGCAACGTACTGCGCTTCTTCGGAAGGTTCCTGATGACCGTCGTCTCCGTCGCCTGCTCGACGGCGCTGGTGCTCGCGGGTTTTGCCATCCTCGACTGCTGCCTCTTCCAGGACATCGGCGGCACGGCGATGATCGGCATCTCCATCATCGTGCTTGCGTTTGCGGCGCTGCTCAACTTTGTCGTGACCTACACGCTGACCAATATCAACATCAGTGAGCGTGAGCGCGAACTTGCGACCCTGATGGTGCTGGGTTATCAGGACAACGAGGTCGCGGGCTATATCTACCGCGAGATCTACATCACCAGCGGCATCGGCATTTTGTTCGGGCTGCCCCTCGGCGCGCTCGTCTGCCAGTTCATCTTCGTTGTCATGGGCTTCGGGTCTGTGCCGGGCATTTCCTGGTTCGTGTGGATCCTCGCACCCGTGCTCTCCATCATCTTTACCGTCCTTGTCACGCTCATGCTGCGGCACAAGATCGTCCGCATCGACATGAACGAATCGCTCAAGGCAATCGAATGATCAGACGAAATATGCGCGCCGCGCTTTCTGCGCGGCGCGCATGCTTTTTACCGTGAAAAAGTTGTCTTTTGGAAAAAGACGTGATATACTTCTTGCAAGGAGGCATCTATGGAACAATTCTGGGAGACGCTGCGGCAGATCGGCAACGACTTCGTGCAGAACACGGGACTTGCCATCGTGCGCACGGTCGCCTTTTTCGTACTGGGGCTGGTCGTCATCCACATCGTGCAGGTCATTGCGCGCGCGACGACCTTAAAGAGCCGCAAGCTGGATAAATCGGCGTCCACGTTTATCGTCTCGCTCATCACCGTCGTACTCTATGTCGCGCTCGCCGTGCTCGTCGTCAGCTCGCTGGGCTTTTCGACCGCGGGCATCATCGCGGCATTCTCCGCCGTCGCGCTCGCCGTCGCGCTCGCGCTCAAGGACAGCCTTGCAAGCCTCGCAAACGGCGTCATCATCATCTTTACCAAGCCCTTCAAGAAGGGCGACTATATCTGCATCGACGGCTTGGAGGGACTGGTGCAGGACATCCGCCTGTTCAACACCAAGTTGCTGACATACAGCAATGAGGAGGTGATCGTCCCCAACAGCGAAGTGCTGGGCAACAAGCTCATCAACTACACCTCCATGCCCCTGCGCCGCGTCGTCATCGACTTCCCCGTCCCCTACTCTGCCGACGTGGAGGAGATCAAAAAGTTCCTGTTACAGGGCGTGGAGGCCTACCCCTACGCCGTCAACATGCCCGCGCCGAGCGTCGTCCTGCTGGACTATGAGGACAGCACGCTCAAGCTCTCCCTGCGCGCGTGGGGAGAGAACGAGCACTACTGGGACCTCTATTTTGACCTCAGGGACATGATCCTGCGCGAACTGCGCGCACACGGCATCGCCAATCCCTTCCCGCAGCTGGAAGTCAGCCTGCGCGAAAGAAACGCCGCACCCGCCGACCCTGCCGCGCCCGCAATACAAAACCTTGCAGGCAGCGCGCCCGCGCGCGATCCCGTGACCCAAGAGGACGCGGGGAAGGAGGTGTAAGATGAATGCATTTCTTCTCACGCAGGCAGCCGAGGACATCGCTGAAACGGGCGGCCCGGACACCATGCGGCTGGTCATCGAGTATATCGCCTACGCTGTCGTCATCATCGTGGGCATCGTCATTCTGCTCGCGTTCCGCCGTGCCTCCCGTCCGCCCAAGCATACGGAGCTGAAAAAGCAGCTGGAGAGCTTTGCAGAGGACCTTACGTCCGTCCACGATCAGGCGCAGCGCGGCGTGCTTCCCCGCCTGCGGTTCATCAAGCTCGTCTCCAAACTCACCTACCGCTCCGACAAACTCGCCTTTACGACGGACGGCATGGCGGAAAAGGAGCGGGACGGCGACCTTGCGGCGCTCGCCACGCTCCTGGAGCAGGCGCACACCGAGCTTTCCGTCTACCGCTACGGCACGCACGACGCGGGCGACTTTGCCCCCATGGAGGCGGCGAAGAACAAGCTTACAGAGGCGATCGGACTGCTCACGCGCATTATCGAACGCGACAAAAAACTCTCCGCCAAGCGGGTATCATCTTAAAAATTCTGACAAATTTACGGGGGCGGCGCTTTTTCAAAGCGCCGCCACATAGTACTTGCATAGAAACGTGCATGACATCACAATTGAGCGTGCCGCCGCGGAAGTTTCCGCGGCGGCACGCTCATTTTTTTTTTGGAAATGCGGCGCAAAAAATTCTCGAGACGCTTGCAAACTACCCGTAAGTGTGCTATATTGTCTGTGTTGCACGGCTAACTTTTTCACATAGTTGATACAATGCGACTATTTGAGAGTTTGCGTGACAACAAATCGGAGATACTACATGCAGGGCGTGTCTCCGATCGGAGCACGCTTTTTTCATGCCCTGCAAAAAACTTTGGAGGAAGGTAGAATATGAAACAAAAACTTGCCGTCATGTTGCTTGCGGCCGGCATGGCGTTCTCCTGCGCGTTTCCCCTTGCCGCCTGCAACGGGAACGGGGACACGCCGCATGAGCACACCTATGTGCACGGCGTCTGCACCGAATGCGGCGCACTCGAACCGCAGCCCACCGATGGGCTGGAATTCACCCTCACCGGGGATGCGGAATATACCGTGAGCGATTACACCGGTATCGATAGCGAAGTCACGATCACCCCGACCTACAGGGGCATTCCCGTCACAGGCATTGGGGAGTGGGCGTTCCAAAGCAGCGAGCACGTTACAAGCATCACGATTCCCGACAGCGTCACAAGTATTGCGGCAAGCGCGTTCAGTGGTACCGCATATTACGAGGACGACAGCTACTGGGAAAATGACGTCCTCTATATCGGCAATTATCTGATCGATGCGCGAGGCATTTCGGGTGCATACACGATCAAAGACGGCACAAAGGTAATCGCAGATGCTGCGTTCCAGTATTGCCGATCCCTTACAGGCATCACGATCCCCGACAGCGTCACACACATTGGGGATTATGCGTTCCATGATTGCAGCAGCCTTACAAGCATCACGATCCCGGGCAGCGTCACAAGCATTGAGTTCGGTGCGTTTGATGATACTGCATATTACAATGATGAAAGCAACTGGGAAAACGGCGTCCTCTATATCGGCAATTATCTGATTAAAGCGCGCTCTGCCCTTTCGGGCGAATACACCATCAGAGATGGGACAAAGGCAATCGCAGATAATGCGTTTCAGTTGTGCCAGTCCCTTACAGGCATCACGATTCCCGACAGTGTCACATGCATTGGAGATTTTGCATTTCGGGAGTGCAGCCACCTTTCAAGCGTCACGATCCCGGACAGCGTCACGCGCATTGGAAACAGCGCGTTCCAGTTTTGCGGCAACCTTACAAGCGTCACGATCCCCGACAGCGTCACGCGCATTGGGGGCTGGGCGTTCTCCAGCTGCGGCCTGACAAGCATTACAATTCCTGACAGCGTCACAATCATTGGAAGCGGCGCGTTCCAATATAGCTCCAATCTTGCCAATGTGACGATCGGCAGCAGCGTTACATATATTGGAGAATATGCGTTCAGTGAATGCCGCAGCCTTACGAGCATCACGATCCCCGACAGCGTCACAAGCATTGGGATGAGCGCGTTCTCTTGGTGCCTGGATTTAACAACTATCTCGATTCCCGACAGCATAGTAAGCATTGGGGATGGAGCATTTCATAATACTGCATATTACAATGATGAAAGCAACTGGGAAAACGACGTCCTCTATGTCGGCAATCATCTGGTCGAAACACGCGAGACCCTTTCGGGCGCATGCAGCATCAGAAACGGGACAAAGGCAATCGCCGAGCATGCGTTTGCCGGCAACAGTAATCTTACAGGCATCACAATTCCGGATAGTGTTACAAGCATTGGGGATTCGGCATTCTGGCGTTGCAGCGGCCTTACGAGCGTCACGATCCCGGGCAGTGTCACCCGCATTGGGGATTCATCGTTCGCCGAATGCAGCAGCCTTACAAGCATCAACGTTTCTGAAAACAATGCAACCTATTCCGGTCAGGACGGGATTTTATACAATAAGGCAAAGACGCGGATCGTCCACGTTCCAAGGGCAATCCAGGGAGAAGTCACAATTGCCGAGGGCGTCACAAGCATTGGGGAGTATGCATTCTCTGATTGCAGGGAGATCATAAGCATCACGATCCCCGACAGCGTCACAAGCATTAAATACGGTGCATTCTCCTTTTGCATCAATCTTGCAAACATCACAATCCCCGGCAGCGTCACAAGGATCGGGGAGAGGGCGTTCGAGAATTGCAATCTTACAAGCATCACGATCCCTGACAGCGTCACCAGCATTGGAATGGGTGCGTTCACCAATTGCGTCAACCTTACCAGCGTAACGTTTGAGAATACGGAAGGCTGGTCGGTAGAAGGTTGGGATGGTCAAATCAATAATATCGACGTAACCGATCCTGCTCAAAATGTGGCATATCTCACGGATACATACAACGGGCATAACTGGACGCGCGGCGAATAAAGGCACCCCTTCGTCTGCGCAAAATTATCACAATACCGCATTTCCATAAGCAAGCCGCCGCCCCGAAATCTACGATTTCGGGGCGGCGGTATCTCTGATACAATATAATTTCCACTTATGGAACAGCCTGCCAGGACATGAACGCCGCGGGGCGATCAATTGCCCGTCATGTCCAGATACTCGTCGAAGGTCACGTTCTTATCGAACACCTTGCCGCCGTCCAGGACGATGATGCGGTTGCAGACAGTGTTCATCAGCTCCTGGTCGTGCGAAGTGAGCAGCATGCAGCCCTTGAACGCCGTCAGCCCGTTGTTGAGCGAGGTGATGGACTCGAGGTCCAGATGGTTGGTCGGCTCGTCGAAGATGAGGAAGTTTCCCCCTTCCAGCATCATCTTGGCGAGCATGCACCTGACCTTCTCGCCGCCCGAGAGCACCTTCGCCTCCTTGAGCGCCTCCTCGCCCGAGAAGAGCATGCGCCCCAGCCAGCCGCGCAGGTACTCCTCGTAGT
>ERZ1643251.316-NODE-316-length-79031-cov-71.262181_pt1 | contig 79031 bp, 76 predicted proteins | sample MGYA00579261_ERZ1643251 | MGnify/ENA primary metagenome ERZ1643251 (study PRJEB29033, sample SAMEA4952267) | chicken gut metagenome | biome: Broiler Chicken; feature: Gastrointestinal Tract; material: Caecum | place: Ireland | collected 2018 | study: Broiler... | reverse complement strand
ATAAAATAGTTTCAATTGTTTGTTTAATTTGGAATGCATAAAAATCATTTGATTGTCCAACTGATTTTTTAGCTATTTCTTGGATCTCAAAAGCTGAAATTGCACATCTACTATGTAAGTGTTTAGATATGGAAGATAATTTAGCTTTAGATAATTTCTTTGGAGTTGGATAGTTTAATAAAATATTTAGTGAGCTTACTCCATATAACTCAGAAAATAGATTTAAATATTCGGGAAAAACAATTGTAATAAGTCTGTTTAAAATAACTTTATATTTACTTTTTGCTTTAACAAGTTGAAATCTTTGTCTTGTAAGTGACTTTAAAGCTTCAATGTGGTATAATGAAGGTGTATAGGGTTGGAAATCGTATTTGTTTCTTTGTAAGAACATACAAATGGCTTGAGAATCAACTTTATCGGTTTTAGTCTTTCTGACTGAAGTTGCTTTTCGATCCATATTGGTTAATAATGGATTAATCAAAGCTACATGAAAGCCAGCTTTATAAAAGTAATTTAGAATGTTATTACTGTAATGTCCAGGTGATTCTAATCCTATACGAACATTTGAATCATTAGTTTGCTCCACAAAGTTTGTTATGGCTGTGTGGAGTTTTTTATATCCTTCTTCATCATTTTCAATTGAAAAAGGTTTAGAGTAAATCGTTCTAGTTTCATCTTGCATTAAAAAGCAGTCGTGTTTTTTAGAGGCCACGTCAATACCTACAAAAATCATAGTATCATTCCTTTCTTTGATTAACACTGGTGCTATCTACAGATTTTTAATTCATGTTACCTCGTTATTGATGAACCAGTCTATGCTGTAACCTACTTATAACCATATTAAATTAAAAACTGTAGCTATACCCTTTTTTAACCAGTCTATGCTGTAAGGAGGAAAAGAAAATAGTCTACAGTGTTATCAATAATATTTTAACATAATTTATATGAAATAAATTGATATTAGTTCATTATCAATTAAAATATTTATGAACAATTTATATTATACGAGGAGGAGAATATGTTAAAGACAATTTTAAAGAGCGTAAGAGAGTATAAAAAACCATCCTTTTTGGCTCCACTTTTTGTTGGATTAGAAAGTTTAGTGGAATGTATAATGCCATTTATCGTTGCCCAGTTGATTAATTTTTTACAAAATAAATCTGATGCGAGTGAAGCTTTAGAAAAATCTGATATGAATTATTTAATTATTATTAGTATTGTTTTATTAGTATGCGCAATGCTATCATTACTTTTTGGATATCTTGCGGGAAGATTTTGTGCAAAGGCCTCATGTGGTTTAGCAAGAAATTTAAGACATGATTTATATTATCAAGTACAGAATTTTTCTTTTGAAAATATTGATAAATTTTCATCTTCTAGTTTAGTTACAAGGCTTACAACTGATGTCAATAATGTGCAAATGGCTTATAATATGGGAATTAGAATGGCAATTAGAGTTCCATTAATGATGATATTTTCTAGTATTATGACATTTATGATTAGTGCAAAACTAGCTCTTATATACATTGCTCTATTACCATTTTTTGGTGTTGGTTTATATATTATTGTAAAATTTGCAATGGGTAAATTTAATAAAGTTTTTACCAAATATGATGCTTTAAATTCATCTGTTCAAGAAAATATTAATGGGATTAGAGTAGTAAAGACATATGTTCGTGAAGATTTTGAAAAGAAAAAGTTTGCAAAAGCTTCAGATGATGTATGTGAAAATTTTGTTAGTGCAGAAAAAATAGTAGCATGGAATTCTCCAATTATGCAATTTTCAATGTATACTGCTACGATTTTAGTATGTTTTTTTGCTTCAAGAATGATTATTAATAGTGGTGGTAATAGTTTAGCAGTAGGCGATTTAACAGCATTATTACAATACGGAATTCAAATTTTATCTAGTTTAATGATGCTTTCAATGGTTTTTGTTATTATTTCTATGTCACTTCCTAGTATGAGAAGAATAGCAGAAGTATTGAATGAGAAAAGTAGTCTTACAAATCCAGAACATCCAATAATGGAAGTTAAAAATGGTGATGTTGAATTTAAAAATGTTTCATTTAAATACTCAAAAAATGCGGAAAAAGATGCTTTATCTAATATTAATCTAAGCATTAAATCTGGTCAAACAATTGGCATTATTGGTGGAACTGGTTCTTCCAAAACAACTCTTGTTAACTTAATTAGTAGGCTTTATGATGCAACTGAAGGTGAAGTATTAGTAGGAGGAATTAATGTGAAAGATTACGATTTAACAACTCTTCGAAATCAAGTGTCTGTTGTGTTGCAAAAAAATGTTTTATTTAGTGGAACTATTAAAGATAATTTACGATGGGGTGATAAAGAAGCAACTGATGAAGAAATGATACATGCATGTAAACTCGCTTGTGCCGATGATTTTATTCAAACATTTCCTGATAAATATGATACGATGATAGACCAAGGAGGAACAAATGTTTCGGGTGGTCAAAAACAGAGATTGTGTATTGCTAGGGCTTTATTAAAGCATCCCAAAATTTTGATTTTAGATGATTCAACAAGTGCAGTTGATACAAAAACAGATGCAGCTATTAGAAGAGCATTTAAAGAAAATATTCCTAATATAACAAAAATTATTATTTCACAGCGTATTTCTTCTGTTGAAAATGCAGATAAAATTATTGTTTTAGATGATGGAAAAATAACTGGTTTTGATACTCATGAACAATTACTTAAAAATAATGAAATTTATAAAGAAGTATATGAAATTCAAAATAAGATTGGAGGTGCACATTAATGGCAGAATCAAGAAAAATACCACCTCGCGGTCCAATGAGAGGAATGGGGCAACGACCTACAAATATAAAAGGTGTTATGCCTAAGATTTTGAAATTATTATTTAAAAATTATGGTGTTGCTATGGTCATTATCTTAATTTGCTTAGTAGCAGCAGCAGTAGCAGGAATTACAGGACCGATGTTTTTACAACGAATTACGGATGAGGTTATTGAGCCAACTCTAAAAGGTGAAATTAGTATGGATTTGTGGCAATCAAAACTGTTATCTTTGATAATGTTAATGATTTCAATTTATGCGGTATGCTTGATTGCAACAACAATTCAAACTCAAATATTAGCAAGAGTTGGACAAAGATTTTTAAATAAAATTCGTAAACAATTATTTAATAAAATGCAATCTTTACCTATTAGATATTTTGATAGTCATCCACATGGTGAAATTATGAGTTATTATACAAATGATGTTGATGCGATTAGACAATTTGTAACTCAGAGTTTAATTCAATTTATATCAACCTTTTTATCACTTACTTTTACAGTTTGTTTAATGATTCATTATAGTGTTTGGTTAACATTATTAGTATTTATTGGTGCTTCTTTAATGATTTTGGTAACTAAAAAAGTAGGTGGCAATAGTGCAAAATATTTTATTCAAAATCAAAAAACAACTGCTGATGTAGAAGGCTATATTGAAGAAATGATGCATGGCCAAAAAGTTATCAAAGTCTTTTGTTATGAGGATGAATCAAAAGCAAGATTTGATAAATTAAATGATGAATTATGTCTTGCTGCAACAAATGCAAATCATTATGGTAATACTTTAATGCCAATTATGCATAACATTGGTAATATCTTCTTTGTATTGCTTGCAATAATAGGTTGTTTTCTAGCTATAAACAATGTGCCAAATCTTGGAATTTTCTTTAAAAATGATGAAGGAAGACTTGTAATTGCGGGAATGAATACTCTAACAATTGGTATCATTGTTGCCTTTTTGAATATGAGTAGACAATTTTCACAAAGTGTAGGTCAAGTATCACAACAAGTTTCAATGGTTGCAATGGCATTGGCAGGTGCAAAACGAGTTTTTGATTTTCTTGATGAAAAAGAAGAAGAAGATAATGGGTATGTTACACTTGTTTATGCAAATAAAGATAAAGATGGTAATATTACGGAATCACCTATTAGAACGGGTCTTTGGGCATGGAAACATCCTCATTCAGATGGTACAATAACTTATACAGAATTAAAAGGAGATATTGTTTTAAATGAGGTAGATTTTGGTTATGTTCCCGAAAAAATCGTTTTACATGATGTATCAATTTACGCAAAACCAGGTCAAAAAATTGCTTTTGTTGGTGCTACGGGTGCGGGAAAAACAACGATTACTAATTTAATCAATCGGTTCTATGATATTCAAGACGGAAAAATTCGATATGATGGAATTAATATTAATAAAATAAAAAAAGATGATTTGAGAAGATCACTTGGTATTGTTTTGCAAGATACTAATTTGTTTACAGGAACTGTGATGGAAAATATTAGATATGGTAGGCTTGATGCAACCGATGAAGAGGTTTATAAAGCTGCTAAGATAGCAAACGCCTATGATTTTATTACAAGACTACCCGAAGGATTCAATACAATGCTTACAGGTGATGGAACTAATCTCTCGCAAGGTCAAAGACAATTACTATCCATTGCTAGGGCAGCAATTGCAGATGCACCAGTTATGATTTTAGATGAAGCAACCTCATCAATAGATACAAGAACAGAAGCCCTAGTTCAAAGAGGAACTGATCAGTTAATGAAAGGAAGAACGGTTTTTGTAATTGCTCATCGTTTATCAACGGTTCAAAATAGTGATGCAATTATGGTTTTAGACCATGGAAGAATTATTGAAAGAGGCTCACATGAAAGTTTAATTGAACAAAAAGGTACTTATTATCAATTATATACAGGAGCTTTTGAACTAGAATAGGTTATACCAAAAAATAAATATTTTATTGTAATCTATCAATCTTCAGAAAGGAAATAAAGATGAAGAATATAACCCATTTTGAAAAGGTTTCATTTGAACAATTTCAAAAAGATGTATTAAAAAATACGAAAATTAAGAATAAAATAGAAGAAATATATGATAATATTAAATTGCCAAAAAGAGCAACTAGGGGCTCTGCTGGATATGACTTCTTTTTACCCTTTGATATAGTTTTAAAACCTAAAGATTCTATAATTATACCAACTGGTATTAGATGTCAAATGAATGATGAATATGTTTTGCAAATTTTCCCTAGAAGTAGTTTAGGCTTTAAATTTCGCCTTCAACTTGACAATGTCGTTGGTATAATTGATAGTGATTATTATAATGCTTGTAACGAAGGACATATAATGATTAAAATATCCAATTTGTCTTTTGAAGAAAAAAAAGTAGAACTTGTAAGAGGTGAAGCATTTATTCAAGGCATCTTTTTAACATATGGTAAAACGATTGATGATAATACATATGATGTTAGAAAGGGTGGCTTGGGTAGCACTAATAAATAAAATAAAATCTAATAGTAGCACTAAAAGATAACTTAAAATAAAATAGGTTACTATTAGATTTTTTGTTTAGAGATTTATCATTTTTTTAAAAGTTAATTGAAAGAAAAAATGGTAATATTATGTTATAATATTACAAAAAATGATATAAAAAGGTGAAAGTTATGAAACGCTTTTCTGCTATAAAGTGGTATATAAAAAAATATTGGTGGAAGTATTTAATTACAATGATTTTATCAGTTGGCATCATTTATTGTGACATAAAAAAACCAGAAATTATTGGTGAGGCAGTTGATTTAATCGGCCTTGGTCAAATTAATGAAAAGACTTTATTTACTTTATTAATTTTTTTAATAGTGATTATTATCATTAAATTTATTATAAGTATTGTTAAAAGTATTTGTCTTGGTAATTTATTCCATCGCTTATTTTACCAAATTAAAATTCGTTTCATGAAAAATATTCTTCTTCAAGATGCAGATTATTTTACTGTCTATCATCCAGGAGACTTAATGACAAGAGCTACATCGGATACTTTTTCAATGGCTAACGTTTCGACGCATTTGATTTTTGGTTTAATTACTGTTATTTTAACGATTATTATGACTGCCATTTCAATGATTAATTTAGACCCATTACTTACTCTATACTCGATTTTGCCACTACCATTTATTTTTATTGTCGTAGTCACAATGCGACCTAAAATTAGTGATAATTGGCGACTTGTGCGTAAAAAAAATTCAATAATGGGAAATCTTGCGATGGAAAGTGTGCAACATGTTAAATTGATTAGAGCATTTGTCAATGAAGAAGAGGATTATCAAAAATTAAAAAATTCAGCTCAAGATTGTTATGATACAGAAAGAAAATCTGTTATGATGCAATCAACATTTGGTCCTACTTTTCGCTTTTTCACGAACATTAGTCAATTAGTTGCTTATGGATATGGGGCTTACCTAATTATTAATCAAGAATTAACGGTTGGTGAATTAATAACCTTTAGTCTTTTACTTGCTCAATTTTCAGGTCCGATGATGCAACTTGGTAATCAAGTGGCACAGTTTACGCAAAGTGCTATTTCATTTGATCGTGTGACAGAGGTTTTGCAAGCTAAACCTGAAATAATTGACCGTAATGAGGCGATAAGTATCAATAATTTTAAAAAAATTGAATTCAATAATTATACTTTTTCTTATCCTAAAACTGATTTAGAAATTTTAAAAGGTCTTAATTTAAATATTATAAGTGGCAAATCTTTAGGAATTGTAGGAAAAACTGGTAGTGGAAAAAGTACACTTATTAGACAACTGTTGAGGCGCTTTCCAGTTATTGATGATAATAGCTTAAAAATAGATGGTTTATCAATTAATGATTATAAAAAATATGATATTCGTAGATTAGTATCATATGTTCCTCAAGAACATTTATTATTTGCTAGAAGTGTAAAAGATAATATTTTGATTGGTAAAATAGATAACTCCAATATTGATTTAAATTATGCTATTAAAATGGCTGATTTTGAAAAAGATTTAGCTTTTTTAGAAGATGGCTTAGATACGATTGTTGGAGAATATGGCGTAACCTTATCTGGTGGGCAAAAGCAAAGACTATCTATTGCAAGAGCTTTAATGAAAGATGCTCCTATTTTAATTCTTGATGATTCACTCAGTGCTGTTGATGGTACTACTGAGGCTAATATTATCAAAAATTTAAAGCAAATTAGAAAGAATAAAACTAACATTATTGTTGCTCATCGTCTAACAGCTGTTGAAGATTGTGATGAAATTATTGTAATGGATGGCGGAAAAATTGTTGAACGAGGAACTCATGAAGAGTTAATGAATAAAAAGGGTTGGTATTTTGAACAATATGTAATTCAAGAAATGGGAGGAAAAGCCCATGCGTAAAAAAATAAGTGAACAAAAAATAAAAAATAAAAAAACTTTTGATAAGTATTATAATTATCCTGCAGAAGTTGTTTTAAAACGGGTATTAAAATATGCTTGGAAAAGTAGAATGCTAATAATTTTATCACTTTTGTTTTTAATTGGATATACTTATTTGGAATTATTACAACCAAAATTAATCAATACAGTTTTAGATGATCATCTACTAGGAGTTCAAACAGTATGGGAAAAAGTTGACGATGGAAGTGTTAGTTATAATGGAAATAAATATGAAAAAGTATCAAAAGAGCACCTTGATCAAAGTTCAGAAGTAATTTCAATTTTATATCTTGATGGAAAGTATTTTGTTTCTAATGGTATGTATAGTAGTAGTAATATAGTTGAATATGATGAAGAAACTAATGAATTAATATTAAATGATGAAACTAGAATCAAGACTAATATTCTTTCTAAAGATGACTTAAAAGAATTTTATCAACCTAGTATTTCGCCTATCATCAAATTATTAATTATTTATGGTTCTTTGACAATAATAATAATTATTTTTAGATATTTTCAACATGTTTTCTTTTTAACGGCATCAATGAGACTTACTCTTGATATTCGAAATGATGCTTTTAGTAAATTGAATAGACTACCAATGAAGTACTTTATTTCAGAACCAAGTGGTAAAGTTGTAACTAAGATTACTAGTGATTCAGAAGGAGTTAGAGGACTTTATCAAGTTATTTTTTCCATCTTAACAGCCGTTATTTCATTAATAATGGTCTATGTTGAATTATTTAAAGTCAATTGGATGTTATCTCTTTTAACTCTTCTTGCAACTCCTTTAATTCTTTTGTGGATGACTGTTTATCGTAAAGTTAATAATAAATATCATCACCGAATTAGAGAAATGAATTCGATAATCAATGCTTCTATGGCACAATATGTTGATGGAATATCAATTATTCAACAATTTAATAAAGAGGAAGCGATGACAACTGAATATGATGAATTATTGATTACTAATTATGGTAATAAAATGAAGGCATTAAAAATTAATTCTATTTTTGGAGGAGAACTTTTATTATTAATTCAAAATGGTTTATTAGCTTTGATTATTTATTATTTTGGTCGTCAATTTTTAAGTGCAGAAGGAGCAATAACAGCAGGTGCTCTATATTTATATGTAACTTACATTACAAAGATTTTTGATCCGATTAGAGAAATCTTTGCTAATTTAAATTCACTTGAGGACTCTTTTGTAGCATCAAGTAGAATTTTTGATTTATTAGACCAAGAAGAAGATAAATATTTAGGTTTTAATGAAAGACCTAATTTCAAAGGTGATATTAAATTTGAAGATGTTAGTTTTGCTTATGATGAAAATAATGTATTAAAACATATAAATATGCATATTAAACCAGGGCAATTTATAGGGCTTGTTGGTCATACTGGTTCTGGTAAATCAACACTTATGATATTGCTTCAAAGATTTTATGATTTAGTTGATGGCAAAATTTTAATTGATGATGTTGATTTTATGAATTATACGAAACAAGAGGTTAGAAGTAACATTGGTTATGTATTACAAGAACCAGCTCTATTTAGTGGTACAATTAAATCAAATATTACTTTTGGCATTGAAGCATCCGATGATGAGGTAGAAAAAGTTCTTGAAATGATTGGAGCTAAAAAATTTGTTAAAGATTATCCTGATGGTATTAATACAAAATTGGAGTATCTTGGCAGTAATTTATCGACTGGAGAAAAACAATTAATATCTTTTGCAAGAATTTTATTAAGAAATCCTGCTATTTTAATATTAGATGAGGCTACTGCTAATATTGATACTGAAACTGAGATTTTAATACAAAATGCTTTGAAGGTTTTGGCTGCTGGTAGAACTACTTTTGTAGTTGCCCATCGACTTTCAACAATTAGATATGCTGATAACATTTATGTATTAGATGATGGTAAAATTGTTGAATCTGGTACTCATGATGAATTATATAATAAAAATGGCAAGTATAGGGCAATGTATGAGGCTCAATATAATAATCAAAAGGAAAAAGTAGCGTAGATGTTATCTACGCTATTATTGTTTTTAAATAAATTGCTAAATATAATACATTATGATAGAATAAAAATAAATTTAATAAATATAATTAAAGGAGAATATAAAATGCATCTATTAAAACATTTTATAACAATTACCAAACATCGCCATAAAGTTATGCGATATTGTTTTAAAGTTGGTCTTTATAAACAAGGTTTAATCCATGATTTATCCAAATATAGTTTTGTTGAATTTTTTAATGGAGCAAAGTATTATAAAGGAACGGGGAGTCCAATTAGTGAGGAGAGAAAAAAATTAGGATTTAGTAGGGCATGGTTACATCATAAAGGACGTAATAAACATCATCCTGAATATTGGTTGGATTTAGATTTAAATGATAAAATCTATAAACCAGTGCCTATGCCTAATAAATATATTTTTGAAAGTTTTTGTGATCATTTGGCTGCATCCAAAGTTTATAATAAAAAAATATTTAAACCACAGATGGTTTGGGATTATTATTATAATAAGGAAAGATTTTATCTTCCTATGCATGATAAAACGAGAGAAAAATTTGAATTTTTATTAAAACTTTACCTTGAAAAAGGTGAAAAGGAAACCTTTAAATATATAAGAAAAGAACTAAAAAAAGAAAAATCCAAGGAGAATCATATATGAATGCTGATATTAATATAAAAAATATTATTTTAGAAACGAATCGTTTATTATTACGTCCCTTTAAAATGAGTGATTTAAATGATTTTTATGAGTATGCAAAGGTTTGGGGTGTTGGTCAAATGGCAGGGTGGCTTCCACATCAGTCAATTGCACAATCACAAAAAATTTTAGAAAAATTTATTGAAGGAAATAAAACTTTTGCAATTGTATATAAAAATAATAATAAAGTAATTGGATCAATTGGAATTGAGGAGTTAAGAAATATAAATGAAGAACAATTTAAAAAAATAAAAGGAAGAGAACTGGGATTTGTTTTATCTAAAGAATATTGGGGTTTGGGAATAATGCCAGAAGCAGTAAAAAAAGTTATTGGCTATTTATTTAATGATTGTAATTTAGATTTCATTACCTGTTCGCATTTTATTGATAACAATCAATCAAAAAGAGTTCAAGAAAAATGTGGTTTTAAATTTTTTAAAAAAGTTATTTTATCAACTCAAATGCAAGAAGATAAAGAGGGAAATTTAAATATTATATATAAAAATGATATTTTAGCTTAAATAAGATAATTATATTAATTGAAAAAAACTTTAAAATATTGTATAATAGATAATAGTTTAAAGATATAAAGGAGTAAAATTATGAAATATTGTAGTAAATGTGGAAAAGAATGTCAAGATAATGCATCATTTTGCGAAAATTGTGGTCAAAAATTAACTTTTCAAAATTCATCATCAATTGAATATAGCGATAAATCAAAATTAGCGTGTGGATTACTTCAGATATTTCTAGGTGGACTCGGAGTTGGACGTTTTTATTCTGGACATATTGGTATTGCGATTGCACAAATTTTAGTAACGATATTTACTTTCGGAATTGGTTCAGTTTGGGGATTGATTGATGGAATTGTTATCCTTTGTAATGACAAGTTTACAGATTCAAAAGGTAAGATTATGAAAGATTAAAACCACAAAGCATTAGAATTCTAATGCTTTTTCTCTTGTTTAAAATAAAGTAATAATGATAATAAAATGTCAGGAGTATATACTATGAGACCGATAGGATTTGAAATTATAAATAATGATGCATATTTAAATGGTTATAAATTAGAAGATTTAGCAAAGAAATACAAAACACCATTATATTTAGTAGATGAATTTAGTGTTAGAGAAGCCATTAGAGATTATCAAAAATATTTTAGAGGTCAAAATTTTAAATCTACAATTGTTTATGCTTCAAAGGCATTTTTAGTACCAAAAATTGCACAAATCATTAATGAGTATAACTTTTATATGGATGCAGTTAGTATTGGGGATTTATATGTAGCTTTGTATGCAAATTTTCCTGCCGATCATTTAGTATTTCATGGTAATAATAAATCAATAGAAGAATTAATTTTTGCAATTGAAAATAAAATAGGATTAATTGTTGTAGATAATTATTATGAATTAAAAAAACTAATGGAATTATGTGAGGAAAGAAAAATAGTTCAAAATATTTTGCTTCGTGTAAATCCAGGTATCGATGCTCATACTCATCAATATATCCAAACTGCAAAATTTACTTCTAAATTTGGTGAAAGTATTTATGATGAAAAGATTATAGATAATATGATGAAAACAATTCATTCGACTAGATTTTTAAATTTATTAGGATTTCACGCCCATATTGGTTCACAAATACATGAAATTGAAGCTTTTAAAATGGAAATTGATAAAATGATAAAATTTCAAGTTGAGATTGCCACTAAATATAATGATTCTTTACCTCTTCTAAATTTAGGTGGAGGATTTGGTATTAAATATGAATATCAAGAAAAAAGTCTATCGATTAAAGATATGATGTCTAACTTAAGTAATAAGTTAGATGAGATGTTGGTGTCCAATAACATTATTAAAGAAGTGATGATTGAACCAGGGCGTTCAATTATAGGGCCAGCAGGTATTACCTTATATGAATGCTCACAAATAAAAAAAACATATGGAGGAAAAAATTATCTATTTGTTAATGGCGGTATGACTGATAATATTAGACCTGCTCTTTATAACGCGGTATACGAATGCGACATCGTGAATAAGATGAACGCCAAAAAAGATATTTTAGTAGATGTTGTAGGAAAGTGTTGCGAATCAGGTGATATTATTCGACATAATGTATTAGTACCAAATATTAATGATGGTGATATTATGGTTGTTTATGCAACAGGAGCATATAATTATTCTATGTCATCAAACTATAATAATTTATTAAAACCGGCTGTTGTTTTGTTAGGAGAAAAACCGATAATCATTAGTCGAAAAGAAAATTTAAATGATTTAACTAGATTATTTAAATAAAATATTAAAAATAATGAAGGATGAAAAATTATGAAACAAAGTAAAAAAGGAATAAAGTATATTGGTTACTTGGTCACAAGATATTTGCCAATGTTAATAATTATAATATTGATGTCAGGTATTGATTCAGCTACTTATACTTATGTTTCAATGTTTATAAAATATATAATATCAGTTTTAGAAAATGATTTAACGTCTGTAAATAATTTGCCACAATTTATAATAAATATTTTTAATCAAGGTGATACCAAGATTGAAATGATAACGTATGCGGCTATTGGACTGTTCTTATTTCAATTTGCCAGAGGTGTTTTTAAATTTTTGATGGGATTTTATCGGCAATTTTTTGGTGAAACACTTTCAAAAAAAATTAGAAAAGATATGTATGCCCATATTCAATCTTTACCATATAGTTATCACAATAATGTTGATACTGGTGATTTAATACAACGTTGTACAACAGATAATGAGACAATTAGAAACTGTTTATGTTCACAACTCCCTGAATTAATATCTATTTTTGTGGTACTTATTACAGCAGTTTTACAAATGATCAGAATCAATCAAATATTAATGTGGGTATCTTTGATTATTGTTCCTCTTGCAGCAATTACATCAATTGTTTTTTGTGTATATGTTGAAAAAAAATTTACAGAAATAGAAAAAGAGGAAGCAAAATTGATGTCTATTATTCAAGAAAATATTGCAGGAGTTAGAGTAGTCAAGGCATTTGCCAATGAATTTTTTGAAAAAGAAAAATTTGAAAAACAAAATGACATTTATTCAACTAAAAATTTGAAATTGAATAAGATTTCGGCCATTTTTTGGGGAGTTAGCGATGCTTCTACGTTAATACAATACTTGATTACAATGACGACTTCAATTTTTTTATTAATTAATAATCCTGGGATTATTTCTGGATCAGACGTTGTTGCTGTAATGATGCTACTTAGTTCATATATATGGCCAGTAAGAAGCCTTGGCAGAATTGTTAGTGATTTAGGAAAATGTAGTGTAGCTGCAGGAAGAATCAAAGAAATCTTAGATGAAAAAAGTGAGTATGAAAATGATGCGACAGGATGTTATGAGGTAGATGGTAATATTGTTTTTGATAATGTAAGTTTTAAATTTGATGATACCGATAGTCATTTACTTCAACATTTGAGTTTTGAAATTAAATCTGGTCAAACGGTTGCTATTATTGGTAAAACTGGATCAGGTAAATCGACCATTGCAAAAATTTTAACGAGATTAATTGATTATAAAGATGGTAGTGTTAAAATAAGCGGAAATGAATTAAAAGATTTTAAAAAAGAATATATTAGAAGTCAAATTGGACTTGTATTACAAGAACCATTTCTTTTTGCTAGAAGCGTTTATGATAATATTAGAATTACGAATAGTAAAGCCTCAAAAGATGAAATCAGAAAAGTTGCTAAAATTGCTTCAATTGAAAAAGATATCTCTAGTTTTGAAAATGGTTATGAAACAATGGTAGGTGAAAAGGGCACTACTTTATCTGGCGGTCAAAAACAAAGATTAGCAATTGCTAGAATGCTACTTAATGATAAACCAATAATAATTTTTGATGACTCATTAAGTGCTGTTGATACCGAAACTGATTTAATGATTAGAAAAGCTTTAAAAGAAAATAGTCATGCAACAACAATTATTATTACTCATCGGATTACTACTGCTAGGCAAGCAGATAAAATAATTGTTTTAGAAAATGGTAAAGCATCTAAAATTGGTACTCATGAAGAGTTAATAAGTGAGGATGGACTTTATAAAAAATTATGGGATATTCAAGGTGATGCAGAAAAAGAATTCTTCGAAATCCTAAATAATAAAGGGGTAGAAGTATGATGTTTAATAAAAAGAAAAAACAAGAAAAGAAAAGCAAACAAAAAAATGAGTTAAAAAAAGATATTATAAAAAATGAAGAAACTGAAGATGATTTTGAAAAAATTGATTTAGGTGTATGGAAAAAGATATTTAAAATATTAATTAAAGATAAAAAAGTAATTATTCAAATGATAATTGCTGTAATACTTCTCGCAGCTAATGATTTAGTATATCCACTTTTAAATAAATATGCATTAGAACATTACTTTAATGAAAACCCAGATTTCTCAACTAAATGGCTATTTATCGCTGCATATGCTTTTATAGCTATTGCTCTTGGTTTAACTGTATGGTGTTTTATTAGGGCTGCTTCAATTGTTGAAGAAAATACAACTATTGAAATTCGTAAACAGGCCTTTGATAAATTGCAAAAATTATCTTTTTCATATTATGATACAACTTCATCTGGTTGGATTATGGCGCGAATGACATCAGATGCTAGAAAACTTGCATCAATTATTTCATGGGGGATTGTCGATTTATTATGGGGATTTATGTTAATGATTGGTATTTTAATTGTAAGCATTGTTATTAATTGGCGACTTTCTTTGATTTTAATTGTATTAGTGCCAGTTTTTCTAATATTGACAATGTATTTTCGAAAAAAGATATTAAAAGAATATCGTAGTGTGAGAAAAATAAATTCTGAAATTACTGCTTCTTTTAATGAGAGTTTTATGGGCTCTAATACAACTAAAACTTTAGTTTTAGAAAGACAAAATGAAGAGGAGTTTGAGAATACAATTACAAGAATGAAAAAACGTTCAATTAGAGCTGCTATTTTTTCCTCTATTTTTTGGCCAACAATTTTAGTGCTTGGATATTTAGGAGTAGCTGTAATTGCAATAGAGGGTGGAAAGCTAGTTCTTAGTGATAATATAAAATTGATAATTACAACGGGGACACTATATTTATTCATTGACTATGCTATGCGCTTTTTTGATCCTGTAATGTCAATTGCTAGAATTATTTCCGATTTTCAACAGGCTCAAGCCTCAGCTGAAAGAGTAATATCGCTTATTGAAACTGAACCAGATGTTAAGGATAGTTTAGAGGTTATTGAAAAATATGGTGATTTATATCATCCTAAAAAAGAAAATTGGGAAGATTTAATTGGGAGTATTGATTTTAATAATGTATCTTTTAAATATAAGGGAACTGATAAACTAGTACTTGAAAATTTCAATTTGCAAATAAAGCCTGGACAAATGATTGCTTTTGTTGGAGAGACGGGTTCAGGGAAATCCACAATAATAAATTTAATTAGTAGATTTTATGAACCAACATCAGGAGAAATATTAATAGATGATAAAGATTATAAACAAAGATCTATTGGTTGGTTACATTCTAATATTGGATATGTATTGCAGACTCCACATTTATTTAGTGGGAATATTTTGGAAAATGTTCGTTATGGACGACTTGATGCAACTGATGAAGAGGTAAAAAGAGCATGTGAAATTGTTAATGCCAATGAGTTTATTGAAAAATTACCTGATGGATATTTAACAGATATTGGTGAAGGTGGTAATAAACTATCAATTGGTCAAAAGCAATTATTATCATTTGCTAGAGCAATTTTATCAAATCCAAAAATATTAATATTAGATGAAGCAACTTCATCAATTGATACAGAAAATGAAAAAATCATTCAAAATGCAATTAAAACAATTTTAAAAAATCGTACTAGTTTAGTTGTAGCTCACCGTCTATCGACGATTGTTGATGCGGATTTGATAATTGTTTTAAAAGAAGGAAAGATTATAGAACAAGGTCAACATTTAGAACTGCTTAGACAAAAAGGCTATTATTTTAATCTTTATAAGAATCAATTTATTCAAGAATTAGAGCAATCTAAAATTGATATTTTATAATTAATTATCTTTTTTGACTATGATGATTTACTAAAATTTGACAGGTTTATCTTTTTTTGATATAATATAATTACAATAAAGTATTATTGAAGGAAGTGAATTTAATGACAAAAGATGAAGCCTTAAAAATTTGGTTACACGAATTCGGTGATGTTGAATATGCGTATGATTTTACTGGGCGTAAAATTAAACGTGAGGATTATTTGGTTGAAAATCAGGTTGGATGGGTTGTATCGTATGTTTTACCACTATCACTAGGTGGAAAACCGAATGAGGGTAACACTATTATTTTAAACCATAATACAGAATATGAAAAAGCTAACAATTATCCAGAATTTGAAGTAGTAGGTGTTCGTTATATCATTTGTCATGATGAAAGTGATGATTTCTATTATATTGAAAAAATTATTGAAGATTAGAAAAAAATAAAAAAGCAATATATGGGATGTATATTGCTTTTTTAGATAAAATATATAAACGATTAATAGAGGAGAAGAAAAAGATTTTAATCCAAAGGATAAATCCTTTACACAAATAGTATTAACCATTTATAAACATTTATACATAAAAAGAGGAAAAAAATTATGAGAATTATTGCAGGGAAATATCGAAGTAGAAAATTATCAACACTTGAAGGATTATCTACAAGACCAACTCTAGATCAAGTTAAAGAAGCTATATTTAATAGTCTTGGAGGTTTTTTAGTAGACTTTAATATTTTAGATGTTTTTGGCGGAAGTGGTGCTTTATCACTTGAATCTATTAGTAGAGGTGCCAAGCATTCTACGATTATTGATTCTAACTTTGCCGCAATTGAGATTATTAAAAAAAATGCTAATAGTTTAGGAGTAGAAGAACAATTAACAATTATTCATGGCCCTTATAATTCAATATTGAAAAATTTAATAAAGGAAAAATATGATTTAGTTTTTTTAGATCCCCCTTTTAGAATGAAAGTAATTGATGAATTATGTATGTTTCTTATTAAAAATGATATGATTGAAATTGGAGGATATATTGTATGTGAATATCCTAAAGAAGATATTGTTCAAAAAGACTATGATGGATATCGAATAAAGTTATGTCGAAGATATGCAAGTAGTGAAATTTTAATTTTAGAAAGGGAAAATTGAAAATGAAAATTGGTGTTTATCCAGGAACTTTTGATCCTGTTACGAATGGACATTTAGATATTATCAAAAGATCTAGCCATTTATTTGATAAATTATATGTACTAGTGGCAAATAATATTAATAAAAATACTCTATTCACAACTGAAGAAAGAGTCTCTTTGTTACAAGAGACTTTAAAAGACTATCAAAATGTAGTGGTTGTAACAAGTAAACTTTTAACAGTAGAATTTGCAAAAAGTGTTAAAGCAGAAGCAATGATTAGAGGATTGCGAATGGTGAGTGATTTTGAATATGAATTACAACTTGCTACTTTAAATAAATGTCTAAATGATGAAATTGAGACAATTTTTATAATGAGTTCTCATGAGTATTCTTTTTTATCTTCTAGTAGTGTAAAAGAGATTGCTAAATTTAATGGTGATGTGAGCAAATTTGTGCCTCTAGTAGTAGAAAAAGCTTTAAAGAAAAAATTAAATTAAAAGTAAAATAACAAGACTAATGATAGAAGATATTATAGCGTGGAAGAAACGTCCATAAAGATATTTTTTAAAACTTAGTTTTGTTTTTTTTATTACGTTAAAAACTTGTAATAAAATAGCTCCTCCGTTAATTGATAAAAGGCTACTGCACAAAAATAATTTTAGATATATATTAATATTATAATCAATTAAATTGTTAATACCAGTAGTCACTTCCAAAAAATCAAGTGAATAGTTTAAAATAGTGTTATTAAACATCATAAATGGCAATTTAAAAATAACAATAATAATCATAGTTACAAGTATTTTTAATAAAATTAATGGTAAATCTTCAATTATATCATTAATAGTATTAAAAATACTATTATTTTTATAATTAACAATATTTGGATTAATTCTTTTTTTTGTTAAATATAAAATTAAAGTAGCTATAATTTGGGCAATAATTAAGATTATTGCTAATTTTTTAGTAAACATTAAAATAATAAATAAAAAAGAAATATGTGAGGAACTATCAATTATGTTGTTAGCTTGTGTCAAAGAAATTTCATTATTTAAATATGCTTTTTTTACTAAAATTGTAGAAGTAGGATTTCCTGTTAAAAAACTAATAGTAAATAATGATAAAGCTTTTTGATTTTCAAAAAGCTTTAATGGTTTAAAAATATTAAAAAATATTTTGCTTATAAAAGGAATAGTGATAATAATACTACTAAATACATACATTGGTACAATTGATACTACTACTTTGTAAAGCCATAGTTCGATTGTATCAATAAAATATTTTTTCCAAGTAAAAGAATGGGTTAGAAAAAAAATGATTTCTAATAAACATAGGATTAAAAAACAAAATTTTATTATTTTTTTAAGCATTTGGAATTAATAAAAGCATCCCTGGCATAATTATATCATTTTGTAAATTATTTAAGTCTTTAATAGTATTCACATTAGTGTTAAATTTATTTGCAATTTTAAATAATGAGTCATTATTTTTCACAATATAAGTTTCAAAATCAGGTTTTTTGTAATCAATACCATAATATTCAGCAATACTTTTTACAACTGCTTCGGCTAATTTTGGCCATTCGTATAGTAATCTATTGGTATCTTCTTCATTATTAGCAAAACCATATTCAATTATCATTGAAGTAGCAGGTTCGGTATTTCTTAGAATAAAGTAAAAATCATTACCATTTTTACCAATTCTTTGATAGACACTTCTTATTGGTAAACCTGCCGCTTGTAGAGAATTACCTATCATATTTGGTAAAGTATTTTTACTTTTTAATGAATAAATTACTTCTCCACCACCAGTACCTGCATTATTAATATGATTTGAGATAAGAATATCTGATACTTTAGCACCTAGATTTGTAACTCTATTAACACGTTCAGCAGGATTTAAAGTTTCATCGTCTATTCTTGTTCTTTTAGCGGGTATTCCTAATTCATCAAAACGCATTTTTTGATAATCACTAATTTTTTTGGTCATATCTTTTTCTTTAAAATAGGCATTAGTTCCCCCACCTGGATCCCAACCACCATGACCAGCATCTATTATAACCATTATATCACCAAAATATTTTATGATAAAAAAATTAATAAAATGCCTAAAAAATAATAATTATTTGCAAGTATATTTTGACTGATAGAAAAGATTATTTACTAAATTATATACACAATCTTCAATGCAACATATTTTTTATAAAAGAATCTAGTTGCAATTGATGAATTTGTTAAAAATGTATGTTTTTTCCTACTTTAGTATAATTCTTATAATTTATTCAATAAATAAACTTATATTGTTTTTTCTTTTTTTAAAATTTTTAGAAAGATTCTTTTTTGATAATTTAAGAGAAAATTATAAAAAACAAAAAAGAACCTAGCTTTTAACTAGATTCTTTATCAATATTCAAAAATGACGTCCCAGAAGAGATTTGAACTCCCGACACACGGCTTTTGAATATCTGTTTTACTCATTGTTGGATAATGACTTTCTGCAGATCTTCCATGTTCAGTATCTTTATTCCAAACTTTATATTGCCAAGGTGGATCTGCATAAATTATGGAATATTTTTTATTTGTATTAAAAATGTCTATTTTCATCACCTTAAACCCTTTCTTAATTAATTATTTTTGTTAACATATTTGTCATATTATTGTATAATTGTGTCGATAGAAGATATTATTTAGGCCTTTCCCAAATTATTTAAAAAATATCTTCTATCATTTTTTTATTGACTTTTATCAATAATTTTGATATAATTGATTTAGAAAAGGTGTAAGGTCCCATATGGTTGAACCTGTTAGTAATGATCAATTTTTATTGATGTTCTACCTTTTCTTTTTTATTTTCAAAAATTATTTATTTTTTAATTTTCTTATCTCTTTTTTATCTTTTTCTGGCATCTTCCAATTACTATATTTTTTACCAAAAGAAGAAACTTTATCTGAGCTTGCTTCTGGAATATAATATGCTGGTTTATTATCTGTTGGATCTGGATTTTTAGATAACTGTATATTTTTGGTATTGTTAGTCACATCTGAATGTGTAATGCCTACAAAAATATAATCATCATTAATTTTTTTATAAATATACGTTGGATGATTTTTACTAAATCCTGTTTTTTTCTTTTTAAATACATCCATATTTTTCACTTTTTTCTTTCTAATACTGATAAATATTACCTCACTTTCTTTATTTATTTGCCTTTTTTCTGTTAATATGGTAAAATATGGTTATTAACATAAATTAGGGGAGAAATAATTATGAAAAAAATACTATACATATCATTATTAATAATAACTTTTCTTACATTAACTTCATGTCAAGAAAAATAACACAAAAAACAATATCAAGTAATGATTTCACGTATACTACAGACCAAGGATTAACAAGTTACATAATAATAATCACACCAAATCAAGATATAAACAATTTATCTATAAATTTTCAATTATTTAACCAAAATAAAGAAATAATTTTTGAAGATACTATTGATAAAACAAATTTAATACAAAATAAAACTTATAGATATGAATTTAAATACGACTTTCTTTCGTCATTAGACGGAAAATCTATTAAATGGAATTATGAAGGATACAAGAGTATTATTACAAGAGAAAATTTATTAGATTGTAATTCAGACGCATCCAAAGTAATATTAATATTAATTTTCATGTTTATAATTCCAGGAATATTATTAAAATTATCAAATGATAAAGAAAAAAAACAAGAAAATCAAAAATTAAAAGAAAAAGTAGCAGAATTAGAAAATATAATTAAAAATAAAGATAACGAATAAATCGATTAACTCGATTTATTTTTTTTATTAAATAATTTTTTTATAAAATTAAATAAAAATATAAAAACTCTAATAAAAGAACCAACAATAATTTTTATCAAAGGCCAAAATAAATAAGTTATTCCTCCAACCAAAGCTAAAGAAACAGCAATTACTATTAACATTCCATAGGGATAATTCCAATTCCATAACTCTTTTATTTTTTCAATAAACCACTCCCAAAAAGTTTTTTCATTCCCCGGATCATCTGGAGATTTATTATAATCATGTTTTAAATCATCATAAGAAAAAACTACTGACTTATAAGTATAAATCCCAGAAGATATTAAAAAATTACTATCATCATCATTTATATATATATTATTAGAAAAATAAGTAACAGTCTCATTTCTAGAAGTAGAAGACCAATCAATCATTTTATCATCATTATAAAACATATAATAATTATCATCAGAGTATAATATTTTAAATTCGTATCTAAAATTATTTATTAAATAATCACCTTTTTGAATGGAATTTTCTTTTTTTGTTATTGAAAAGAAATGATTAAACCAATTACTATTATTAATATTCAAATGAGATACTTTTTCATCTTTATGAACAGACATTTTCATATTAGTTAAAAAAGATTCACTTCTAACAACCCAATCAAAAACTTTAATTACTTTTCTAATTGGTAAATTAAATTCTATATATTCTAAAGTATCAATTGGTAAATTGAAATTAAAATAAATTTCAAAATAAATAAATCCATTATTTAATGCAGAAGTATTTTTTCTCAAATATGTATAAGAACTATTAATTAATTTAGTAACATCATTTACTTTAACTAAATAACAAAGATTATCCCTAAATGATATATAATCATCTTTTAAATTTCCTTTGCTATCAAATAAAAATGAAGGAACTTGAGTTATATTTAATTCAATAGTATATATTTCATCATCTTGTTTATAACCATAATAACCAAATTCAGAATTATAATACATTAATGAATATTCATAAATAAATTTATTAGCAGAAATAGCTTTGATTTTTCCAAAACTATCAGGTAAATCGATATTTGCCACTTCCCAAATCACATCTGAAGAACTAGAATTTGAATAAGAAAATTTATTATTTAATATATAAAAATCATATAATTCATCAATTTTATAAATGATATTTAGCTCTAAAATATTTGTATCAGAACTAATATAACTTGATTGGTAAAAATATCCTGGTATATTTTCTTTTGAAATTAAATAACCAAGTTTTTTTTCTTCAAGTCTTTGTAAAATTTCTAATCTTGAACCGAATTCAGAAACATCTATGTCTTTCCATGTTTCACCTTCTCTTATATATCCAGTATCAATTAAATTTTCATTTTTTGTTACTTGTGGCCTTGTTACCATTTCTTTTTCACTCATTTTATTTCTTCTTTAAATTTAATTTTTTTAATCGACAACATTATTTAAACGGATTAGGCATAATTACTGAATTTGTCTTACGTGGAATGGCTCCTACCGCTTTAGAATTATTATACTTGTACGCTTTTGCATTATCTGATCTTGCTTTTAAATATCCTCGTCTAAAAGCAATTTGAGAATCAGTAATGCGTTTTGGAGAAACATCCTTATTCTTTTTTACTTCTTTAAAATTAGTAATAAGAATTTGATGCTTTAATTCATATGCATATTTTTGTGATTTCTCATATGGATTAAGTAATCTTACTACTTCACCTTTTTTAGTTACAACATCTCTAGCCATATTTTTTTTCTCCTTTCTTTAAAATTTTTAGAAAGGCTCTTTTTATTTTTTTTAGAGGAGATAAAAAATGAAAAAAGAACCTAGCTTAAAAACTAAGTTCTCAAATTTTTTATTATGGCGTCCCAGAAGAGATTCGAACTCCCGACACACGGCTTAGAAGGCCGTTGCTCTATCCAACTGAGCTACTGGGACATCCAAAATTACTATACTATTATACACCTTTTTATCAATTTTGTAAAGTTATTTGAATATATAATGATTAAATCCATAATGTTTTTTTGATTAAAGCGTTTACATTACCGAAAATATAAAAAAATATAAATAATTGTTATATAATATAAGATATTTATTTAAAAATGGAGGTACTTATGAAAAAGTTAATGAAAATAATATCTTTATTTACTTTAGTAGTTGTATTAATATTGACAATGACTTCATGTAAAAAAGATAAAAAGGATACTATTAGAATTGCTTCTGTTGGACCAATATCAGGTGATGTCGCAATTTACGGAAATTCTACTAAAAAAGGTATTGAACTTGCAATTGAAGAAATAAATAAAAATGGTGGAATTATGGTTGGTGACAAGCAAATGAAAATTGAATGGATAGGAATGATAGATGATGAGGCATCATCAGATAAGGCTGCTACAGCTTTTAATACTCAATATGCCAAAAATATTGATTTAATGTTAGGGGCTATTACTTCAGGGGCTACCGAAGGACTAGTAGGGCAAGCAATTGGGAAAAAACTATTAGTTATTACACCAACTGGAACTGCTGATTATATTACTATAGGTAAAAATGGTGATGAAAGAGATTTAAGGACTAATATATTTAGAGCTTGTTTTAATGATTCTTATCAAGGCGAAGTTGCTGCAAAATTTATTAGTAATAATTTGGGAAAAACAAAAGTTGCAGTAGTGTATAATAATGAAGATTCTTATTCAATGGGGTTATATAATTCATTTAAAAATATGGCTTCTACAAACAATATTGATATCGTATATGAGCATTCATATCAAAATAATATTTTTGATTTTAAAACAGCATGGAATTCAATAAAATCTAGTGGTGCTGAAGTTGTTTTCCTTCCAGAGTATTATGAAAAAGTTGTAACAATTGTTTCTCAAGGCCGTGATTTAGGATATAATGGTACTATTGTAGGTGCAGATGGTTGGGATGGTGTCTTATCTGTTGATGGAGTGGATGAGAATGATTTTACTAATTGTTATTTTAGTAATCATTTTGCAGTAGATTCTAATGAACCTGTTGTAAATAATTTTGTTAATTCTTATAAATCAAAATATAATGAAAATCCAACATCGTTTGCTGCACTTGGATATGATGCCGTATATATTTATAAAAAAGCTGTAGAAGAAGCTAAATCAATTGAATTTGATAAGGTTTTAGAAGTATTAACTAGTAGTAATTTTTATGCTGACGTTGTTACTGGTAGAATTACCTTTTCTGCAAATGGTAATGCGGTAAAGCCAGCTGTTGTGATGACTTTTGAAAATAAAACTTACAAATATTATACAACAGTTGAATAATAAATAGTTTATAGCATAGATTCTTCTATGCTATTTTTAAAATAATTTTAAGGAGAATATTATGTGGAACAATTTATATAGTGGTTTTATAAATGGTCTTGGAATGGGAAGCATTTATGCACTTATCGCAATAGGATATACAATGGTATATGGAATTGCTAGAATGATTAATTTCGCCCATGGTGAATTCATTACAATTGGAGCGTTTGTATCATATGGAACAGCTGCTTTAATTGGTGCTAATCCTATTACAATGGTCATTTGTATAATTGCATCAATGTTAGTTTGTGCAATTGTTTCGGTAATTACTGAAAAATTAGCATATTATCCTTTAAGAAAACGCAATACAAAAAAAATAACTGCTCTGATAACAGCAATAGGGGTTAGTTATATTATATATTCTATTTTTAATATAAAATTTCAAGAGCAAAAAGGATCACCTAAATTTTTAAATCTAACGGATTTTCAGTTGACAATTATAACCATTATAATTACAATAGTAACAGTTTTATTAATAACTTTATTTATTAATAAAACTAAGTTTGGTAAAGCTATGCGTGCAACCTCAGAAAACCCTTCTGCAGCAAAACTTATGGGAATAAATAATGATGCAATGATTTCATTAACCTTTGCAATTGGTGCTGCACTTGCTGGAATTGGAGCCGTGGTATACTGTCTTAGAATCCCTTATTTCAAATTTTCAGTAGGTACTGAGGCAATTGGTTTAATTCCTTTTGTTGCAGCAGTTGTTGGAGGAATTGGTAGTTTACCAGGAGCAGTTATTGGCGGTTTTATAATAGGGATTGTACAACAACTTTCGATGGCTTTTCCAGTTACTTCAACGTGGACGCCAGCTATTGTATATGGATTATTAATTTTGATTTTAATGATTAAACCGACAGGGATTCTTGGTAAAATGGTTGGAGAGAAGGTATAAGATGGAAGCAAAAGTTGAATTTAATAAAAATAGATCAATAAAACCTAATTATAAAAGATATCTTTTAAATACTATTTGTAGTGTTATCTTTATAGTTGTTTTAAGCCTTTTAACCAAAACGTTGTCATTAAAATTAATTATTCCACAGATAATCATTTTTTCTATTGCTGCATTATCTTTAAATATTGTTTGTGGTTGCCTTGGAGAGATGGTATTGGGTCATGGTGGTTTTATGCTTGTTGGTGGTATAGTTGCAAGTTATGTTTCGCAAAAAATATATCAAGTTGTAATGAATGCGAATAATTATACTGCTAGCCAAATGCGTGAAATTTTTTATAATGTTGGTACAGGTCAAGTTCATTTTGCTGGCTATCTTTTGGTAATTTTTGCGGTTATTATAGGAGCTATTTTTACAGGTATTATTGGATATTTAATTGGTCTTGCAGTTCTTGGTAGAATGAAAGGAGACTACCTAGCAATTATAACTTTGGGTATAGGATTAGTATTTGTTTCAATTGCAAATAATTTACAAACTATTGATGGTTTTAAGTATGGTGTAGATGGTCCATCTTATTATACAAGCATTGCGGGAAATACTCCAATTTTTGCAAGTTTTCTAATCATAACTCTTGTTTGTTTTATAATGATTTTTAAATCACGACATGGTAGAGCGATTTTATCGATTAGAGAAGATGAGATCGCAGCTGAGGCATCTGGTATTCCAGTTAAAAAATATAAAATTTTTACTTTTACACTATCGGCTGTTTTTGCTGGATTAGCAGGAGGTTTATATTATCATTTTGCTTCTTTTTTAGGTACATCTCTTTTTTCGCAAGATCGTTCAATTGAATTATTAGTTTTTATTGTTCTTGGAGGTTTAGGTTCTTTTACTGGAACTTTATTATCAACTGCTTTATTAACATTTGTTTCGTATAAATTACTTTTAAACGCACCTGGTGGTTATCAACTTTTTATATATGGTATTATATTAATTGTTGTAATGCTAATAAGACCAGAAGGATTATTAGGAACTAAAGAATTAACTTGGGATACATTACGAAAAATATTTCATAAAAAATCAAAATCTAAAATAATGATAGAAAAGGATGAAAGTAATAATGCAGGACAGTAGAGTTTTAGTAATAAATAATCTTTCAATTGAATTTGGTGGTTTAAAAGCAGTTTCTAACTTTAATATGGAAATTAATAAGAAAGAATTAATAGGACTAATTGGACCAAATGGAGCAGGTAAGACGACAATATTTAATTTAATAACGGGTCTTTATAAGCCAACTTCCGGTACTATTAAATTAATTGATGAAGATATTACAAATCTTGTAACTCATAAGAGGGTTCAAAAAGGTATTGCAAGAACTTTTCAAAATATTCGTTTATTTAAACAATTAACGGTTTTAGAAAATGTTAAAGTAGCATATCACAATAATATGTCATATGGTTTATTTTCTAGCATTTTTAGAACTAAAAAATATTGGACAGAAGAAAATGAAGCACATCAAAAAGCCCAAGAAATATTAGATGTATTAGGACTTTTAGAGTATAAAGATGAACTTGCACAAAACTTACCATATGGAAAACAAAGAAAATTAGAGATTGCTAGGGCACTTGCAACCTTTCCTAAATTACTTTGTCTAGATGAACCTGCTGCAGGGATGAATCCTCATGAAACTGAAGAATTAATGGAAACAATTAAGATAATTCAAGATAAATTTGAAACCACAATTCTATTAATAGAACATGATATGAAGTTTGTTATGGGGATTTGTGACAGAATTTATGTTTTAAATTTTGGTGAATTGATTGCTGAAGGTGTTCCTTTAGAAATTCAAAAAAATCCAGAAGTGATTAAAGCGTATTTAGGAGAATGACAATGTTAAAAATAGAAAATTTATCTGTTTGTTATGGAAATCTTAAGGCAATCGATAAAATAAATTTAGAGGTAAATTTAGGTGAGATTGTGGTTTTAATAGGAGCAAATGGTGCAGGCAAAACAACAACTTTAAAAGCTATCAGTGGTCTTGTGAAAAGTGAATCAGAATCATATGCAAAATTAGACTTATCTATGTTAACTGATAAGAGAACTTTAAATCGCTTTGCTGGCAAAAAGATGACAGATTTATTATTAAAAGTATATGATACTTCAGAAGTGGCATTTCAAAAAATTAGGAGTGAGGAAGATATAACTGCTGAAGTTTTTGGAAAAATAACAAAATGGAATAATTTAAAGATAAAAAAAATACGTAAGAATTATTATAAATTTGTAAGTATTGATTTGTTAAAAGTCAAGCCACATAAAATTTCTAGTTATGGTCTAGCACATGTACCAGAAGGAAGACAAGTTTTTGCTGGCTTAACTGTTCAAGAAAATTTAGAAATGGGTGCTTTTAAAAGGCATTCGAGAAAAAAAATTTTAGAAGATTTAGATAAAATATATGATATTTTTCCAAGACTAAAAGAAAGAAAAAAACAAAAAGCGGGAACACTATCTGGTGGTGAGCAACAAATGTTAGCAATTGCAAGAGCAATGATGGCTAAACCGAAAATTATTTTATTAGATGAACCATCTATGGGTCTTGCTCCAATTATCGTTAAAGAAGTATTTGAAATAATCAAAAAATTAAATAAAAGTGGTATCACAATTGTTTTAGTGGAACAAAATGCAAAATTAGCTTTATCTATTGCTGATAGGGCATATGTGCTTGAAACTGGTAAAATAATTTTAAGTGGAACTGGAGAAGAATTATTAAATAATGAAAACGTTAAAAAAGCTTATTTAGGTTCATAGATAATAGAGCAATTTCTAATATTAATATTAGAAATTGTTTTTATTTTATCAAAATTATTAAAATAATATTTAAAAATTCATCTCATTTAAAGTAAATTAATATTAAAAAAAATTAACTTATGTTAAAATATTATAAAGTATGTTAAAAATTAAATACAGAAAACTGATAAACTAAAGAGGTATTTTATAGATGAATGATATTATATTAGCAATTATTGAATTACTAGGAGGAATGGGAGCTTTTCTTTTAGGTTTTAAAGTTTTATCGGAAAGTATTGAAAAATTAGCTAGTGCTGGGCTAAAACGCTTGTTTAATAAAACTTCAAAGAATCGTTTTATAGGTGTTGGAATAGGTGCTTTAGTTACAGCAATTATTCAAAGTTCTAGTGCGACTACAGTTATGATTGTTGGGTTTGTTAATGCTGGTGTTATGAATCTATTTCAAGCCACAACAATGATTATGGGGGCTAATATTGGAACTACTATTACAGCTCAAATTGTGGCCTTACAAAGTTTTGATATTGTTGCATATGTTGCGATACTTGCTTTTATAGGTATTTTTATGAATATGTTGGGTAAAAAGGATAGGACTAAAACGATTGGTCTATCATTAGCAGGATTAGGACTTGTGTTTATTTCACTTGAAATTATGTCTGGTTCTATGGAGGCAATGAAAGAATCGGATAAAGTAATCAATCTTTTACAAAGTGTTAATAATCCTTTTTTATTAGTTTTAATAGGAGTAGGCATTACAGCAATTGTTCAAAGTTCATCAGCGGTCACGACTATTTTAATTTCAATGGTTGGTGCTGGAATTACAATTGGTAGTGATCCTAATGCTGTTTTATTTGTAGTTTTAGGTACTAACATTGGAACGTGTGTTACTGCTTTAATTTCATCTATTGGTGCTTCTGTCAACGCTAGACGTGCAAGTTTAATTCATTTGTTATTTAATATTTTTGGTAGTATTCTTTTTATTATTATTCTATTAATTTGGAAAGATTTTATGGTTGATACTCTTCAAAAATGGTTTAGTTCACCAACTACTCAAATTGCAATGTTTCACACTTTATTTAATGTAGTATCTACAATTCTTTTCATTGGTTTTGTTAATGTTTTTGTAAAACTTTCAGAGTTAATAATTAAAGATAAAAAAGAAGATAAGAAAACAACTTATCTTGATGAGCGTTTTATTCATACTCCAGGAATAGCTATTAATCAAGCAATTAAAGAAACTGTTTTACTTGGTGAATTCGCTATGAATACTTTAGATCTAGCAATAACAAAATTTATTGAAAAAAGTATACTTTCAGAAGAAGAAATTAAACAAAAAATATCTGATATTGAAATAGTAAATAGAGAAATTATTACCTTTTTAGTTAAGGTATCATCTCAAGATGTAACAATAGAAGATGAAAAAACTATTTCAGCACTTCATCATAGTTTAAATGACTTTATCCGTGAAGCCGAAATTGCGGATAATATGGTAAAATATACTCGTTCAGCTATAAATAATAATATTGAATTTTCAGATTCGGTATATGAATCAATCAAAAAACTTCAAGGAATGTTAAAAGAACAGTTTGCTAATATTAAAAAGATAATGCTATATTCTGATTATAGTTTGATTGGTAAAGTGAAAGATTTAGAAGATGAAATTGATAATATGCGCAGTAGTTTAATAAATGGTCATATTAAACGTTTAGAAGAAGGCACCTGTAAGCCTCAAAGTAGTGGCATTTTTATTAATTTAATATCAAATTTAGAAAGAGCTGGGGATCATTTAGATTATATTGCTGATACGATGGTTAATAGTCTAAAATAGGATAGTTATGAATTATAAAGTTTATTTATTAGAAGATGATGAAAGTATTAGTGAGTTAGTAACGATGGCTTTAGAAATGGCACAAATATCAATAAAGAGTTTTTCTAAAATATCTGATTTTTTATATGCCATTGATAAAGAAACTCCAATAGTTGTTTTATTAGATATTATGTTACCAGATGGAAATGGACTTGATGTATTGACAAAGGTAAAAACTAAATATCCTTATATTCAGTGTATAATGTTAAGTGCATTAAGTCAAGAATTAGATAAAGTCAAAGGCTTAAATAGTGGTGCTGATGATTATATTACTAAACCATTTAGTACTCTTGAATTGATTGCTAGAGTGAAAGCTGCCTTGAGAAGATGCGTAAGTGAAGAGAAAATTTTAGATGATTTAATTATTAATAAAGATAAAATGGAGGTTACTTATAAGGGGAAGTTACTAGAATTAAATAATAAAGAATATCAATTACTTTTATATTTTGTTGAAAATCCTGATGTTGTTTTATCAAGAGAGCGTTTAATTAATGCAATTTGGGGATATGATTATTTAGGTGAATCGCGAACAATTGATAATCATATTTTAAGACTTCGAAAATTAGGTTTTTCTCAAATTGAAACCATTTTTGGTGTTGGATATAAATTTAAAACAAAATAGGGTAATATAAATGAAAAAAAGAATTTTATTTGTATTTATAATAATTATTTTTACTTCCACATTAATTTTTTCTATCATCTCATCGCGAATTTATTATGAAAAATTTTTAGAAGATGCTAAAAATAATTTATATATTTATATGAATCAATATAGTGAAGAATTTTCTTGGGATGTGGCTGGTGCAAAATCATATTCTAGTAAATTAAATGGACTAAGAGTTACTTTTATAGATAAAAATGGTAATGTTATAGGTGATAGTGAAGAAAACTTACCACTTGATAATCATTTAAACAGAGAAGAAGTGCAAATTGCTAGTCTTGAAGGTGAGGGTTTTGCTATTAGAAAGTCGGATACTTTAGCGGAACAAATGGTATATTTTTGCAAAAGCGTCAATGATGGATATGTTAGAATTGCTGTTAAAACATCAACATATAGTCAAATATTTATTGATAGTATTCCGTCATTACTTTGTTTTTTTATGATTGAAATAATTGTTTGTTTGATATTTACTTGGGTATTAGTTGACTATATCATTAAACCTATTGAAAAACTTTCCATTGAAGGAGCGAGTGGCCTAAAAGTTAGTAGTACTTATCTTGAATTTTCACAAATTGTAAAAATTATTAATAATATGAATGAAAGAATTGATGATAAAATATCAAAAATTAAAGAGGATAAAAAGATTGAAAATATTGTTTTAAACAATATGGAACATGGGATTATAATTTTGGGTCTTGATAATCATTTAATTTTAGCTAATAATATTGTTAATGAACTTTTTGGATATAGTGATATAGGGGAAGAATTGCCATTTTTTAAAAATGATCAAGAAATTTTAGATGCAATTGAACAAAAAGAACAATCTCTTTTTTATAGAAAAAAGAATGATAAAGAATATGCAATTAGATTTACCAAAAGTGAAAATGCAAAAGTTATTCTAGTTACTGATGTAACTGAAATAAAAAGAATGGAAAATTCTAAAAATGATTTTATTGCCAATGTAACTCATGAAATGAATACACCTCTTACTAGTATTAAAGGTTTTGCTGAGATGATTTTAATGGGTAATCTCGATAAGGAAAAAATTCAGAAATCCTGTGAAATAATTCTAAAGCAAACTAATCGTTTGAGCAATTTAATCAAAAATATTATTAATTATAGTTTGCTTGAAAGTGACAATCTCCCAAATTATTCAGTATGTATAAGTAGTGTTTTAGTCGATATTTTACATAATTTTGAAGCCGTTTTTCCTGAAAAAAATTTAAAAGTTACTACTATAATAGAGGATAATCTTTTTATATTATCAAGAACAGAAAAAATTTTTGAAATTATAACTAATATTTTAACCAATGCAATTAAATATAATAAAATTAATGGTGAAATTGAAATTAATCTAAAAAAAGATAATGATAAAGTAATTTTAAAAATTAAAGATACTGGATGCGGGATTAAACAAAGCGATTTAGATAAAATTTTTGATCGGTTTTATACAATTGATAAATCTCATAATGAACATAGTACTGGATTTGGTTTAGGACTTGCCATTGTCAAAAAAATTATAAATCAATCAGGTTGGAAAATATCAGTTGATAGTGAATATGAAAAATATACAATCTTTACAGTTGAATTTAGTCCAATCATCGAATGAAATGTGAATCCGTTATAGCGGATTCTTTTTTACATTTTTTTTACAAATATGATAAAAAAAATAAACGAATTATAAAAAATATTTGATATAATGTTTCTGTAAAAAGTTATTGATAACTTTTATAATAGTTTATTAAAAAATTAAAGGAGAAAAAATGAAAAAAATTTTAAAAAGCGTTTTATGTATAGTAGTTTTAGTTGTTTCTTTACTAGGAATTGTAGGATGTAAAGATGATAAAAAATTTGACTCAAGTGCTAAAATTCAATTATACACTCGTGATAAGACGAGTGGTACTCGTGATGGTTTTTTTACAAATATCAATTTTAGCGATGCTGTAAGTGATAATAGTGTATTAGGTAGTGGAATTTTAGAGGCTAAGAATAATGGTGCAATGGTTGAAAGTATTAAAAATGACGAATATGGTATAGGATATATTTCTCTTTCATCGCTTAAAGATTCTGGTTTAAAAGGATTGATTTATGAAGGTATTGCTCCAACTGAGGAAAATGTTTTAAATGGAAGTTATAAACTTACAAGAAATTTTAACTATATAGTTAGAAGTGAGTATGCAACAGAAAAAGAGCAAAAAATTGTTGAAGCTTTTCTTGCCTTTTTAAAAACATCAGATGCTTTGATAACTATTCAAAGTAAAGATGGAATTGTTGATATTACTGGCGATGAACCATCATGGGATGAGATAAAAGATAATTATCCTATTTGTCTTGAAGATAATTCAAATATCACAATTAAATTTGGTGGTTCAACATCAGTAGAAAAAATAGCTAACGAATTATCAAGAGAATTTTCTACTAAATGTGGCAATTTTGTAGCTGAACATAATCATACAGGATCAGGTGATGCATATAAATTTACTCAAGGTGAGGGAAAAGATTCATCAACTTTTTTGCACATTGCTTTTGCTTCACGAGAATTTAAAATAACTGAGCAAGGTGCTGAAGGGACTTATGGTAAAATTTGCGTCGATGCAATCGTTGCGGTTGTAAATAAAATTAATCCATTAGATCGTGTCACAGCAGATATGTTAAAAAAAATATATGATGGTACTTATAGTAAATGGGAAGAAGTTAAATAAATAATGCCTAAGATATTATCAATTCAAGATTTATCATGTTATGGTCAATGTTCAAATAGTGTTGCTTTGCCAATATTATCAATTTTTGGCATTGAAACAATTATTTTGCCTACAATGATTTTATCAACTCATACTGGTGGGTTTAAAAATATATATATTGAAGATTTATCAGAAAGTATAGATAAAATATGTAAAAGTTGGCAAGATAATAATATTAGTTTTGATGCTATATATATTGGGTATTTAGGTAGTACTAAATTAATAGAAAAAACAATTACCATAATTAAATTATTTAAAAAGAGAGATACTTTAGTATTTTTCACTCCTGCTTGTGCTGATAATGGTAAATTATATCAAGGGTTTAATGATAATTATCTTGAAAAATTAAGGTCTTTGTGTTTTTATGCCGATTATATCGTGGCAAATGTCACAGAGGCCTTTTTCTTAATGAATTATGAATATCAAGTAACAAAGCATTCTAATAAAATTTATGAACTCATTGATGAACTGACAAAGAAATTTTTGACAAATATCATTATTACGGGAATAGAAATAGAAAATAATGAAATTGGTGTCTTGTTAAAGCAATATCATAGTAATCAGATTAGTCTTTTTAAAGAACAAAAAATTATTGGTAGTTATCATGGAACAGGAGATATTTTTTTAAGTTATATGATAGGAAAATATTTTATTTCTAATGAAATTAATATATCAATTAAAGAAGCAATGAAGTTTGTTAAAGATGCAATTCTTTTAACTAAAGAGGATGCAAATCATCTATATGGTATTAAATTTGAAAAAGTTTTACGAGGTTTCTATGAAAAAGCAAACGGATAAAAGTAATACTATAATTCAAAAAAGTTTAATGGATAAAATTTGGCGGTATCTTTTTTTAGCAGTCGCTTTAATTTGTTCATCAGTTATTATTTTTATAGTCTTGTTTATTTTGATAAAAGGATTAACTCCTTTTATTAAAAACTATAATATTGATGGTGTTTTTTATAAAGTAGATTTTATAAAATTTATATTTGGAATTAGATGGTTTAAAAATCCAAATATTTATGGTATTGGTTTTATTATTGTTAATACAATTTATGTTACTATTTTATCGTTGCTTATTGCTATTCCAATTTCAATTTTAACTGCTCTTTTTATAGCAAAAATTGCTCCTAAAAAGATTAGTAGTATATTAAGTTATATTATTGAGTTACTATCAAGTATTCCTTCGGTTATTTATGGGATGTTTGGAATGGGAATAGTAACCAAAATAGTAAAAGAATTTAGTAATTTTTTTGGATATCAAAGTGCTGGAGGGCTTTCAGTATTAACAGTTGCAATTGTACTAGCAATAATGATTATTCCAACTATTACGATGATTTCGGTTTCCTCAATTAAGGCGGTGAAAAAAACATATATTGAGGGCTCTCTTGCACTTGGAGCCTCAACTACGCAAACAAATTTTAAAATTGTTTTATCAAGCGCAAAAAATGGAATATTTTCTGGTATCATACTAGGAATAGGTAGAGCATTAGGTGAAGCCACCGCAGTTTCAATGGTTGCTGGAAATCCTAGTTCAGGTCCTAATTTTCATCCATTTGAGGCAACGAAAACTTTAACATCTACAATGCTTCAAGGTTTAACAGAGGCAGAAGGTTTAGAATATGATATAAGATTTAGTGTAGGAATTATTTTAATCATTTTAATTTTAGGTAGTAATTTACTTTTGAATTTAGTGAAAAGGAGAATAAATATATAATGCAAGCATTAAATAATAATTTGTCAACTAAATTGAAAAAGCAAAAAATTAAGGACAATATTTTAAATATTATTACCTGGATTGTTTCAAGTTTCGGATTTATTATTTTAATAACTTTATTAACATTTATCTTTGTCAAAGGTAGTAAAACATTATCATTTGATTTACTGTTTAGTAATTATTCTAAAACAACTTATTCCTTAGAAAAAACTTATAATGCATCACAATTCTTTATTGATCCAAAATTAGAAAATACATATTTTTCTAGTATTTGGGGAATATCTTTACAAAATGATAAAGATGCGGAAGGATTAGATGTTGTGACAATTGCATATATTGATGAGAATTCCCCCTTTAATGAGTTAATAGAAAAAAATTCTGGTTCATCTATTCAAATTAAAGTAGGTTATCAGATATCAAAAATAGTTCTAATTAAAGAAGATGGTAAAACAATTTATGGAATTGCTAAAAAGGGAGCCTCAGATATGGTTGATTGCTTAAATCAGTCAAAAACAATTTCAGATGTAATTATTACAACAGGAGGAGGGGGAATACGCGGTTCTCTTTTAACGACAATTTATCTAATTATTATAACGCTTATCATCGCAATACCATTAGGAGTTGGAGGAGCTATATATTTAAATGAATATGCAAAAGATAATAAGTTTACTGCCATAATTAGAACAATGATTGATATGACATCAGGAATTCCTTCAATTATTTTTGGTTTAGTAGGGGCTATTATCTTTATTCCAATCTTTAATAAGGTGATTAATTCAAGTGGAGGCAGTATTATATCAGGAGCATTTACTATGTCTATTATCTTATTACCAATCATAATTAAAACAACGGAAGAGGCTTTGAAAGCTATACCACAAGATTATCGAAACGCATCTTTGGCACTAGGTGCATCTAAAATTCAAACAATCTTTAAAGTAATTTTACCAAATGCAATAAACGGTATTTTAACTGCTATCTTACTTTCAATTGGAAGAATTATTGGAGAATCAGCGGCTCTTATTTATGCTATAGGTACGGCAATTAAAGATAAAGCAATTTTAAATGAAAAATCTACAACTTTAGCTGTTCATATATGGACTTTACTTGAAGGAGATAACCCTAATTATGAACATGCATGTGCTATTGCAATTGTTATTTTATTGACGGTTTTAGTTTTGAGTATTCTAATAAAAATTGTTTCAAAATTTTTAAACAAGGAGAAAAACAATGCTATCTAAAGAATTATTAAAAAAAACATCGCCTATTTTTGAAATAAAGGATGTCAATTTAAATTATGGTGAAAAGCAAGTTTTAAAAAATATTAATTTAAGTATTTATAAGAATCAAGTTACTGCTTTCATTGGACCATCTGGTTGTGGAAAATCTACTTTACTTAGATGTTTAAATCGTATGAATGATTTAATTGAAAATTGCACGATAAATGGAACCATAAAATATAAAAAAGAAGATATAAAGCAAATGAATCCAATTGATTTAAGGACTAAGGTGGGTATGGTTTTTCAAAATCCTAATCCTTTTCCAATGTCAATTTTTGATAATATTGCTTATGGTCCTAGATGCCAAGGTTTAAAAAATAAGGAAAAACTGCGTTTGATTGTTGAGGATTCCTTAAAGAAAGCAGGGCTTTTTGAAGAAGTAAAGGATCGACTAAAGGATAACGCTTTAGGATTATCAGGTGGTCAACAACAGCGATTATGCATAGCTAGATGTATTGCAATGGCGCCAGAGGTAATTTTAATGGATGAGCCAACATCTGCGTTAGACCCAATTGCAACTCTTAAGATTGAAGAATTAATTAATAGTTTAAAAAAGGATTTTACAATAGTAATTGTGACCCACAATATGCAACAAGCAAGTAGAATCTCCGATTATACAGCCTTTTTTATGCTAGGTGAAATCGTAGAATTTAATGAAACCATTAGTTTATTTAGTAATCCTCGAAATAAAAAAACTGAAGATTATATTACGGGAAGGTTTGGATAATATGCAATTACAAAGTGAAATTAAATATTTAAAACAAATGTTAATAAAAATGGCTGATCAAGTAAAAAATAATATTACAGATGCAGTAGCTTTTTATACAAAAAAAACAAAACCAATTATTATTAATGATAAAATAGTTAATCAATATGAAGAATTAATAGATGAAATTTGTTTTAATCTTTTAATTAAAGAAAGATTATTTGCAAAAGATTTACGAGAAGTAATTGCCATTTTAAAACTTGTTGCTGATATCGAAAGAATAGGTGATCATGCTGAAGATATTATGGAATTTAGTCAAAAATTAGAGACCATTGATATTAAGAATAGTGAAAATATTAATAAAATGGTTCAGATTGCTTTAAAAATGATAAATGATGCCATTCTTAGTTTTGTCAATGAAGATATTGAATTGGCTAAGAAGACAATTTTATTGGATGATGAAGTTGATCATATTTATGCTATGATTATCTCAGATTTAATTCATTTTGATAAAAACACAGAATATGCTATTCCTTATATTATATATACAACTCTTGTAGCAAAATATATTGAAAGAATTGCTGACCATGCATCAAATATTGCCGAATGGGTTAGTTATATTATTGAAGGTGCTGTATTTAAAAATAACTGACATTAAAATGTCAGTTATAATATTTGTTATTGAATACATTTTATACATAATAATACATTTAAGTTGAAAAAGAAAGCCAAATATAGTATAATAAGTTTATTATTTATGAAGGAGAGAAATGATGGAAGAAATATTAATAGTTAATAATTTGAGGAAAACTTTTAAATTAACTGCTAAGCAGCGAAAAATTAACAAAACAGATGATTTGTATAAAGTTGCCGTAGATGGCCTATCCTTTAAAGCTTATAAAGGAGAAATTTATGGTTTATTAGGACCAAATGGTGCAGGAAAGACAACAACTCTTAGAATTATATCAACACTGATTAAGGCAGATAGTGGCAATGTGTTAGTTGATAACATTGATATTGCGAAAAATCCTGATATGGTTCGTCAAAGAATTGGTTTTTTGACAAGTGAGTTAAAACTAGAAGATTTTTTCACTCCTAATTATTTATACGATTATTTTTCGGCTCTGCACAAAATTGAAAAGGATGTATCAGATCAAAGAAAAAATTATTTATTTAAAAAATTTGGTATTGATAATTTTAAAGAGGTTAAAATTGGTGATTTATCAACAGGAATGAAACAGAAAGTATCGCTTGTAATCTCAATTGTTCATAATCCAGAAATTATTATTTTTGATGAGCCAACTAATGGATTAGATGTTATTACAGCAAAGTCAGTTACTGATTTTTTGATTGAATTAAAAAAAGAAGGAAAGACAATAATTCTTTCAACGCATATTTTTTCGCTTGTTGAAAAATTATGTGATCGTGTAGGAATTATTTTTGATGGTAAAATGGTTAAGGATGATAGTTTAACAAATTTAACAAAAGAAAAAACATTAGAAGATGTCTTTTTTGAATTATATGATGAAAGGATTGGTGATAAATATGAATAATATATGGACAATTGTAAAAAAAGAATTAAAAAGATTTTTTACTGATCCAAGAATGATTATAGGTTTAATATTACCAGGTGTTTTAATATTTGTTATTTATAATTTAATGGGAAACATTTCAATGGAGAAGATATCACCTACCATTACTGATTTTACGATTTATATTGAAAATGAGCCAACAGAGTTTCAATCTTTTTTAAATAAAGATGGATGGAATATAAATAAAAATGGAGAAAATTTATCAAAAGATAAGATTATAGATAAAATAAAAGGTAAAGAGGTTGATCTTTATATTATATATGAAGAAGATTTTTATCAAAAGATGCTTGCTTATGATATTAATACAGGAAAGATAGCACCTAATATAGAAATATATTATAATTCTACTTCGGAATCATCTAATTTATTGTATAATTATTATCTGGAGGTATTAAATCAATATGAAAGTAATATTTCAAATAAATTTGATATTAATCGAGATTTGGATATCAAATATGATGTAGCTAAAAAAGAAGATACGACAATTCAAATCATTTCAATGATGTTACCTTTTTTATTAATGGTTTTTCTTTTTTCAGGAGCAATGGGAGTATGTAGTGAATCTGTAGCAGGCGAAAAAGAAAGAGGAACGATTGCAACATTATTAATAACACCGACTAGGAGAAGTCATATTGCTATTGGGAAAATACTATCACTTGGGATTACTTCTTTAGTTTCAGCACTTGTAAGCTTTTTGGGTCTAATGTTATCACTGCCAAAATTAATGGGGACAGATTTTTCGTTTCAAGCATATGGTTTTTCAACAATTATTTTGATGCTAGTTTTAATAGTTATTACTGTATTACTGTTCACAACGCTTCTTACAATTGTATCAACTTTTGCTAAAAGTGTAAAAGAAGCAACCTCTTATGCAATACCTTTGATGATGATCGTATTGTTAGTTGGTATTACTAATTTTATGTCGACAACAGTTTCTAGTAATTATTTGTTATATATCATTCCTATTTATAATATTGTTCAGTGCTTAATTGGCGTATTCAGTATTACAATAGATCCAGTTTCTTTTGCTATTTGTATCATAAGTAATGCAATTTACATTGGAATTGGTGTCTTTTTATTGACAAAAATGTTTAATAATGAACGTATAATTTTTAATAGGTAAAATATATGCATAAAATAATTGAGATAAATAATCTTAATAAAAGTTTTGGTAAAATCAAAGCAGTGGAAGATTTGAGTTTTGCCGTCAAAGAAGGCGAATTATTTGCCTTTTTAGGAATAAATGGTGCAGGTAAGAGTACAACGATTTCAATTATGTGTGGACAACTTAAAAAGGATAGTGGTCAAATCATAATTGATGGATATGACATGGATAAAGTATCAGATGTTAATTTAATAAAAAAAGAAATAGGTATTGTTTTTCAAGATTCGGTTTTAGACAAATCATTGACTGTATATGATAATTTGAAAAGTAGAGCTTCTCTATATGGAATTTATAAGGAAAAATTTGTTGAGCAACTTGAGAGAGTTTCCAAGATTTTGGATTTTGAAAATTTATTAAATCGTCCATATGGTAAATTGTCTGGTGGTCAAAAAAGAAGAATTGATATTGCAAGAGCAATTATTCATAATCCTAAAATTTTAATTTTAGATGAACCTACGACAGGATTGGATCCGCGCACAAGAACTCTTGTATGGAACGCAATCGAAAGTTTAAGAAAAGAATCAAAAATGACAGTCTTTTTAACGACTCATTATATGGAAGAGGCAAGCGATGCTGATTATGTTGTTATAATTGATGAGGGAAAAAAAGTTGCAAGTGGCACTCCTTTAGATTTAAAAAATAAATATACTGGTGATTTTATAACTTTTTATAATGTTTGTGAAGATGATATTAAAAAAACTAATCTTTCATATCAAAAGATTAATGACTATTATCGAGTATTAGTTTCTAACACAAAAGAAGTTGTAACTTTAATTCATAAGTATCCTAACTTATTTATTGATTTTGAAATTACTAAAGGAAAAATGGATGATGTTTTTCTTGCAGCAACAGGGAAAGTTTTAACAGGAGAGGATAGTTTATAATGAGGACAATGGGATATATAATTAAACGTAATATAAAATTATTTTTTAAAGATAAAGGAATGTTAATTTCATCACTCATTACTCCAATTATTTTGCTTGTCTTGTATATTACTTTTTTAGGACGTATTTATAAGGATATTTTCATTCAACATTTTCCCGAAAGTTTTAAAATTGATGATAAATTAATCAATGGATTTGTGAGTAGTCAGTTATTTTCTTCTTTATTTGCGGTTAGTTGTATTACTATTTCTTTTTGTAATAATTTAATTATGATTCAAGATAAAGTGACTGGAGCTAGTAATGATTTTATTACCTCTCCAATAAGAAAACCACTAATTATTGGTAGTTATTATTTTTCAACTGTTTTTAGTTCCTTAATTATTTGTTTTTTAGCTATGATTGTCTGTTTTATATACATGGGAATTGTAGGATGGTATTTATCGATAGTTGACGTTTTATTAATTATGTTAGATATAATTTTATTGGTTTTATTTGGTACTACTCTTTCAACAATTATATGTTATCCACTTAAAACTCAAGGTCAGATGTCAGCAGTAGGAACCATTATAAGTTCAGGTTATGGTTTTATATGTGGAGCTTATATGCCAATATCGCAATTTGGAAATGTTCTTCAAAATATTTTGTCATTTTTTCCTAGTACATATGCGACATCTCTAATTAGAAATCATACTATGAGGGGAATAATATCTGAGATGAAAAAGATAGGTTTTCCAAATGAGGCAATAATTAATATCGAGAATTCAGTTGACTATAATACTTATTTTTTTGGTAATCTAGTCAAAGTATGGCAAATGTATTTAATTTTAGGAGGATTTATCATCATCATGATTATATTTTTTGTTGTGTTAAATAAAATAAAACTTAAAAACAAAAATAATTAATTATATTATTTTAGACCATTGGCAAATTGAAAATTTGTTAATGGTTTATTTTATAATATTTATTTTTTAAAATGAAAGTTGTTATTTACAAAATAATTATTTAGTTAATAATTTTTTTGTACATAATAAGGCATCTTTTTAGTTAAATTAAAAAAATGTGATATAATATAAATGATAGTCATTATAAGGTGAGTAAAATGTTACATATTTATTATGCAGAAATGAAAGAAAATAATAATATCGATATTGAAATATTTCCTGATATTATAAAGGACTACTTATTGAAAAAGAAAAATCAAAAAGTTTTTAATTCTTCAATATTTTCATGGTATTGTTTAGATTTAATTGTAAAAAAACATTATCATAAAAATTTAAAAGAGTTAGATTTTTATTTTACAAAAAATGGTAAACCTGCTGTTAGAGCCTTTTATTTTAATATAAGTCATTCAATAGATTTTTGTGCTGTTGCAATTTCTAATAAAAAAATAGGAATAGATGTAGAAAAAGTTAGAAAAATTGATAATATTGAAAATATGGTTGATAAATTATTTTGGTGTTTACCACTAAATAATAAAGATTTATTAATAAATTTTTTTATTGGCTTTACCCAATATGAGGCACTAATTAAATATAATGGAGAAACAGTAGGATATCCTAAGAGACAATTAATGATAAGAAAAGATGTAGAGACAAACTTAATTGAATATAATAACAACTTATATGTGCTTTCTTATAAAGGATGTGAAAAAGCTAAAATAAGTGAAATTATTATTTAAAAATTTTTAATATAAAGGAAAGGAAATATTTATGAGAGCATTGAAAAGAATTGTTTTTGTGATTGCAATTAGCATTTTGACCCTTTGTGTAGCTAGTTGTGATGATTGTCAAGGTGAACTAGATCCATCTACTTTTGATGATTTTGCTAATGAAGTTTTTATGTTACTAATAGGTAATGATGAGATGACTTCTAATTTTTTATTTGAACATCCTGAAAATTTTGGTCTAGAACATTATGAACCTTCACTACCAACACCAGGATTAACATCAGATGCTAGTAAGGTTCTTATAAATTTAACCATTGGTAGAATTAAACGATATGATTATAATAAGTTAAATGAAGATCAACAAATAACTTATCATATTATTGTCGATTTAGTTGATAATATTAATGCCAAAACTATGGAAATGGGATATTTAAGCAATAATTATTTAGGCTCTTATCTTGGATATCAAGCACAGTTACCATTACTTTTAGTAGAATATAAATTTAGAACAAAATTAGATATTGAAAATTATTTTAAATATTTAGAATTAGTTCCAGAAACTTTTAAAACTTATGTTGATTTTGAAATAGAAAAAGCAAATAATGGTTATGGAATGCCTGATTTTGTAATTGATAAGGTTGTTACTCAATGTCAAAATTTTATTTCAAAGGTTGATACTTCAGAACATTTTATGATTACAACAATTAATAAAAAAATCGATGAATGCGATTTTCTAACATTAGAAGAAAAAACTTTATATAAAAATACTAATGTTGAAAAAGTAATGGGTCCATTACTTGAGGGTTATCGCTATGTACAAACGGAACTGCCAAAATTAAAAGGCAGAGCAACGAATAATATGGGGCTTGCTCATTATGTAAATTCTAAAGGTGAAGAAATTGGTAAGATGTATTATGAACTTGATTTTCAAGATACTGTAGGTTATAAGATTTCGGTAAATGATGCTATTCAATATATTGAAAATAAAATTGCTATGTATGAAGAAAAATTAACATATTATCAAAATTTAGTTTTAACCAATGAAGATTTTAGAAATGAAGTTTTGAACTATCAATTGATGAATCAAACTCCAGAAGAACAACTTTCGTATTATGAAACAGCTTTTGATATGTATTTTCCACCGCTTACTTCTAAACCTAAAATAACAGTTAAATACATTGATAAAGCAATGGAAGATAATTTTAGTCCAGCTGCTTATATGACAAGTGCAATTGATAATTTTACAGAAGAATTTATTTATTTAAATAATGCAGATATTAGGGATGAATTTGGTAATCTTGATTATAATTATTTATATACAACATTAGCACATGAAGGATATCCTGGACATCTATATCAAAATGTTTATTTTAAAAATAAAGATGTTAACATTTTAAGAAAAGTTTTAAAATCATCTGGTTATTCAGAAGGATGGGCAACTTATACAGAAATTTTTAGTTTTGAATTATTAAGAGGAAAATATTCTGATGAGTTTGTTGATTACTTAATTTTCCAAGAAGAATACAATGCAGCAATTTACTCACGAATTGATATGGGAATTCATTATGATGGTTGGGATATTAATGATTTAAGAAACTTTATTTTAGACTTTAATCCTAATGCTAGTGAAGAAGCTATCAGAGCAACTTTTGAACAATTAGTTGAAATTCCTAATAACTTTCAAACGTATTTTTTCACTTATTTTAAAATTAAAGATTTACAACTAAAAGTCAAAGAGTTAGCTGGAAATGATTTTGATTACAAAATTTTTCATACATATATTTTGGATTGTGGACCTGCCCCACTTAGATATGTTGAAGAATATGTTTTATCTAAATATGAATAAAAGCCTATAACTTGAAAAAAACATAGAAATTTAGTATAATAATAAAGCATATAAAAAAATTTAAGGAGAAATAAAATGAGTGTAAACGTAGAACGCTTAAGTGAAAATTCAGTTAAAATGACTGTTGAAGTTAGTGCTGAAGAATTTGACCAAGCATTAGATAAAGCTTTTGAAAAAGTTGTAAAAGACGTTAAAGCTGATGGTTTTAGACCAGGAAAAATGCCAAAAACAATCTTTATTCAAAGATATGGTTGGAGTTCTTTATATCAAGATGCTTTACAATTTGTATTTGAAAGTACTTATCCAAAAGCAATAATGGAGGCAAAAGTATTCCCAACGGATGAGCCTAAGGTTGATTTAGATTATTCAACTCTTGAAAAAGGTAAGGGATTTACGTATATAGCTGAGGTTGATGTATGGCCAGAAGTTCATCTTGGTGAATATAAAGGAATTAAAGTAAAGCCTCTTTCAACAAGAGTTTTAAAAAAGGATATTGATGAAGAAGTAAAAAAGGTATTAGATACTAAAGTTGAAAATGTCATTAAAGATACACCTGCTGAAAATGGCGATACTGTTGTTATTGATTTTGAGGGTTTTGTAAATGGCGTTGCATTTGATGGTGGAAAGGCTGATAATTATCCACTTGAATTAGGTTCTAAATCATTTATACCTGGGTTTGAAGATCAATTAATTGGAGCAAAAAGCGATGATGAAGTTGAAGTTAATGTTACTTTCCCTAAGGACTATCATGAGAGTTTAGCAGGTAAAGATGCTACCTTTAAAGTTAAGGTTCATGAAGTTAAAGGAAAAGTATATCCTGAATTAAATGATGAATTGGTAAAAGAATTAGAAATTTCAGGTGTGGAGACAGTTGATGCTTATTTAAATTATGTTAAAGCAGACTTAAAAAAGAAAAAGGAACAAGAAGCAGAAAGTCATTTAGTAAATAGTTTAGTTGATGCTGTTTGTAAAGCATCTTATGCAGAATTTCCCAAATCATTAATTGATTCTGAAGTTAAAAATCAAGTAAAGAGAGTAGAAGAGCAAGCTAAACAATATAAGATGCCTGTTGAGGTTTTATTACAATATAGTGGAATGGCTTCAATTGATGACTTTAAGAAAAATGCAGAAGATTATGCACGCAAATCCTTTTTACAAGAACTTGTTATCGATAAAATTATAGAACTTGAAAAAATTGAAGCATCTAATGATGAAATTGAAGCAGAATATAAAAAAATTGCAGGTGTAGAAGATCAAGATAAAGATGCTGATCAAAAAATTGCTCAAGTTAAAAAGCAATATCGAACAAATCAAGTTGCTTATCAAGTTAAAGCTAATAAAGTAATTGAACTTTTGAAAGCAAATGCTATAACAAAAACACAAAAAAGTGAATAAGTAACTAAAAAGAATCATAAAAAAGATAATTCGCTCCATAATAATTATGGAGCGTGATTATTATATGGCAAAACAAAAATTTTGTTCATTTTGTAATAATGAAATAACAATTGATAATTTAGGAATTGAGGGATTAAATGCTTGTATATGTTTTGATTGTTTAGATTTATATCATAAACTAGTTGAATTTCAAGAAGAAGAACATAAAAGAGAGTTGTATAAATTTGAAGTCAATCAAATAACACCTAAATCAATTTATTTAGATTTAGAAAAAGAAGTTATAGGGCAACAAGACGCTAAAAAGACTTTATCGGTAGCTTTATATTTGCATTATTTAAGAATTACTAATCCTTCCCTTAATTTAGAAAAATCTAATATTTTGATGATTGGACCAACTGGAACAGGTAAAACTCATCTTGCAAAGACAATGTCCAAAATCCTTAAAGTACCACTTGCTATTTGTGATGCTACTGTTTATACTCAAGCTGGTTATGTTGGTGAGGATGTCGAAAATATACTTTTAAGATTAATTCAGAATGCTGATTATGATATTAGCCTTGCAGAAAAAGGAATCGTTTTTATTGATGAATTTGATAAACTAGCAAGAAAAGGCGAAAATCCTTCAATAACAAGAGATGTATCTGGTGAGGGTGTTCAAAATGCTTTATTAAAAATTATTGAAGGCAATATCGTAAATGTCCCTCCTCAAGGTGGTAGGAAACATCCATATCAAGAATGTTTAAAAATTGATACTACTAATATTTTATTCATTTGTGCGGGTGCGTTTGAAGGATTAGATGGTGAAGCAAAATATAGTGTGGGTTTTAACTCTTCTAAAATTAATGATGAAATTAATTATCTCGATAAAATTAGAAAATATGGTATTATTCCCGAACTCTTGGGAAGATTACCTATCATTGCGAGACTCAATGAGTTAACAGCTAGCGAATTAAAACAAATTTTAACAACCCCTTCTAATGCTATTATCAAACAATATCAAAATATATTTAAAACTTGTGATGTTGAATTGGCTTTTTTGGATGATGCTTTAGATGAAGTTGCTGCAAGAGCAATTAAAGAAAAAACTGGCGCTAGATCACTTAAAAAAATTGTGGAAGAAATGATGCTAGATACATTATTTGAATTGCCACTTGATGATGGAACCAAGATAATTGAAATTAATCAAAATAAGATTATTAAAAGAAAAGAAAAAGTTATTAATGCATAAAATAAAAAATTTAAGTTATTTTAAATTTTTAGAAAGGATGATAAAATGTTTAATCGATTAGAAAAAATTGATGCACAGTTGCCAGGAATTGTTATTAAGGATTTTGTTCCACTACCTAATAATGAAGTTCGAGTTGATTTTAATACTGATATAGATTTAAAAATTTTGAAGGTAGCAGAACAATATAAAAATTATTTAGTATTATTGGTTCCTGAAAAAAATAAGACCAATTTTACTGAAAATGATTTTTATAGACGAGCTGTAGTGGCCAAAATTGCACTCAACATGACAAGTCCTAGTGGAACTAGAAGAGTTAAATTTCAGACTATTGTAAGATGTGATATTAAAGGTTTTTTAACTTCATCGACAGGATTTTTAGTAGATATAGTAACAACTCCATCAATATCATCTGATAACATTAAGGATGATGCTACTTATGGTTTAATTAAAAAATTTATGATTAAAACAGGACTAGATGTTGTTTTAACTAAAGAGAATAATAATCTTTTGAGTAAAGCTGTAAGCTATGATGAGTTTACAGATATCGTTGCTCATAATTTAAATATCGATTTACAATCAAAATTAAAATATTTATTTGAATTAGACATTACAATTCGTCTTTCGTCACTTTTAGAGGATTTATATAAGCAACAAATGTTTAAAGAATTAGAAACTAAGATTGAAAATGACGTGAAAAGAAGTATTAGCGAATCGCAAAAGGAATATTATTTGCGTGAGAAAATGAAAGCAATCCAAGAAGAACTTGGTGAAAAGGCAAAACGTGAAAGTGAAATTGATGAACTTAGGAAAAAGATTCAGTCTGCTGGTATGCCTAAAACTATTGAAGAGAAGGCTCTTATTGAACTTAATCGATATGTTTCAATGCCTGGTAGTTCACCTGAATCGGGTGTCATTCGCAAATATTTAGATTTTATGATTGAACTTCCTTGGAGTAAACAATCAGTTGACTGTGAAGATATAAATATTGCTAAAGCTGAATTGGATAAAGATCATTACGGCCTTGATTTGGTAAAAGATCGAATTTTAGAATATTTAGCTGTTAAAATAATGAACCATAAAAATCCTCAAACAATTTTATGTTTGGTAGGTCCTCCTGGTGTTGGTAAGACTTCACTTGCAAGAAGTATTGCTAAGGCTTTAAATAAACAATTTGTTAAACAAGCCTTAGGTGGTGTTAAAGATGAATCCGAGATTAGAGGTCATAGAAGAACTTATCTTGGAGCTTTACCAGGAAGAATCTTACAATCAATGGCTAAAGCAGGTACGAATAATCCTGTTTTTCTCTTAGATGAAATTGACAAAATGTCTAGCGATTATAAAGGTGATCCAACTAGTGCAATGCTAGAAGTTTTAGATTCAGAACAGAATCGCTATTTTAGTGACCATTATCTTGAAGAACCATATGATTTATCAAATGTCTTTTTCATTGCTACAGCAAATTATTTAGGAAATATTCCTGCACCATTGCGCGATAGGCTTGAAATTGTAGAAGTATCTAGTTATACTGAATATGAGAAATTTGAAATTGCAAAGCGACATCTAGTTAAAAAACAATTGTTAAACAATGGATTAGACGAAGCGTCATTTACAATTAGTGATCAAGCTATTTATAAAATTATTCAAGAGTATACTAGAGAAGCTGGAGTTCGTGAATTAGAAAGAATGATTGGTACTTTAGTTCGTAAAGCTATAAAAACGATTTTAATGAATCATTTAGATAGAGTTGATATTACAGTTGATAATATTGAAGAATATTTGGGAAGACCAAAATATACGCATAATATGACTGAAGAACTAGATCAAATAGGTGTTGTTACAGGACTTGCTTATACTCAGTTTGGTGGTGATACCTTGTCAGTGGAAGCAACGCATTATAAAGGTGATGGCAGACTTGTTCTGACTGGTAAACTTGGTGATGTAATGAAAGAATCTGCACAAGCTGCCTTAAGTTATGTTAAAACAAATGCCGAAAAGTTTAGTATCAATCCTGATGTTTTTAAACAAAGTGATTTACATATTCATGTACCAGAAGGAGCAATTCCTAAAGATGGCCCATCTGCAGGTATCACAATTGCTACGGCAATTATTTCAACCTTTAATGGTAAAAAAGTTGATCATAGTGTGGGAATGACAGGAGAGGTTACATTAAGGGGTAGAGTTTTACCAATTGGAGGATTACGAGAAAAATCTATTGCTGCACATCGAAGTGGTCTTAAAACGATTTTAATTCCTAAAGATAATACCAAGGATTTAGAAGAAGTACCAGATAGTGTTAAAAATAGTTTAAATATTATTCCTGTTGAAAGTGTTGATGACGTTGTTAAATATGCTATAAAAAAATAAATTAGTAAATTAGTAGAATTAAAAGGGATTTTATGATATAATACATTTACGTTATTTAGTATATATTAAAATGTCAAATAGGAGGCCACATATATGGGTGCAATGCATTGGTATGATTATTTATTATTAGTTATCTCTTTAGCTTTAACGCTAATTATTGTATTACAAAACTCAAAAGATGATGCATCTAGTGCATTTTCAGGGGCAAAATCAGAAATGGCAAAACAAAAGCAAAGAGGTGCTGAAAAAGTTATTAATCAAATTACAACAGTTCTTTCAATTGTTTTCTTTGTTGTAGCAATTGCTGTAGTAATTTTACCAAAATTATAAAATCACAAAGGGCCAAAGTGCCCTTTTTATTTTAAAAATAAGGAGATTTATGATTATGAAAAATCAAATTTTAGATATAATGAATAAAAAGGATTATTTACCTTTAAATATTGATGAACTATATAATCTGTTAAATCTTAATTCGGCTAGTGATTTTACTTTGCTTGCTAAAACCTTAAATCAAATGGTCGATGAACAGTTGATTGTTTATAATTCTAAAGGACAATTTGCACCTGTATCATATTTTCATATAGCCTATGGGATTATTGATGTAAAAGATGCTGGTTTTGCCTTTTTAGATACTGAATATGGTAGTATTTTTATTCCTTATAGTGGTTTAAATGGAGCAGTAACTTATGATGAAGTTATGGTCAAATATAATTTTGATTCAAAAGGACGGCTTGAAGGTGAAGTTGTAAAAATCATTAAAAGAAATAATACTGAATTGGTTGGTATTATTAGTAGATATCGTGGTAAATACATTGTTAAACCTCTAGATTATAAAATCCATTTACAAGTTTTTATTAAAAAAGAAGATTTAAATCATGCAGTTAGTGGGGATATTGTAAAAGTTAAAATTGAAAAATTTTGTCAAAACTATATGGCAGATGGGGTTATATTAGAAACTTATGGTAATAAAAATTTACCAGGCTTAGATATAACTGGATTGGTTTTGGCTAAAAATATTAGAACTGAATTTTCAAATGAGATAAGCGAAGAACTGCAAATAATTCCTACTAGCATCAATGTTGCAGAAGAAATGATGAAAAATCCTAAAAGAAGGGATTTAAGGAATAAACCCATTATTACAATAGATGGTGATGATGCGAAGGATTTAGATGATGCTATTTGTGTTGAAAAATTAGATAATGGTCATTATTTACTAGGGGTTTATATTGCCGATGTGGCTAACTATGTTAAAGAACAATCTTTTCTTGATATAGAAGCATATGAAAGAGGAACTAGTGTTTATTTACCAGATCGCGTTATTCCAATGCTTCCCAAAAAACTATCTAATGGAATATGTTCTTTAAATGAAAAAGTGGATAGACTAGTCATGGCATGTGAGATGGAAATAGATAGTAGTGGTAAAGTTGTCAATTATGAGATATTTGAAGCAATAATTAATAGTAATCATCGAATGACTTATGCTGCTGTCAATCAAATTTTAGAAGATAATAATAAAGAATTGATTTCTAAATACCAAGATATTGTTCCTCTCTTACACAATATGGAAGAATTAGCTAAAATTCTTAATGCTATGCGATTAAAAAGAGGTTCTTTTGAATTTGAATCATTAGAACCTAAACTTATTTTAGATGAAAATGGTAAAGTTATACAAATTGATGTTCGCATAAGAAAAATTGCTGAAAAGTTAATTGAGGAATTTATGTTAATTGCTAATGAAACAGTTGCCGAAGCAATGACATGGCTTGATGTACCTTTCCTTTATCGTGTTCATGAAGAACCAAAAGATGAAAAACTTACAAGACTTCTCTTATCTTTGGATCAATTTGGTTATAATATTAAAATTAAAAATAAAAAAGCTTTACCAAAAACTCTTCAACAAATTTTGCTTGATATGGAAGATGAAAAAAGAACTAAAAGTGAGAAGATTAAAGATGCCATAGTTTCTAGATTAATGATTAGAAGTATGACAAAGGCTAAATACCAAGAGATTAATATTGGTCATTTTGGTTTAGCAAGTAGTTGCTATACACATTTTACTTCACCAATTAGAAGGTATCCAGATTTACTTGTACATCGTTTAATAAAAGAATTTATGTTTGGAAAAAAAGAAACGCTTGCTTCAAATCCTATCTCCTATTTTATGGAAAAAGTTAATAAATCTGCTATTCAGTCTAGTTTAACAGAACGAAAGGCAGAAATGTTAGAAAGAGATTGTGTTGATTTGAAAAAAACTGAATATATGAATAATTTTATTGGCAAAACTTTTAAGGGAATTATTTCTTCAATAACGCAATATGGACTATATATTATGCTTGACAATACAGTAGAAGGTTTAGTAAAATATAATCAAATGATTGATGATTATTATGAAATTGACGAGTTAAAAGGAAGAGTAAAAGGAGAAAAAACTCGCAAAGTTTATCAAATTGGCGATAAAGTAATTGTTCGAGTTATAAATACAAATTTAGAAAAAAGAGCAGTTGAATTTAGAATTATAAGGAAGGACAAGTGAAATGACAAATAATTCTTTAGAAAAAATTGTTTCTCAAAATAAAAGAGCATTTCATGATTATTTTATTGATGAAAAATATGAATGCGGAATTGTTTTAACTGGCACTGAAATCAAAGCTATTAGGAATGGTAAAGTTAATTTACAAGATAGTTTTTGTTATATTAAGCATGGTGAGATTTTTATAAATGGTATGAATATTTCAAAATATGAAATGGGGAATCTTTTTAATCATCGTCCTGATCAAACAAGAAAACTACTAATGCATCGAGCTGAAATTGTTAGATTAACAACTAAAATATCTAAAGATGGATATACTATTATTCCAACTAAAATCTATTTAAAAAATGGTCTTGCTAAAATTGAAATTGCTCTAGCAAAAGGTAAGAAACTTTATGATAAACGTGAAGATTTAAAGAAAAAAGATCATGAAATGGAAATGAAAAAATATTAGGTGATATGATGAATGACATAATAAAAGCTTTTCAATTAGTTGAAGAGGAAAAATATAAAGAAGCGTATGAAGCCTTTTCGAATCTTATTAATGATAAAGCATTAGAAAATGATGCTAGATATAGTAGGGCAATGATTGATATTTCACGCTTAAAAGAACACTTTGAAAATACTATCAATGATTTAAAAGAACTAATCAATAAAAAAACAAAATACGCCAAAATTTCATACTCTTTTCTTACACTTGTCTATGATGAATTAGATATGATAGATGAAGTTATAAAATATGGAAAATTGGCTATTATTAATGATACTCCATTTGTTAATGAGATTTACTTTGCTTTATCTAGATCTTATGCTAGAAGAGGAGCTGCTGGTGATTTAGAAGAAGCTTTAAAAATGATTAATGAATGTTTAAAAGATAAGGAGTTAGAAGAAGAAATTGATTATATAATTTGTAAATGTGACATTCTGATTTCTTTAGAAAAATTTGATGAGGCATCTCAGGAAATCAATCATCTTGTAAGTAGTTTCGGTCATAGTGGGGTTGTATATTATTTAAAGGCTCGTTTAGCAATGAAAAATTATTATAAAACGGAGAATAGTGTTTTAGTTGATGAGGCTATTAATAATGCTGAAATATGTTTACAATATGAAGCGCACGATTATTCAGTTAAAACTTTATTAATTGAGGGTTATACTATTAAAAAAGAGTATACTAAGGCTTTAGAAATAATTGATACGATGAAAAATGAAGCTAATGAAGAAGATATTATTATGGAAAAGGTTAAAGTATATGATGATGCTAAAGACTATCAAAAAGCCTTAGATTTAATTATTCCTTATCTTCATAATCATCAATCTTGGAAATTGAAGTATATGGAAGGTGCATTATTACTAGATATGGATAGTAATAAAATAGAAATGACACTCAATTGTTTTCGTGAAGCTTATGAATTATTTCCTAACAATGGGATTATGCTTGATATTTTAAAAGTGAATCGAATGTTAAAAAGGGAAGAAGATAACTATCAATTTTTAAAAGAAATTCTTAAAACACAATCGGAAGGAATTATTTATTTTAATCTTGCGGAAACAGCATTGAGAATAAATAAACCATATGATGAAATTATCAAGTACTATTATCAAGCTTATGAATTAGGATATATTGATGAACTTGAATACTATGATTCTATTTGTAATTATACAAATTCTAAAAAAATGAATAAAATTATTAAAAAAAATGAAAAGAATGCACTACAAGGTGATTCAGTGTGGTCTAAGCGAAAGGTTGCTATTAGATATATTTACCAAGAAAATGGTTATCATCAAAATTTGAAAAAGGGCAAAAAAATAATTGAACAATGTCTGAATGAGTATGGAGATGATTCTTGTACGTTAAGCCTATATGCGAGATGTTTAGAATTATCTAATAATAATCAAAAGGCTTTTCATTATTACCAAAAGGCTTATGAGAAAATAAAAAAAGTGATAGAACCCGATTGTGATTGCGCTTATGGATATTATGCTTATGCTAAAATTAGTGGGATTGGTACTGATGTAGAGATAGATGAGGCTAAAAATATTATTTTATCAGTAATTAACAAAAGTGGAAAATATACTTGTTCGCATATTGTTTATTTTTATGCATATTTTTATCTATTAAACGATGAAAGATTTAGTGGAGAATTTGCAAAAGAAATGTTAGAGGAAAATTATCCTTTTTATCGTTATGAAATATCAAGAATTGTTTTATTATCGCAAGTGATAAATAAGTTGAAAATAAAAAGTAATAAATTAGATGAATTATTATTAGATATGGACGAATATGATAAAAACGAAATAAAATATTATAATGAGAATATTTATCAAAAGGCTTCGTTACCTTATTGGAAAAATATTTAATTTCTATTTTTTAATCTTTCAATTTCTGCTTTTAGATTTTCAACGTCTGCAAGTAGTCGATTATATTGATCCGTCTCGGGTGTTGCACTTGCTTGAGCAGAAATAGTTAAAATAATTTGTCCAACTAGTTCTAGCCAATTTCCAAAAGCATTTTGGGCATTATTTGTTAGATTTGGTGCTATAATATATGCTATGATAACACCGGTCAAACTATATTCATAAGGTGGGATGGAATCTAACCAGTTGGAGAAGGATTTGACAGCTTCTTTGAATTCTTCGTAATTATTGTTCAAATGAAATCCCTCCTATATTCTATCATACGAAAAAAATTGTAAATTAATACATAGAGGTTAAAAGATGAAGGTTTTAAAAAAGCAAACAAATAGTAAAATGTGTTACATTTGTGGAATGGATAATCCTTTTGGACTAAAAGCACCATTTTATGAGATGGAAGATGGTAGTTTAGTAAGTATTTTTGAATACAAATCAATACATCAAAGTTATCCTGGGCGTACTCATGGTGGTTTGATTACCGCTATGTTAGATGAAGTTGCAGGAAGAGCTATCTGGATTACAGAACCAACAACATGGGGTGTCACAATGGATTTAAAAGTTAAATTTAGAAAAATTGTTCTGTATGATGTTAAATTGAAAGCAGTTGGTAAAATTATTAAAAATACTAAAAGAGGATTTGTTGGTGATGCAAAAATTTATGATATGGATGGAAATATTTTGGCAGAGGCAGAAGTAACATATGTAAAATTACCTCTTGCCCAAATAGCAAGTGATGATATTCATAGTGAAGTTAACACATACTATCCAGATGATGTTACTGAAATTAATTAGCAATTTTCTTAAATAGAAAATTGTTTATGCAATCGTGGCGGAATAGGTAGACGCGCTACTTTGAGGGGGTAGTGTTCAAATGGACGTGTGAGTTCGAGTCTCATCGATTGCACCATAAGTAAACATAGGTATTGATACACTGAAAAAAGTGCTGTCAATACCTTTTTTACGTGCAAAATGAGGTTTTCAACGTTAAAACTGCTCGGATTTTGCATGATTGAGGTCAAATTTGAGATATGTCGGTTAATTTTTGCGGTTTTGTTTACATCTTCAAGTGAAAATTTATGAGCAAACCTTGTAAAAAAGAGGCGGTAGTTTAACGATTACTAGGACAATCTAACGATTAGTGGGATAAAATAACGATTCCCCCATAATTTAACGATTACTCTTTGAATGTGAATTTTATAAAATGTACCCTGTAAACTGGGCACGCAAATCGTGTAAATCCCAATATTTGGACATTTGAATTGTGAGAAATTAGATATTAGACATAAGTTATGCCCAGTAAAGTAGACAAAAGAAATTGTGTAAAATCCAAAAAGTAGACAGTTATATTGTTTAGAACCTTTAAAGTATATAACATAATACTAATATTGTGCATAATAGAATGATTGAGTAAGTTATTATGGCACTAACGTACTATGGATGGAAGAAAATTGTTGATTGGCTAATTTAACACACATAATTTGACTTTTAAGTCACAATTTGATATAATAAGAAAGGTGATGTTATGGACATAGTTAAAGTTGGTGAAACAATAAAATTTTTAAGAAATAAAAACACAAATTTGTCGCAGGATGAATTTGCAACAAAAGTTGGATTAGATAGAACATATTTATCTAGAGTTGAATCTGGGCAAAAAAATATTACATTGGAAACTTTGAACGAAATATGTAAAGGTTTGGGTGTGACAATAACTGAATTTTTTATTACATATGACGAAATGTTACCAATAGATAACGAGGAGTAATTATGGCAAGGAAAGATATTCAAGTATGTAAGAGTGAACAAATTAATTCATGTATGCAAATGGTTTTAGATTATGATCAACCTTTAATAACCATTGCTGATAAATTATATGCACTTAAGAGGGCTCTTGGCGAAAATGTAAGAATTGAAAAATATCAAAATACAAAAAAAGTTTTTGTTTATGAAGATAATGGAATAAAACATTATATCATATCTGCAACTTTGACGTATTTAAGTAAACCACACCCATTATTTAAAAAACGTATGCAATTGCAAACTTGGTATAAAGAATTTTATAATGACCATAAAAGCAATGTTGATGAAACTATTGATTTAATCGGTATTTATCACTATGATGGTATGGAAATTTACTGTATTTTTAATTTGCAAGATTATATAAACAAAAAAATGCATTCTTCATCTGCTCATGTGTATATCAATGATTTATATCAAGCACTAAAAAATGGTGTTTTTGATAAAATAGATATGAATGGAAATAGGATAACAACAATAAAAGGTATAGAATTAAAAAATTATTTTAGGGGTAGAATTGAAAGAAATCCTGTTATAGAATTATTTAAAAAATTCAACTCTAAGTTTTCTTTTAATGAATGGCTAAGGGCTGATGACTGCATAAATAAAATGTTGATTGCAAATTGGTATCAAGCAAAGGGGACTGAGTGGCCCGGATGGTTCTTGGAGTTTAGAGTAGATGAGTTTATTAAAGATGAAAATTGTTCTCATATAATGCTTTATACAGGAAACAAAAATAAATCAGAAGGAATGCTTGATTTTGATTTATTCTTCGGTTCATTACTTTTTTATGGTGATTTAAAGGCATCAGATGTAAATAAAAAAGAAGCACCCGGAAATGATCAAGAAAATACATTAAAAGCAATAAGTCAATATGGTAGACTTTGGTATATTGTTTATGAACATGAAACAATCAAAGATAAAGATATGCAAAACGAAATGGCTATAAGAAGAATGCAATTAATTAATCATAATTGGCAACAAGGTGATCATATTTCATATACAAGTAGAATGAAACACTCAGTCAACTTTAAAAGAATGAGAATATTTGAATTGAACTCAGTTAATATGCATAGTATTTTATCTGATTTTAATCAGGGTCATAATTCAGGACCTGCAATGGCTGAACGTGTCGCCAAGTTTCTATTAAATAAAGAGAATATGAATAATAGTGTTATATTCACATATAACGCTTAAAGGTGATTGATGATGAAAAAATTTAAATTTATAGATTTATTTTCTGGAATTGGTGGATTTCATCAAGCAATGGTATATTTAGGAGGCAACTGCGTTTTCTCTTCTGAAATAGATAAAGAAGCTATAAAGACTTATCAGGATAATTATGGAATAGATTCTGCTCATGATATAACAAAAACAAAAGAAGAGGATATTCCAAAGCATGATGTTTTATGTGCAGGATTTCCTTGTCAAGCATTTTCTAAAGCAGGACAACAACTCGGTTTTGCTGATAAGACAAAAGGAACATTATTTTTTGAAATAATTAGAATCCTAAAATACCATAAGACACCTTATATTATTCTTGAAAATGTTAGAAATCTTACATCTCATGATAACGGAAAGACGTGGATTATCATTAAAAATGCACTAAAGGAAATAGGTTATATCATATCTGAAGATCCATTTATTATTAGTCCCCATCAGTTGGGTATTCCTCAATTAAGAGAAAGAGTTATTATACTTGGAGTACATAAAGATATGGGTATAAAAAATTTGAATATAACTTTACCAAATTATGTTAAAAAGGAAATTGATTTTTTTAGTTCTGAAATACTAGAGCAGGGAGATGTTGATAAAAAGTACTATATCTCAAAACATCAAGAAAAAGTGCTTCAATGTTGGAATGAATTTATCAAAGGTATAAAATATATACCTTCAAGAAAGACTGATAGAAGAACAAAAAAGAAATCATATATCAAAATAAATTTTAATGGAACAATTGGGTTTCCTATTTGGGCGTTTGAATTTAGAGAGACTTATGATTATAGTAATGAAAAATACGAATGGAAAAAAGACTTTATCGCAAAAAATAGATATCTTTATCAATTTAATAAGAGATTTATTGATGCATGGCTAAAAAAGTGGAATGTTTTTGATAGTTTCACGCCGACTGAACAAAAGTTAGAATGGCAATGCGGAAGTGAATGTACAAATATTTGGGACGGTTTAATTCAATTTAGACCATCAGGAGTAAGAGTTAAAACAGCAACAGTTTTTCCAGCGTTGGTTGCAATGGTTCAAATACCTATCATTGGCAAAGTTAAAAGAAGATTAACTCCAAGGGAAGCAGCTAGACTCCAAAGTTTTCCGGATGATTTTATAATTAATAGTGATGATCATCAAGCATATAAACAATTTGGTAATGCTGTTAATGTTAAGGTTATACAATATATGGCAGAACAATTATTTAATCAAAAATAAGATTATGTTTATAGATAAATATTTGTAAAGAAAAAAGTTAAAAAACATAAAGAAATATAATGTGGATTAAATATAAAATTGAAACTGCTGAGGTCTTATAATTAAAGAAGGTGAGAGATATGACTCCGACTAAACTATATAAATATAGAACTTGTGACAAATTTACAAAAAAGATGTTGACTAAAGGACAACTTTATTTGTGTCCTGCAAATAAACTTGATGATCAATTCGATTGTGCTATTAATTTTTCGAAAGAGAAAATATTGAATCTGTCAAATGAAGAAGTAAACAAAAATGCATTTAAGATAGTTGAAGAATGTTTAAAGCCATATATTCCAAATGAATTATTTTCTTTAATTATGAATGCTGTTAGAGAAAATGGTTTTAATCAAACTACTTTTTTAGGATTGGTTGAAAGCAAAGATGGTTGTACTAAGGAAAAAGCTATTAGTGTATTTAATCAAATTAATCAGATGACAGATAATTCGTTGCAAAAACTAGAAGAGAACGATTCTTTTAAAAACTCGATGTTGAAAATTTTAGAATTACAGATGAATGTAGGCGTTTGTTCTTTGGCAGAAAGAAAAGATAATCAAGTAATGTGGAATATGTATTCCCATAATTATGAAGGATATTGCATTGAATATGATACATCCGACTTACTATGTAGGTCTAATAATGAATTATATAAGGTTGAATACAAAAATAAGAAAAAGTTTGATCCAATTGAAGTTGTTATTAAAGAAATGTTAAACCAATTATTTTCATCTATATTAAAAACAGAATATAAATCAAATTTAAAAGAACGTTTAGAAAAGATTGTCCTTAGAAAGCATTCAAATTGGAAATTTCAAAAAGAGTGGAGAATAATGGGTATCCCAAATGGTGAGATTTTTGGGTGTAAAATTAATGCAGTTTATTTAGGCAAGAATATCAATATGAAAAATGAAGAAAAGATTGTTGATATTGCAAAATCACAAGGATTTAAAGTGTATAAAACTTATGATGACTTTGAATCACTAAGCATCAAATTTAAAAGATTAGTGTAAAATGATAATATATAAGTTGGTATAAATGTACAAAAAGAAGTTATTTTTCATTGTAAGAAAATTAAAATAACTAGGAAAAAGATAAGATTCGTCACATTGTTATTATGTATAAAACGAACTATTATGCAGGTGAGTTAAAGTCTTCTGACGAAGGTGAAATGAAATGGGTAAGCGTTGAAGAATTATATAAAATGAAGTTACCTAGGACATTTAAAGAAATGCTTGATTTGTAATTTGGTGATTCAAAAACTGAAATGGTGTTGAAGAAGAAAATAGATAGTGATGATTGGGATATAATTACAAAATAAAAAACATTATTTAAGGAGGTTTACTATGAGCAAATTGGATGAATATTTAGTCGATTACAAGAATCCATTTGTAAAATTAAAGAAGATTGGTAGAACCTTCTTTTTTGACGAAAGTAATAATATTAAAAAAGGGCGCATAGGTGCTGAGAGAGATAACGTTTCAGATCTTGAACATTTGTGTTTTGTTTTAGGCGGAATTGCATCAAGAGAAGAAATTAATTTTGAAGAGTTACTTAAATTTGTTGGAGCTAGGCAAACTCCTATTGATGCTAAATTTTCTTTTTTTTCTTTTAAGCATACGAAGTTTATGGAGACAATAAAGCAACCAAGGTTAAGGAAGTTCTTTGAATATCTTTTAACCAATGATATCTTAATACATTTTGATGTTTTACACTATATGTATTTTGCCATAGTAGACATTCTGGATTCTTTGATACAGGAAGATGATGTAAATCAAAAGGCAACATTTATGTGTTATTTGCCTTTACAAAGTGCTATGACTGAAGTGCTTTATTGTGATTACAGTCTATTGCATGATATTTTTTGTAGATATGAATTTCCTAATATACCAACCAACAAAGCAAATGAATTTGTAAAGGAAATTTTAGAATTATATACTGATAATCTTCAATATTTTGATATGGATGATATAGATAATTTTCCAAAAGAACTACTACGTCAAATTATCAAAGCTAAACGAAATCAAACTAATATGTATTTTTTAGAGGATAATATATCATTTGAAATTTCGAGTGGCGTTTTCACAAATTATTTATTAAGAATGATGGAAATTCGAGATAAAAAGTGTTTTGATAATGAGCAATCAATCGTTAATGAACTTCAAGCAATGGATGAGAAATATAAAGAGAAACTCAATGTAACATTTGATGATTCAAAAAACAATAGGAATATACAAATATGTGATGTTATATGTGGATTTGTTGCAAGATTATATACTTTTTTAGGTAAGAATAGTCTTGAAGATATAATAACATTTGCATCAAATTTAAAATGTGAAGACGAGGAATATAAAACCTTAAAAGTATTTTTTGATTTAATGACTAAATCTGATAAAGAGTACAATGTGATGTTAAAAAAAACAGTTCCGCTTTTTATAGAATATAGATTCACCATGTTGTGTAAAATAATTGAAAGTAAATGAAAGTACTCCTTGCTACTTAATAGGTAGTAGGAAGCACTTTTTCTATTATTTAGGTAGATATTCCATTATATCTTTAAAATCACATTCTAAAACTTTACAAGCAGCCTATTTTATAATAGCACTTCAAACATATAACTTCCAATTTATAGGGGTGTGCATTTGTATCAAAATAAATTGTCCTTTCCATTGAAAATAAAATCGTATTTTGTCGAAAGACAAGTACGATTTTTTAATTATTTTATACAAAATTGGCGAAAATCTATGTTTTTTATTAATTTTATGCCATAATTAACTTCAAAAAATTATATTAAAAAATTAAACATAAAAATAAGTGACTTTTAATAATGTATATAAGACAAACATAAAAATATGTAAGTTATAGTAGTTTACTTTTTTTTATTATCAAAATATGGTATAATATCCATATTGAGGATAACTTTATGAAATTAGAAATCTATAACAATGCAATTGAAGAATATTTAGACAATTTAGAACAAACATTAAAAGAACTTCATCAAAATTCATGTTTAATGTCCGAAGATGTAGATGAAACGTTGAAAAATGCCAAGGAACAAATTTATAATCTTTTAAAAACAAATGAACATTATGCAAAACTTCAATTAGATCTAGATCATTTAAAATTTAAAGATAGACAAAAATATTCTTTAACAGAGATTGCTAAAAGGAAAGACAGTTTTAACCCAAGCTATGTTATTCAATCTTGGTTACGTGATAAAAACACATTAGAATTACTATGTCTTTGGGAGAAAGAACACAATCTAGATTTTAATTTTGAAGAAGCAAGGAAGTTAATTGACAAAACAAAAGAATCATCATTTACACTGACTTCAAAAATATAGATTACAAATACAAATGCAAAAGGATTAGTATCAAAGCAAGGAAAAGGTGGAGGAACTTATGCTCATCATGAAATTGCAATAGATTTTATAATATGGCTGGTTCCTAAAAAAAGATATGAGTTAATAAAAGTGATAATAAATAGAATTTTACAGATGAAATGATATTTATTATTTAGGAGAAAATTATAGTAAGAGTATGGGGAGGATATAATGATTAGATATGTTACAAAGAGAGAAAGAAAAGTAGCAAAAGCAAGAGCACTAAAAATAGTTAGAGATTTGCAAGAATATTTATTGCCTGAATATAAAATTGATCCAAAATTAGTTGGTTCAGGAAGATATAATGCTGTTGTTTGTGATGAAAAAGGCGTCTATGATATGGACTACCAACTTATATTGACAAATAATTGCAAATGTAAAACTTTTAATGCAAATGTAATACGAAAGGACTTTTTAAATGCTTTTAATAAAATAAAAAATGAGAATGAGAAAGTAGAAAATTCCACATCAGTTATAACAGTTAGAGTTTCAAATAATAAAGGCAATTTCAATGCAAAAAATGAACAATTTAGTTTTGATTTTGCAATTATTATTGAGAATAATGATGGTTCGTTTATAACACGACGTGATGCTGAAAATCATTATACATGGAATGAATTACCTAGTAAAAATAGTTATATTTACAAAAAGTTTTATTCGTTGGAATATGATAAGCAAAATGCTATAATTGAAAAGGTAATAAATAGAAAGATAAAGGAAAAGGCTAAATCAAAAGAAAAACGTATTACATCATCGGTAATTTTTATGGAAGAAGTAAATAATTATAGGGGTTAAAAATGAAATTTGAAAATATATTAAATCAAATGAAATATGAAAATTCAAAAGAATTAGAAGAAGCCAAAAAGTATATAGCACTAAAGGGAATGGTACAATATCAGCGTATTATAAATTATTGCAAATCTTCATCTGATGAATTTCCATCATATACAAAAGTATCTGGATTTTATCGCTACGATAAACGATTGAGAGATAATCTTTATATTTACATGGCAACAGTAGAAGAATTTATGCGAGCATGTATTGGAAATAAATTTGAGAATGATGATTCTAATTTAGTAAAGACTGAGCAATTTATCAAAAAACAAAAGAAATATAAATCTGTTTCTTTTACATTAGAGCAACTTACATTAGGTGAACTTATTCAATTAGTTTTAAAAAATAAAATGGTATTTCAAGATGTTTATAATTTAGAAACTCTAGAAATAAATTTAAATGCTTTTCGTGTATTAAGAAATAGAATCAGTCATCATAATTTTTTGTTTGCGGAAACATATGAAGAATGTATTATCAATAATAATATTGACAATACATTAAAATACAATATTGCTAATGTGAAGTTTTTACTACCAAATGAATATAGACAAAGATTTAGCAAAAAAATTAACGAGTGTACAAAAGATTTACAGATAAATGATTCTATTCAAGTAATGATTTGAACAAAATACTTACAAAATTTTTGCTGAAAAAATAGCCTTTTCGTATGCCTTACACAATATGAAAGTTAAGTTTTGATACTAAAAATATCAAAACATTTTTAGTTTTTAGAGGAAAAATGGTCTAAAATAACCAAAATCAATTATGAAATTTTATTATTTTATATTTCAATTGTTCTTGTGTATTAATTTATTATTTAAGTTAAATATGATATAATATATGTGAAGTTTAAGATCAAATTATCAAAATAAAACGGATAAAAAAGGTAAAGATAAGGTGGTGAATATTTATGAAAAAATTAATATCAGTATTTTTATTGTTAATTAGTTTGTTTGGATTATCTGGATGTTTTCTTAATAAAGAAAATCCATGGCCATATAGAGGGGAACATAAAGAATTATATACCACTGCAATATACAGCATACCAAATTCAGTAGGATGTATGCATCATGGAGAAGGCGCATATGATGCTGATATTTATATTTGGGAACAAGATGATTATGGACGAATTCTCTATTCTTATTGTGAAGATTATAGTAATAGAGTTTTTGCATTACTAATAAATCAAGCTTATGACGATACAAGTACGTTTTTTTATCCGGACAAAAATTATGCGTTAACATATATAGACTCTGAATGTTGCTATGAAGGAGTAGAAAAAAATCATTTAAAGAATAAAACATATGATTTTTACTTATCTGTTAGGGAAAAATTAAAAAATGATAATGATTGGAATAAACCAATTGATTTAAAAAAATGTGTTTCATATTCAATTACTAATCATAAAGTTATTGAAAAAGATACATTTCAATTGAATAAAGATCAATGCAATGAAATTTTAAATGAATATACAAAAACATTGAATTTTATAAATCCTTCATCTAATCCATACAGATATAATACTATTTTACAAGTTGACTCCGAAGGAAAAATATTACATCAAGTTATTGGTAATCATGCATATTATGATAAATTAGAATGGAATAAATGGGATCCATATGCTAAGGAGTATACATATTATGATATAGTTATTTGGGTAATTACTGATTTAGATGGTAATTATGACAAAGATAAAGGAATATTAGTAATGTATTCTAAAGAAAATGTATCTAACTACACATTTATTTATGAAACAAGTGTTATAGAAAAATTTAAACTAATAAACGGATGGATATATCAATATTGCGAATAGTATAATTCAGTTTGCATTATTACACGTACAAAACAAATAAAGCATTGAAATAAAATTCTATGCTTTTTAATTTGTAATAATAGAAGTGTAGGGTAGAGAAAATGCTCTTGCTGTAGATATTTGTATTAAAATAGTTTAATAGGTATGAGTTTACTAACTAAAAAGTTTTTTAAGGAGGAGGAATTAAAATGGTTGGAAAATATAAGGTTATTACTTTGTGTGGAAGCACGAAATTTAAAGATGAATTTCTAATAGAACAAAAAAGATTGACTTTGGAAGGAAATATTGTAATTTCGGTTGGACTTTTTGGACATAGCGGTGATGATGAAGTTTGGACAGAAAATATCAAAAAAATGCTTGATGATATGCATAAAAGAAAAATAGATATGGCAGATGAAATATTTGTTATAAATAAAAATGGATACATTGGTTCAAGTACCAAGTCTGAAATAGAATATGCATTAAAAACTAATAAGAAAGTTAACTATATGGAGTAATATTGTATACGAAGTTTGCGCAAAAGTGGTGAGAGATGATAAAAAATAAGTAAAACAAAATAGAGATAGTTTATGCAAATAATTCATTTCTAAAGCAAAAGTTCTTTATTGAGACAAAGATGAATTAAAAAGGAGGAAAAATATGGAACAAAAAAAAGAAAGAAAATTGAGTTTTATTTATAAATTTAAGTATTTACTACATTCCACTCGAGAATATCGAAAATACGCTTATTTATCGATTGGTTTTGTTTTAGTAGAAACAATTTTAGAATGTATTATACCTTACATTATGAGTCGGTTAATTTCTCTTTTGCAAAGTTTTATTGGTGTTGAAGTAACAGAAACTTTGAAACAAGAAGCTTTAAATGGTGTTATCATTTATGGTTCAATTTTATTAGTTTTAGGGATTCTATCTTTAATTTGTGGTATTTTAGCAGGTCGGATGAGTGCAATTGCTTCTGCCGGTTTTGCTAAAAATTTACGTACTGATGAATTTGAAAAAATTACGGCTTATTCTTTTCATAACATTGATAAATTTTCATCTTCATCTTTAATTACCCGACAGACAACAGATATTAGTAATATCCAAATGGCTTTTATGCTTTTAATTCGGATTGCCGTTAGAGCTCCATTTATGTTTATTTTCTCTTTTGTAATGGCTTTAGTTGTCGCTCCACAAATTTCTTGGATTTTTTTAATTACGATTCCATTTATCGTCATTATTTTAAGTATTTTAATTCCCATTGCAACTAAATTATTTATTAAGTTGTTTAGGAAATACGATGATTTAAATGAATTAACAGAAGAAAATGTTCGCGGAATGCGTGTAGTGAAAACCTATGCTCGTGAAGATTATCAAAAAGAAAAATTTGCCCATGAATCAGGTGTAATGGGCAAAGGATTTGAAAAAGTTGAACAAATTATGAATGCGGTTAATCCTGCTATGCAAGCAGTTATGTATATGTCTATGTGTTTGATACTATTTTTAGGCAGTATGCTTGCCATTTCGCAAGGAATTGAGTTTGGTCCAAAGAATGCTCCATTTGGAGTAGGCAATTTATCCGCAATGATTACTTATTCTGCACAAGTATTATCTTCTCTAATGATGGTTGCAATGGTTTTATTTATGATTATCATGTCTGTTCCCGCAATCAATCGTGTCTATGAAGTTTTAATGGAAGTACCATCTATTAAAAATAATGATCATCCCATTTATGAAGTTTCAAATGGGGATATTGATTTTGAAGATGTTTCTTTTAAATATAAACTTGATGCCCAAAAGTATGCTTTAAAAAATATTAATTTGCATATTAAAAGTGGACAAACTGTAGGTATTATTGGGGGAACCGGTTCTTCTAAATCTACTCTTGTCAATTTAATTTCCCGTTTCTATGATACTTCTGTTGGAATGGTAAAAGTAGGCGGAGTGAATGTTCAAGATTATGATGTAAAAACCTTAAGAGATCATGTGGCAATGGTACTACAAAAAAATATTTTATTTTCAGGTACGATTAAAGACAATTTAAAATGGGGTAATGCCGATGCTACAGATGAACAAATAAAAGAAGCTTGTAAGATTGCCCAAGCCGATGCTTTTGTTGAACAATTTCCTCAACAATATGATTCATGGATTGAACAAGGTGGAGTGAATGTTTCTGGCGGACAAAGGCAACGGCTCTGTATTGCTAGAGCACTTTTAAAAAATCCAAAAATATTGATTTTAGATGATTCTACAAGTGCGGTAGATACGAAAACAGATGCGTATATTCGCAAAGGATTTAAAGAATTTATTCCTGGGATTACTAAAATTATCATTGCACAAAGAGTTTCTTCTGTTCAAGATGCTGATTTTATTATTGTTATGGATAATGGAGAAATCAATGGCATAGGAACACATGAAGAATTACTGAAAAATAATGAAATTTATCAAGAAGTATATGAAATTCAAAATCGAATTGGAAAGGTGGGAGAATAATGAAAGAAGCAAAACACAAAAGAAAACATATCTTACTTCGTTGTATCACTGATTATTTTAAAGCGCATCCTGTTGCTTTAATTATTTCTGCAATTTGTACTTTAATTTCAGCCTTAGGTCCAATCGTTGCCCCATTGATGATTCAAAAAGTAACAAACTTGATTGCTACAGCCATTGAAAAAGGAAGTTTTGTTGTTGTTTCTAAAGAATTTTATGAATGTTTAGTCATTATGATTTCAGCTTATGTTATTTCTCTTACAGGTGGTTTTATCTATTCCCAACTTACTGCTCGATATGCTCAAAAATATATGCATGAATTGAGATGTAGACTTTTTGAACATATGCAGGACTTACCTATTAAATATTTTGATACGCATGATAAGGGAGAAATTATGTCTACTTTTACGAATGATGTTGATACCATTCGTCAATTATTAGCACAATCCATTACGACAGTTTTAATCTGCAGTGTTACCTTTATTTCTGTCTTTGTCATCATGCTTTTTTCTTCTATTTATTTAACGATTATTGTTATTTTAGGAACAATTGCAATACTTTTGGTTACTAAATTTATTGGGGGTAAAAGTGCGAAAAACTTTACTGCACAACAACATGTTTTAGCCAAAGAAGAAGGATATGTAGAGGAAATGATGAATGGTTTGAAAGTGATAAAATCATTTACTCATGAAGAAGAATGTAAAAAAGAATTTGAAAAGCACGTCACGGAATTGCAAAAAGTATCAACAGATGCTCATAAATTCGCAAATATTTTAATGCCAATTTTAGGAAATATTGGGAACTTTTTATACATTTTAGTTGCTGTTGTTGCTACCACTTTGTTTATTTTTGAAGTTCCAGAACTTACGATTACTGGTTATCATCCAAATAGTTTTATTTCTATTGGTGTTATAGTTTCTTTTTTACCAATGGTTCGTCAATTTACAAACAATGTAAGCGAAGTTTCAAATCAAATCAATCCTATTGCTATGGCGATTGGGGGAACAAGTCGTGTTTATGAATTACTAGATGAAGAAAAAGAAATAGATGAAGGTTATGTTACTTTAGTCATGGGTAAATATGATACAAAAGGTAATATCGTGGAATGCAATCGAAAAGAACATACCTTATGGGCATGGAAACATCCTCATACAGCAGATGGTTCAATTACCTATACCTTACTTCAAGGAGATATTCGTATGTTTGATGTCGATTTTGGTTATGTTTCAGATAAGATTGTTTTACATGATGTTTCTTTATATGCAAAACCTGGTCAAAAAATTGCCTTTGTTGGTGCAACAGGAGCAGGAAAAACGACAATTACCAATTTAATTAATCGGTTTTATGATATTGCCGATGGTAAAATTCGTTATGATGGTATTAATATTAATAAGATTAAGAAAAAAGATTTGCGAAGATCATTAGGGATGGTACTTCAAGATACAAATTTATTCAGTGGTACAATTATGGATAATATTCGTTTTGGACGACTTGATGCAACCGATGAAGAATGTATTGAGGCCGCAAAATTGGCTAATGCAGATTCTTTCATTACTCGTTTGCCTCAAGGATATAACACGTATATCAAAGGAAATGGTTCTTCGATTTCTCAAGGACAGGCTCAACTTTTATCTATTGCTAGAGCTGCAGTCAGCGGTTGTCCGGTTATGATTTTGGATGAAGCAACATCTTCTATTGATACACGTACAGAACAAATCGTTTTAAAAGGAATGCAAAATTTAATGAAGGGACGCACTGTCTTTTTAATTGCCCATCGCCTTTCAACCATTCAAGATGCTGAAGCGATTATGGTATTAGAACACGGACGGGTCATTGAAAGAGGAACACATGAGCAGTTAATTGATCTTCATGGATATTACTATCAATTGTATACCGGAGTATTTGAACTTGAATAAATAAAAAACTGTTTGTCCATAGCAAACAGTTTTTTATTGCTGATTCATTTTATATACTTCTGTCAATTTGAAACCATCCATTCATTCCAAGATGAAAAAAAGTACATGGGAAGATGAATGGTATTTTGCACATTTATTGGACTAAAAAAACATCAATTAATAGTGGTAAGATATAGAATGGTTTTACAATTATTAAAATTATTCAAACAAAATTGATAAATCTATTTGTTCAATCACTTGAAAAAACACTAGTTTTAGATATGTTAGGTCATTTTTGTTAGTTGATCTTTGTAGATAAGAGAATAGTTCCTAGAGATAAAAGCAGAAATAAATAGTAAAAGAGGAATTTTAGTGTAAGACTTTTATTTTGATATATTTGAAATTTTTGTGGTATAATTATTAAAAAAGGGATTAAAACAACAAAAAATAAATGGTAATTTAGAGAGGAAAATGATGGAAATTAGAAAAGCAGAAACAAAAGATATAAGTGCAATTTTGAATTTATTAAAGCAAGTCAATTTAATACACCACAATGGTAGACCAGATATTTTCAATATCGGACAAAATATACTTATGAACAACTTGTAGAAATCATAGATGATGATAATTGCCCTATTTTGGTAGCCAACGATAATGGCAAAATTAAGGGTTATGCTTTTTGTATATATCAAGAAAATAAAAACGACAATATATTGACTGATATAAAAACTTTATATTTGGACGATTTGTGTGTTGATGAGAATTATAGAGGTAAACATATTGGTAAAAAATTATATGATGCTGTTTTAGAACTTGCAAAAGAAAAGCATTGTTATAATGTTACCCTTAATGTTTGGCATCTAAATGAAAGTGCACTTAAATTTTATGAAAAGTGCGGTATGAAACCGCTAAAAATATGTATGGAAAAGATTATGGATTAAATTATAATTTATAGGAGTATGTAAAATGTCATACGAAAAGTCTATTTTATCTTTTGAAAGTCTACAAATGTCAATATTTTAAGATTTTTTCAATATTTATTGAATGAATACATACTATATAACGTAATAGGTTATTAGATTTTCTTGCAATACATATGCATACTTCAGTTATAATAAAAAAAGGAGTAAATATGAGTATAATTGATACATTTGATAACGAAACCGAAGCAATGATCCATTTAGAGGATGTTTGTCAAAAAAGTACTATTCAATTGGATGTTTGTATCATCAATTTTTCTTATAAAATAATGCAAGCCTTAATTGAAGATGATTTGATTGAATTATTAGATGATACGATAATTAAAAGTGTGAGTGGGAATTATCCTATTTATATCTATAAAAATACTAAAATCGGGGTTATTAAAACTAATGTTGGTGCGCCACTTACAGTAGGTTTAATAGAAGAAATTGGGTATGTTTTTTCTTGTAAAAAGTTTGTTATGTTTGGTAGTTGTGGTGGACTTGATAAAAATATTGCGTCAAATAAAATTATTATTCCTACTCATGCTTATCGAGATGAAGGGGTAAGTTATCATTATGTTAAAACTAGTGATTATATTGAGATTTCCAATTATAAAGTAGTTAGCAATTATTTAGATATGTTAAATATTGAATACGTACTGGGTAGAACTTGGACTACTGATGCTTTTTATCGAGAAACAAAAGGGAATTTTTTAAAGAGAAAATTAGAAGGCTGTATTGCAGTTGAAATGGAAGTTAGTGCTTGCCAAGCTGTTGCTAATTTTAGAGGTTATCAATTATATAATTTTCTATATCGTGCAGACAATCTTGATTCATCAAAATGGGATAAAGGAATTTTATCTAATATTGAAATTGATGAGAGATTAAAACATTTTTTTATTGCATTAGAAATCGCTAAAAGAGTTGTAAGTAATGAGTAAGATAATTGGTAAAGAGGTTAAGGTCTTCATTGATAGACCACTTGGGAGTTATCATCTTAAATATCCTAATATCGTATATACTGTTAATTATGGATATGTTGAAGAAATTATTGCAAATGATGGTGAAAATCAAGATGTTTATGTCATTGGTCCTTGTATTCCACTTAAAATATTTACTGGTAGTATTATTGCTATTGTCCATCTTAAAAATGATATAGAGGATAAATGGGTTGTTGCTGAAAAGGGAAAAATTTATACAAAAAAACAAATTGAGGACTATATTCAATTTCAAGAACAATATTTTGATTATGATATTGAAATGTAAAACAAAAATTTCAATGTTATGATAAATAAGATATATTATGTATTTTTATAAATATGAAGATATTTGTATTTTAAATATAAATATCTTTTTTTATTGTCTAAAATTATAAATTATGTTATAATAAACTTATAAAAAATTGAATAGAAGTGAAAATAATTTATGAATAAACAATATACTAGTCAGATACATAATATTGAACCTATTTGGGATTGTAATTCTAGAATTCTTATTTTAGGTTCTTTTCCTTCAGTTAAATCACGTGAAATGGCCTTTTTTTATGGACATCCTCAAAATAGGTTTTGGAAAGTAATTGCTAATATTTATGAAGAAGAACTTCTAAAGACTATTGATGAAAAAAAAGAAATGTTATTAAAACATAAAATTGCCATATGGGATGTTATAAAGAGTTGTGATATTATAGGTTCTGCTGATAATTCAATTAAAAATGTAGTACCTAATAACCTTGATATAATTTTTAAAAATGCTAATATAGAAAATATTTATGTAAATGGTAATCAAGCTTTAAATTTATATAATAAATATTTATTACCAATTATCAAAATTAAAGCCACTCTATTACCATCGACAAGTCCTGCCAATGCTACTTATTCTTTTGAAAAATTATGCACTATTTGGCAAGCAAAAATTAAGAACAACCAATGATTAAAAAAACAAGGAGGTTTCAAAAATGTTTTTAATATCATTTCAAGGTGTATATGGAGTTGGACATATTATTTATTTGATAATTTCAATACTTTTAATGGTGTTAGGGATTACTATTATTACAAAATTAGTCAAAAAAGAAAATACTTATACTAGAATTATCAAAATAAGTGGCATTATTTTGCTAATTTTAATCTTAATTAATAGGATTTCGGTTACATATTATGATGTAGTAATTTCTAAAAGGGAAGGATATAGTTGGTTAAATTTAATTCCTAATACCTTTTGTGGTTTATCCTCATTAATTTTATCATTAGCAATTATTTTTGGTAAGAAAGATAATGTTTTTTTACATTTTATTTCTTATTTAGGTGTTATTGGTGGTGTTATTACAATGTTTTATCCTGATTTCTTAGAATCACAGACTTTTTTTGATTTAAGATCGCTATCAGGTCTATTACATCATACAGTAATGGTTTGGATTGTCATAATTTGTATGTTGACTAAATATATTGTACCAACAATGAAAAAATGGGCTATTTTTTCGATTGGTCTTTCTATGATTATGACTTTTGGTCTTTTTGAAAAAGATTGTCTGAAATTTTCTAAAGCAATGCAAATAGGTGAGCCATTGTTAAAATCAGCTCCAATTTTTACATCTTGGTATGTTATTGGAATTTTAGTGCTGACTTTGCATTTTCTTTCTTTACTTATCTATGAGTTGAAAGTAAATAAAAAAGGACTGAAAGAGATTTTCAAATTGGCATAAATAGTAAAATCTATTTCTTTAACATTTAGAAATAGATTTTTTAAATTATAAAAAATTTTAAATAGGATATAAGGAAATAAAAATGAAAAAAAAGTTTCAAAAAATAGGATATTTTTGTATATTATTCAGTGTTATTGTTTTTATTGTTTTTTTTGGTATCATTTTTATTAATCGAAAGAGTATTCTTACTCGCAATGATTTTCACAATTTACAACAAAAAGCAGATAAAGTGATTTTATTTATTGGTGATGGAATGGGGGAAAATCATATTGAAATTGGAAAAAAATATTTGAATCAAAAAATGGTTTTTGAATCATTTCGTTATCAAGGATATATGACTACTTTTTCCAATGCTATTTTTTCGCCAACCGATAGTGCTGCCTCAGCAACCGCAATGGCAACAGGTCAAAAGGTTGATAATGGAGAAATTTCAAAACATCAAAATAAAAATTTATTGACAATTAGTGAATATGCAAAAAATTTAAAAAAAGGTGTAGGTATTGTTACAACTGATTCATTAACTGGCGCAACTCCAGCATGTTTTTCATCGCATGCTAAAAGTCGTCATGATAAGGAAGATATCATTAAGGGTCAAATAAATAGTAATATTGATATGTTCTTAGGGGCAGGTTATGATGATTATTTATCGTATCAAAAACAATTAGAAAATAATAGGTATTTATTTACAAATCACTTTAATCGGTTGACAATTAAGGAGGAAAAAATTTTTGGATGTTTTAAAGAAGTGGCAAATTATAATCATCAAAATGAAACACCAACATTAGTAAATTTGGTAGCATTTGCAATTGATTTTATGGAAAGCAAATATCCTACAGGATATTTTTTGATGATTGAGAGTGCGCATATTGATAAGATGAGTCATCAAAATGAAATTTTTAAAATGATTGAATATTTAGATGAATTTAATAGTGCAATACAATATGCTTATGAAAGATTATCAAAAAATAGCGATACCGCTTTTATTGTAACTGCTGATCATGAAACAGGAAATCTTTTGAACTTTACTGGCACAAAAGAAGAAGTTAGCAATAAATTATATCGTAGAAAAAAACATTCTAGAAAAAAGGTTAAATTTTTTCTTCAATTACCATTAGATGATGATTCTCTAATAATACCTTTTAATATAGATAATACGGATATTTATAAAATATGTTATCAATTAATTAGTTAGGAAATAATACTTTATTTGCAATAAGATAGAAATATTTGCTTTTTTTTGGTAAAATATATTATTGAGGTGAGAATAATGATAAAAAAGGTTACCAATACAATATATTATATCGGTGTAAATGATCATAAAATTGATTTGTTTGAAGGACAATATCAAGTTTTAAATGGTATTTCATATAATTCCTATTTAATTGAAGATGAAAAAATAGCTATTATGGATACTGTCGATGAAAATTTTTCTTTAGAATGGCTAAAAAATATAGAAGATGTATTAAATGGTAAATTGCCTTCTTATTTAATTGTTTCTCATATGGAACCTGATCATTCTGCTAGTATTAATGAATGTTTAAAAAAATATCCTAAAATTACTATTGTTGGTAATGCAAAAACATTTCAAATGATTGATCGATTTTTTCCTGATTTAATGATTGAAAATAAATTAATCGTAAAAGAAAATGAACAATTAGATTTAGGTAACCATCATTTAAAGTTTGTATTTGCACCAATGGTACATTGGCCAGAAGTTATGGTGACATATGATGAAAAAGATCAAGTATTATTTTCTGCTGATGGATTTGGTAAATTTGGTGCACTTGATATTGAAGAAGATTGGATTGATGAGGCAAGAAGATATTATGTTGGAATTGTAGGAAAGTATGGTCTTCCCGTTCAGAATTTATTGAAAAAAGCGATGTCGCTTGATATTAAAATTATTTGTCCCCTTCATGGTCCTGTTTTGAATGATAATTTAAATTATTATCTTAGTTTATATGATAAATGGTCGAAATACGAAAGTGAAGAAGATGGGATTGTAATTTGTTTTAATTCTGTTTATGGTCATACTAAAAGTGCTGTTTTAGAACTTGTAAAAGCTTTGAATAATTATAATTATTATAATGTTAAAATTTTTGATCTTGCAAGATGTGATCAATCAATTGCAATTAGTGAAGCGTTTAAGTATTCAAAATTAGTATTAGCATCAATCACTTATAATGGAGATTTATTTCCTCATATGAATCAGTTTATTAATGGTTTAGTTGAAAGAGATTTTCAAAATAAAAAAATTGCTATCATTGATAATGGTACATGGGCACCACTTGTTTCAAAGAAAATTAGAGAAAAATTATCTGCATGCAAGAATCTAACTTTTTTTGAAAATGAAATTAAAATGAAATCAGCATTAACAAATAGAAATTATGAAGAAATTAACAATTTGGCAAGTGAACTTATACAATAAATTTCTATATGATTAATAGTCTTGCGCTATTTTTAAAAATATGTTATAATAGAACAAGTAAAAAATAGTTAATAATAATGAGGTGTAAAATGACCGATTTAGAACAATTGGCAGAGTTAATTTTTCCTGATGTCAAAGAAACAATTGAAGATTTAGAAAAAAGATATCCGCCAAGGGACCTTGAAGAAGGAGCAATTGTTGCTAGATTTGCTCCATCGCCAACTGGATTTCTTCATACAGGTAGCCTCTTTGCTACTTTGATTGCTTGGCGTTTTCCCAATCAAACCAATGGCGTTTTCTTTACAAGATTAGAAGATACTGATACAAAAAGAGAGATTGAAGGATCTGGTGAAGAATTATTGAAACAACTTGAAGCATTTGGAATTATTCCTGATGAGGGTTATATGGGAAATTATGAACTTGGAAATTATGGACCATATAAACAAAGTAATCGTGAAATGATTTATCGCATTGTGATTAAAGAATTTGTAAAAAGAAATTTGGCATATCCTTGTTTTTGTTCAAGCGAAGAGTTATTAAAAATGAGAAGTTTTCAAGAAGCAAATAAACTAAATCCTGGTTATTATGGTGAATTTGCAAAGTGTTCTAAACTATCACCAAAAGAGGCAATGGTTAGAATCAAAAATAATGAACCATATGTAATTCGCTTTAGATCATATGGTAATTATCAAAATAAAATAAAAATTACGGATTTAATTAGAGGCAATCTAGAACTTGCTCAAAATGATCAACACATAGTTATTTTAAAAAGTGATGGGCTTCCAACATATCATTTTGCCCATTTGGTAGATGACCATTTTATGAGAACTACACATGTAACACGTGGTGAGGAATGGCTACCGAGTTTGCCAATTCATTACGAACTATTTGATGCAATAGGATGGGAAAAACCAAATTATGCTCATTTGCCCGTTATTATGAAACTAGATAATGGTAGTAGAAGAAAACTTTCTAAACGAAAAGATCCAGAGGCATCAGTATCGTTCTTTTTAGAAAATGGTTATCCAATTGAAGGAATTTTAGAATATTTGGTAACAATTGCCAATTCCAATTTTGAAGAATGGCGATTACAAAATATGAATGCAAATATTTTCGATTTTCAACTTTCATTTGATAAAATGACGTTAGATGGGGCTTTATTTGATCTTGCAAAAGTGAAAAATATTTGTAAGGAAAGATTATCAAGATTAAATAAAGAAGAATTTATGAAAAAAGCATATGAATATGCTTGTAAATATGATGAAAACTTAAAATTATTAATTGAAAAAGATAAAGAATATTTTAAAGCAATAATTAATATTGAAAGAGAAAAAGAAAATCCGCGAAAGGATTATGAAACATTTAAAGATATTTATCCAATTATAAACTTTTTCTATAATGATTTATACGAAGAATTTCTTCAAAATGAATTACCATTTAACAAAGAAAGATTTGATAATAAAGTGATTATTAATGTTCTTAATAATTTTAAAAATAATATGGGCTTAGAATATGATGAAGAAGGATGGTTTGAAAACCTTAAAAAAATTTCTGCAACTTGTCGATTTTGCCCTAATGTAAAAGAATATAAAAAAAATAAAGACGCTTATCTTGGCCATGTTGGTGATGTATCTGAAATGGTAAGAATTGCGGTTTCAACAAGAAAAAATACGCCTAATCTATATTATGTATTAAAAATTTTAGGAAAATTGGAAGTAGAAAGAAGAATAAATATAATAATAAAAAAATTGAGTTAAGAAAATCTTAACTTGATATGGCCAGCTGGTGAAGTGGTTAACACATCGCCCTCTCAAGGCGACATTCGCGGGTTCGAACCCCGTGCTGGCTACCATCTTTTTACAAATATTTAATTTATAGTTGATTTTTCAATATTTCAAATAGTCTTTATAAAGGAGAATGATATAATGAAATTTAAAAAGGGAGATAGAGTTCGTCCTCTCGTAGCAATTGGAAATATACCTAAAGGGGTATTATGTTTGGTCATATCTGTTGATCGATTTCATCATAAGGTTGGCATCTATTTTCCACAATATAAGACTTCTATTTTTGAAGAAGATGATATTACATATATGGAAGATTGCAATGAAGATCTTTTAATAAAAGATAATGATGCTAAAATTCCTGATTATTGGGAAGATTGTTATTTTTACGATTAATAAATTTTACTTTGAAAAATCAAAATTATAATTAAAAATCAATAGAAGCCAAGGAATAAAATCCTTGGTTTTTTAATTAAAAATTAAAATTATTCTAATAGGAATAATTATATATCATTTTAAAGTAAAACATTAAATGAAATTTATGCTAAAATAGCAATAGAGATTTTTTAAAAAATGTAATTTTTATCGGAGAAGAACATTTTGTGGCAAAAAAAGATGAAAATGTATTTAATGATTTGGATTTTCTATCTAAGGTAACACAAATTGAAGATTCAGTAAAAGGGATGAAGAAATTCTTGGAGAAAAGTCCTAAAAAAGAGCTTATATATTAGAATTTGTAATAAACATGTTCCTATTGTTCTCATTTGGTTAGTTTTTAAAGGAACATTAATTTATCTTATTTGTTGATTTACTTTTTCTCTTGAAAAATGAATTGACTTTCAATTGTTTTTTCATTCTACATTTCACTTTGGTTTATATTTGGTTAACTAATATTATTAAATTTAGTTTGCAATACAAAAAAATTATTATTTGTAGTGGAATCATCTGTATGAATCTTAAAATACTCTATTACTTAGAAATTGGTGGCATTAAATTTTATATCAATTAGGTTGATAAACTTTATAAAGTATTATAAAATCACATTTCAATTAAACCAAATGATTATTGACATTCAGACAGACATATATTATTCGAATAATCTAAGATCATTGAAATTATTTTTTCATAAATTGATATTCTATGGCATCTTACAAATTTCTTTGATATGTCCGTTATTCATATGCAAATAAAGCAATGGAAGAAAAGGAAGATATTTAGAATCTTTTAGCAATAACAATAATTATGTGCAATAACTAATGATAATAATAAAGAAGTATTAAATATGTATTCGATAGAATTACAAATGGAAGAATTAGTTGAAATCATAGAAAAAACTATTGAGGTAAGAATAAATATAGAGAAAGATAAAAAAGACTTAAAAATGAAATTGCTAACTTGACTAATTAAATTGAAACATTAAGAAAGTATTTAGAGAAAGAAAAATTAAACAACAATAAAAAAATGATTATTAATCATTTTAGAGGAATTTTGAATATGATTCAAAAGATATATTTAAAGATTATTAAAAAGAATCAAGTTTATGATATTATGAAAAATATAAATTCAATCAGTATATTTTAATATTAATTAATCAAGTTTAATTTATATTATTGAATTAATTGCTTAAAAAAAATAGAAATTATATAATTTTAGTGAAGTTTAAGTTATAAAAAATAAAATAGGAGGAATGAATGAAAAAAATTTGTATTTTATTAAGTTTGATATTTGTATTGATGTGTAGTGGGTGTGGACCAACAAAAAAACCATTATTAGAAGGAACATTTTATTCTATTGAAGTTAGTTCAAAAAATGAAGATATGAAAGATAAATTTAGTGAAGCAAAAGTAACGATAAAAGAAATAACAAAAGAAGAATATGAAGAAGCTAATGGAGTCAATGTATTAATAGATGGATATACTTCACAAATAGAAGAAAAAAGATATTTATCTATTGAATTATACTTATATGCAATTGAAACTGCTCAATATGAATTGGTAACATTGTATGAGTTGCATTTTTTAGAAGGAACACAACAAATGTTTCATAGTAAGGCATACTTAAAGATTAATGATAATGAATATCAAGATAATAGTGATGCACTTCATTTGACTGAGAATGGACCATGGAATATTTCAGTGTTTGATATGTATATAAACTTTAGATACCTAAATTAACATAAAAAATAGAGGGGGAAAAATATGAAAATTAGAAAAATTATTTTATTAGCAATATTTAGTATTTTAATATTAGGTAGTAATCAATATAGTAGTATTCAAGCAGAAGAAGAGGTCATAGAAGAAACTATTCATAAACAAGTTCCTCAAGTTCAAAGAAGTTCAGTAAGTTACGATGAGAGCAGTTACCAAGAAAATGTTGAATTATACTTAAAAAATAAATATGGGACACAAAATTGGAATAAAGGAGA